>Ga0315293_10006560_pt1 | contig 10883 bp, 9 predicted proteins | sample YL17G13_20_MG_FD_203071 | JGI IMG/M metagenome (GOLD analysis project Ga0315293, IMG submission 203071) | Sediment microbial communities from Yellowstone Lake, YNP, Wyoming, USA - YL17G13_20 | ecosystem: Environmental > Aquatic > Freshwater > Lake > Sediment | place: USA: Wyoming | collected... | reverse complement strand
CTGTTGCAGCAATAATGATTCTTGTTATTCTGTCAAACCAGTTTTCTCTTGCGCCTTTGCTGGGTGACGGAAAACAGGATATCGAATTTAAATATCTGGCGGACTGGTATGCCGAAAATGCCAAACCAAATGAGAAAATGGTGGTGTATATGTGTGAAACGGTGGCGATATATGTGCCGCAGTCAGCTAAAGATATTGTTGGTTTTGTTTATGCCGACACTCCTGAACAGCTTGTGGAAAAGTTCCGGCAGGAAAATGTTACTTATGTCTGCTGGGCAAGCAGAGAGGGATTCAGCAAAGACCCCTGGGGCGACCGTGCACTGAATATGCACGTAACCATACCTTTCCTGGTAAATCCCAAAGATATCGGACCTTATAAATTCATAACACAAATCAGGAGCGGCGATAGATTTGTTAATATTTTTCGGCTTGAATGAGGATTAGAATTAACTATATGCAAATCCTAAGTAAAATTAAAGGTAAGCTGGTCGAGAGCAGAAATTTTCTGCTATCGTCGATGCGCATACCTTTTATTGTGCTGGCGTGTTTATTCCGTATCGTTATAATAGAGGTATGTTTCAGGGCGAAGAACAGACCGTCGCTTTGTCCATAACTGGAAGAACGCTGATGCAAACATTTATGGATTTGGCACTGCTGGCTCGGGAGAAGTGGTTGCTCAACCCCGATAGGTCGGAGCGGACAAACGAATAAACAGAAAGAGCACGTCTGTCGGATAAAATACTGGCTGCTACAGTTAATTGCAACTCACAGGGACGGAGTCTGAAAAAAACCGATGGAAGCTAACAGCAGGTAATCTACAGGGTCTCTTTAAATTTCCAATGAAGCTTATAAAGAAAAATATAGTTGCCAATTTTACCGGGAGTATGTGGCAGGCCCTGATAGGACTGATTTTTATCCCGCTTTATATGAAATTCCTGGGGATGGAATCCTGGGGGCTGATTGGTATTTTTGCCGCGCTGCAGACCATGTCCGGTATTTTAGACCTGGGTATGAGTAGTACTTTGAATCGTGAAATGGCTCGCCTGTCCGCATTGCAGGGCCGGGAACAAGAAATGCGTAATCTTGTTCGCACGCTGGAAGTGCTTTACTGGGGTGTTGCTATTTTAGCCGGGATTGTCGTAGCGGTATTGTCGCCGTTTATCGCGCATCACTGGGTCAAAGCGGAGCAGTTATCGCCCATAACCATCGAGCATGCGTTTTTACTCATGGGATTGGCAATAACTCTCCAAATGCCGGTCGGATTTTACTCCGGAGGGTTGATGGGATTGCAGAGACAGGTTCTGCTTAACGCGATTATTATCAGCACAAGCACATTACGCGGCGTCGGAGCCGTTTTGATTTTGTGGCTGGTTTCCCCGACAATCCAGGCCTATTTTTTATGGCAGATAATCGTCAGCATAATATATACTTTTTTATTAGCGATGTTTCTCAAACGCCGGCTCTCGTTTGGTGACAACAAAGCGGTTTTTCAAAAGCAGCTCCTCAAGGGTATTTGGCGGTTTACCGCCGGTATGAGCGGAATAACGATACTGGCATTAATTCTTACTCAATTAGACAAGATAATATTAAGCAAGATGCTATCGCTTGAAATGTTTGGTTATTACGCGCTGGCCAGTATGGTAGCGATGAGCCTTTGTAACCTCTTCACACCGGTATTTTGCAGTATTTATCCAAGATTGACGCAATTGGTCTCTATTGATGACCAAGATGAACTAAAACGGCTCTATCATGAAAGCTGTCAGTTTATCGCGGTTCTGACTTTGCCTGTTGCTATTGTGGTTGCTTTATTTTCACATGAGATTTTGCTTCTGTGGACACAGAACCCGACAACAGCGGAGAATACTTATATCCTGGTAAGCATTCTGATTTGCGGTACGGCACTTAATGGATTAATCTATTTGCCCTTGGCACTGCAATTGGCATTTGGCTGGACTAGCTTATCCTTTTTTAAAAATGTTATTGCTGTGATTCTATTTGTGCCGTTAATTATTTATATGGCTGTGTACTATGGTGCTACTGGCGCAGCGATTGCATGGTTTGTGTTAAACATGGGATACGTGCTTTTTGAAATTCCGGTGATGCACCGACGATTATTGCGTAAAGAAAAATGGCGATGGTATTGGCAGGACGTATGCCTTCCGCTTGTGGTATGTATATTTGTTGCCGGCATTGGCAGAATATTTATAAGAGAGCCGATGTCGCAATATATGATGTTGCTATATTTAATTATCATTTCAGCATTAACGGCCGGAACAGCAGCAATTATAACCCCCGTAACGAGGACATGGCTGTTTATGCAGTTATCAAAAATCAAATTAATATACGGAACCCAATGAGCACAATCGCATCAGTTACATATAGTTTTACCATGTTACGTAAGAGAAATTATTCGTATGAAAAACAACATTATAGGGCTGGCAGATCGTTGCGGTTTTGCGGATAGACCTAATTTGTCCGGATTGGAACAGAGGATTTCGCCACTTATAATACGGGATTTAGCCGCTTCGTATTGCGAGCATAGTTTACTAATTTTGACCTGGCCGCTTATAAACCCTCAAGTACAATTTGCAGCTTCTGTTGGCTTGTCCATTTGCGTTTTTCCAAAGAATATGAGCTTTTTTCCGGGGTGAACTCCTTGAGCCATATTCTAATTTAAAATTACCGGATTTGTTAACAGGGATTAATATACAATATTGGAAAGAGCGGATATTATTAAGTTTAAAATGAAAAGGAATTTTTATGTCGAATGCCGAAAATGCGTTGCGTACTGATCTAATGGAAACGCTGGCTTTCTCATTGTCATATTTAGTATGTCCGCTGTGCAAAGGAACCCTGAAGAATGAAGGCGCGAATCAAGTGAAATGCTTGTCCTGTAAAACAGTGTATTCTGTAGACGACGGAATTCCGATTCTGTTGTCACCACAACTGGAAAAATTCAAAATGTCTGAAGCTGAATTTCACTCAAAGGCGGCGAATGAATTTGTGGAGCGCCACATGAGATTTTCGTATCGCGTGGCTCGTTATCATGATGATTACTTAAAATGTTTCTGCGATGGTCAGAAAGGAGCTCTTGTTTTGGAAATAGGTGGCGGGGGCGGACTCGAAGCTGTCCAGTTGAAAAATATGGGGCTTACGCTTATTGAGAGTGATATCTCAGCCGGTATGGTTAAAACATCGCGTAAGCGAGCAGTTGCCGCAGGACAGGACTCCCGCTCAGTATTTGTTGTCTGCGATGCAGAGCAATTACCATGTAAGGATCAGAGCCTGGATGCAGTATTGATTGTCGCAACGCTTCACCATTTGCCTTCGCCTGAACGTTTTTTTGCAGAAGCAAAGCGTGCTCTCAAGCCAGGTGGTTTACTGGTTATCGGTTTTGAGCCTAACCGGTGGCCTTATTTCACGGTTTATCCAGCGATGAGTTTACTCGGCAGGCTTTTACATCCACGCCGCAGATCTGTTCCAAGCAAACTCTCGATAGGTGATACGGAAACGACCGGATTTGTCGAAGCCGATTTTAAACGTTTCCTTAAGGCAGAAGGATTGAGAAAGATACGCTTACAACGCATCTGGTATATTGACGGATACACTCAATTGATTTTGGGATATATTAATAAAAACCGGCCTGTTGACCGATTGATTGATTTACCGGATGCATTACAGCGAGCGATTGTCGCCTTTGATAATTTCTTGTCGCATATTCCTCTATTACGTCGGTTTTGTTTTCATTGGACACTGGTAGCGCACCGTCCTAAAACGGACAATGGGGATCTATCTATTGATAAAGAACGTTCTTGACAATGATAAGATGCTTTTTAAATTCTGAGCTTGTCAAATAATGACCAAACCTCGTTTGTCCATCTGTATTGCTACATACAATCGCGCCGAATACATCGGGGAAACGCTTGAAAGCATCATCCCGCAAATAACTGATGAAGTTGAAATTGTTATTGCAGACGGTGCTTCAACGGATGCTACAGGCAGTGTCGTTAAGGGTTATGCTGAAGCCTGTAAGCAGATTCGCTATATACGGCTTCCATCAAAGGGGGGGCTTGATCAGGATTTCTGTAAAGCAGTTGAATTTGCAAAAGGCCAATACTGTTGGCTCTTTTCGGATGATGACCTGCTAAAACCCGGCGCTATAATCGCTGTACTTAATGAAATCTCTAAGGGCTATAGCTTGATCGTTGTAAACGCTCAAGTAATGAACATTGATTTTTCGAAGATATTGGAAAATAGACGCCTTCAGATAGATACAAATGAAATATACTCAGAATCTGAGATAGAGCTACTATTCAATCGTGTTGTTTCATACATACATTTCATCGGATGCGTTGTAATAAATCGCGATTTATGGATGCAGCGAGAGAAGGAGCGTTATTTGGGTACAGAATTTATTCATGTAGGTGTGATTTTTCAAGTTCCTTTGCCTGCTCCGGCACTGGTAATTGCTGAACCGTATATCACGATCAGACTTGGTAATGCTCAATGGACGCCTCGATCGTTTGAGATATGGATGTACAAATGGCCAAATCTCCTTTGTTCATTTGCTAATATTTCAGAGCAAGTCAGGCAGGAATATCAAAAGACGCAGTCCTGGGGCAGATTGAAAAATATTATTACGTATCGGGCAATGGGAGCATATTCACTAAAAGAATATCAAAAACGGTTTGCATCAAATGATTCATCCTTATGGTGGAGGTTTATTGTATTGTTTATAGCTGTAATGCCGGCTTGTATCGTAAATCTGTTCATGCTGTCATATTTTAAAATAATGCGGGGGTTTGTGGCATTGTTTATGGCTATAATGCCGGCTTGTATTGTAAATCTGCCCATGCTATCATATTTTAAAAAGACAAAGAAAGACGCACTAATAAATATTTATTGTCTTGAGAATAATGAGAATAGTATTATGAATATTGTGAGACGGAAAAACCATTAATAATCTTAATAAAAAATTGCTCTGTTGAAGACCTTGAGCGGCAGATGATGGGTTTTTGTGTCTGATAACGCAACATTTGCGGCGGGGGCAAAGTTCGATATTTTGTAACAGCTTGTGTTATTAGTGTTGGATGTGCTTTTATTCTTGTGACGGCATACTATGTTTTAACGCGGCACCTTTCAGTTTACAGTATAGGGCTGTGTCTGGTTGTTTCTTTTGCTGCTTCAACGACCTATCTTATTTGTAAAACTCACTGTTAGAAGGGAATAAAGTGAAAAAACAAAAAAAAATTGATACGTCCAAAAAAGAATGGCTGTTTCCGCTTGTTGACTCAAGCTATGATAATAAGGAAATCTTAAACTGCATCTCTGTCTTGCTTGGTGGTCAGCTTACAATGGGATCTCAAGTAAAGCAGTTTGAGTCCGAATTTTCGAGGTTTATTAATCAGCCATATTCTGTTATGGTGAACTCAGGTTCTTCAGCTAATTTGCTTGCTTGTTCAGCGATTACAAATCCGGCGAGAAAAAGGCACCTGACTATAGGCAGTAAAGTTGCGGTGCCGGCGGTTTGCTGGTCAACGTCCTTATGGCCTATCGTTCAGATGGGGTTAGTACCGGTCTTAATTGATGTGGAGCCTGAAACTCTTAACTTGTCGATAAAATCCCTCAAATCAAGTCTTCGCAAGCATAGTATCAAAGCTGTTATGATGGTACATGTTTTGGGAAATTCCACAACGATAGAAGAGCTGCTCAGTCTTGTTGAAGAAAACAACCTTATACTGATAGAGGATACATGCGAGTCTCTTGGCACCAAATACCGGGGCAAGCATCTTGGTACGTTTGGTGACTTTGGGACATTCAGTTTCTATTTTTCTCATCACATGACAACGATTGAGGGAGGGATGATTATTGCGAAGAATAAAGAGGACTATGACCTCTTAAAATGTCTTCGTACGCACGGCTGGAGCAGGGAACAGGGTAATAGAAAAGAATTGGAATCGATGTATAAACACATTGACTCACGTTTTCTTTTTATTAATATGGGTTATAATCTTCGGCCTATGGAAATCCAGGCAGCTTTTGGCCTGGAACAGATAAAGCGTCTTGAGATGATGAACACCTATCGTTGTGAAAATGTGAAAAAATTGCGGAAAATGTTTTTTAGACATCCTCTTTGGAGAAACCAGCTCCAATTTCCGACAGCAACTGATGGTATTGAGCCGTGTTGGTTCGGATTTCCATTTTTAATTAAGCAGAAAATAAGAAATCACAAGAGGTTCACAAGAGATTTAATGAAACGCGGAATAGATACCCGTCCTATTGTTTCAGGCAATATGGCCCTACAGCCGGCCGTTAAGATTTTTAATGTCGATTTAAGTATGGGGCCTTTTCGGGGAGCTCAAATAATTCATGAAAATGGATTTTTTATTGGCTGCCATTCAAAACCATTAGATTATGAAAGGATTCATTGGTTGGTAACGACTGTACTTGAAACTGTTATAGAGAACACCAGATGAAGCGGTCACAGATTTTCGAACAGCCGGTGTTTATTCCAATTTTTACAGATTACAGCTATTTTCTTGGAAAATGTGTTGGCGTAACGGGACAAAAAGGTCTTTTGGGGGGAATTTTAACCAAGCGACTGACTGCTCACAATCTCCATGTCGAAACATATCCAGGTGATATAACTGATATAATAAGTCTGGGGGATTGGTTTAGAAAGCACCGCTTTGACTACTTTTTTCATTTTGCCGCAATTGTACCGGTAGGCCAAGTAATGGATAATCCGCTTAAGGCATACAATGTCAATGTAGTTGGTTCATATAACATCTGCAGTCATATTGTCGAAGCCCAAGCGAATTGTTGGCTTTTCTTGGCTTCTTCAAGTCATGTATACAAGAGCAGCCAGATTTCAGAAAAGCAGGTATTAAAAATAGGCGCTGCTGAAGAGCCGGATACATTCTATGGAGTGACTAAATTGGCGGCGGAGCGAATCTGCAGGCCAATACTGGATCAGTATAAAATTAATTATTGCATCGGCAGGGTTTTTAGTTTTTCAAGTATGACCCAGAAAGGTCTGTATTTGGTTCCAACGCTTCGCAGAAAAATAGAGGAAACACCAGAAAATGGTGTGCTTGAAATTATTAATCCCGATTCTGTTCGAGACATAATGGATGCCGATACTGTAATCGATTGCGTACTTCATCTGGCTCAAAAGCGATTTAAAGGAATACTTAATATAGGTTCTGGCCAAGGAATGAGCATCAAAGACATAGGACACCATATTATCGAGATGCTTGGGAGACAAATCCAAATTCGTGGTGTTAACAAGTCTTGCCCCGATTCTTTAATTGCTGATGTTCAGACCTTAAAACAAGTTCTTTCAGAGGACAGGCACTAATGAGAACAGCTTCCATTATTATTCCCACATTTAATCGCGCTCATATAGTAACGCGTGCTGTTGAGAGTGCGATAAATCAAAATGTTGGTTGTATGAAAGATATTGCGCAGTATTTAGTACAAAGGCCTTTGGCAATGAGCCCGGCTTGCGCGATATTTATAAAAAAGGATGCTTTGAAGAATTTATTATTGGAAATTCCCAATGCCCGGGGCATTTATGGGAAAGATTCTGGTATTGGCGAGGACCTTTTGTTTTCAGGATTGTCTATCGGGGCGTTTACGAAGGGTCGGCGCCGGTCCTCCGGATTTTGCTGATAGCAGCGGTACTGGCGCTTTACAATATTTTTTACGAGGCGGTTTTCAACGCCCTGAAGAAATACAGGGTAACACAGATTGTCAATGTACTGCATGTTTTATTGAACCTGGTTCTGGATATTGTTCTTGTGCCGATTATGGGAATTAAGGGAGCGGCGGTTGCAGCGGTAGTCAGCTACGCGGTCCGTGTAGCGATATATGAAACATATTTTAGAACGAAAATTAAGCCTGTCCTGAATTTTTCAGAATAATTAGGATTGACCAAATTAAAATAACGGCTCTTACAGGCGGTCATAAGGCTCCGGCGGCAAGGTTTCGCGTCAGGCAGTACATACCCCGGCTCGCCGAACACGATATTTTTGTCCGCGAGTACATCCCTTTTTTCCACGAGAACTGCGGACTTCCAAGTCCTTTCAAGGCCGCATCGCATATACGCGGCGCGATCGCCTCCCACAAAGCGGATATGACATGGATAAGCAGGGAGCTTGTTCAGGGTTACGAAACATTCGAACGATTGCTGAAAAGACCTTGCGTAATGGACGTGGATGATGCGATTTGGCTCGATTGGCCTTTGGGCAAATACGCTATACCTCACATCGCTCGCGAAATGGATGCAATTGTCGCAGGCAATTCGTATCTTGCGGACTGGTTCAGCAAATATAACCAGAAGGTTTATATTGTACCAACGGCAATAGATACAAACCGTTATGCTAAACGAGACGATTCATTGGCAGAGGGAAAAGATGAGTTTACTATCGGCTGGACGGGACTGGCGTGCAACTATAAGTTTCTCAAGCTTATCGAGCAGCCTCTGTTTGATTTCCTGCAGGACCATCCCGATGCCCGGCTGCAGCTTGTTGCCGAGCGGCCGTGGAAGTCAACTAAAATTCCAGCTGGTAAAATAAGGTTTGTTCGCTGGAGCCAGCAAGTCGAGGCTTCAGCTTTGCAGGAAATGTCTGTAGGGATAATGCCTTTGCCTGATAATGAATGGACCCGCGGCAAATGCAGCTTCAAGATGCTTCAATATATGGCGGTCGGACTGCCGGTAGTAGTTTCGCCTGTCGGCATGAATAATGAAATTTTGGCAAAAGGTGATATTGGTTTTGCTGCCGACTCGCCTGATAAATGGCTCCAGGCGATGGATACGCTTTATAAAAGTACCGAGTTACAGATAAAACTGGGCAATAACGGCCGCCGAGTTGTAGAACAGCACTTTTCAGCGACTGCTGTCGCCGATGCGCTTGCCGACATATTCAAATCGCTGGTCTAAACCATCCATTTTTTAAACCACAGATTAAACATCATTATACTCCAGAAGATGCGATGGTAGTCGCTTTTTTTACTCTGATGCCTGTCCCAGTAAATCTTCATAGTGTTTTTATCATAGTAGTTCAGCAGGTCAAAACCGAAAATCTCATTATAAGCGAAATCTCTGATCTCGTTTCTGAAATAGTGAACCAGCGGGACTCCGAAACCCTGTTTTCTGCGATGGATAATTTCCGGCGGCAAAATATTTCTAAAGGCCTTTTTCAGAATATATTTTTTTCTGCCCATATTAATCTTTAGTGAACGGGGAATTTTGGCCGCAAATTCTACAAATGTATGGTCGAGAAAAGGCACACGTGCCTCGAGAGTAACAGCCATCGAAGCCCTGTCTTCTTTGACAAGCAGGTCATCGGGCAGATACTCGTTGATATCGCAGTTCATTGCATTGTTAATGTCGTCAGGATAAACAAAGTGTCTCACAAGATATTTGAAAGGCAGCAGCTTGTCTGATGACTCCTCCTTTGTTCTGAACATATAACTAAACAGTCGCAAATACAGTGTTACAGGGTCTTCTATTTTACCCAGGAAACCGCGGAGCTTGTTGGGCTTGTCTTTTCTGACTATGAGATTTGCCAGAGCTATCGAATAGTCTAAGAAGCGTTTTACCGGCATAGGCAGGTTGTTGAGGAACTTCACGAGAACGTAGTCGTTGTAATGCCAATAGCCTCCGAACAGCTCGTCGCCGCCTGTGCCGGACAACGAAACCGTGACGTGCTGTCTGGCGACCCGCGATACCAGACAAGTCGGAATCATAGAGGGGTCGGCAAAAGGATCATCGTAGTAGCATGGAAGCTCGGTTATTAGCTCTCTGACGTTGTCGGCGTTAAAGTTTATTTCGAAATGTCGGGTTTTAAATTTGTCGGATACTATCTTGGCGTAATGAGATTCGTTGAAGTCGGGGCGGTCGAAGCTTATTGAAAAGGTGTTAAGGTCTTTGATATATTTACTCATAATGGATACGAGGATGGAACTGTCTAAGCCGCCGGACAAAAATGCGCCTAACGGCACATCAGATATCAACTGCATCTGAACAGCCTTGTCAAGTCGCTGTACAATTTCTTTTTCTAATTGCTCCTGGTCGCAGTCAAGTTGCTGGGCGAAAGATATTGTCCAGTATCGGTTAAGCTGTGTGATTTTCTTTTCCGTCAGGTCATAAATCATCATACAGCCGGCAGGCAGTTTCTTGACCCCTTCTATAATGGACTGGTCAAAGGGAGTGTTTCCGAAAAGCATATAATAGTCCATTGCGTTTTGGTTCAATTGTTTTTTGATGTCGCTTTTCAAAAAAACCTTTAGCTCTGAGCCGAAGATAAATCTTTTGTCGTTGCAGTAGTAATAAAGAGGTTTTATGCCAAGCCGGTCTCTTGCCAGGAAAAACAAATTTTGGTTTTTGTCAAAGATACAGAATGCAAACTGACCGTTGAGCCGTTCCAGCAGGTCGGTGCCCCATTGTTCATAGCCATGAACAAGCACCTCTGTATCCGTGTGAGATGTGAAGACATGGCCCTGTTTTTCGAGGGTTTGTTTAATTTCCGGAAAGTTGAATATCTCGCCGTTGTATGTCACGCAAACACTGCCATCCTCGTTATAGAAGGGTTGTCTGCCTTTTTCTGACAAGTCGATTATTCGCAGTCTCTTATGGCCGATGGAAACGCCGTCGCGGACGTGAAATCCTTCCTGCTCAGGGCCGCGATGGTTAAGCAGCTCGGCGAGCATCTTTACCTTTTTTTCGTCTTCCCAGTTAAAGCCAACTATTCCGCACATTTATGAGCCTTTCTCAAATACAAACTCATTGCAGCCGGTAAATCCTCTGGTTTTTGTTAGTTTTATAAGTTTAAATCCGCGAGATTCAAAGAAATAGACAACTTCGCTTACGGAAGCAT
>Ga0315293_10006559_pt1 | contig 10884 bp, 8 predicted proteins | sample YL17G13_20_MG_FD_203071 | JGI IMG/M metagenome (GOLD analysis project Ga0315293, IMG submission 203071) | Sediment microbial communities from Yellowstone Lake, YNP, Wyoming, USA - YL17G13_20 | ecosystem: Environmental > Aquatic > Freshwater > Lake > Sediment | place: USA: Wyoming | collected... | reverse complement strand
GTAACCTTCTTCAAAACGCGCTCTTTTTTGGACAACCAAGCCTGATCTGATCATTAAACTTATATACACACAAAATACTTTTTATTCTTCTTAGGGTCTCCATAGTAAACCGTTAGGATGTGCAAATACTCTGAATTTACCAGCATGACTACCACCACCACTACCTACAAAAGTAAATATTTTTGTAGTTAAAGGTTCAGGAAATGTATAGTCTTCATGCCAAGGATAGCCTTGGTCCGCCCATTTAGAGTTACCCCTCCACCATTTACGTCTTGGATCATCCATTTCAGGAGTCCAATATACATCACCCCAACCCGAAGGAAGCGTTGGAAATACTGTAGCATCGAATGGGACTTCAAGTTTCCAAGGAACATCTCGCCATGGTGCACGTATAGGAGGTTGATTATGATCTGATGAATCTTCTGGTGGCCAGTTTGGTTGTTTCGTGCCTGGAATATCTGGTAAATCAGGTTGTGGAACAGGCGCAGGTTGATCACCTTGAGGCGGTGTAATATCAGGTTTCATTTTCTGACCACAGTTACTGAAGAACGCAAAAACACCTACTGTAGAACCTTTTGCAGGGATTTGACGTCCTGTGTTATTTGGAGGATATTGTTGTAGAGGGTAATTAACAGGTACCCTTTCAACAATACCTTTACGGGGTATAATTGTATAATATACTTCGTCCCAAGATTCAGGGATGGCATGCACACCAATATCAGTCCAAAACACTCCTGATGGTTTCAACGGACATTTACGTGCTTCAATTGCATTCACTTCTTCATTTTCATCTATCAAGGTTGCATATGAAACCCTAGGAACCTGAGAACCACGAGGGATTTCTGATTTAGGCTTTTCAAATCCTCCAGGTAAAGGCAGAAACCCTTCACCGGATAATTTAGCCCTCTTTATATCAGCAACTATACTCCTATAAGAATAATTGTGTATTTCACCCATATACGAATCTCTTGCACGATCAGTAGGGATTAAATCATCGTGAATCCATCCGTGAGCTGTTTTGAATCCTTGAACATGATCTAGCTGTTTCACCACAACAGAAGCGTTTTCACCACCGATGCAACCGTCTTGGATATGTGAACCGAGTCTTTCAAAATCTAAAGAAGTCATTTTATCGTACCTAGGCGGCAAATAAGATGAAGATTTCCTTAATTTTACAGAGCTAACACAATCACCCACGCTACCTACAACACCGGGTCTAATACTGTTTTTGTTCCAACGGTTAAGACTAGCCATTTTATTAAGATTCATACAATTTACTATGATATTGTAGTATAAGTTCTCTTACTTCCTCCTTGGCTGTTTTGTCCTTCTTTGCTATACAAATTTTTTGAAGCAGGTCGGTAACTGATTATCCCTAATTTTAAAGACCAAGGCGCTCCTTTCAAATCTAAAGGTTTTTGATACTGGTCGCTACCTAGTGACAGATAAAAATCCATTGAATCAAATTTTAAACCCGTGAAATAATCAAAGTATTTTTCACTAGGATCGTTGTAGAATATTACCTCACCAGGGTTAGCGTTGACTTGGATTTTACAAATTTCAGGACGGTTTGTGCCTATAGCCGTATCACAAAGATTGAAATTAACAAGAGGACCTAATTGTTGACTGCTAATATAGATATAATAAGGACCTGTAATCTGCGCGATAATTGCCGATGTAATAGTTGAAGCTATTCCTGTATTCGTATATGTCGTGTCCAACGGTACAAACCCCATTGGTGAATATGCGGTCTTGCGCGATCCGAAAAACAACGACCAGGCCGTAGCGTTAGGGTAAGTGAATGTAAATTTTAACGTGGTTGAACTGAAAGTCACAAGAAACCCTGGTGTTATACCCCCTAAAAGTGTTTGTAATTGGGTTGCAAGAGATGTTCCTGTATAAGTACCTGTTGGAATAGTGATTGTGGAGGGTACAGCGTTTGAGGTATATAAAAACGTATTATTAACCGGTGTGATCACATCGTACACAAAAGGTATTTCTGCGGCTACAACTTTAATGGCTGCAACTCTAGGTTGACGATCTGTGAAATAATACTGCGGCCAACTAAACTTTATAAGTGCAGGGTTAGATGCCGAGGCCTCGAATGATTGAGAGCCAGGGTTAGTTGCGTCCCATGAATCAAGACAAAGCTCAGAATATTCAAAAGTTTCATTTAGACCGTAATCACCCATTTATTAAAAGAATCATACAATTTGATCTATTGAATAAGTTCAATTTGCTATGTTAGAATATACATTACATTGTTTTCTTTAATCACAATCATACTGTCTACAAAAGTAAACACATCATAAATGAACCCTGTCGCTTGAATACCTTGGTACCGAGCAATCAATGTTATATCAGATTGTTCTTCAGCGTTCAAACCAGAGATCTCTAGCCCCTGAGAAGTTTCGAGATCAATAGCCATTGCAAAAGCACATGAAGGGTAATCACCTGCGATTGCACTCGAACTGTTTTCTGTAGTTGTTACAATATCTGTGATAGCCCCTGCGGATGTTCTTTGAGCTACGATAGTTCCCCCTGTTGTTTTAAACCCTGCGAATTCATGATCATGATCGAATTCAGGTAAAATACTGTGGGTCTGCCCTAAATCTGCATTGAATGATGCGGGCACTGAAGCCCATTTCAATGTATTCAAACTAGTTGTCATATTAGGGTCACCAAGACAATTGAGCGCTTTTGAAAGTTCGGTAAATGCTTCACACCCTCCATTTGAAATAGCACCTCCTACGACTGTAGAACACTGGACTGCTTGAGCGGGGAAATAACGTCCACCGATTCTGAACTGAAATTCTTGTAATGTAGTAGCACCATCATTGTTAGCTGGGGTGGTCGCACTAGTGTAAAAGCATGCCCCAGAATCAGTGCCAAAAGTAGGTGGATCACGTCTTTGAACTGCGAAAACAGCTTTCACCGAACGTGAACGTTCAGAAATTGGTAAACTGATATTTCCAACCCCAGATTGCGAGAATCGGAAATTATTCCAGGTTGAAAATTTAAGAGGGACACCGCCTGTTTGCAATCCTTGAAGGAATGAACTATCGTAAGTTGAATCAAATTCCAAGATTTCAGGTATGAGGTTAACGTTAGATACTGTGTAAAAAGGGGCTGTAGATGACGGTGTACCAATAGATACAAAAGTAACAGGTGTTGTGCTCAATTTTGCACTAGGTATATAATACATACACGCCTGAGGATTTTCAAGAGTTATTTCAATTGCCAATTGAGAAGCCATAAATTTTGTTGGGATTAATTTTGACTGATTGAACAAACCAAGATTTAATTGAACTTGGTATCTTCGGACTGGTGCTCCTTGTCGAACTCTTGGATGAACACCATTTGCAGGACCTCCTGCAGGTACAGGTAACTGGGCAGGGTTTCCAGATGAATTTGGAACTTTACCGGCCCCTGAACCGGTTTGACGAAATAGAGTGGCCGCCACAGGTATTCCAAGATCATAAGCGGATATAACAGAGCCATTGGCGTCAGTTGTGATACGTTCGGTCATATCGATCCCGTGAATATACTTTTGTCTGATATTGTATAATGCTTGAGCACCACGACCTGCATTTGTACCTGAAGTTATACCTGTAAAAGTATTCAATCCTTGAATACCACCAGAGGCTTGGCATACACTTCCAATACCTTCAGAAATTGATAACTGATCACAGACACCTGTTTTTGATGAAGCAGACCATTCGGTCAACTGACGTACAAGAACGTTATATTGGGGAATATCTTCCAAAGGTGTAGAACCATACAAGAGTCGAACTCTGCTGAAACAAGATTGGATGTTGTTCTGGAATCGTAGATACGAAAACTCTGAATCAAGAGGGTCGTAATTAATTGCTACATCGAATTCCAATGTTGTTTTTCCAGGGTTAACGTACCCCTGAGCAGGGAATTCCAAACGGATTACACTACCTCCAGTAAAATTAGTCCCTGATTTCGGAGGGATACGTGGAGTCATTTTAATAGCCTTGTTTGCTTGAGTCGGGAAACTGTATCTCATATTAAACGGTACAACCGTTTCACATTCAGCCGGATACCATTTAAAGTGAGTTGACATTTATTTAAGAAACATACAAATTACACTATTTAACCCATTTTCTAAAACTAGGTAAGTCTAAAATCCCTTCGCCTGAAGCGATTTTATGACCATAGTATGATCCTACAACTGCTGAAGCTACACCTAATGATACAGGTACGGCCAGAAAAGGATTTAAAGCCCCTCCGAGGACCACGGCTAAAGCTGCTTCAGATTGAAAAATATACCCTAAAAAACCACCGGCAAAAGTACCCAATGCAACTCCTGTTTCACCCAGCCCTACATTATGTGTACAATCTCCGCTACTTTTAGAACCGGGTATAGGGTGTTGACACACAAGTTCGCGAACACGATCACGGTGCAGATATTTTGTCACTAACCCTGTAACAAGCGTAACAAATGTTGAAGTGAGAGTTGAAGAGTAGACATATTTTGTAATATCATCTTGTTCTTCTTGAGCGGTAAAAACAGTATAGTCCTGAAAAATTTCAAAAAAACGATCGCTAGAGTGATAATATGAAGGGTCCGACCAATCAACAAACCCCGGTAACTTTATACGCAACAGTGTACAGGTTTTTTCATCCATATGTGTACTAATTATATCTCCAACAATATGATAAAATATAGATTCATTAATACCTGAACCGGTAAAAGGTCCCCCAATAATCGGTGCCGCACCGTTCAGAGATATAGCTCTTCTGATCTGAGGATATTTCTTTTGCAGACAAAACGCTGCTTGACCGCCCAACGAGTGACCACATACTATTATATCACCTTCTAAAAGAGCTATTATTCTTGAAGCTTCGTTAATTATAGATAATGAACAATTACCCCCTGAAGCTATATGTAAATCGTCAATTATATCCGATAATCCTCCAACGCTATGGAACGCTGTTCCACGACACCCAACGATTGCACTACCGTCATTTTTAATCCAGCATCTGACTCTCTCATTACCTTCACCTGTCAACCTGTACCCTTCTAAAAAATGTATAGGGGTTGCATACAATGATATCGCCAAACTTATTGCAACTGAATCTTCTGCATAAATAAATTCAGAGTCGTTTCCAGGTAAGATTTCATGTTCAGTGTTAATGTTAAGGTTAGGTCCTGAACGGTAAACCGGTAACTCGTTCGGGGTAGCTGAACGCCCGTTGGGTTCTCGTGGTCCTGAATGGTAAACCGGTAAATCGCTCGGGGTAGCTGAACGCCCGTTTGGTTGTCGTGGTCCCGCTGAATAAGACATATTTTCTTTCCTCCACATTTAACTACATACAATATGAAGCCTTTTCGATACGACAACGATGTAGCTGTATTCACTACTAGAGATATAGACGATTACGGTATGCCTGAATTATACGGGTATACTAAATACATTGTTATTGAATCAAGAGATTTAAATCTAGTCACTGATTGGAAAACAGAACAACATGCGGATTTGAGACCTATCCACCGTTACTCGCGCCTGGCTAGATTCAAATCTACATTGTTAAATATTCTGGGAGAAACAGGGGTTGTTCCTGATTACTGTTTAACTATAATCAAAACTTACCTCAATCCTGAATCTGTTGATCTATGGAACGATACACGAAAACTTTTAAAACATTTCAAACAAGTTAAAATGTACGACCGAATCCCTTGTATCTTATCAAGACTAGGGTACGGTCGATCATACAAATCTTTAACTGGACAAAAAATTGATGATATAATCGATGATTTCAAGTTACTCAACGATCGGTTTGAACGAACCAAAGAACAATATAATAGAAGATACTTTCCAAACATAAGGTTTGTAGTGTTCAAACTTTTACAGTACCACGGTATATCGATGAATTATCCGATACCTTTCATACGAACCAGTCGTAAACTGCGCGATCTTGAAAAATTATGGAAAGAACTAGTCGAATAAAACCGTTTATTCTAAATTCAATCTCGGGTGAGGAACGTAATCTGGAGCTGAATATCCCAAAGGATAAATAAAGCCATGCTCGTCAAGTTTCCCTTTCTGATCATTGATTGAAAACTGAAATACTTTCGGGACAGTCATGACTTGAATACCGCGACCCATCTTGTAATGAAACAATGTTTGTGGTACCTTTACCATTGATGTTTCCCCTGTATCCAACGCTTTAAAAACCATATCTTTCATGATATCATAATTGAGAATCTTTTGGGTTGCTCTTTTTTGACTGATCCCTTTAGTTTTAACTAGCTCGTCAATGCCTGATTTTTTATCAACAGCGGCAAGTTTCATCGCGTATGATTTAGGCCCGATCCCTACAAACCCTGTGATTCCAATTTCAGAAACTCCTTCTTCTTCCCAGTCGCCAATGATATTGCCTTTAGGTATATTATACAACTCGGGGTCGTACTTGTAAACGATAGAGTCAGTGTCGTACATAATAACCCTGTCACCGAGTTTGTTCAATTGACCCCAGAGCTGCATACGTCCATACGCAGGAACAAAGCAGGCAGCCGGCAAGTACGTCTTTCGCAGAGTGTTGATTGTAACATCTTTACCAATATCTTTAGTCACGTACATATACTTATCTTCAGCCAAGTAATTGGATGAAGACATATCAATAGCACCCACAGAAATATTCTGAAACATTGTATCAGACCGTTCACGGTCACCTTTATCTGTATAATCAATGACAACCTGGTTAGGCATCACCGGTCTTTGAGCATGTTTACCCCACCCTGAATTCAACACAACTTTTGCCGCAGATTTCCTAGCATTATTCTTTTCCCAAATATTAGGATCGAAAGTTTTCAAGAGGGAGTCACCCATATCAAATCTTTCATCGTAAACTTTGATCATATCATCCCGTTCTTGACCTTCGGGTGCCGAGCGCGAGTTTACCATTTTTGTAATATAGAGTTTTTTCAATATCTCCGCCCATAAAGGTTCAGCCATCTTGTACCGATCAAACCGATACAGCTTTTCAATATGGTAACCTTGTTTCAATGCTTCAACAAACTCCACAGATGTAAAGAACCCTTTTTCAATACGTTCACAAGTAGCAACACATTTCTGAGTTTGTTCGTCGTAATGAACAAGAACCGGGTGAAAAATATTCGGAGGGATCATTGTAGCACAAACGAAACCGTGGAATAAAGGATCGTTCAGAATTTGGTCAACAGTCCATTGTTCATTTTCGATTCGGATATCATATACCCGACTGTCTTTTACTACACGGTGCCTGTATTCACAATCACAAGGTTCAAAACTGTTGGTGTGATCAAAGCAGGGGTACATTGAGTCGTCAAACACATGAATAACCGGTGGACCTACAGGATACTTTTGAGCGATTTGCTGGTACGGGTAAAGACTTACAACGTCTTGGTAAACTATACGGCATCCTCGATCTTTATCCGTCTGTGTCAGTTCATAAAACACACAACCAATTCCTGTACGACCTCCACGTAAAGATTTCCTAGCCATCAAATACTCTTGAGGACGTAGGATAGCCCAATGATCGTTTGCCGCCAACTCCTCGATTCTATTGATATAGTTATCGTCTTTTGGATCGAGTTCAAGATTTTTGGTTGCTTCAACAAGTGATAGATGATGAGCGTATGTTGCCGACGTCATATACTTCCACGGAGAATGTTTGAAATCCTCGTAATAAATGTCATGGTACTTTTTGGTTAGCTCACACAAGACTTCAACATCGTTGATACAGTACTTTTTCAACTCGTCCTTGAAATTCCACACAACTTTATCCTCGACTTGTTGTTCATACCATTCGTTAAACAATTCAACATCACGTTCATTCTTTGCAAACCCCGATAAATCATAGTATTTTATATCGGGAATAGGTCCTGAATAATCCGCATTGTCTGAATGATTAAACAAGTGCGGAAAGTATCCTTTGGACAATACACATCCATAATCTAAAGCAAGAGAATTCAACGACCCCAATAAATGCAACATAGAGTCGCGGAAAATTAGTTTAGATCCGACAGTGATTTGGTTGAATTTCTGCCCGGCCATTACAGGACATACTTTTGGACCGCCAACTCTTCTAGTAAGATCCTCGAAAATTAACCTATTGTCGTAACCTTTCGCGTTGTGGGCTAACAAGATCGAATGCCCCTTGTTATGGTTAACAATAAAGGTGATGAAATCCTTTATACAGTCGTCACCGTAATACTGTTTCAATTCCCCTGTAAAAACATTCTTTGCTACAACAAGATTTGCGACTTGAGCATTAACTTGATTGGAGTAAGTATGTACCAATTGAGTATCGTAGAACCCGTCGGTCATTCCTGTAATATCGTAGGTGTGTTCGATTTCGACTTGGACAATCCGTGCTTCTAAATCGTAAACCCACAACGAAGGAAGTTTGCCGTCGTTTTCACCTTTGTTGTAACCCTTGTCTTCCACCTCTTGAACCATCACAATACATCTATGATATGTTCCACCATGTCTCATTTTTTCGTACATTGATCCGCACGATGAACACTGAGAGATTTTACATTTTTTGTCGCAAAATTTACCACACCGTACACACTCCTTTTTAGCTTTGACTCTGACGGTAGATACAGCCGAGATGTTAGGATCACATGAATGTCCTGTATCATCGTAATAACTACAAACGCAAAAATGGCACATTTTGAGACGTTTAATGTTTCTCATTTTCTGAATAAAGTATTGAGCTGCTTTTACATGAGCGAAATGTGCTTGTTCCATATCAAAATAAATGTAAGCAGTGTATGGGTCAGTAGCTGCTAAAGTGTTGGAAGCAGGCTCTACATACTCTGGGCCTACATACGTATAATCTCTCCAGATCCTTTCAACAGGCATAAGGCATGTCAAGCGGAATTTCGGGTACTTTTGAACAAAAAGTCGAAAGTCTTGTAAAGAGGTTGTATCGCTCCAACCCATTTCAGTTTGCACTAATCTTGCTTGTTCAATCAAATGAATTGTGTAGGTGAATGTCATTCGTAACGGTTCTTCTCTAGCACCGTTAATAATCAAGGCTAAACATACAGCTGCACATCCTATCGGTCCTTGTTCGTCAGCCCAAGGTTTCCACGACATTAAATTCTGTTTCATCCACGCCGGTGGTTTAACATTGTATGCACCACCCCGTGTAAAAATGTTGTGATTGAACGTGAAAGACCATTCGAGATCGTAAATAAGCAACGTCATATTTGACTGATGCATGGCTTCCATCATACCTTCGATTTTTTGATGTGTAATTTGATCAATGTTGTCAATACGTGCTGAAAACCCGCTACCTGAAGACATTGGATTAATCGCCCGTAAAGTCCCCATCACCCGTCGATTGATTTGATGGTCGCTCCAAGCAGGGCGTGCATCCCGAGTCAAACGTAAAATAGCAGAGTTAATTACTTGTGCAATCAGGTTACGTGTCGCCTCTTCATTGAACACATCACCACCGTGGTAAACAGGTCTGATTGCAATAATGTGCGGTAAGTTTCCTATACGATTGACTTCTTCCAAAAATGTCGGTACAGGCAGTTCGTTACGCTCTACTACTGATGGTATATCTGAATTGTAAGCTCTTTTCATTGAGAAAAATTTTCAAGTGTTGATACCTTTATATAGTAAAAACGGATAAATTATGAAACGTCAGCTCACATGATCTAATTTAAAAATGCGGATAAATTTTTATTAACATTACGTTGCTAAAAACTCTACTGTTCCTTTCAAATGTTCCTTCTCTTCTTTAAGAGTTACAATTTGTTTACGTAACTCTTTGTTCCATGTTTGTAGTGATCGCATATAGTCTTGTTGTTTCCGGTTCTCTTGGCGGTTCTTTATTGCCGCATTCCAAAGGTTTTCACGGTTAGTGCGCTCCTTCAACAAATCCCTTTCGAGTTGCTCATTTGATGCTTCCAACATATCTGTTTTCACTTTGTAAACAGTGAGTTTGTTTTGCAGATCGAGTAGATGGGCTAGCATCTCAGCTACAGATCCGTGAATCTCATTGAAATCGTATCCACCGGCTTCAGATTCGTTGTCGGTCTCGTAAATTGTGGAACTGGGGTAAGATGTGGAGCTGGGGGTAATCATTAGCTTATTTGAAACCATAAAAATCTAGGGTTGCTTATATAGTGGTTCGGCCGAAAATTGATCTGCTCGGCCGAAATATGGAATGTTCCAGAATAAAAAATCAGGGGTATTTGGTCTGTTCCGTGTCCTATGTGGGTGTTTTAATTTAAAAAGCCGTTCGATCTGTTTCACAAACACAGCTATATTTATCCGCATTTACTATAAAAGACGACCTATTCCGCAAATTCCCAAATGTTCCGCATAACCTGTAGAATGTCTACAGGCGGTTACAAATACATGTCATATCCTGATCCTGCTGCTGCTACTAACCCCACCGATGCTACTAACCCAACCGATGCTACTACCTCTGCCGGTGCCACTACCCCTGCTACCACTACTGCTGACGATGACGCTATTTCACCTGCTGCTGATGCTGAAGATGTTTGGAACAAAATCTACCCTGTGGAGCCCGAGTACAACTGGGGGCAGCCACTTTATACTCACGATGAGGTGTTGTGTGAGGGTTACTCACCTGTAAGGGTAGAGTATGTGCCTGAAGCTGCCTGTTACATAACGCCTACGCGTTTAGTGATACAGTCGCCTCCAAAGACACCTGCAAAGAGGATCCGTAAACCGGTGAAACGATACGGCTTTGAATAAAAATTTTTTGATCTGCTTTTGAATGTTTTATACCGGTGTCCGAACGGGTGTGACAGGTGGGCATAAGTGGGCAGCTTTGCGGGCCCGCAGATGTGGCGTATCACGTGATCAGGTGTGGCGCAGCAACAGC
>Ga0315293_10006558_pt1 | contig 10884 bp, 8 predicted proteins | sample YL17G13_20_MG_FD_203071 | JGI IMG/M metagenome (GOLD analysis project Ga0315293, IMG submission 203071) | Sediment microbial communities from Yellowstone Lake, YNP, Wyoming, USA - YL17G13_20 | ecosystem: Environmental > Aquatic > Freshwater > Lake > Sediment | place: USA: Wyoming | collected... | reverse complement strand
TACGAGCAACCGCGGAAAGAACTGGAACGCTTGCTGAAACGCCCCGCGGCCATCAGCGATGACAACTCCGTGAAGGCGCATGCGGCTGCAGAGCAGATGATCACCACACTTAAGGAAAATATCCGCGACCTGTCGATAGCCGATTACATCGCCGCCCACAAGTTTCTCGACAGTCTCGCATTTATGATCGTAGGCAAGGGGCCGCAATAAACACCCGCCGACAGATGGGGCACTTTCATGGAGGGTCAGCGTAGCCCCTCGTCAGTCTCCGTAACACCGTGATCTTCGGCATTCAAGGATGCTCTGTGCTTGCTGTTTTCGGGGGCCGAAGGGGATTTCTGGTTCTTCGAAAATGTCGAGAGGCAAGATTGAGCCTCCGTAGTCGGCCGGAGTTTCCTCGCTTGGTGTCCCTTGTTTTCAGAATCTCGTCCAACGGTTGTCCTCGTCTTGGAGCCCCTGTCACCGGCAGGGAGACCGGTTGAATTCTAGGCCGCCGTTCCCCAAGAAAAGTCGTCGTTGACTGGTCTTAGGGCCGTACTTTGCGGCCGTTAGAATTGGCGATGCGCCACTCGCTCGTGACAGAATAGCCCTGTTGAGGATCTGAAAAGTCAGCGGCTGGTTTCCGAGTGGCGACTGTCTTCGACGATGTTTTTCAGCGTATCGGTCCGGCGCGTATTGCATCAAACAGCTACGAAAAAGAAATCGCACTGGCAATGCGCCAGACACCTCGTTCATTATTGGCCGTTCCGTCACAGGCTTCGTAGACCATGCGATAGACAGGATTTTCTGTGCCGCTCTGTGGAATCGGAAAGACACACATCTCGGTACACTTTGCGTCGTCGCAAGTTCCTCCGCCTGGTCTGATCACAGGATTCGATTCCTTGTGCCAATCGAGACCGTTTTTAGATACAGCTCTGAGAATATAGGCTCTGTTGGACGTCGCATAGCCCGCATAATACATGATATATCCCAGATCTTGAACTCGCAGGATCTCTGGTGCAAAGGCCGTGAACGCATCATATTCTCCGTCTTGAGCGATTCTGCAGCCTGCTTCTCGGTGGAACGTCAGGCCGAATTTGTCGGCAATCGCGCTGATAATCCCCTGACCTCTGAGATGGCAATAAAGTCGGCATCGCCCATCCTCCAAGTAGCAAATTCGCGGGCTGGACACATTCGATCCCTCCACCTCAAATCGAATTCCAGATTCTGGTTCCCACGTCAATCCACCGTCACGTGATAACGCACTTCTGATCGTGTTGGGCTCTGATTGAGGTCCCCACGCACATTCGTAGTACATTCGTAGTGATCCGTCTGCAGTCGAGCAGGGAACGACCTCCGTAGAAACGACGCGGAAATCACCGGCGCCACCCGTCTGAGGCGACAATCGGACTCCCGCCTCAGGAATCCAAACCCTTCCGTCAGAGGAACGAGCGCTCAGAATGCGTGTCGTTGAATTGTCGTAGTCGTTCGCACCTTGTGGAAAGCCAGAACGGGGCAAAATTTGCGAATAGTACATGCGAAACCCGCCCTCACGCAGAGCGAGGACTCGCGGACTGACGACGCCACACACTCCGGTTCGTCGGTCGGTTGGTGACCAACGTGCTTCGGGAAGAGGAATAGTTTCGGTGTCCGGTGGCGCATCGATCGCGGCCAGAGATTCCTTCTGCCAATGACGACCAGGATCCGATGACGTGATTTGAACGAGCAACGGATTAGAAAGATCGAACACGGTTGCTTCCCCAGCACAAGGTTTTTGAAAGGACTCGTTTTTCGTGTCGACTCGGAGTCCGAGAACGTCGTGTTAACGCCGAGCGTCAGGTGGGGCACGCCACAGACTCTCTCGACAATGTCAGCCTCTCCGTTCAAAGAAAAAAGAGGCTGATTGTTTGTTCCTGTGTGCGATGTTTCTCATCAGACTTTTTGTTATCTCCAGAGCGTGAGGTTTTGTCGAGTGAAGTCGGGAAAGATTCCCCGCATTCCGCTTAACACAGAAAATTCACTCGTTGCAGGAACTCAAGACGCAAAAGAAATCCAAAACCAAACACAACAAGAGGCATGTTTTCGCCTGATGTTCGAACATCGTTCACGGAATTCCGCCATCCAGCCCACCGAATTGTCGAACGGCTTCATAGGCCACCGCACAGACAGTATTGGCGAGGTTCAAACTGCGGACTTCGGAACGCATGGGAAGTTGGACCGTCGTCGTTCTCATGTCGTCGAGGATCTCACGCGGCAGGCCGTTTGTTTCTCGGCCGAATAACAAGATATCGCCTGGCAAGAAGTCGGCCTCCCAGACCGAACGCGCGGCGGGATTTTCAATACACCAGACATTGCGTCCGGGGATCTTCCGCAGGACTTCAAGCCAACTATCGACAATCTCATAGTCCAGAAATGGCCAATAGTCCAGTCCGGCGCGGCGAAGTTGTGGTTCCTCGAGGCTAAACCCGAGTGGCCGAATGAGCCACAATTTTGCACCGATTGCGACACACGTTCGGCCGATGTTCCCCGTGTTGGGAGGAATCTCCGGCTGATAAAGAACAATGTGCAGCAACGGTGTCGGGAAGGCCGGCCGGGGTTCGTGAGTTTCCATAAGACTGAGTCGACTATCCTGTTTTAACGCGATCGCGATTGTTGACCAATTCGCATGCGACAGAGAGCAGCAGGGTGCGAAGGGGCAGGGGGGATACGGACGGTATGTCCGCTGAAAACGGTCGCTTGCAAGACAACCACAGGGATTCCTTGTTTTCTTTTCTTGGCCGATGTCGAGCGAAAGGACCTGCCGAGGAAATGGACCGGTCTTCAGAGAGACGGAACGAATTGAGTCCCGGCACTCCGTTGGCCGGAGTGATGTTGATCCACTTCCGGAATCGATCGTGTGTCACCGGATGATGTGTCACGTTTGCCCGTTTCTGAGAAAAGATCCCCAAGGTTACCTTTTTCGGATAAAACAACAAATCACCCTGTGGCGCAGTAGAACGCGTTTGAGGCCAGAGTTTGATCTTTCCGAAGATGTCGTGTGACTGATAAGGTCTGCTGATTGAGTTTTGACAAGGCTGGATGCCCGTTGACAATGAAACGACAGTTCAACGACGCTACCACAGGAAACACGTGAACTATGACGGCATTCAGTGCCAATCTAAACAAAGTGGCGTTGCTGCGAAATACCCGTGACAACGGCCTACCCGATCTCGCTCGCATGACGCGGCTTTGCGTCTCCGCGGGTGCCGATGGAATCACCGTTCATCCTCGACCGGATGAACGCCACACGCGGCCCAGCGATGTCCGCGAGTTGTGGTCGCTGACGCGTACTCTCGGCGTGGAGTTCAACATTGAGGGCTATCCGACGGCCGATTTTCTGAGGCTAGTCCACGAAGTCCATCCCACGCAATGCACGCTCGTCCCCGATGCCCCTGATCAGAAGACATCGGATCACGGTTGGGATGTGGTCGCTCACCAAGCGTTGCTCCAGCGAATCATCCTCCCACTGCGGGCTGCCGGAATTCGAGTCGCACTGTTTCTGGATCCCGATCCCGAATCGATTTCGCAGATCCCCGCAACCGGAGCGGATCGGATCGAACTTTATACGGAACCGTATGCTCGCGCGTTCTCAACGGTTGACCAAGAGGATTCGCTTTCGGCCTACGCCGCCACGGCAGAGAAGGCGCATCGAATGGGCCTTGGAGTCAACGCCGGACACGATCTGAACCTCGATAATCTTGCCGAGTTTTTGAAGCGTGTCCCGCATGTGGCAGAGGTTTCCATCGGTCACGCGCTCGTTGCGGATGCTCTCGAATTCGGACTGACGAAGGCGGTCGAAAAGTATGTCACGATCTGCCGCTGAACGAATTTTCGACGCCTCGCGCGTGCGCCACTCACGTCGTATAGTCCGCATTAAGTTCGACGTATTCTTTCGTCAGGTCGCAGGTCCAGAAGCGGATGGACGACTTGCCATGTGTCAGCGTCAGAGTGATCGTCGTCTCGCGGTTGCCTCTCAGACTGGACGAGACCTGCTGGGGATCGAACGCGACGGGAGCGCCGTCTTGGTAGAGCAAAAACCCATTGACGACGAGAGACATGTCCTCTTCCCTCAGCGGGACACCAGCGTATCCCGCGGCTGAGACGATGCGTCCCCAATTGGGGTCGGCCCCGCAGATCGCGGTCTTGACCAGCGGGCTATTGGCAATCGACTTGGCGATTCGAAAGGCTTCGTCGCGAGTACGACAGCCGATGACGTTCAGTTCGACAAAGTGAGAAGCACCCTCCGCGTCGCGGATGATGTCGGTGGCTAGTTTCATGGTGACGCTGTTCAGAGTCTGTTGGAACGCGAGTCGTTCCGAGTCGGTCGTCAGGCCAACTCCCGTTGCTCCATTGGCCAGCAGAATGACGGAATCACTGGTGCTCTCGTGACCATCGACGCTGATACAGTTGAAAGAGTCGGCCACCGCAAGCCTCAGCATCGTCGTGGAATCATCCGGATTCAAATGGGCGTCGGTCATGATCACGCAGAGCATCGTCGCCATGTTCGGCGCGATCATCGCCGCTCCCTTGCAGACTCCGCTGATTCGTACGGTCTTTCCACCGAGCGTGACCGTCTGCGTTGCCTGCTTGGGGAACGTGTCGGTCGTCATCATGGCTCGGGCCGCATTGTGAAAGGCTTGCGCTGAGGAGGCCAATTGTTGCGCCGCGGCAGGGATACCCGTTTGCAACTTCTCCATTGGCAGGAATCGTCCGATGACACCCGTGGAACAGACAAGCACATCCTCTGTCGAAGCTCCGATCTGCTCAGCGACCAACGCCGTCATGGCCTGTGCATCGGCAATCCCTTTCAGTCCGGTGGCGGCATTCGAGTTCCCCGAATTCACCACCACCCCCCGCGCCGTCGCCCGAGGCAACCGCTCGCGAGACACCTTCACCGGCGCACCGCACACTAAATTGGTCGTAAACACCCCCGCCGCCGCACACACCCGGTCAGACACAAACAACGCCAGATCCAGTTTCTGCGGATCAGTCTTGATCCCACACAGAATGCCAACAGCAGAAAAGCCTTGAGGAAGAGGTGGCAGGTCGGTCATGTGTTCGGTCTCTGAAAGTTGTTTTAATCGCAATTCTTTGGCGTTCGGCCCTTACCAAGTCGCGACTTCGCACAATCGTCGCTCAGGACACTTCGCGGAAGTCATACGGGTTTTATCCACGTCGTCAGCGGTTCACAAAATACAGACAGGTTGTGCCTGTGAGCCACAAGACTCTCTAAGGAACGCCACGTTCCTTCATAGTCCAGTTGCATCGCATCCGTCAAACCAGACGATCCACTCGTGGTCCAGGATTGAGGGATGCAGATTGCCTTTCAATCATTCCTCAGGCGTCATGCCGCACCGGATCGAGCTAAAGTCCTTGGCTAGGAGCCCGATCGAGTCGGTGTACGATCGTGGCCCAGATTCACGATCGATATGACTGACCACGATCACCGCACACACGGAAGCAGGCCCATCGTTTCGGGGAGTCCGGCCATCAGGTTCAGGTTTTGAATGGCGACACCCGCCGCGCCTTTGATCAGGTTGTCGAGGCATGAGACGATCAGGACTTTACCCTTCACGACGCGGACGGTGATGTCGCAGAAGTTGGTGTACGCGCTGTCCTTCGTCGTCGGGAGGTGATCGACGACGCGGATGAACGGTTTGCCGGCGTAGAATTTGCGGTACTCGGCGAGGAGTTCCTCCTGCGTGACGGGCCGCGTTGGCGTGGCGTAGATCGTGGCCAGGATGCCTCGATCCATGGGGACGAGATGTGGTTGGAAGATCACGTCGACCGGTTGCCTCGACACGGTGGAGAGGACTTGCTCGATCTCGGGCATGTGGCGGTGAGTGCCGACGCCGTAGGCCGAGAAACTTTCGTTGCACTCGGCGTAGAGCGTGTTTAGCTTGGGAGTTCGCCCAGCTCCGCTGACGCCGCTCTTCGCGTCGATGATGATGCCGGTTGCTTCGATCAGCTTGCCGCATAGAGCAGGAGCCAGTCCGAGAATCGCAGTGCTCGTGTAGCAGCCAGGGTTGGCGACGAGGTCTGCGCCGGGAATCAGATCGGCGAACAGCTCCGGTAACGCGTAGGGCGTCGATCCGAGTCGAGTCGGATCGGTATGGACGTGACCGTACCATCGGGCATAGACGGCGGGATCGTTCAGCCGGTAGTCGGCACTGAGGTCGATCACGCGACATCCCGCCGCGAGATATTCGGGGACCACAGCCATGCTCGCGGCGTGAGGCAGACAGCAGAATACGAATTCCGCCCGCTGGGCCACCTCCGCCGGCTTCAAGTCTTCGCAGCGGACGTCGAGCCTTCCACTGAGGCTCGGATGAACGGCCGCGATCGGCCGCGATCCGTCTTGCCGCGACGTGAGGGCCGTGACTTGGACCTCGGGATGATTCACAAGAATCTTAAGCAGTTCGAGCGCCGTGTACCCGGTCGCCCCGAGGATGCCGACTGTAACCATGAGAACGAAGTCCCTTTCCAAAGAAACGGGTGGGTAACAGAGGCTATTCTGCCGGGACTGAGCGGAGCCGACAAGGAACTCCGGCCACGCGTCCACTCGGCGTTGCAATCCGGCGTGAAAACGACAGAATACCCCCACCAGAATGAGGGTTTCACTGCCGGTTCACTCCGAGACCATGTTCAGATCTCTGTGGTGTTCAGTCTGCTCGACTTTCCGCTAAGAATCCATTCACGCATTTCCGCTTGAGGAGACCGCAAACATCATGGCCAATGTAAAGCAACTGGTGTCCGCCGCTTTGACTGAAGGAAAAGGTGTCTTGCGTTTGGCTCCGACATGGGTTCCCCGCTCATTTCTTCAGCCCGGTCGCCGACTCAAGTTGCATCCGGCGGATTACTATGCACTCGGGACGCACCGAGGCGGTATCGACGAGCGGTGGTTCGGATCGACGACTGTTGCAGCCAACGAAGGTGCGCCGCTGGACGAGGGTCTGTCGTACTGCGTTCATGCGGGCCAACGATTCACGCTCAAGGATGCCATTGCAGAACTCGCCGAAGAAATTGTTGGCGACCACATTTGGAAGACATACAAGCGATGGCCCGTTTACTCAAAATTCTTCGACAACATGGGTCCGATTCCACATCACATGCACCAAAATGCGGCTCAGGCCAAACTGGTGGGACAGGAGGGGAAGCCAGAAAGTTACTACTTTCCGCCGCAGCTCAACCCGACCGGCAACAATTTTCCCTACACGTTTATGGGACTGGAGCCAGGGACGACGAAGCAGCAGGTTGTTGACTGTCTCGACCGCTGGAATGATGGTGATAACGGGATTCTCGATCTGTCGAAGGCTTACCGTTTGAAGCCGGGGACCGGCTGGCTGATTCCGCCATGCGTCCTGCATGCGCCGGGTAGTCTGCTGACTTATGAGCCACAATGGGGTAGCGATGTCTTTGGGATGTATCAATCCATGGTCGAAGGCCGCGCCGTGCCACGATCGCTGTTGACCAAAGATTTTCCGGCGGAGAAGCATCACGATAATCAATACCTCGTTGATGCCTTGGACTGGGAAAAGAACGTCGATCCGAACTTCAAGGACAATAACTATCTCGAACCGATCCCCGTCGCAGCCACGGAAAAAGAAGGCTATCTCGATCGTTGGATCGTCTACGGCAAGGTCAATGGCGAACAACTCTTCACCGCCAAGGAACTCACGGTCAATCCAGGAACCAAGGTGACGATCAAAGACAGTGGAGCATTTAGCTGGATCACGGTGCAGGGTGAAGGCAAGATCAATGGAATGCGGCTTCAAACGCCGTCCATGATCCGCTTCGGTCAGATGACCGATGACGAAGTCTTCGTGACTGCGAGGGCCGCTGCCGAGGGGGTGGTCGTCGAGAACACGGGTTCCGATCCGCTGGTTTCTCTGCGTTACTTTGGCCCCAACGCCCAACCTGCCGCACCGAATGTCGGCGATCATCAGCAGAAGTAAGGCTGGTTGAACCACACCAGACGGGAAAGCCTCGAAAGAGATTTGGAAAACGTTCGGTGAGAGAATTCTTCTCTGACGATTCTCTCCTCCTTGTGCGTCTTTCACCGTTTCCATATTCGTGTTTTCTGATATCAACCTCCTCCTCCACGGAACCGCAACGATGGCCGATGCCTTCCCCAAACTTCACAACGCCATGTGGCCCGGACTCGTTGGCAAGGGCTCTTCCGAAGGCGAACCGAGCATTGCGCTCGACCGGATGCTGGAACTGACGACTCAGGCCAAGGTGAACGGACAAAAGTTTGATGGCGTCGACCTGTTCCTGTTCGATCCGCACATCAACATCGATCTGAGCGACGATGACGTGAAGCGGTTGGCGGACAAGATCGCCTCGAAGGGACTGGCCGTCGGTTCGCTCGTGGCTCCCGTCTGGCCGGGGACAGTCGGCGACAGCGCCATGGGCGGCCCCGAACAACGGGCGAAATTCGTACTCGCGGTGAAGAAGGCCTGCCGGATTGCCGGAATTTTCAATAAGCATGGTGTTCGTCGTTACGGAGTCATTCGGATTGATGCCGCTGTCGGACCGAGTCACTGGTTGGAGAATCCGATCACAGGCACGAAGACGATCGCGTCGACGTTCCGTGAAGCGGGAGTTGTTGCGGCGGCGCATGGTGAGCGACTTGCGGCGGAGGGCGAAATTTGCTGGGCTGGGATGCATTCTTGGAAGAATATGGTGGAGCTGCTGGAGCAGACTGACATGCCAGGAACAGTCGGTTTTCAAGCGGATCAGGCGCATACGTATCTCTATTTAATGGGGTATAATGCTCCCGAACATGCGTTGCTGAACGAAGGCTATTCGGCGGCGGAATTTGCGGCCGCATATACGAAAATGACCGACGCTTTGCGCCCGTGGACGATTGATTTCCATGTGGCTCAAAACGATGGAACGGTGCATGGGTCGGGGTCACACGATAAGACGGGGCGACATTGTCTTGCGGATGATCCGAACGGGAAACTGGATATCACGGCCACCGCCGGTTACTGGCTTGCGGGAGCTGCGGATCGGGGTCTTCGCCACATTTGTTGGGATGGTTGTATGTTCTCCAACGCCACGCTGGAAAACTCCAAGACATGGAACGCGATCCTCGCCGCCATGATCCAGGTTCGAGAGGCTCACGGATGGAAGGCCTAGTTTCCCTTGGGAATGGCGATTGATTGCGTCCCGCAGTCGTGTAAAAATACGTTCATTAGCTCCGACCCATCAACTTGGAAAAGGCATCAAGGACATGGCGAAACCACTCAATATCGGCATGGTCGGTTATGGCTTCATGGGGCGTACGCACTCCAATGCGTACAACCGTGTGACGAACTTCTTTGACACGGAATACCGACCCGTGTTGAAAGCCGTCTGCGGAAGAGATGCGGAACAGTTGCAGGACTTTGCTGATCGTTGGGGTTACGAGTCGACAGAAACCGACTGGCGGAAACTGGTCGAGCGGAAGGACATTGATGCGATCGATATCTGTACTCCCAACAACCTGCATTACGAGATCGCGATCGCCGCGGCCGCTCACGGTAAGATGATTTTGTGTGAGAAGCCGCTGGCGATGAATGCGGAAGAAGGCGAGAGGATGTGTCAGGCCGTCGAGAAGGCCGGCGTCATGAATACGGTCTGGTACAACTACCGCCGCGTTCCAGCCATCACGTTTGCCAAGCAGCTGATCGACTCGGGCAAGCTCGGCCGCATTTTTCACTACCGGGCCAACTTTTTGCAAGACTGGACGATTTCGGCGGATCTGCCGCAGGGGGGGACAGCCCTCTGGCGATTGGACGCCGCCGCCGCAGGAAGCGGCGTGACGGGTGACCTGCTTGCGCACTGCATCGATACCGCGATCTGGCTGAACGGAAGCGTGCAGAATGTCACGGCCATGACCGAAACATTCATCAAGGAACGCAAGCACACGCTCACCGGGAAAATTGAAAAGGTGGGAATTGACGATGCGTGTGCATTCCTCTGCCGGTTTGAAAACGGTTCGCTCGGTCTGTTTGAGTCGACGCGATACGCCCGCGGTCACAAGGCTCTTTATACATTGGAGATCAATGGCGAACATGCCTCAATCAAATGGGATCTCCATGATCTCCATCGTCTTCAATGGTTCGATCACCGTGACGAAGGGAATCTTCGGGGCTGGCGTTCGATTCATGTGACGGATGGCGATCACCCCTACATGAATAAATGGTGGGTACCAGGTCTGCAAATCGGTTACGAGCATACGTTTGTGCACCATGTCGCCGACTTTCTGACGGGAGTCGCCCAAGGAACTCCTGTCAGCCCCACATTTCGCCAAGCTCTTGAAACACAAAAGATTTGCGATGCGGTGCTGAAAAGTGCAAAGTTGGGAAGTTGGACTCAAGTCGGATAGCGTTTGCCAAGTCGTGCGTTATAATTTAAAGACTGATTGAAGGGCACGGATGATCACCAGGGATCGTCCGTGCTTCGTTGTTTTCTGTCCGAATCCGTCCGCGTTTTATGTCTCTTCCTGACGCGGCGGAGATGAGGGATTTGAAATGGATCGTCAGCCGATTTCGCGTGAGGGTTATGATAAATTGAAGGAAGAGGTGCGCTTCTTGGACGACGTGGAGATGCCCAAAATCTCGCAAGCGATCGCCGATGCCAGGGCCGAGGGTGACCTGCGTGAGAATGCCGAATATCATGCGCAGCGTGAAGCCCAAGGAATGACGCAAGCCAAGATCAACCAACTCAGAAGCAAGCTCAACAGTTGCTATATCGTTGATCGATCCAGCTTGCCTAAAGGGGTCGTGACGTTTGGTTCTCGGGTCACCGTGAAGGACCTCAGTGATGGCACATTCGAACAATACGAATTCGTTGGTCCGGGTGAGGAAGACTACTCGG
>Ga0315293_10006557_pt1 | contig 10884 bp, 9 predicted proteins | sample YL17G13_20_MG_FD_203071 | JGI IMG/M metagenome (GOLD analysis project Ga0315293, IMG submission 203071) | Sediment microbial communities from Yellowstone Lake, YNP, Wyoming, USA - YL17G13_20 | ecosystem: Environmental > Aquatic > Freshwater > Lake > Sediment | place: USA: Wyoming | collected... | reverse complement strand
CTTCTCCAGGAACTTGTGCCGGGCGATACTCGGCGAGACCGCGTTGATCCGAACGCCGTACTCGACGGCTTCGATTGCGCTGCAACGAGTCAGCGCCATCACGCCGGCCTTGGCGGCGGCGTAGTGGGATTGGGAGTGTTGGGCCCGCCAGCCCAGCACACTGGCATTGTTGACGATGGCGCCGCCGTGGCCGGCCTCGCGGAAGTACGCCAGCGCAGCCCTCGTCGCGCGCATCACCGAGGTGAGCGTCACATTCAGGACGCGATCCCACTCGTCGTCGGTCATGTCGATCACCGGGGTCTGCCCGCCCAGGCCGGCGTTGTTGACCAGCACGTCGAGCCGGCCAAGCCGCGCGGTGGTCGAGGCGATCATCGCGTCCACCTGCGCCGAGGAGGTCACGTCACACACCACGCTCTCCACCCGGCCGAGACCCAGCGCCGACAGCGCCTCCCGGGTTTCACCGAGGCGGCGCTCATGGTGATCGGAGATCATCACGTCGGCGCCCTCGAGCAGGGCGCGCCGCGCGGTGGCCGATCCGATCCCGGTGCCCGCGGCCGCGGTGATTACGATCACCTTGCCCTTCAGCAGCCCGTGACCCTCGAGCTCCTCCGGTGTTACCGCCAGCGACTCCACTAGCCCCTCGCCTCCCGCGGCAGGCCGAGCACCCGCTCGGCGATGATGTTGCGCTGCACTTCGTTTGATCCGCCGTAGATGGTGTCGGACCTGGAGAACAGGAACAGCCGTTGCCACTCGTCGAATTCGTTGTCCACCAAGATAAGTCCAGCCCGGCCCCTGATCTCCATGGCCAACTCGCCCAGATCGCGGTGCCAATTGGCCCACAGCAGCTTGGACACGCTGTCCTGGCCCGGCTGCTCTTCGTCCATGGTCGCCATGGCGAATGACCGCATGGTCTGCAGTCCCGCCCAGGCCCGCGTGAGGCGCTGCCGGATCAGCGGATCCTCCAGCGCTCCGCAGTTCCCGGCCAGCTGCACCAGACCGGAAAGCTCACGGGCGTAACGAATCTGCTGACCCAGGGTCGACACTCCGCGCTCGAACGTCAGCGTGGCCATCGCGACGCGCCAGCCGTCACCGGGCTGCCCGACGACCAGGTCGGCGTCGGTGCGGGCGTCGGTGAAGAACACCTCGTTGAACTCCGAATCGCCGGTCAGCTGAACGATCGGGCGGATCTCCACTCCCGGCTGGTCCAGCGGCACCAGGAGATATGCGAGTCCGGCATGACGCTTGGACCCCTTCTCGGAGCGGGCCAGCAGGAAGCACCACTGCGCCCAGTGCGCCAGCGACGTCCACACCTTCTGGCCGTTGATGACCCAGTGCTGTTTCCCCGTCGCTTCGCTCGCCTCGGTGTCACCGGTGAGTACTGCGGAGGTGGAGACGTTGGCAAGGTCACTGCCCGCGCCCGGCTCCGAATAGCCCTGGCACCACAGTTCGGTGACATCGCGGATGGCGGGCAGGAACCGCTGTTGCTGCTCGGGTGTCCCGTAGGCGATCAGCGTGGGCCCGACGAGTTCCTCGCCAAGGTGGTTGACCTTGTCGGGGGCGTCGGCTTTGGCGTACTCCTCGTAGAAGGCCACCCGGTGGGCGACCGACAGGCCGCGGCCGCCGTGCTCGACGGGCCAGCCCAGGCAGGTGAGCCCGGCGGCGGCCAACTGCCGGTTCCAGGCCAGCCGCTCCTCGAACGCCTCGTGCTCGCGGCCGGGGCCGCCGAGGCCCTTCAGTGCGGCGTAATCACCGACCAGATTGTCGGTCAGCCACTCCCGGACCTCCGCCCGGAACTCCTCGACCGTGATCACCCTTGTAGGCTAACCTACCAAGCACTTGCTTTGTTGGCCCGGGGCCAGGTAGGAGCAGCAATGATGGCCGGAATTCCACACCGCCTCACCACACCGGCGGTGCTGGACCGGATGGCATTCGACTTCGCCGACCACGAGGCTCTCGTCACCCCGGAACGCCGCTTCACCTTCGCCGAACTTCGCGACGAGGTGCGGCGTGCCGCGGCGGCCATGGCCGGACTCGGCGTCCACCCCGGTGACCGGGTGGCGATCTGGTCGCCCAACACCTGGCACTGGGTGGTCGCCTGCCTGGCGATTCACTACGCGGGCGCGGTGCTGGTGCCACTGAACACCCGCTACACCGCCGAGGAAGCCGCCGACATCCTGGCCCGTACCCACGCCCCGCTGCTCATCGGCATGGGCCGGTTCCTCGGGACCGACCGGGTCGCCGACCTCGATCTCGGCGCGTTGCCGGCGCTGCGGCACATCGTCCGGGTGCCCGTGGAATCCGGAGCCGACACGGACGACGGCACCTGGGATGAGTTCCTCGCCGGGCCGCAGGTCCCCATGTCGGAGGTCGACGGTCGCGCGGCGGCGGTGTCCCCCGACGACGTCTCCGACATCCTGTTCACCTCCGGCACCACCGGCCGTAGCAAGGGTGTGTTGTGCGCGCACCGGCAGTCCCTGTCCGCCCCGGCGGCGTGGGCGGCCTGCGGTCAGGTCACCAGCGCGGACCGCTATCTGTGCATCAACCCGTTCTTCCACAATTTCGGCTACAAGGCCGGCATCCTGGCGTGCCTGCAGACCGGCGCGACAATGATCCCGCAGGTGACCTTCGATCCCGAGCAGGCGATGCGCATCGTCGAGGAGCAGCGGATCACGGTGCTGCCCGGGCCGCCGACGATCTACCAGGCTCTGCTCGACCATCCCGCCCGCCCCGGCTACGACCTGAGTTCGCTGCGCTTCGCCGTGACCGGGGCCGCCATCGTGCCGGTGGTGCTCATCGAACGGATGCAGAGCGAACTGGACTTCGACATCGTCCTGACGGCCTACGGGCTGACCGAGGCCAGCGGCTTCGGCACCATGTGCCGCGCCGACGACGACCCGGTCACCGTGGCCACGACGTGCGGACGCCCGATCGCCGACTTCGAACTGCGCATCGATTCCCCCGACCCCGCGACCGCCGGTGAGGTACTGCTGCGCGGACCCGACGTCATGCTCGGCTACCTCGACGACCCGCAGTCCACCGCAGCGGCCATCGACACCGACGGCTGGCTGCACACCGGTGACGTCGGCACGGTCGACGGCGCCGGAAACCTACGGATCACCGACCGGCTCAAGGACATGTACATCTGCGGCGGCTTCAACGTCTATCCCGCCGAGGTGGAACAGACACTGACCCGGCTGGACGGCGTGGCCGACGTGGCGGTCATCGGAGTGCCCGACGAACGGCTCGGTGAGGTGGGCCGGGCGTTCATCGTGCGCCGGCCGGGAGCCACCATCGACGAGGAAGCCGTGATCGCCTACAGCCGAAGGCATCTGGCGAACTTCAAGGCGCCGCGTTCCGTGGTTTTCCTTGAGGTGCTGCCGCGTAACGCGGGGGGAAAAGTTGTCAAACCCGCACTGCGAGAGATGGTGTGATGGATCTCGACTACGACGAGGCCACCTGCGCCTTCCGCACCGAGGTGCGGGGATTCCTCGAGAAGAACAGTGCTTCGTTCCCGACGAAGTCCTACGACACCGCCGAGGGATTCGAACAGCACCGCCGCTGGGATCGGGTGCTGTTCGACGCCGGCCTATCGGTCATCACCTGGCCGGAGCGCTACGGCGGGCGCGACGCCACCCTGTTGCAGTGGGTCGCCTTCGAGGAGGAGTACTTCCGCGCCGGAGCACCCGGACGGGCCAGCGCCAACGGCACCTCGATGCTGGCGCCGACGCTGTTCGCCCACGGCACCGAGGAGCAGCGTGATCGGATCCTGCCGAAAATGGCCAGCGGCGAAGAGATCTGGGCCCAGGCCTGGTCGGAACCGGAGTCCGGCAGCGACCTGGCGTCGCTGCGTTCCACCGCGACCCACACCGACGGCGGCTGGCTGCTCAACGGGCAGAAGATCTGGAGCAGCCGCGCCCCGTTCGGTGAACGCGGGTTCGGCCTGTTCCGGTCCGATCCCGCCGCTCAGCGCCATCGCGGCCTGACCTACCTCATGTTCGACCTGCACGCTGACGGGGTGACGGTCCGCCCGATCGAACAACTCGGCGGCGAGACCGGATTCGGGGAGATCTTCCTCGACGACGTCTTCGTGCCGGACCGCGATGTCATCGGCGCCGTGCACGAGGGCTGGCGGGCGGCGATGAGCACCGCCAGCAACGAGCGCGGGATGTCGCTGCGCAGTCCGGCGCGATTCGTGGCGCCCGCCGAGCGGCTGGTCCGGAAATGGAAGGAGCGCGGGTCCGACCCGGGGTTCGCCGATCAGGTTGCCGACGCCTGGATCAAGGCCCAGGCCTACCGGCTGCACACCTTCGGGACGGTGACGCGCCTGGCCGAAGGCGGGGAGCTGGGCGCCGAATCCTCGGTCACCAAGGTGTTCTGGTCGGATCTCGACGTCGCCCTGCACCAGAGCGCGCTCGACCTGTCCGGATCCGACGCCGAGCTGGCCGGCTCGTGGACCGACGGCCTGCTGTTCGCTCTCGGCGGCCCGATCTACGCCGGCACCAACGAGGTTCAACGCAACATCATCGCCGAACGTCTCCTCGGCCTGCCGAGGGAGGGGACCAAGACCTCGTGAAGTTCTCCCTGGACGCTCAGCAGCGCGACTTCGCCGCCAGCATCGACGCCGCGCTGGGTGGCGCCGAGGTACCGGCCGCCATCCGGGCCTGGAAGAAGGGCGACACCGCGCCAGGACGCGCGGTGTGGGCACTCCTGGGCGACCTCGGGGTGACCGCGCTGGCGGTACCCGAGGAGTCCGACGGAATCGGCGCCCATCCGGTCGACCTGGTCGTCGCCGTCGAGCGGCTGGGCCGGTGGTGCGTGCCCGGACCGGTGGCGGAATCCCTCGCGGTAGCACCGGTTCTGCTCGCCGGTGACGACCGCGCGGCGTCCCTCGCCTCCGGCGAGCTGATCGCCACGGTGGCGATGCCGCCGGCGGTCCCGCGCGCCGTCGACGCCGACTTCGCCGGCCTGGTGCTGCTGGCCGGGGACGGCACCGTCAGCGACGCGAAACCCGTCGGCGCACATGAATCCGTCGACCCCTGCCGCCGGCTGTTCGATGTGTCCGGGTCGGGGGGTTCCCGCCCGGCCGACGTCTCTCGTGCCTACGATTTCGGCGCCCTGGCCACCGCCGCGCAACTGGTCGGCGCCGGCCAGGCGATGCTGGACCTGTCGGTGGATTATGCCAAGCAGCGCAGCCAGTTCGGCCGGGTGATCGGCAGCTATCAGGCGATCAAGCACAAGCTCGCCGACGTGCACATCGCGCTGGAGTTGGCCCGGCCGCTGGTGTACGGGGCGGCGCTGTCCCTGGCCGACCACTCCCCCGATGCCGCCCGCGACGTGAGCGCGGCCAAGGCGGCCGCCTCCGACGCCGCCCTGCTGTCGGCGCGCGCTTCGTTGCAGACCCACGGCGCGATCGGTTACACCGCCGAGCATGATCTGTCCCAGTGGCTGCTGCGGGTGCAGGCGCTGCGCTCCGCCTGGGGCGACCCGACCAGCCATCGGCGCCGGGTGCTGGAGGCATTGTGAGCGAAGAACGCCGGCTGCTGCGCCAGACGGTGGCGGCGCTCATCGACAGACACGCCGGGCCCGAGGCGGTCCGGCGCGCCATGGACTCCCCGCACGGCTACGACGAGTCGCTGTGGACGATGCTGTGCGACCAGGTCGGTGCCGCCGCGCTGGTTGTTCCCGAGGAAATGGGCGGCGCCGGAGGCGAATTAGCCGACGCCGCAGCCGTTCTGGAGGAACTGGGGCGCGGGCTGGTGCCCACACCGCTGCTGGGAACCACGCTGGCCGAGTTGGCGCTGCTGGCCGCCGAGGAGCCGGACGCCGACACCCTGGAGCAACTGGGCGCCGGCGCGGCGATCGGGACGGTGGTGTTCGACCGCGACTACGTGATCAACGGTGACGTCGCCGACGTGGTGCTTGCGGTCGAGGACGCCCGGATCGTGCGGTGGACCGGCGTCACCATCGAGCCGGTGCACACCATGGACCCCACCCGCCGGCTGGCCCGCGTCACACCCGGCGCCACAACGGTGATCGGCCCCGATCCCGGGATCGCCGACACCGCCGCGATCCTGCTGGCGGCCGAGCAGATCGGCGCCGCGGACCGCTGCCTGGAACTGACCGTGGAGTACACCAAACAGCGGGTGCAGTTCGGTCGTCCGATCGGCAGCTTCCAGGCCCTCAAGCACCGGATGGCTGACCTGCACGTGGCCGTCCAGTCTGCGCGGGCAGTGGTGGGCGATGCGATCGCCGAACCGACCGCCACCTCGGCGGCGCTGGCCCGGCTGGCCGCCAGCGAGGCGTTCTGCACGGTGACGGGTGAGGCCATCCAGCTGCACGGCGGCATTGCGATCACCTGGGAGCACGACATGCATCTGTACTTCAAGCGGGCGCACGGCAGCGCACAGCTGCTCGGTCCACCGCGCGAACAACTGCGCCGACTCGAATCCGAGGTGCTCTAGCCTGACTGGAGTGAACAGTCGCGTTGCCAGGCGGGCCGGTATTCCCCCGTTCTATGTGATGGACGTGTGGCTGGCCGCCGCCGAGCGGCAGCGCACCCACGGCGACCTGGTGAACCTTTCCGCCGGGCAACCGAGCGCCGGGGCCCCTGCCCCCGTGCTGGCTGCCGCGGAGCAGGCCCTGCACTCCAGGCAGCTGGGATACACCGTCGCGCTGGGCATTCCGGAGTTGCGCGAGGCGATCGCGGGCTCTTACGCCGACCGGTACGGCCTCGATGTCACCGCCGACGACGTCGTGCTGACCACCGGCTCTTCGGGCGGGTTCCTGCTGGCGTTCCTGGCGTGCTTCGACGTCGGCGACCGGGTCGCCATCGCCAGCCCCGGATACCCCTGCTACCGCAACATCCTCTCGGCACTCGGCTGTGAGGTGGTGGAGATCCCGTGCGGGCCGGAGACCCGTTTCCAGCCCACCGCCCAGCTGCTGGCCGAACTGGACCCGCCGGTAAAGGGCGTCATCGTGGCCAGCCCGGCCAACCCCACCGGCACGGTGATCCCAGCCGCCGAGCTGGCCGCGATCGCCTCGTGGTGCGACGCCGAAGACGTGCGGTTGATCAGCGACGAGGTCTACCACGGCCTGGTCTACCCGGGCGCACCGGAAACCTCGTGCGCGTGGGAAACTTCGCGCAATGCCGTGGTGGCGAACAGTTTTTCGAAGTACTTCGCGATGACGGGCTGGCGGCTCGGATGGCTGCTGGTGCCTGCCGGGTTGCGTCGCGCGGTGGACTGCCTGACCGGAAACTTCACCATCTGCCCGCCGGTGCTGCCGCAATACGCCGCGGTGGCGGCATTCACTCCCGAAGCCATCGCCGAGGCAGAGGGTCACCTGCACCAGTACGCGCTGAACCGGGAGACGCTGCTGAGCGGGCTGCGTCAGATCGGCATCAGCAGGCTGGCCCCCGCCGACGGCGCGTTCTACGTCTATGCCGACGTCTCGGACTTCACCTCCGACTCGCTGGCATTCTGCGAAAAGCTCTTGGCCGAAACCGGTCTGGCGATCGCGCCGGGCATCGACTTCGACACCGTTGGGGGCGGCTCGTTCGTCCGCCTGTCGTTCGCCGGTCCCGCCGCCGACATCGAGAAGGCGTTGCGCCGCCTCGGCCCCTGGTTGGCCGGATAGGTCTGTCGGGTCAGAAGGGCGGCGGTTCGTAGTTGGCCGCGAGCCAGGCTTGGCGTTGTCGCTCTTCCTCGGCGATCATCTCCGTCCTGGTGCGCCGCTCCGCTGCGATGCGGTTGCGTCGGTCCTGCTCGCGGGTCTGCTTGCGGGTCGGCATCATCAGCGCCCGGTTGGCGGTCGACTCGTCGGGCGCCGGGACGTCGGGTTCGCCGGTGGGCGTCGCCAGCGCCGGGAACAGCATGCCGCCATGAGGTTCGGTGACATAGGTATGCCCGGTCGGTGCGGTGAAGATCACGGTGCCGTCGGCCAGTTGCCGATCGGTCCATCCGCCGGGGCCGCGGTAGAAGGTCTTCAGCAGATGGTGGCGGCGGCAGTACAGCTTGGCGTTCGACGGGTGCGTTCGGCCCTTCGGAAACGGGATCGTGTGATCGATGTCGGCGACTTCCGCCGGAGCGTCGCAGCCGGGGAACCTGCACGTCAGGTCCCGCCATCGAACGAACTCGGCCAACCTGGCCGACGGCCGATAGCCGGGTTCCGGCTTTCCCGCCGGGGGCGTCAGCGGTGTGCACTTGGCCGAGCCCGCGAGGCCGCGCACGCTATCGGCCGGCAGGATGCCGAACCCGGGCAGGTAGCCCGGCTGATCACTCTTGCCGTCGAGGGTCGCCTGCTCTGCCAGCACGTGGATCACGGCGGCCGCGGCGTTCCGCTGTTGAGCGGCCGGGCAGTCGGGTGATCCGCACTGGCACTGCAGCCGTTCCTCAAGCCGTGCCAGCGACCCGCACGCGTCGGCTCGGCGCTGCTCACGCGTGCGCGGGTCACCGTCGCACACCGTGGCCGCCAACGCGTCGAGCCGCTTATCCAGCGCAGCGCCGTCGGGCGCATGGATGTTGGCCCAGATGCCCGCCATGCCGGGGCTCGTCTGGGCGATCTCGACGTAGCGGTGGTCGTCCACCGTTGGCGGCACCCGCACCGCGGCCGGATCGAACTTGGCTACCCACAGATCGAGCCGGTCACGAAGCTTCGGGCCGGACAGTCTCATCCACGTCGCGGTATGGCGGGCCAGCGCCTCGTCGAGGCGGGGCATGACCTCGTCGTCGACGTTCTCGGTGCGGGAGATGACCGTCGCGACCAAACGGAGGTCGATCGCCCCGGTGGCGAATACCTCCGCGACCCGGGGCAGCCTGTCCCGCAGTGCCCGCGCATGGTGAATCTGCGCGGACGCCCGGGAAGGGCTGATGTTCTGCGCTGCGGACACCTCTGCTGCCACTGCGTCGAACGGGTCGGTACACCACAGTTCGCGTTCAGCCCATTCTTGCGCCCGGCGCGCATCCAGCTCCCCCACCGCCGCCAGCCGCTGCGCGACGGCGGCCGACTCGGACCGCGACGCCGACGTCACCGCGTCGATCAAAGCCGCATCGTCGATTTTATCGAACATGTGTTCGATTATGCCAGGGCACTACGACATCGCATCCGGGGCGATTTGACGTTGTGACGTTCCACTGCTGAGTCGGTCACCGCCGCACGGTCGGCAGCCTGTGGGCCCGCAGGTTGCCGCATCAGCAGCGAAGTACACCGCGGGGATCGCGTCGGAGTGGGCAGCCTTCACCAACTGTTGATGACCGGCCGCCGGACCCGTGAACGCGCGCGCCAATAGGATCTGGAGCCGCCGTCAACGCGAGCTCGACAGCACCCTCGAGGATCGGTTCTCGCGCGCACTTGTGCGCGGGTCTTGATTGTAGTCATCACTACATTTACTGTTCGTTGTGGTCGCTACAAACCAAGAGGAAGGCGGAACCGTGAGTTCCCTTACGACAACGACCGAGAAACACCCTGCCGCAGCTGTCATGTCGGTCATTCGGATGTTCGCCGGCGGCTTCAGCTGGGCGAGCCCCACACTGTCATCGCGCTTGTTCGGGCTCGGGAAGATGGCACCGGATGGCAGCACCGGCCTGGTGGCCCGGCTGTTCGGAATTCGCGACTTCGTGCTGGGCGCGGCGGTGCACCACCCGGATCCGAGCGTCCGCAAAGCGGTCCTGCAGGCCGGTGTCGTGTGTGACTCCGCCGATGTGGTGGCTTCCCTGATCGCCCTGCGCGCCGGCGCGCCCAAGACCGTCCTGCTCGGTGCCACGGCGGGAGCGGGTCTGTTCGTGGTGCTTGGCCTCACCGCATTGAACAACCCGCGCTGAACCACAGGCTTGCGCGCACCGCACCCGACCTGCTGCAGTCGTGCCATGCCTTTCATCGAGCACCACGGGACCCGCGCCTACTACCGACACTGGCCGGCCCCCGACCCTCGCGCCGCGGTGATCTTCCTGCACGGCTTCGGCGAACACACCGGCCTGTACCACCGCTACGGCTTCGCCCTGAACGCCGCCGGGATCGACCTGTGGGCGGTGGACCAGATCGGCCACGGCCTCTCGCCGGGCGAGCGAGGTGACTTCGGGTCCATCGAGGACAGCTCGGCACTGGCGGAAGCGCTTACCGAGTTCGCCGAACATGAGCGGCCGGGCATACCGCTTGTCGCCCAGGGCCATTCGTTCGGTTCGATCGTCACGCTGTTCCGGCTGCTCGAGCAGCCCGAGCGCTACCGGGCCGGGGTGATCTCCGGCGCGCCGCTGGTTCCCGTTCCCGAACTGCTCGACGCCGACACCTCGTTAGACCTCGATCCCGGCTGGCTGTCCAGCGACCCGTTCTATGTCGATTCGTTGCAGAACGACCCGTTGGCATTCGTCGACGCCGACAGTAGGGCGCTGACCCGGGAGCTCGACCGGGCCTGGGATCGGTTCGGCGCCGAACTGCCCACACTGACCGTGCCCACCCTCGCGGTTCACGGCGAGGATGACCCGATCGCCCCGATCGGCGCGGTGCGCGCCTACGCCGAGCGGATTCCGGCCCTGCGATTAGCGCAGTTCGACGGCGCCCGCCACGACATCCTCAACGAATCGGCACACCGCGAGGTGGCCGGAGCGATCGTCGACTTCGTCGACGAGCAGACGCGAGGGTGAATCTGGGCCAGGACCTTTCGCACGGTCTCAGCGCGCGTGCCCACGGGATGCACCCCGAGGTATCGACCGTCGGGCAGCTGTCCTGATTCGTTGGACAACAGTCCGGTCAAGGGGGATCATGCCGTGACGACAAGCCGTTCGAGTCCGCCGGAGCGCACCGTGCCCCTTGATTCCACTCGCACGTACCGGGTCGCCATCATCGGTGCCGGCCCCGGGGGCATCTGCGCCGCGGTGCGACTGCGGCAGG
>Ga0315293_10006556_pt1 | contig 10885 bp, 4 predicted proteins | sample YL17G13_20_MG_FD_203071 | JGI IMG/M metagenome (GOLD analysis project Ga0315293, IMG submission 203071) | Sediment microbial communities from Yellowstone Lake, YNP, Wyoming, USA - YL17G13_20 | ecosystem: Environmental > Aquatic > Freshwater > Lake > Sediment | place: USA: Wyoming | collected... | reverse complement strand
CCGTCTGAAGCGTAGAATGTCACGGGATAGCTGCCGGACTGCGTGAAACTCGGATTGAAGTTGAACGTCCCCGTCCCATTGCCATTGTCCGTAAACGTCGCATTCGCCGGGAGCGGCGTCGTGGTCGTCAGCACCGGAATCGTCCCGTCAGGATCGGAGGCCGATACGCCAAAGTTCAGGTTGGACCCTTCATTCACCGAACGGGGTCCAATCGCCGCCAGCAACGGTGCCTGATTCACGTCGGTGACCGTGATCACCACCTGCTCGGAATCGATAATCGCTCCGTCAGAAGCGTAAAATGTTACGTTAATCGTACCGGCCTGTGAGTAGCTCGGATTGAAGTCGAACGTCCCTGTCCCATTGCCATTGTCCGTAAACGTCGCATTCGCCGGGAGCGGCGTTGTGGTCGTCAACACCGGCGTCGTACCGTCAGGATCAGATGCTGAAACGCCAAAGTTAAGGCTCGATCCCTCATTCACCGAACGAGGACCTATAGCTGCCAGTACCGGCGCCTGATTCACGTTGGTGACTGTAATGACTACCTGCTCGGAGTCTACGTCGGCAGGTGTGACTGCATCAGTGGCATAGACCGTGACGTTGATCACACTGGCTTGAGTGAAATCAGGACTGAACGTAAGCGTACCGGTGCCATCGAGGTTATCGACGAAACTCGCGTTCGGCGGCAGCGTGGAGGAGGATAGGGCCGGCGTGGTTGCATCGCCGTCGGATGCCGAGACATTGACAACAAGCGTCGCGCCCTCGGCTACCGTCTGTGGCCCAATTGGATTCAGTACCGGCGGCTCGGTCTGAGCGCCGGCTGCTCCTGCAAGCAGAACCAGAAACGCGATACTGATGAGAACTTTGCGTTTCACTTATACTTCCTCCATGCCTACTTCAGGAATACCATTTTCCGGGTTTGGCTTTCCGTGTCTACATTCAGCCGGTATAGATAGATACCGCTGGCCACTCGCCCGCCGTTTTCATTGGTGGCGTTCCAGGTGATCCGATGTTCACCCGGCGGGAGCTTTTCGTTCATCAGGGTCTTTACCTTTTGACCGACAATATTGAATACCTCTAAAGAGACATCCCTCAGCGAGCCTCCGTCCCCGACAGCGCCGACTGAGAATTCAATCGTGGTGATCGGATTGAACGGATTCGGGTAGTTTTGACGAAGGTTGAATGAATAGGGCAGATTCGGATCGACGCCCTCGACCGCAACAGCAGCGGCCAGCGGTGTAGCCAGAAGAGCCTTCGATAGTCTAAGCTGGGTCTTGTTTCCGGCAGCAATGTCCGTCTTGGCGGTCACCGGGATATTGACCAGATCGGCGGTGCCGACCTGGATCAGATCCGAAACGGAGGCCATCGCCCCGGCGCCGTGATAGAGCAGAATGGTCATTTTCCCCTGACCGTTATCTTTGTACTGCAAGACGAAGTTTCGGTAATCCTCGGTCTTCGCTGGTTTTCCCAACTGAACGGAACGCGGATCATAGGCGACATCCAATTGCACGCCGGCGATTTCAGTCGGCAACTCCGAGGTCACGGTCATATTCTCACTCTGACCGCTGCCGAGGTTGTTGTACGCCAAGGCCACAATCGCACTGGCAGCAGGAGCCGGTGTCGGTGTCGGTGGAATGCCGTAGATCAGGTTTATGTCACCGACCAGGTCGAAGACATTTACGGAACCGTCTCGAATCACATCGGCGGTCGCGAACTGTCTGCGACTGAGTGGGAAATTGCCTATGATGTAAGCCACGATATTGACGACATCGCCGACATCAATAAAGTGATCGATATTGACGTCGCCGGGATTGTCTATCTCAATGATCCCTGAATCGGTCACCAGTGGCAGCGACGGCACATTCGGGTTCGGGTCGACTGATTCGCGGCCATTGGCCAGCCTCATGGTTACACTGGTCCAGGGCACGGCGCTCGAGTCAAGGGTTACCACCAGCCACATAACAGCAGTCGTGGTATCCGTTTTTACCGGCTCATTGTTGAGACCAAACGTTACAACCCTGATATTGCCCGGCGTGACGCCGATATTGTCGTAAATGGCGTAATCGGGAATCCGACCGCTCAATACAATCGAGTCTATCTTGACAATCTGATATGGGTACGTCATGTCATACTGAATGCCGTACACGGTCTTTGAACTCACCAGGTTAATCGGGAAATAAATCTCGTTGGTGCCTCGCAAACCGCCGACCGGTCTTCCATCAGGAGGCGGAGCCGAGGTCGAAAAAAGCCGATCATACTCCAAGCCTATCACAACCACAGTCACGGTTCGATTACCCACCCCACCCGCTTGGTCGGTACCCGTGAAGATGATCTGATAGGTCCCTTTCTGGCCGACATTGGGCGTCCAGTTGAATGTCCCTGTCACCGTGCCGGCATTGACCTGCGTCGGAAACGATGCACCGGTAGGGAGGTTTGAAGCGGCGAGGGTTATCGCACCGCCAACCGGGTCATTGTCGGTCGCGGTCACAGTAAACGAGATGGTCTGTCCTTCGTTGACCGAGTCCAGCAGGACTGTTGAATTCACCACGGGATTCTGGTTGCCCGTGCCTCCGCCAACGGTAACGGTCGCGCTCGTACTTATCAGATTGCTGCCACCGTAAGCAGTAGCCGTGAACGTGGTAGTTGCAGTAACTTGAACGTTCGCAATGGACCCGGTAGCTCCTCCCCGTCCAACCGCTGCGGTCTGACCCGGCCTGGTAACAACCACCGAGTCCGTATTGGTCGCCACCCATGAGAGAGTCGTGGTGCCGCCGCCGGACCCGAATGAAGCCGGATTCGCGGTGAAGCTGGTAAACGCGGGTTGTACAGCGCTTGTGTCCACGCGGAAGACCATAGCGCTGGTCGGAAACGTGGGAAAAACCGTGATATCATCGGTGCGAGGGTCATTGAACCACGCCTGGCTCTCCTGTGGCTGCCTGCAACCGACAAATGTGACGATCGGCGGGAATACGCTGTTGTCCGTCTGGAATTCATCCTGAGCATAGAAAGTGAAATTCGCTGTCGTATTCTGGAGCAGCCCGGCCTTTGACGTGAAGAAAATGTAGAAGATTACATCGCTGCCGGGAGCAAGCGTATCAATATCGTTGGCGGCGGGCAGGAAGTTACAGTTGATGATATTCTTGCGCACCGCGCCGTCCGGATCCGTGTACAGATTCACGCTGAGCTTGGTCACCACCGAGTCATACGGGAATCCGAACTCGTCAAGAACAGTGACAACCTGTCGAAACCGGCCGACAGCATCCCATTTCACCGCCGTAGTGTCCCCCTGTATATCCTGCAGAACCGGTGTCAGGAAGTTCGTGTCGAACACGATCTGCATGCTGAACGCCCGCACGATGGAGTCATTCTTCATTCGCAGCGGCATCAACACCTCCGCCCCGGGTTTGCCCGAGAACGATTGGACGCGAATCGTATCCATCGACGATTTCGTCAAATCGCTACAGTGTTTGACCTGCGCCTGCAAATCGATTGTGACCATCAGCAGCACAACCATGCACAGCAGCGGTATCTTCACCACTCGCATAAGCACCTCTATTGGCATTGCCGTTTTTTCCATATGAGCACTCATAAGCCTCTATTTCAAGAGCATCATCTTTCGTGTCATCGAGTAACCGCCCGCTTCCAATCGATAGAAATAGACACCGGAAGCTGCGGCTGCGCCGGCATTGTCCCGGCTATCCCAAACTGCCGTATGCTGCCCGGCTTCCATATGAGAGGACACCAGAGTCCGCACCTCACGCCCCAGCACATTATATATGGCAAGGCGAATCTCGCCGGCGCTCGGCAGAGCGAACGCAATTCTCGTCTCCGGGTTAAACGGGTTCGGGTAATTCTGCCCCAGATCATATCCTTCAGGTAGTGACCCTCCCGCAGACAATTCGACCGGAATATAGGTTCCGTCGGCGGTCGCCAGTTCGAGCGCAACCACGCGGTAGTCCTTCAATCCCGAGACTCTGAGAAAGCGCTGTGAACCGGAGGGCATCGTCTGACCGGTTGGACCATACACGAGCACACGCACGCGGTTGCCATTGCGGCTGGACATCAGTGTCATGTCGCCGGCGGGGCACTGAAGGTCATCAAGATTGATCTGGTCGGTCGTTTCAATTGTAAGCAGCAGGCCGCCAATGTCGCTCTGGGTATCATAACTGAACTCTACCGCGTCAGCGTCGGCCTCTGATGTAATCGAGGCATCTTTGGCGTCGTAAGTCGCCGCTCTGCCGCCTCCGATACCGCCGTTGACAACGATATTCACCAATCGGACAAGATCAGCCACCGTTGCCAGCATCCCGTCCTGATTGACATCGGAGTTGGCGTACTGCAGCGCATTGAACGGATACTGTGCCGGATAGATGAAGAAATTAGTGAAGTAGATGATATCGCTGATTTCGTACGCTACGCCGTTGAGGTTGATATCCCCGATCTCAATCTGGCCGATCTCATTTATTTTCACATAACCGCTGAAGTAGTAGATATCCGTCTGGGGGATTTTCTCGCCGCTTGGAGTTATCAGCGTGTTATCGTCCTTAGTAATTACATCAAGGAACTCGAACTTGACCGGAACGCTCTGTCCGGCAAAGGAGAGATCCCCAGTCGTGCGGTAAGTCATCTTTACAATTGGGCCGTCACCAATCGGCAGCGGTGAGCCGGCCGGCGCTTGCCCGATGATACGCAAGAGCCCGGCCTGACCGCCGACATTGGTGGTGACTGCGTAATTCGTGAAGCTCTCAGCTCGTGTGCCCACCTTGGTAATTGTCTGAAGGGAAAGAGCCGAAGCATCGTAACGCGCCAGCAAGTTGAATCCGCTGACCGATAGTCTGTTATCAAGTCTCAGATAACAGGTTGCCGTCTCGCCGGAAAACGCAGACGTCGTATCGATGCTGAGCGAGTACAGTGTGGCGGCGGTAATATGCATCGGCACTCTGGCCGTGTCCGCAAATCCCTGCGGATCAGCCGCGACGAACGTCAGTGCTGAACTGCCGCTGTCGGTCAACGGCACCTGCCAGGAGAATCGTCCGGGGTTGCTGCCGTCGAAGCTAGCGCCGGATGGCACCCCCGTCACGCGCCACGAGACGCTTTCGAAGTCAGGGTCCGAGGCGCTCACGACGAAGTTTAGGTTCTCTCCGGCCTGAATCTCGATCGCAGTCGGTGCAGTTATCTGAGGTGGGCGGTTCCGGTTCACAACATGAACCGCGACCTCCTGTCCAACGGACAAGACGCCGTCACTCAGCCACACGCCGACAGCAAACGGTGACCCATCCGCCGAATACGGCCCGACAAAACTCGGAACCCACGTAACGCGGGCAGAAGTTCGACTCGTGACGGCAAGTTGAGCGTTGGTCGGCTTGGTCGTCAGCGCAAAACGCAGCGAGTCATTGTCCGGGTCGGTTCCTGTGATATCCAGTTTCAGCGTATCCCCCTCGAACACGTATTGAGTAGCTACAGGTGTGAACTGCGGGGCGCGATTCGCCTGTCGCACCGTAACCTTGCCGGCCTGAAACGCAGGGTGAATTGAAGTCGACGTATTGTTTTCGGATAGAAGCAGTTCGTTGCCCGGGGGATAAAACAGCGAGTCTATAGCAAGAATCGTCCCAACTGGAACCGACGGCTTCACAGTGAAACTACACGTAAACAGCAGTCCATCGCCGGTCGGTATGGCGCTCTCCAGAATTTTGAGGAATGCTACCAGGAACCGGCCCTTTGTTTCCCCCGGTGTCGCCGGATTAACGATTTTGGTCTGCAGGTATTCGGCGCGCGACCCCGCAAAACTGACGCTTTTCAACGTCAGCTTGGAAGTGTCATACACCAACGGTACTGACACCGCACTCAGCAACTCATCGTTCCTGAGGTAAAAATGAACAGCAACTTCCTGACCGGCGGCTGCGGCGACCGAATCGGCATAGACACGGTCGACCTGTCCAAACGGGTCGGACTGCGCCGATGCGAACGTCGCAAACGCCACGATCAGCAGAGTTATTAATAGTACGCTAAAGTACTTCATTCTCCTGCACACAAACCCATTAAGGGCATTCAACACCTTGTACTGAGCAAGATTCAGACCGACAGTCCTACTCAATAGGGCATTCTGTCACGACGGCGGCCGCGATCCATCTGGTGCCGGCGTCAGCTGTTGTCGCTTCTCGAAAGTCCGTGTAATGAGAAGTAAATCAGAGACTTACCAATCCTGTACTCTGTTCAAATTTCGGCTCTTACCAGTCAGGCGATAAGTCTCTCCACGAGTGAATTGCTGTGAGGAATGGTGTATCGAAACCTTCGAGCCGTACGCCCTCCGTAATGGAGCGAAAACGCGCAACTAGGTGCGCACCGTCTTGGAGGGCTAATGAAGGCCATGCCGTAACATAAAAAAAAGATGTCGTAAGCGCAAGTGCTATTAGCACATAAACCCCTCTTACGGTCATCCAGTTCTGGCTCATTCGCCTTCGTTCTCCGTATGTCGTTCAGGTCTTCAGTATCCTTGTGTCTATAGACAATCCTCCAACTCAGTTTATTGTTCCCGGAAAGGCTTTCGCCTTTCCGGGGGATTGGGTCCAAAGGGACCTAATTACTTCAACAGAACCATCTTCTTGGTGGCAGAGAAGTCACCAGCATTCAGTTTGTAGAAGTACACACCAGAAGCCATGCCGTCACCGTTGAAGGTGATGCTGTGGATTCCGGCTTCCTTCGTGCCGCTGTACTCAGCCACTTTCTGACCGGTCACGTTGTAAACGGTCAGGGTGTACTGGGAAGCAGTCGGCAGGCTGAAGCTGATCTCAGCCGACGGGTTGAACGGGTTCGGATAGTTCTGAGCAAGACCAAAGTGCGCCGGGAGCACCTTCGCGACAACCGGAGCGCCGTCGGCAGTAGCCATCTCAATCGAGATGATTTCGCCCTTGGCATTCAGGAAGTTGCCCACGAAGGATTCGGTGACTGTGGTATTGAAGCTCGGATACACGATCACGTGGGTGTTACCCTCGCGAACGCCAAAGCTTATCTGCATGTTCTGCGCGAGCAGCTCAGGAGCGACCTCGCCCCTGATCACGACATAGGCGGCGCCCATCGGCATATCAACCGACAGCGTGCCATTGTCGTTCACATAGGTGGCCTGGACCGGAGCGGTCTTCGGATACGGCAGAGCATCGCCAACGATTACGCGGATGAGGTAAACCAGGTCGGCAACCGACAAGGCGAGACCATCAGCGTTCACGTCGGAAGCGGCAATGGAACCCTGAACGCGCTGCGGATTCGTACCAAACGCGCTGAGGCCCTTCACGAAGTAGTTCGTGAACATGACCGCGTCAGCGATTTCGTACCGAACGTTGTTCAGGTTAATATCGCCACGGGCGTCGATCGAGTCGGCGCAAACGATATCAATACCGCCGTTGTAGAAGTCAATATTGCGCCCGGGAGCCGGCTTGTTGTCTTCGCCCAAGCAGAAGCCAGCCGGTACGCCAGCAAAGCCTGGGAAAGTAGCCAAATCGGGGTTAACCACATACGGCTTTTCAGAGTCGCCAGCCCAGTCGAAGACCTGACCTGCAATATACAGCTTGCTGCCGTCGGAGTTCGACACGCTGTTATCACCGCAGTCGACCCAGAAGAACCGGATCGGCACATACTGGCACTCCAACGTACGATCGTTGGAAACGAGGAAGTTCAGAGAGAACATCACCGTCGGGAGTGCCGGCGCGTAGTCATTGATGCACAGCGGTTTCAGGCCGGGGTGGTAAGCGCCGTTGTTAGTCTCGGCGAGACCGACCACGCGAACCAGACCGCTCGGGCACGCGTTGCCGCAGTTGCCACTGGCGCCGAAACGATAGGTAAAGTACTCCCAATCGCAGATCTTGTACAGACCAGAGCTGTCGATATCGACCGACTGCAGAGAAATAGCAGAGTTGTCATAGCTAATGAGAATGTCAAAGCCGCCAATACCGTCGGTTTCTTTAATCCTCAACAGATTAACATCCACTTTCTTGAACTGACCCTGCATGACCGTGTCTCTCTTCTCGATCTGAATGCCGTAGAAGTTCAAGGCTGAAGAGAGGTAACTTACCTCGCAAGTTACCGGCTGCGTAATGATGCCGTCGGAAAGACCAACGGTCACAATGTACGGACCCTCAGCAGCCGGGGTGAAAGTGATAACACCACCGTCAATAGTCGCGGTCGATAGATCACTGGGGCTGATCGATACGATGCTCCAGTTCTGAGGATCGCAATTATCAGCATCGGTGCCAGTCACCTCCACGCTGCCGTCAGGTACGCCAACGTTTACAGGGGTTACAAGCGTGGGGCAATTGATCACCGGAACAGCGTTGGTGGCTTCCACTGAGACGTTGACCGCATCGCCGTCCGGATGAGCCTTGACCGTCAAAGTGTACACTCCGGTAGCCAGAGTGCCACCCCACATGCCGGTTTCGTCATCGATGGTACCCGGGCCAGTCCTCGAGAAGGTGACCGGGTCAATGAATTCGTCCGGCTGGCAAGCGTCGAAGTCATACGCGAACGCCACGCAGTGCGACTGCGTTATGTCCGGATCCACAAAAAGCTTACACGGAGGAGTGGCTCCGGCGTTCTGAACCTCCGGATAGAGGTTCGGAATATCATAGATGTAGAAGCAGAAGGCGGAGTCCGCCGGTTGCGCAGTAATCTCCGTGAGACGCCCGGGGGCACCATTCCAGGTGGGATAGTAGTTCACCAGGTTTGCGCCGACCCAGACCCAGGTACCGCCTTCACCGTAGAAAGCGGAATCAATGCAAAGGTGCTTTCCGGCAGCATCCTTGTTGTGGAAGAATACTTCAAAAGACCAAGTGCTGTCGTTAAATGTGCTAGTCATACGAGGAGCGCCGGCAGCCAGAAGGCCCAGAACATTACCGGCAGGATTATACACCTCAGAGGTATGACTCCAGCTAACCTTGGGCACCACGCTGAAGGTGATGGCGAAGCTGGGATTGAACCAAGAGTATGTCGGGACCGTGTCGATAATTCCGGTATCCATATCCGGATCATACTTGGCGCTGTCATGGAACCAAACAAGTGTTCCAAGACCCATGCCCTTGACGCTATCCCACACAGCGCCATCAGGAGAGAAGACCTTGAATCCGTTTGACACGTCGCAAGCTTTAGTCGTGCCGTTCGGGGGCGCATTATTGTAATTGAATACAAAGCGCACGTTCGAGCCGGCCTTGAGCGTGTCATTCCTGAAAAGACCGTCCACCTTCTTGAGGGTGACGGAGCCTGGACCCGCCTGGACGTCAAATCCTGCGAGTAACAGTGCACATAGGATGATTACGAAAAATGAAATTCGCTTCATTTTTTTCTCCTATTTGTTCATTATCATTGCGTGTTGCAGCATCCTGTCAAAACCGTTCGTTTGCCCCCTCAGGCGCTGTCACTTCAAAAACCAAGACGAGAGCCAACCAGCCTCGGTCCGTTCGGTTACAGCCTCAGGGTTTCGATCGGACGCTCGTTAGTGGAGCGCGTGCAATGATACCTCTTGTGGTCGTCCTCCTTTCCATCTATTAGTGTTTCTTCAATTCTTTATTCTTGTCTTTTTCTTTTCATTTCGACACCTAATCGGTCGAAGTAATATTCGGTCAGTACACTCTCGTTTTGTGAGGCTGCCGTTAGATTGCCGTCCGTGTTATCCGGCAGCCTCATGCGCTCGTCTGCCTCATGGGCAGCCGGGCAATATGTATCCTCCGCCGGTTAAGTAGCTTACCAAAGCGGAGAGATCACTCAAATCCACAATACCGGCGGCATTTACATTCGCCTCCTTGACACACGGGAGCACGTACCCACCGCCGGTCAGGTAGCTGACCAGCGAACTCAGATCACTGAGGTCAACGATGCCGGTCATATTGACGTTGCCGGTTGTGCCCACACAACAGCCCGGACCAATCACCAATTCGCCATCAAAAGCCCACACTTTCGAGGTATCGAGCTTGGGCACGGTATCCGGAACAATCCTCACCTCGTCGCACGGCGGCTCGGGCACCTTGGTCCAGCCGTTACAGGTACCCGGCGGATTCCAGAGGTCACAACGCCAGCACTGAGTGTCTGGGCGAATCACATTGTAGAAGCCGATAGCCGAGCCGTCAGGCCGTGAGAAGACAAACTTGTCGAGGAAATACTTTTCAATTTGGATGATGACCGAGCGCTCGGTCATTGAGTCGGGAATATTTGTGACGTTGCAATAGACTCGAAACATCGTCCCGCCTGCCTGCGGACCCAACGGCAGCTTGACGGCCGATGGACCTCCGTTGGCGTTGGCGATTCCCGTAATCAGAAGATCTGTGCCATTTCCCGACATCGATCTGGTATCGAGGTACTCCCACCCCTTCATCATGGTGTTCGACGTATCAAGGAATCCGACGACCGCCGGGTTTCCCACAATAATGACCGTGTCGATCTTGAACCTCATGGCCTCTGGGCGATTCAATTTGAGCCATAATGTAAACGCGGAGATTGAGTCCTGAATGTTGGCCAGATTAACTGAGAGGACTACGTTCTGCTGGCCGGGATTCCCGGCCGCGTTGTCGACCGCTACCGTGAGAATCGGCGAATTGGGAGCTTCGGGCGCCGCCTGAGCCAATGAGAAAACCGAAATGACGAAACCGAGAGCGAGTACCATCACTGGTCGCGCACTGTTCCTCCATGAGGAAAAACCGAGGGGCATGCGTACCTCCTTCATCTTGACGCAGAATACCATGCTGTCACTTGTCCTTCAAAACACGCAAACCACAAGAAGCTCATGCGATATCTGTCCGGTACAGACACAGGTCAGGAGAATCCTGACTCAACCGCCTATGGTCTGCAACAATGTGTTTTTAGCAGTAGAGCGCTTGTAAGTAACCTGCTTGTATCTCTCGGGTCGCCC
>Ga0315293_10006553_pt1 | contig 10887 bp, 6 predicted proteins | sample YL17G13_20_MG_FD_203071 | JGI IMG/M metagenome (GOLD analysis project Ga0315293, IMG submission 203071) | Sediment microbial communities from Yellowstone Lake, YNP, Wyoming, USA - YL17G13_20 | ecosystem: Environmental > Aquatic > Freshwater > Lake > Sediment | place: USA: Wyoming | collected... | reverse complement strand
TTCTTATGGTTTAATAAATGTCTTTAGAAAACTTGGTTCCGTAGCTGGTGGTTATAATCCTCAAGAACCCGTGGATGCTAATCCAGCAGTATTTATAATTAATGGAGTAGCAAGCTCAGGAGAATGGACTTAATAATAAGGATTTAATATGGCAAACAATGTTGTTGCTGGAAAATATACCTTAGCTGAACTTGGTGTAGAATTAGATATCTTAGGGAAGAAAGTATCCCAAACTCTGGCTACTCTGGAACTTCGAAAGATAGTAACAGATACAACTCCTGTTGCTGTCTTTAAGACAGATGGTCTTATTCAAATAGCCTTAGATACACCCGCAGATACAATAAGGGATGGTCTAAGCGGTTGGTATTTATCTAAACCGATGTCTTTCTTAATTCAAGAGGTATTAAGAAAGGCTTATGGAATTTATGATAATGATGGAAATTCCCCTACCTTTAGGAGATTAATACTACCTCCAGGTTTCATGCCACCGAGGTTTCTAGAACTTATTATAGCTTTTAATTCCAGTGTGAATAGTGCCTTAGGTAGACCGCCAATTCAGATAGATACAGATGGAGATTCTGAACCTGATACTTTTCCAAATGTCTCTAAAATTTGTAGAGCTTTAGATTATTGGAGTACAGGAAACTGTATTTATTTTGGATTAGAAGAAGAAATTTGGAAGCTAAATCTTACGACTTGGTTATTTGAAAGAGTAGATATTCTTGATATTACAGATATAATAGAATACATGACAATAAAAACGCATAAAGGAAAAGACTGGCTTTTTATAAAAACAAGAGTAAGAAATATAGATAATTCTAATATTCACGAAATACTAGCTTCTTCTACAAATCATGATTCCATTCTAAGAACGAAGAACATAAGATTATACATAAAAGAACTTAGTACGTCGCAAAATAATTCGCCAGTAAAGATATCAGATGAAGTAGAATATGATACAGAATTTAATTATTTTTCAACAATGTCTCATGGAATACATTACATTGGTGGAGCATTTTTTCTGATTTACCCTTATGGGATATCTAATTTTATTCAATTTGATATTTTTAACTTTAATTCTTGTGGAAATATAGATAAAACCTCTGATGAATTTCAAGATTTCTTGATTCAACAAAGAGAGATATCAGAAGCTTTAGCAAATATAGATCTTGTAGTAGATTTAAATACAAAGAATTCTTGGAAAAATGAAGCAAATAGATTAGCTATTGAGGGCTTAAAGGGAACAACAATAAAGATAAAGGATAGGTTTGGGTTAAAAGGTTATGACTATAATGTAACTTATAATAATAATTCTTTTAAAACATTAAATCTTCCAATACCTTTTAAGCAAACCATTTGGCTACCTGGATTTATAGATACTTATTATCCACCATCTGTTAAGAAAGACCCCCATCAATATACTTTAGCATTTTCAAAAGCTGAAACTCTAAGAGGCGATGTTAATTTACTTCCAGAGAAGCTAACAATAGAAACAAAATATAGAAAAGAAAATACTTTAGCTCTCTCATCCGGATATTATGGATTGATGGCACAATTAAATCCAGAGAGAAGAAGGTCTTATTCTTTTCTAGATTTTTCAGATAATTCAGAATTAACGATTGAAGATGTATTTCCTTTAAGTGATGAAGCTAATAATAAGTATCTTAGAGATATAAAATTTACTCTAGGTCAGAAAAGTATTAATGAGCCTTTTCTTGTTGGAAGTGCATTATATTATCTTAAGATGGCTGTTCAGGATATGAAGATTATTGAGAAGGTCTTCTTTCATAATATTGGTATATCTTATGGTGAGGGTGGTGGTTCAGATATGAATTTTCATCCAACCGTAGAAGAATTAGATATGGGTGTTCCTTCTAGACATCCATTAGACCAAAACCTTTATAGACATTGTGCCTATACTGCTTATCCCAATGTTGAGATTTATACAATAGATTCTACAGATGCATCTAGAACATTAATAACTACAATCCCAAAGCTTCATATTAAGGGTAGAGAATTTCAACCGATGTTTACAGTTTCAGATGGAACATCTAATTATGTTTATCTATTTGGGATTGTATTTGAGACGTTAGATTCTAAGACTTTTTTTGATAAAGATGCTGGAGATGATAATTTAGATAGAACTTTCTCAAATCAGAAGTATGCTAGGGGTGTTATTCTTAAATTATCATTATCTGCTAATGGTTTTTATAAGAAAACCATATCTAATTCTCCGGATAATAATAAACAAGTTGGTCATCCAGAATATGATAGTAAGCATTGGTTTTACTTTGCTAGCGATTTAGAATCCATAACAAGTAAAGATTTCTTTGTTGTAAAGAGTACAGATAATAATAGATATTTAATTAATCCATCTATAGTAGAAGATACAACAGACATAATAAGTGCAACAATATCTTTTGATTCTACAGACCAGAATAATGGACAATTTATAGCTATTCCAGGTACTTCTGATGTATCTCAAATTTTGAATTCTGAAGGGGATTCTGCTATTTATACCAGACCCACAACGAAGGTACTTACTTCATTGCCTATGATAACTGCGGTTGGTCAGAACGATGGATGGATAGAAACTGCTGGAGAAATAATTCCTGCAGACCCTAATTATGATGAATCTAATAGTAATTTTCTTAAGCCTCGTTTGTATTCATCTGTTCGAGATAATGATTATTATTCTATTAGAAATTATGATTCAGTTTCTAGAGCGGGTGCTACAGCTATTTTTCTTTTGAATTCTCCAGAGGGTGCTAAAGCAGGAGACGGTTCTGCAGAACTAAAATATAAATTTTCTACAGATTGCAATTTTGGACTTACTAAGATTAAAATATCTGTAGAAGAATATACAAAATCTGGGGACACTTTTTCTTGGGTTAATATTAGCACTAAGATATACGCTGTAGATTTTATGCTTGGTACGATAGAAGATACCTATTATATAGGCATAGCCGCATTTTCTTCAGATTTAAAGAGTTTAAGAATAAAGTTTGAGGCAGTTTATGATGGTATTACTGTCTGGCCTTGGTTCTACTGGAATTATGAAGTATCTTATCTAAATTTAGTAGTTCCATTAGAAACAAAAGAAAAAGAGACACTTAAACCTATTGGAGAATTTAAAATAAATGAAACTTATAATAATTCTATTGGAAGACCTAATGGTTATTATTTAAGACCTTATGATAGATCTGGTGGCTCGCTCGTACTTCGAGATGGAGTATCAGAATATACATTGGCTACTACAAATTTATATTCAAATATTTCAGATTTTGATAGTACAGCTTTAGATACCAGAGAACTTACAGTAATAGGTTGTTATGATTCTACTGGAGTTTATAAATTTAAGGTTAATGCTTCATCTCCAGGAATAGACCATGGCAAACCCTTTACATTTAAGATTTTATCTAGATTAATAATGTCTGGAGATATTCCACCACCTCAGAATGTTGTAATAAATTTAGTTATGTATTCTCCACCTGGAACAAGCGGGCCAGAATTTACTAAAACAGAACAGATAATCTATACTCCCTATATGCTGTCTTCAGCGTGTTTACAAGAACATTCAATTCTTATAACAAATCCTGATGAAGTCCCAATAGATAATATAATTTTTGAGCTATCTTATGGAGACTTGGAAGTTGAATCCTATGAAGTAGCCTCTATTAGAGTTCTATGTGGAAAAATTGATGATATTCCAAGCATACTAAATTCAGAAGTAGGTTGGAATCCTGATTCTATTAGGTGTCCAATAAATACTACTGGGGACTATCAAGAAACTGTTCTTAAACTTTGTCTTGGGAGTGCGGATTTAACCAGTCCTTATTATATAGATATAACAGCTCTGGATGCTGAAAGAATTTATATATCAATAGATTGTGCTACAAATTCTGCAAAGTATGGTATTCCAACACTTCTAGTAGAAATTTTGCATGATACTACGATATTATGTTCTGCTACAATTGAACCGGAAATTCAAAGAAAAGTTCATCAAATATCTTTACCTATAACATTAACAAGTACAGAAAACCTATATCTAAGACTTACATCTCAGATAATGTGGCTTAATCAATATATAGCAATTTATTCTTCTAGAATATTATTTAAGATGCCAACAGGTATTGCGGCTACCCCGCCTGTATCAGATATTAGATTTCATTGTGCGAATGTTGTTGTAGGAAATAAGATAGATGTATCACTAAAAGTAGGTGCTGTAATTAATAATGGAGTAGCAGAATATCCTAGAATTGGAGTATATCTTTATGAGAAAACAGATTCTACTACTTATACTGAATTGGCTTTATGTAGCTTCATAATAAATGCTAAAAATTGGAGGAGTTATTCAGCTGTAGGAATTCCATTAGAACAAGCTATATCTAATGTTAATAACATCTATGCTAGAATCTGGTGTTATAGTGAAATCTATCAAAATTATGCCAAACTTCATTCTGTTAAGATTCGTATATATTCTGCTGGAACATATAAGAAATTTCATTTTAATTCTTATGGAATGAAGAATACCGAAGATAACGATATAGCATTGGTATCTAAAAATTTTCTCCCAACGGGGGACTTTAGAAATACAGAAGCTATTAGAAGCTTAAAATGGTTGGGTGATTATAAAGATATCGCTTTTCTAGATGGTGTAATATATGGTGGAAATCTATATGCTTCTGTTTTACTTGTAGAAAATATAACGAATTCAGCAGTAGACTCTGACCATCCAGAATGTAATTTGAAATATGCTATTTGGAAGATAGATTCTACTTCCTTAGAAACAGATTCTACGACTTATTCAAATATTAAGGTTTTTGAGAATCAGCCTAAGAACTTTGTTTTAAAGGGTTCAAAGTTATTCTTTACATTAGAGGATAGTGGTTATATAGCGACTATGGATTTAGCTTCTGGAGTTCCAGCAACAATAGCAAATACTTATATTGCTTATGATTCTTCAAATCCATTTTTAAGTGATGAATTAACAACACAATCTAATCTTCTTGTTGTAGACCCTGCCACTAATCCATTGTGCTACTTAATATCTGCGCCTTCAGGAAAAGATAGATACAATTTTAAAATACCTACTGGAAAATACTATTTATGCCAATTAGGTTTAAATTATATACCACTAATAGAACTGGCAGACTTTGAAGGACTTAGCTGTGAAGATGTTCTACAGAACTTTTGCGAATCTATAAATTGGATAAAAGGATTTGATAAGTTTGGTAATTTCTTTATGGTGAATAGGCAACCATCTTATACTACTCCAGATTTAATACTTCTCGAAGATATAGATACAAAGTATATAGATATAACAGAAATGGAGAATACCTCTGATGAATTAATAAACAAGATGACTATAACGCCTTATAGAAATGTTTTACAAATGCCAAAGTATAATATTGTCTATAAGGCGCGACAATACGAAGAAGAAAATGTTAATCTTGTAATGGATATTGAACAGAGAGATTTAAGTAAGAAAACTATAGATTTAATTTGCGTTAGAGATGGAGAGGTTGGTATTGATTCTTTAAATCTTAATAGCTGTCCGCTATTCAAATGGAAGATAATAGACTTAGAGACAGAAATAAGAGTTGCTGTTAATTTACCAATTCCAACAGTTATACCTGTAGATTTATATCTTACGAGTGTCTATGGTGGAAAATATTCAGATGGTGGTATTAAACCTGGAGATATGCTTAAATTTCTTAATGAAACTACGAATGAATATGAATTTAAGCTAATTTTGGCTGTCTATGAAGAAGAAAATAGAATAACAATAGAGTCTGGATTTAGTTTTGATCTTAAGAAAGATACAGTAGGGTTTGTTCTTAACTCTAGAAATAAATATTATAGTAATGAGCAAGTAGCAGTTTGTACTGTGATTCCTGATGAAAATTCTGGTGTGTTCCAAGTTGACTCTATTGATAATATTGGTATTAATACAGTTTTGCAAAATTCACAAGGTGGTTATGGTAGAGTGACTTCAAAGTACATTGGAATTAGTAATACTTATAATATTCAAGTAAGTGATTCAGAAGGAAATGCTATATTAGATTTCTGTGATAAAGATGAAGTTTTGAAAGGTTATTGGTCTCCTTTGTTATCTAATGTAGCTTATGAAGTTGGTGGTTCATCTATATTTATTAAGCTTTCTGCTAAAGAAGATGAAGCAATTTCAAAGCCTAAGTTACGAACATTTATTTATTCTGATTATATTCAGGTAATTTGTGATGGGTTGAAATTGGAATCAGATGAGGCTTCTAAGCAGACTTTTGTAGATATTAATTCGGTTGCTCAATATGGTACTTTAGAAGGTAATGCACCCAATAATAAGTTCTTGAATAGATTATTAGCTAAGAATCTAGCAAAACAAATAGTTAAGAAAAATGCCATTCCTAGATATAAAGGTTCTGTATCATCTATATTTCTTCCTGGATTAGAAATTGTTAATAAAGCGGCAAGAAGGTTATTCGTGGTAAGGATTCAAAATTCCAAGTTGTTTCCAGTAATTCAAGATAATAGTATAGACTTCTATGTAACTTCAATAAAACATTCCTTGAGAAATAGAAGTACATCATTTTCAATCAGAGGAGTAAGGGGTATAGGAGAAGTTTAAGACTCCGAATCTTTACCTAGCTCTGCCTTCATGAAATCTGTGAGTTCGTTATTCTGATAGTAAAAGATTTGATCGTTAAACAGTTCTAAGATTTTTGTACCGCCAATTAATATTCTAATACAGAGTTCATTTTCCCTTTTTGAGATATTCACATTTGAGAATTTATCAGGATTTCTTTTAATCATATTCATAGCTTTCTGATAATTCTCGTGGAATACTCTTATCTTTATTTCTGTGTAGGTTTCTTTTTTCTCTTCAGTTGTTCTAGAAATAGCTATTTTTGGTGTAGATTTTTGAATGGATATCATATAGTCTCCTGATTAAATAATGCTTGTTTGGGCATATCACTTAAAAAACTTTCTAATTCGAATATATAAAATTGACCATAAGGGTTGTGGACTATTAAGCAATCATCTGGAAGATTCTCACTGGCAAATCTGGGCATACTATCAATATTTAGCATTATAAGATACTCATCGTAATTCTTGGTGAAGATTAAGCAAGGATACTTTGTGTACTTGCAATTTGGATTATTATTATAATCAGCAGTAGCTTTAAGAACCTGTTGCCAGAATTTCCAAAATGCTGAATCTGCTCCACGTCTTCCAACAATGCAGATTAATTGTGATGTGTTCCAGCTTTCATCATTTTTAGCTTCTACAACAAGTAAAAACCCTGGAGGGGTGGCTATATCTCCAGCTTGTCCAAAGCGTTTTCCAGCTCCAGAAGAAAAACTTGGGCAGAATGATTCAAATTCTTCATACCAAGAACTAAATATCTCACAAATTCCATTTACTCCTCTGTGACCTTTACTTCTCGATCTTCTAGCCCTTTTTGTTAGCTTCTCTTCTTTAGATACTGCAAGTTTTATATTAATCATGTATCTTCTCACTTTCTAGAATTGTAGAGACTCCTTGTTTCATTTGAATATATAAGACATTAGAGAATAAAGGTTTTAAATCATCAGAATGAGATATAATAAGTTTTTGTCCAGGTATTGACTTCATCAATCTATAAAATTCTGAAATGCCTACTTCATCTAAACCATCTACTAATTCGTCAATCATTAAGAAATCAAATGGTAGGGAGTTTCTAGACTTTGCAATATCACGAAGGGCCAAACCAATACAGATTGAAATTCTTCGCATTTCACCCTCTGAAAAGGTTTCATAAAGTCTTTCAATTCTATAGGCATCAGTTATGAATATCTGAAATTCTTGTTTTATTCCACTTATTTTTGTGGCTCTTTCTGTTGTTAATCTTACTGAGAAACCACTATTGATTAAATTAAGATAATAATTTATTCTATCTTCGAAGAGTGGAAGATAATTTTCTATAATGACTTGCTTTATTTGAGGAAAAGTTCTCATCCAGAAGTCATAATCAGATATATTAGACCTAGATTTTTCACTGGAATGTGCAAGATTTAATTGTTGTACTATACTATCCGCAATCTTTTTTCTTGTTTCTTTATATGCTCCAATTTGTTCATTTAAAGAATTTAATTCATTTTCATATTGTTCTATAGAGGATTCTAGAGTTTTATATTCCTCTTCTTCTAATCCACTTTTGAGATTTACTATTTCATCTTCGGCTTGCGCAATTAGTGTCTTTGTATCATCTTCATTTATATTTTTATCTGCTCTTTCTTCTTTTAACTCTAATAATCGTTTTGTATTGTTATCTTGATTCATCTTTATAACAGCTAAATTCTTTTGCAATTTATAAATTTTATCTTTTGTTTCTCCAATATTCTTTTGTTTCTCTAATAATTCTTTATAAGAACATTCTAAAGCATTTAATTCCATTTCTTGACTTGCTATTTTTTCTTCTATCGTTTTCTTTAATTGTATATCTGCTAGTTTTAGCTCAGAGTCTTTAAAGATAAGTGGAGCTTTACATTTTGGACAATGTAAAGGTTTTATGACTTGATTTTTTAGAATCTTTAGATTTCCATATAATTTAGTTTTTGTTTCTAATCGCTTTTTTATTTCATCATCTACTGATTTATATAATCTTTCTAATTCATCCTCACTTGCACACGAGAAGGCAGTTGTAACCTTTCGAATTTCTACTTTTGTAGAAAATGTTTGATTACTAAAAAGTGCTAATTCTTTTTCTTTTTCTACTATTTTTTGTTTTAATCTAAGAAATTCTTCTAATGAATCTGTTAGATTAGAAAGATGTAGCTGTTGATTTTCTATTTTTTGAGCAACAAGGCTTATCTCATTAAATCTTAACTTTAATTCTGTTAAGTCTTTAGAAATTTGTGTTTTCTCTTCATTAATTTGAGTAACAGATTTTAACAAAGCATCGGAATATTCTTCAAAAGTTTCATATTTTTCTGGTATAATAGATTGTAGCTGTTCTATTTTTGCATCTATTAATTCTAAACTTTTTGCTTCAGAATCTCTCATCTCTTTAAATTTCTTTGTAGCTAAATCAAAACGTCCAAGAGATAAAAATCTCGTAAGGAGTGCCATTCTATCGGCATTTGTTATTTTCTTACTGGCAAACCCTTCAGTAGTAGATGAAGAAGAAAAGTAGGTTGTATTTAAGAAATCGACATAATATTTCTTGGGGTTAAGATTAAAGTTTTCTAATATCCTTGCTTGAATTGTAGTTGCTGAAAGCGACTTTGGAAAAGACATTTCTTTAATGCCTTTTCCTTTTACTTCATAAGATAATATTTCTTTTCCAGCTCTTGTTCTTTCTATTGTATGAGTTTCGTTTATTGTAGAATTAGATTTTTCTAATTGTAATTTTACTGTTGCTTCATTAGCTCCTGGGCGTACTATTTGGTCTACAGATATATCTTTAAGAATCTCACCCGTAAGTCCCCAACAGATAGCATTTAAAAACATGGATTTGCCACTTCCATTACTATTTGCTCCAGCAGAATCTTGGTTTATTCCAAGTATAAGAATGTCCTCATCAGGGAACTTATATTTTTGTGGAGTTCCTGAGAATCTTCCAAAGTTTTTTATTTCAATTTCTTTTAATTTGTAACCCATAGATTCCTCATTTATTTAAAATAACAGCATCAAACAGAAGCACGACCGCAAGCATCCAAAGGAGTATATCTAAAATAACTCCCCAAGAATACCAATGTCCAGTTTTTGGTTCGTGCCAAAGATAATCTGCACCTAAGTGGAATAGATACCAGAAACTGCAAACAAAAATCACTCTCATAAAATCTATATTCAGTATTGAAGAAAAAAGAATAACACTTAATAGAATAATAGTACAGACTCCAGCTGCTATTATAGAGTGAATTGCTCTGTACCAATTCCAAACATCCCATCTCTCCTTAAACCATTTTTCTGCAATACCAACCAAATCTGGAAAAGCTCCAGCAAGTCCAGCCATTATAGCTAAGAATTTAGATTGGGTTAATTTATAAGTTACAACAGCGGAGCTAAAAGCATGTAATCCTATATCCATAATTAATTCTCCGTTATTTTATAAATACCTCTTAAGTATCGAAACTTTTGTTTCCAATCTAAACCATATCCAATAACAAACTCGTCGCATATTTCAAATCCATAATAGTCTACATATCGCAGGGTATTTGGGTTACCCTTAATTAAAAGAGAAACGACTTTTATAGATTTGGGCTTGAATAATGAAAGATAATCATGAAGAAAAACTATTGTTGTTCCTGTATCCAGTATATCTTCAACTATTATTATATCTCTATCCTTTATATTAAGAGACAAACCCGCTTTTACCTCTACTGTTCCAGAACTCTCGGTTTTATTCCTATAACTTGATAATCTTATAAAATCAATATCATATGCAATGTCTATGAAGTCTAATAAGTCGCTCATAAAATAAAATGCACCATTAAGAACACAGATAAAAATGGGATGTTTCACTCCATAATCTTTATTTATCCGTTTGGCTATTTTTTCTATTTCATCCAGAATTCTTTTATGTGAAATAAGAATTTTAGCAGTGTGATTTTGAGATATTCTCATAACAATTCTATTATTTTATCTATTGGATATTTATTATCTTTAAGAGTAAAGATCTTCATTCTTTCTGGGTCACAGCATGGGGTTGAATCCCAGTTATACTTGGGATTTTCTAATAATTTTGGTTCTTTCAAGATTTCACCCATCTGCTTTCTCTGCGATTCCCATTTATAAGCATTCTTTTGGTTGTCTCCATATAATAATAACAATTTGGGGTGGCGACAAGCACCAGCAAAATGCGAAGTTCCAGTATCTCCGCCAATATAAATTTTACTCTTTTGA
>Ga0315293_10006551_pt1 | contig 10888 bp, 9 predicted proteins | sample YL17G13_20_MG_FD_203071 | JGI IMG/M metagenome (GOLD analysis project Ga0315293, IMG submission 203071) | Sediment microbial communities from Yellowstone Lake, YNP, Wyoming, USA - YL17G13_20 | ecosystem: Environmental > Aquatic > Freshwater > Lake > Sediment | place: USA: Wyoming | collected... | reverse complement strand
ACACCACGGTCATACTATTGTTCAGCCGTCGCTTACAGTCAGGAATTAGGCGAGTATGCCAAAGGCATAGGGCATTATCAGCAAATTGTGGACAATTGGCCCAAGTATAAATACGCCTGGGATGCCCAATTTCTCATAGGAAGGTCTTATGAGGCACTTAAAAAGTCGGGCAGTTTACCACCTTCTGAAGCAGACGCCAAAATACAGCAGGCTTACCAGGCAGTTATTGAAAAATACCCTGATAGTAATGACGCACCATCCGCTGCATTAAAATTAGGCCAGATGAGTTTTAGTGCCGGCAAATGGTCTGACGCTGCTTATTATTTTGAACTATTCCTTCAGAAAAACAAAGGTCAAACTCCAAAACTCGTATTTGTAAATACTCTGTATGACCTTGGACGAGCCTATGAACAAATTGGTCAGCTTGATGCGGCTGTACAGACCTATCGGTCTTTTATTGAAACCGCTGAACCGAGCGACCCACGCATAGAAACTGTCAAGGCTACGCTTGAAAAATTAGAAGGAGTAAAGAAATGAGGACGAAGCATTTAGCAGGTTTGATGGTTGTTTTATTGTTCTGTATTACTGTGCCAGCCATTGCCTGTTGTGTGAATGACCCGCCGGGTAATCCAGCATGTTATGAATGTAAGGACGGCGCATGGGTGTTGAAATCTGGTGCACTATGTGGAAAAGATTCGGATTGTGGACCATGTCGTTATTGTGGAATTGACCCTACCGGTGTTTGCGTCTGCTACGATGTATGCGTTGCTTGTCAAGAATGTGTAGAGGGTAGTTGCGTATCATGTACAGCTCTTGGTAAGGTCTGCTGTCCTGATGGCTGGTGCTATCCACCGTGTGTACAAACAAATAGGAACATCTGTAATTTAAACCTGAGCTCGGATTGGCCATGTATAGGTTGTACGGTTCCTCCTTTTAATTACTGTGATGATTTTACTACACGTGTTTATACTGGCAATAAACCACCCTGGTGCTCCGGAGGCTGTCCTCTCGATTGTGACTGGGTAAATGACGTCCATTGCTATACAGAATACCAATGTACCGTTGAAGAGGATTTTTTAGCTCTATGCTCAGTAGACCCAGAAGGACCGCTCGGGGTTCGTTGTAAACCCCAGTTGATGCTCAGTTGTCCTCACTGTATACGCAATCTCTTTGATCCAGGCATACAACATTATGTGACGAGTAAGGAGTGCCATTAGACCAAGATGATATAATAATTCTATAGAAACAAGAAATTCAAACAAATTACAAGTCTTTTTGATAAGGGTATTGCCCATGAAACCATTTGTCCTGTTAAATTTAATGACACATGTGCTCATTGTAATTGCCTTGATTAGTTTCGCAAATGCTCAGCCTGTAAAGGATAACCATGAGTTCCATCCAGTCGATTCTAATAGAATATCCAATATCTTGAATGTGATATCAAATCAGGTCCAAAGTAATTACGAACAAATCAAAACTTGGCAAGGTAAAGTCGAGGTTATAGAAGACTATATATATGAAGGGGCCAGAGCAGAGAAGGTATTTAAAGCGGATACAGATGGCAGAGGAAAGATTCCAAGTACAATAAGAAAACACACAGAAACCATTATTGAATTTTCTTTACATGCCGAGAAGGCTCTTACTCATGCAGCTTACTCTCCTATGATACCCCTACAATATACAGACCTTGAAACCGGAAGGGAGCTGGGAGCGAAAGGAATACTTGGTAGTAGAACAGCGATTCTTACACCTGACTATCGGTATGATTGTACTGGAGATAGAATGCATAATAGGGTGATTGTGAGCCGTATGGCTGTTAAACATGTAAGTGCGAAAAATAGCTTGGAATGCGATAGCACTCTACACCCTGTATATGATCCAAGAAAATCATTCTCGGCTTTCAGTGACTATACATGGGAGTTATTTCCAAAATTGGTAGATCTAATTAAACAGCAGGGAAAATTTAGCGTTGACGAATACGATTTAAAGGTAGAGGAACTTAAAGATGGAGATATTACCGAGTATAGAGTAACACTACCAAGTAAACATAACCTCGAAAGTAAACTTTACCTCTTTTTCACGCTGGTCTTCCGAAGCAATAAAGACTTTAATATTATATCCTTTCAAGAAACCGACCATAATGGTAGGCTGCTTCAAAACCGAACGTGGGACTATGACTTGGTTAATGGTGTTTACGTAGCGAGCAAAATGACACAACAGGATTTTGATTGGTCCAATGGGAACCTTCGTCATGAAAGAATAGTAACTTTCAAAAATCAAAAAATAAACGAACTGATACCAGAGGAAACGTTTACCTATAGGAATCTCGGCTTAGAAAACGGAGATAAGTTTATAGACAAAATCCTCGATAAGGAGTATACTTACCAAGATGGAGTTCTTATTGAGGTTCAGAAAGGCAAAAAATAAGTTTTCTATTCCGATCATAGCAGAAACGAGAATATTTCTTACATCACAATGAAACAAGCAACGCCATTTTACAAACAAACATTCTTCATCGCGGTTGTTAGCATCTTTATCCTAATCCTCTTGATCGTAATCATAACCTTTCTTACCTCTCGCCGTAACAAACCAGAACAATCCGTTACACTGAGTTACGAAATTGATACGCGCACAATGTCAAAAAAAGAGGTAGAAGATTTGGTAAATGAGTATTTAATACCTACTCTAAAAAAACAGGTTTCTGAAAGAGAACTGGATTTTACTTGGCAATATAACGAAACAGGCATACAAGTTTTTACTGTGACCGATGCTCAAACGGTCAATAATCTGAAAAAATTTAACACGGTAATAAAACTCCAATTGCCTGCGTATGTGAAGGTCAAGGAAATAGCGCAACGCCAGAAATCAGAGAAAAAACTGCAACTATTGACGGTCATGCTGGCTAAGTATGCAGCAAGCAACAACGGGAAATACCCTATTAGCTTAGACGAATTGAAGCAGTACGACGATGAAAGCTTGCTGCCTTGGCTCCACGAAAATATTGAATATCTCGGCAAAGGAAAGGCTATGGGTGACCATCCAGATATAGCAATAGCTTATGACAAAAGACCACTGGAAAAGGGCACAGGCACGAATGTTCTGTTTATTGATGGTCTTGTCAACTTTGTCAGGCCGAACGAGCTTGAGAAGCTCGGTATTGTTCCGTTAGTCAAATGACGGACTGGTGTAGTAATCGGTATACAAAACTGTCATGGGGAGTTGAAAAATCGGCAAGTAGTCGTGGCAAATAGCATCATCGGGCTACGGCAGGGCCTTTCAGTCTCGGCAAGGCCGAGCCTTGACGGGTGCCCTGACGAGTTAAAAAATCCGCAGGTTTTTCCTTTTTGTTTACGGTGGCCAGCCCTGTTAGAAACTTTTTTGAAGGTTTGGCTCAATTTGTCGAATTTCTAACGGGGCCAGTCTGCACCTTTGATGCCGCGAAAGGTCAAGTTCACATCAGGAAAGCTATCTCTGGCAGAGCGAATTTCCGTAGCCTTTAGGAAACGGACCTGGCCATCAACAAACAAATAATTTCTTTTTCCTTCCCAGCACCACCAGCCGCCTTCCGGGTCTATCGGCAAGTGATTGCTGAACCATTCGCCCATAAGAATCTTGCCTGATGGAATTGCCACATCGTTCGAGCGCTGCGGCACAGCCGGCTTCGGATTTGTGTAGGTGTCGGTTTTGTCATTCATTGCATCAATCTGCTCGGGGCTGTGGTAAAAGGCCATCGAGTAGGCGTAACTGGTAGATTCATACTTTGCCGGTTCGCTGCGGTCCGCCGGACATAATAGAACCGAAGGGTTGTTTACGTCGATGTTGCCGCCCAGATATGGTTTGACGAGCGAGCGCCATCCGCGGCCCATCCACAGCCAGTAAAATGGCTTGGTTGAAATTGGGTCCTCGGCACAGGGATACGTATTATCGTTGGAGTTGAGATACATATTCATAGCCAACTCGATTTGCTTTAGATTATGCGCACACTTAAGTCGCACCGCCATAGACTTGGCTTTCATAAGCGACGGCGTAAGTATGGAAATCAAAAGCGCAATAATTGCTATGACAACAAGCAGCTCCACTAATGTAAAGCCGAACCTCATTGAATAATGAATATTGAATATTGAGCGCCGAATTTTGAATGTCAACCTTGACATTGGATTTATAGAATTAGCCACAAAGACACAAAGGCACAAAATAAAAGTAAATATATCACAATAATAGTGTCTTGGTGCCTTCGTGGCAGAAAAATAAAAACTACGAACAACGAACTGTGAGCTACTCAACTGTAACGCTTTTTGCGAGGTTTCTGGGTTTGTCAACATCGTGCCCGCGAAGCACGGCGGCGTGATAGGCCAGAAGCTGCAGCGGCACAACCGTAAGAATAGGCTGCAAAATTTCAGGAGCATCGGGAATACTAATCAAATGGTCGGCTTGTCCCTTGATATTTTCATCGCCCTCGGTGGCAACGACAATAATTTTGCCGCCGCGTGCCCTGACCTCGGCGATATTGCCCATAATCTTACCGTATTGCGGCCCTGCTGTCGCAATGAAAACCGCCGGCATTCCTTTGACAATTAAGGCAATAGGCCCGTGCTTCATCTCAGCCGCAGGCAGACCTTCAGCGTGAATATAGCTTATCTCTTTAAGCTTCAAAGCGCCCTCGAGAGCGACAGGGTAATTAAGGCCCCTGCCCAGAAAAAGCCAGTTGTTCTGCCCGATATTTGCTGCGGCGATGCTCTTTATGTGCTCAGATTGTTTTAATATCAGACCTACTTTGTCCGGTATCTTGTAAAGCTCGCCAATAAGCATATCTGCCTGTTCGCTGCTGATGTGTCTGCGTCTGCCTAATTCTATCGCGAGCATTGTCAGCACCGCCACCTGCGCCGTGAATGCCTTTGTGCTGGCGACTCCAATTTCCGGCCCGACGTGCAGATATATCCCGGCGTCGGTTGCTCTGGCGATTGAAGAGCCGACTACGTTCACAATGCCGAGCACCGTAGCGCCCCTCTCTTTGGCCTTCTCTACTGCGGCAAGAGTATCCGCTGTTTCCCCCGACTGGCTTATCGCTATAACGATAGTGTCATCCCCGATGATAGGATTGCGATACCGAAATTCGCTGGCGTATTCGGTCTCAGTCGGGATACGCGCTAGCTGCTCGAACAAAAATTCCCCGACCAGGCCTGCGTGGAATGCCGTTCCACAGGCGGTCAGAATGACCCTTTTTGCGTGAGTTAATTCACGCCAGTGCGAGCTAATGCCTCCGAGCTTGATTTTATTATTATAGCGGTCAATCCTCCCGCCCATACAGATGCTCAGGGTCTTAGGCTGCTCAAAAATCTCCTTGAGCATGTGATGTGGGAACCCATCAAGCTCAATCTGCTCCAGCGAAAATTCAATCTGCTGCAGGTCTTTGGCGACAGCAACATTGTCAATCGTCTTTGTATGAAATCCCTCCGAAGTAACGGTTACTATCTCATCCTCACAAAGGTATATTGCCTGTGTGGTATGTTCCACGACAGCAGCGGCATCGGAGGCAAGAATATACTCATTGTCACCGACACCTAAAATCAACGGACTTCCCTTTTTTGCACCGATGAACATACGCGGAAAATCGCTGCAAACAATCGCAAGCCCATAAGTGCCGTGCAGCTCCGTCAGCGCCCGCTGAACCGCCCATTCGAATCTATTTTTACCACCTGGAGTTTCCCGCTCCTTCCCGTCTCCCCTGGCGTAAAAGTAGCCAATCAGATTTGCGATTACTTCGGTGTCTGTTTCACTGACGAACTGTGCTCCTTCGGTTTGCAGCCAGGTTTTTAGCGTGTTGTAGTTTTCGATAATGCCGTTATGAACAACGGCGATCTTGCCGGTGTAATCCAGATGCGGATGCGCATTGATTGTATTCGGCTCGCCGTGCGTAGCCCAGCGTGTATGGGCAATACCGAGCGTGTCGTCGGCAAAAGGCTCATCTAAAATATCTTCCAGAGCGCTGATTCTGCCGCCGGTCTTTTTGATTTTTATCTCGCCGCCGCTGCCCAATAGTGCCAGTCCGGCCGAATCGTAGCCCCGATATTCTAACCGCTTCAACCCTTCTATAAGTATCGGTTGTGCAACCTTCTTGCCAAGATATGCTACTATGCCGCACATTTGTTATTTACTATTTTCAATTTAGTATTTAAGACTACTGCTTTGGAGCCGGTTGTTTCCGCCTCTGGCGGATAAACTTGTTCACAATAGTAAATAGAAAATAGGAAATAGTAAATGAAAAATTTATGCCTGTTACCAACTACAGCGCAGGCAACGTCACAGGTGTGTGCAGCTTCGAAAAATACACCATAAAGCAAACTAAAGATTACCTTGCCGGCCGCGGCCTGCCTATGAATCTATAAAGCACAGATGAAAAAAATCCTCCAGCGAATAGGGCTCTGAGCTTTTCCGAGCAGAGAATCTCTGTCAACTTGATTTTGAGGATTTCCTACCTCCAATCGTTGGGGCAATAGACAGATTCGGGTCCGATGTGAAATTTTCTGCACAGCCCGTCAATCAGCGCTTCTATCCTTTTGACCTGGTAGTCTGTTGGAGGGGCTGTTTTGCCGTCTGCTATGATACAAACTCGAACAGTTTGGCCGTTTCCATACCAGTTCCGACCAGGCACGATTGACCATTGCTTTTGCCACTTTGCGGTTGGCTGGATAAGGCCGTCGCCGCCGCCAAGCCCGTTGCAAACAACAAAATGACAGTTAATATCATCGGGACTTGCCAACCCGCCAAGTGAAACCAACTGCTCTATGTTGCCGGCTTTGGTGCCGCTATAGTAAATCTCGATAGAGCTCCATCGGTCGGGATTCTGGGTGGCCTGCGAGCGAATTGCCTTTTCTACAGGGTCAAGCCGATAATAACTTGAAAGACAGAATGGACCAGCAGATGGCGGATTGTTCCCAAGAGCCATTAAGACTATCGCTCCTGTTGTCATCGAAACTAACAACGCCACCAAAACTTTTGTCACCCTTATATGGTTTTGCATATTCTGGACCCTGCAAGCAACATAAAAGATGCTCAACAAAAAATTACTCGCATTGAGCACAGTCTTTATACTAAATAAACATCGGCAACAACCACTGGAGAACTATAAATTTTGCCGGGAATTTTATAATTTCTTTTCACCGCCTCCGCCAACGCCAAACTCAGTCCGAAAAGCACGGAAAAGTCCGCAAGCATCCTAAAGCTACTTTTGAACTGATATGTCCCGAAGTGAGAATACCTCACAGGTAGGCTGTTACAAACCTGTCTTGATTTATGGGACGCCGGTTGCTATATTCCCTTCGACAAATTATATGCTCAACACCCCGGCGGCTTTGTGCCGAAAATAAATGGGAAATTACAACGGTCAAAGTCACAAAATAAAAAATAACCACGGATTACACAGATAAACGCAGGTTAAATGAGAGTAAGGTAAGAATAAAAAAGATTATCCGTGTAAATCCGTGAAATCTGTGGTTAAAAGAGAATATAAACGATTTAGCTAAAAACGAGGTGCGAAAATGGCAACGGATTATCGTGCATTAACTTCCGAAGAAATCGCAAAGCTAACCAGCCAGAGTTGCACCTGTGACGACTGGTCAAATGTCCAGGTCGCCAAAGGATTCAACCCTCAAAGAGTCCGAGCCACCTACTTTTCCGGCCAGGTAAAGCTTGGCGTGTTTGAAAAGCAGGTGTCGTTTTACGGCGGCGTCAATAAACCGGCCGGCATAAGCTACGCAACCATTCATAACTGCACAATCGGAAATAATGTATATATAGACCAAATCAGAAGTTACGTTGCTAACTACATTATCGAAGACGACGCCTTAATCGAAAATGTTGAGCTTTTAGCTGTTGAGGGAGAAAGCTCTTTCGGCAACGGCACCCCTGTCTGTGTCGTCAACGAGGCTGGCGGCAGAGAAATCCCAATCTATGACCACCTATCCGCCCACACCGCTTACATATTGGCTTTCTATCGCCACCGCACTAAGGTTATCGAAAACCTGCAAAAAATGATCGCCGACTACACCGCCTCCGTTACATCTTCTATGGGCCTGGTGGCAAAAGGAGCAAGGCTTATCAACTGCCGAATAATCAAAAACGTCAAAATTGGTCCAGCCGCAGTAATCGAGGGAGTCAGCAGGCTGCAAAATGGCTCGGTCAATAGCTGCCCGGAGGACCCCGTCTATATCGGCCCGGGCGTCTTCGCAGAGGACTTTATCGCCTGCAGCGGCTCGGAAATTACCGATGGGGCAATAATAGGCAAATGCTTTGTAGGCCAGGGCACCGTCCTTGCCAAACAATACTCAGCCGAGAACTCCGTCTTCTTTGCCAACTGCGGCGGCTTCCACGGAGAGGCCTGCGCGATATTTGCAGGCCCTTACACCGTAACGCACCATAAATCCACGCTGCTTATCGCGGGCCTGTTTTCATTCCTGAACGCCGGCAGCGGCACTAACCAGAGCAACCATATGTATAAGCTCGGCCCGGTCCATCAGGGTATAGTAGAGCGCGGCTCAAAAACCGCCAGCGATTCCTATATGCTCTGGCCGGCAAAGGTCGGCCCTTTCACAGTTGTGATGGGCAGGCACTACCGAAACTCTGATACCTCGGACTTGCCCTTTTCATACCTTATTGAGCACGAGGACGAAAGCATCCTTGTTCCGGGCGTGAATTTACGCAGCGTCGGCACCGTTCGAGACGCCAGAAAATGGCCAAAACGCGACAGGCGAAAAGACCCAAAAAAACTGGACTGCATAAACTTCAAACTTTTAAGTCCCTACACAATTCAGAAAATGATTAATGGCAGGAAACTGCTCGAAGACCTCAAAGCAGCCTCCGGCGAAAACACCGAATACTTCACCTACCACAATGTCAGAATCAAAAGCCAGTCTTTGGAAAGGGGTATCATGCTTTACGAAATCGGCATCGATAAATTCCTGGGCAACTGCCTGATTAAGCGTCTGGAAAACAAAAACTTCAAGAGCGTTGCTGAGCTTCGAGCGGCCTTGAAACCCGAAACCCGGATAGGCACCGGCAAATGGGTGGACCTGGCCGGCCTGCTCGCTCCGCAAGAGGCAATAGAAAAAATGTTGAGCGACATCGAAAATGGCGCTATCAGCTCACTCGAGCAGATAAATCAAGAATTTGTCTCAATACACGACAATTACCCCGACTATGAATGGGCCTGGGCAGTGAATGTCCTCCAGCAGCACCTCGATAAAACCCTCGACAAAATAACGCCTCAGGACGTTATCGAGATGACGACAAAATGGAAGGCCGCCGTTGTCGAGCTCGACAATATGCTCCACGGCGATGCAGAGAAAGAATTTGCCGCGACAGCACAAATCGGGTTCGGCGTCGATGGTGACAAAGAAACAAAACTCAATGATTTTGCAGCAGTCAGAGGAGTATTTGAAAAAGATGGCTTCGTTCGTGAAATCGAGCAGCACATAATCAAAAAAACGGCACTCGGAGACGAGATTATCAGCCGAATGGAAAAATTACGCTAACAAAACGATGTAGAAAGAACCACAGGTTCTGAGCTATAAATTACAAGATTTTTCAGGAGAAACTTATGAGAGTAATAATTCAGCCAACCTACGAGTTAGTGTCTAAATGGTCGGCCAATTACGTTGCAAAAAGAATAAATGAATTCAAACCAAACAAGGACAAACCGTTCGTTCTGGGCCTTCCCACCGGCTCATCGCCGCTCGGGATGTATAAGGACCTGATAAACCTCAACAAAAAAGGTGAGGTTTCGTTCAAATTTGTTGCCACCTTCAATATGGATGAGTATGTCAACATTTCCCAGGACCATCCTGAAAGCTACCATTCATTTATGTGGAACAATTTTTTTGGCCACATAGATGTCCAGAAAGAGAACGTCAATGTCCTCAACGGCAATGCCCCGGACCTCGAAGCCGAATGTGCAAACTATGAGGAAAAAATAAAAAAGGCGGGCGGCGTCGAGCTATTCGTCGGAGGCATAGGCCCCGATGGACATATAGCCTTTAACGAGCCGGGTTCGTCACTGGCCTCAAGGACGCGCGTTATGACGCTCACTTACGACACCATCCTGGCAAACTCGCGATTCTTCGATAATGATATCAACAAGGTCCCCAAGACCGCCCTGACGGTCGGCGTAGGAACCGTTATGGATGCCCGCGAAGTGCTTATCATTGTCAATGGCTATAAAAAGGCCCGCGCACTTCGCCACGCCGTCGAAGAATGCGTAAATCATATATGGACGGTCAGCGCCCTCCAGTTGCACCCCAGAGGCATCATCGTCTGCGACGAAGAAGCAACCGTAGAGCTGAAAGTCGGCACGGTAAAATATTTCAAGGACGTGGAATCCGCAAACCTCGACCCGGCTGCCTTGCTAAAATAGTCCGGCAATCCACGTCAAAAAGGTTAATTTGGCTCTTTAAAACCTATACGGCTTTAGACGGAAGCTTGGATTGTAATAAAAATGGCTAATAGTAACAGACGTCCGAGGTCTCCTGCATAAATGTTCATTCTGGCGGTTCAATTTCCCGGATTGTGAATTAAAAGACCCGTATGGGCCAGCCATTGAGCTAATGAATTCTATAGTTATTCCTTTAGTGACTCAATAAATTTTAGCAAGACATCTTTATCTATAAGCTTTTGCGCTTCCTCATCAAGCCAGATTTGCTCCAGCCATTTCATTATTTCCTGCGAAGTAAGCGTCTTGCCTAGGGACTGCTGTAAGCTTTCGCATCTGTAGCAGTCGCCGGGAAGCTGCGCATCTGTTTTCTTCCAATTGCCGACTAAGATATTGAAATCATTTGTATAGACACGGTACTTCGGCAGACCCTCGGGCTTGTGGTCAAAGTCAGCACACGGGTTG
>Ga0315293_10006548_pt1 | contig 10890 bp, 10 predicted proteins | sample YL17G13_20_MG_FD_203071 | JGI IMG/M metagenome (GOLD analysis project Ga0315293, IMG submission 203071) | Sediment microbial communities from Yellowstone Lake, YNP, Wyoming, USA - YL17G13_20 | ecosystem: Environmental > Aquatic > Freshwater > Lake > Sediment | place: USA: Wyoming | collected... | reverse complement strand
GCATACCAAGGACTGCAACACAATTATGATTACTTAGACTTGATCGTGACGAGTAGCAGTTGCATACATATGGGTGAAGCGTTTAATGTTTGGGTTAGGTTTGCAGGATTCCAGCAAAAAAGCTTCCTCATACCGTACCCTCATATCATACAAACTAAACCTGCTAAAGGGTTTATGGTGGAGTCTTTTGGAGAGTTTAAACAATTCCTTGAGAAGTTTGTGAAAAAATCTATAACAGATGAGGACCTCGAGAGGGCAATTAAAGTTTATAATCACACCAGAAGACTCCTTAAACGACTTTGGGAGTTCCTCAGGCGCGAAAACCCACCTATAACGGGACCGGAAGTTGCGACTGTGACTTTGGCTTCCCAAGTTATGGACAAGCAAGAATGCAATCAAATGCTAGAGCAACTTATTCAGAGATTAGAAGCCGAGCCTGGCAAAGCGCCGTCAGGGGTAAGGCTGATGGTAACGGGAGGTGCTTGTGACGACTTGGGAATTTTCGATTTAATTGAACATCTGAACTACAGCACAAACCTGATTTTCATTGATTCGTGTACAGCAGCTCGGTACTTCTGGTTTGAGGTGCCTGAGGATAGACCTGATAAGCTTGAAGCGCTCGCTGAGGGATACCTCGGTAGAATTCCATGTCCTGCAAAAGACAATGTTCCTGGTACCGGGGAGAGAAAAAGGTTTAGGTTCATTCAACAGTTCATCGAGGACTTCAAGCCAGATGGAATAGTATTTCTCTATCAGAGATTTTGCAGCCCTCAACCGATGGACGTTGTGGCATTGAAGCCTATCTTGGATAAGTTGGGAATTCCGTCGACTGAGCTTGAACTTGATACAACCGTACCAATAACTCAATTTGGGACACAGTTGGAGGCCCTTGTAGAAATAATAACGCGGGTGATGCCGTGAATAAGGGAAAATTTTCGGCCGGACTAGATGCAGGTCATGTTAATACGAAGGCCATAATAATGAGGGGACAAGAAATCCTTGGGTATTGCACAGTACCCACAGGATTTGATGTAGTCGCTGCGGCTCAAACAGCTCTAAATCATGCTTTGGACAATGTCGAAATCTCACCCGGTGAACTAGCCGGAATCGTAGCTACTGGAATCTTTAGAGATATGATTAAGGTACCGCCACTGAACGTAACGAGAACTGTACCCGACTATGTAGCGGATGCTAAAGGGGCTTTATTCCTTAATAAGAATTCCAGAACAGTTATCGACGTCGGTGGGAACATACATAAAGCTATCCGTTATGACCAAAACGGGAATCTCCTGGACGTTATTCAAAATGATAAATGTGCTGATGGTCTGGGCATTTTTTACACGACCATAGCCAAAGCTCTCGGAGTAAGTGAACAGGAAATGTCCGAATTAGCGCTTAAATCCACCAAGCATGTATCTGTCGCCATTCACTGCGCCGCATCCGCTGAATCAGAAGCTATTGATCTGATGTGTCAGGGCATGGACATCGCAGATGTGGCAGATGCGATCTTGAGATTCATAGTTGAACGCGTTGCTGCTATGTGCACATGTATGTCCCTCGCAAAAGAGATCGTGGTAGCTGGAGGATTAGCCAAATCTAAAGCGCTTATGAAGCACCTTCCGGTCTTACTAAAACAAGACGTACGCGTATTGAACCTTCCGGAATATGTAGGGGCAATAGGTGCGGTGATGAGTTATGAAGGTGGAAAATGAGTGAATACGCTTCAATGAACGAACAGCTAGATTGGACAAGGGCTAAGGCGATAGTAGCTGGAGTAGATGTTGGAGCAGCGAGCTCCAAGGCGGTGATACTGCTGGATAGACAATCCTATGCAGTTTCTCACGTTGTCACTCGAACACCCAAAGAATCTGCGTTCAAGGCTATAAACGCGGCTTTAGCTAAAACCCAATTAAAGTTAGAAAATATCCAGTACATAGTGGGGACCGGTCGTGGGAGGACGCAGGTTCCGTTTGCACGTAAAACTATAACTGAAATTGCGTGCGGCGCCGCAGGGGCGGTACACATTTGGGGCCCATCTGTGCGTACGGTGCTAGATGCTGGAGGTCAAAGTTGCAAGGTAATTCACTGCACCCAAAAGGGGAGAGCAACCGCTTTCCTTTGGAACGACAAATGTGCTGCGGGTATTGGACGCTCGATGGAAGCATTTGCTGATCTGGTTAAGAAAGAAGTAACTGAGATTGGAAACATCGCCCTTCAATCTGATCAGTTCCCAAAGCTAAGTGACTTTTGCGCGGTGTATGCTCAATCCGAAGCTCTAGATTTAATTCGAAGCAAAGTACCGCTAGAACAAGTAATAGCAGCTTACCACTATGCTATGGCTAAGAGAATCAGCACATTAGTAGCTAGATCAGGTGTGAAAAAGGATTTCGTAATTATTGGAGGACTGGCCAAGAATCCAGGAATAATGGATTGGGTGGAAAGTATCTTGAAGGTAAGCAGGTTGGCTCCTAAACCTGGATGGGATCCTGCATTAACAGTAGCTCTTGGTGCAGCTCTATTTGCGGATGCTTTCTATAGGCGACAACAATCTGACACATCAACCCACAGCAGGGGTAAGCCAGGTACTGCCAACATAATTGTGTAAATTTCTCATATTTGAGGGGAATATGGCAGACCCGGGAGAGGTCGACGAGGTTGGGATCATGCATAGAGTGGATATATTCATGCATGCACATGGCCATAAGCGGCTGGAAAATTGACATCATTCAATCCCGTTAGAAAATCAATGCGGAGGATTTGACGATGGAATCGACGGAAAAGGATAAGAAGTACTGGAACCCGGTCATTGAGACGTTGCCCCGAGAGAGGCTTGTGGAGATTGAGCTGAAGCGTTTCAGGGAAGTTCTCCGATGGGCCAAGGAGAACTCTCCATTCTACAAAAGGAAGCTTCATGGGATTGAGCCGGAGGATATCCGAACTTTTGAAGATGTTGCAAAGGTTCCCATTACAGAGAAAGATGAACTCAGAGAGGCACAGGTGGGGAAAGAGCCTTACCTTTATGGTGACCTGTTGGCGGTTCCTTCTGAGAGTCTATCTGTATTTCATCAAACCTCCGGGACGACGGGGAGGCCTGTCTACATCCCGGATACTTATGAGAGCTGGCAATGGGTCGTAGAAGTGTGGTGTTACATTCTCTATGCAGCAGGTTTCCGATCGACCGACCGGGTTTTTCTCCCCTTTGTCTACAATGTCTATATTGCATTCTGGCAGGGGCACTATGCTGCCGAAAAGTTGAGATGTAACCTGGTTCCAGGAGGGGCGCTGGAAACGAAAGGCCGCATCCAGAAAATGCTGGAGGTGAGGGCCACAGCTTTGATGAATACTCCCACGTATGGCCTCCACATGGCAGAAGTGGCCAAAGAGATGGGAATCGATCCAAAGCGAGACCTCTATGTGAAGAAGATGATCTGCGCAGGAGAACCCATGCCAGAGCCTACTCGGCTTCGCTTAGAAGAGGAATGGGGTGCGGATGTATATAACCATATTGGAGGGACAGAGCCAGGGGGATGGGCAGGAATGTGTTCCGAAAAAAAGGGGATGCATGTAATTGAGCCTCATTATTTTTTTGAAATGGTGGATCTGGAGACGATGTCCAAGCCAATCCCCTCAGGCGTGAAAGGGGTGGCTGTTATCACTCCGTTATGCCGAAGATGTATTCCCCTCATCCGATTCAACTTGAAAGACATTATGATGGTGATGGACGAACCCTGTCCCTGCGGGAGAACTTCCATCCGAGTGGATCAGGTTGAAGGTCGGGTGGATGATCTCAGAAAGATTCGAGGAGTCTTTTTCAGCCCCAATATGGTGGAAGAGGTGATCCGGGCCAAATTTCCAGAAGTGGTGGAGTTTGAGACCATTTTGACACAGGAGGAGGTGATGCCCGTTCTTACGTTGAAAATAGAGATGGATCCTAGCCTTAGCGAAGATCGACATAAAAAGACCAGGGCTCGAATGCGAGAAGAGTTGAAGGTGAAGACAAACCTCACTTTTGAAATCGAGTCTGTCAAGCCTGGAAGCTTGCCTCGTTACACTTTAAAATCCGCAAGATTTAAGGACTTAACGAAAAAGTAAGGAGGAGAGTTATGGAATACGACCTGAAAGCAATGGATCTGGAGATCAAGGCGATTGAAGAGAGGACCATCCGGTTAAAGGAATTAGGTGCTGGGATCGAAGCCGTTCAAAGCAATGCAGATTCTATCCTAACCTTCACCTATATCCTTAAGAAGAATGTTTCTGATATGATAGAATGAATTGGAACTTTGAGAGTCACCTTAAACCTTGATGCTATCAAGGGGAATCCTATCCAGCCATTGGGACAGAGGTCTTTGATGGATAAACAACAGGGAAGGGTTAACATTTTTGAAGAGACGATGGCCCATTTGACCTATGTGGAGATCGAAAAGGCGGCGGCGGAAAGGGCTCCGATTCTCTTTCCGGTTGGGGTGGTTGAAGAACATGGACCCCACCTGCCTCTGGCTGTTGATGTTTACGGGTCTTACCTGCAATCGAGGAGAATTAAGTCTGAACTTTGGAAAAAGGGGATCAATGTCCTCATTGCTCCTCCTTTTTACTGGGGGATGAATGTGGCCACGGCTTCATTCGGTGGGTCCTTTAGTTGCAGAGAGGAGACGGTGATCTCGGTCCTTGGGGATGCAATGGCCAGTCTGAAGAGGTGGGGATTTGACCAGGTCTTCTTCATCAATCATCATATGGATGGCGGTCATGTGAAGGCTCTGACCAAGGCCATTCAAAAAGCACGGAAGGAAATCGGAATTGGGGCCTTCTGGATCATAGACCAATTCTTTGCTAAGCGACTCGGATTTAAATACGATGAACCACATCTCCTTATTCACAAAAGTCTCATGCCTTCCGGACCGCCGCCTTCTTATCTCAACATTCATGCTGAGGAGTACGAGACGAGCTTCATGTGGCATTACCTCCCTGAGTTAGTGAATTTGGAGGTTTGGAGGACATTGAAGCCGGCGAATCTAACGATGAAAGATCTTCTGGTCTGGCAGAAAGGGGGATTGGAGGCAAGGAAGATCACACCCCAAGGATATTTTGGTGATCCAACGTCAGCCAATCCGGAGAGGGGAAAAAGAGAGATGGAGGTCTACGGAAGGACAGCTGCCGAAGTCATTGAACTCTTTCTAAAGGGCCATTATTCCCCTCCCCAAGACGCTCACATTTAAATGCAAGGATGATGAATACAGGAATTGAGTATCTCGAAAATGATCAAAGTACAACATCTGCGGTTTGGGGCCACACATTGGAGGCACTGTTAAAAGTCCTCCGCTTTATATACTTTACAAAGTAGCGCACGAAGAGGCCATCCTCCACTGATGGGATTACAGATATCAGGATCATCATCCGTCAGCACATTACAGTTGGACTTCCACACTCCGTATAATGAAGGTTCTGCACCGTCTTCCTCGGGAAACCACCACCCATGTTGGGTATGGACTACTCTCGGATCAATGCCGTCAAAAAATTTACACTTTTGTTTGATTCGCCCACGAGGAGACTCAATCCAGACCCAGTCACCCTCTTCAATCCCTAAGCTTTTAGCTGTTTTTTCATTTATTTGCATTATTGGCTCGGGATGCATTTTTCTCAGCGATTTAACTTGACGATGTTCAGAGTGATAATAGGGTTGAAACCGGCCTCCCGTAATGAGGATGAGAGGATATTCTTTCGCCAGGTCGGGACAGCTAAAAGGGCTTTCTGGCGGCTCGTGAAATTCGGGGAGTGGATCGTATCCTAACTTTTCCAGCGTTGTAGAATAAAGTTCGATCTTCCCGGTCGGCGTTGCAAAGCCGTTTTTTTCATAATGTTGATATTTCTTCGGTGCTGAAAGATATCCGCCTTTTCTAATAAATTCTTGGAAAGTCAATCCGATAGGTTGCAGCCGATAATCATAAACCTCTTCGAGTGTCTGCCAAGGCCAATCCGCTTCTTGACCTAATTGCAGAGCCAATCCTCGCCAAATGTCATAATCATCCCTTCGGTCATATTTCGTGTCTACGGTTCTTGGCATGGCTCGTTCACTCCCTATAATCCCTGAATAGGCCCAAAGCCAAGGTCTTTCCAAATAAGTCGTCGATGGCAAGATATAGTCAGCAAGCTGAGCACTGGGTGTCATGAAAAAATCTACAACGACATAAAGATCTAAACTCTTTAAAGCTTCGTAAACAACCTTCGTATTTGCTTGAGTAACCATAGGATTGCTTGCAAGGGTAATCATCGCCCGAACTGGGTATGGTTTCCCTGTCAGAATTGCTCGGTATACGGTTGGGGCATGTGCATAGCATTCAAAAGGGCTGCGATTATTCGCCTCATTACCCCATACCCTCGAAACGTGAGACTGTATGGCATCAAAGCCTATGCGAGACAAAAAGCGAAAGCGTTCTATTCCAAGTGTTTTATTTATTTGTTCTACCGGTAGCCTTTCATGAGCAGCTATTTCCTGTTCATGGATTATATTAGGATAAGGCGCAGGGAAAATATCACCCCCTTTTACATCAATATTACCAGTAATCGCCGATAGAATATAATGTGCATGTAAGGCTTGAATAGAATTCGCCAAGTGTTCGAGTCCCATTCCATGATTTGTTGCTCCAGGTTTCAATGTAGCATACCACTCTGCGGCCTGACGAATTTTTTGGACAGGAATCCATGTAATTTCAGAAACCTTATCCGCCGAATAGTGATCAACTCTTGCCTTTAATTGGTCAAAACCATAACACCACTTTTCAACAAAGTCCTTGTTATATAATTCTTCTTTAATGATGTGATGAATCATTCCAAGTGCAAGGGCACAATCTGTTCCCGGTCTAATCTGAAGCCAAAGATCCGACTGTTTAATACTGTCAATCCCTCTTGGATCAATAACAATTATCTTTGCTCCATTCTCACGGCGCGCCTTTATTGCAGCCCTCCAAAATACATCCCAATATCGGGGGCCCCCTCCACCCCAAAGAATAATACATCGAGTGTTAGAACGAACCACCGGGAAGACCCGCCACCCAAAAAGGGTATATCCCATCGCACACATTGGTCCATAACAAATTTCCGAGGGCCCAATATGGTTTGGGGATCCCAAAAGATTGAAAAACCTTACTCTTGTCTCATCATGAGTCCGGCCAGTCCCACTCGTTGTGGCAATGGCCTCTGGACCATACTGATCGATGACTTTTCTTATTTGGCTGCCAATTTCGGCAAAAGCATCGGCCCATGACATTTTTTGCCACTTATTTTCTCCTCGTTTCTTTGATTTCCTCAAAGGATAGCTTAGCCGCGCGGGATGATAAAAATACTCAACGACTGCTCTTCGCCGGGGACATCCTTTCGAAATTGGATTGAAAGTCTTTGCACCGGGATATTCTGTGTCAGGTTCGACAGAAACTAATTGGTCTCCGTTAACTGTGGCAGCTAATCTACATGAATTATGGCACTGTATGCAAATGACTTTTTTAATTTCCATGAATTACCTGCGGGAAGTTTCGTCTCGGGACTTCCCATGGAAGTAATACGGTACTTCAACGGAGGTTGGGATGCCTTAATCTAACAGGGAGGATTCACCGCCTGGTCCTACTTTGTCATTCACATCTTCGTAGTGGTCATCCAAACCTTCTGATAGGTCAACTCTGGCTCTTGACAGTAGCACGATTACGGTTTGGGTATGATTTTGGGGCTTTCCCAATCTTTTATCGGCTTCATCCATTCTGCCCTCTCCACGAATACATCATGGGCCAATGGCACCGGTGGGTGACAAACCCACAGAGGATCAAATTCATCCTTCACTTTTAAGAGCCACTCATGGTAATTCGGCCCGTACTTCGGTCCAGTCAAATAGAGGGGTTGGTGGGGTCCAAGGAGGGAGGGATAAAAACGATTCTTAATATTCATCTTTGATGTTTCAACATAGAAATGGTCAACGCCCGTCGTATCCTCATCCTGATCCCAGTATACAAGGAACTCAGAATAACCTTGGTGACCCAGCTCGAAGCTCTGGAACCAGCCCGGGTCGCCATAGTCTGGCATCAGCGGCGGCGTATACTTTTTCTTCAGTTCTGCATAACTTTCTCCATGCACGGTTGCTTGGGAAAGTGTCTCAATCACGTAATCGACAGAAACATACGATCCGCACATCAACCACATGCCAGCCGAATCGGCGTTCTTGATCCAGGATTCGTCTGAGGGCTTAGTCGGTCTCCCGATCGCGCCGAGCTCTTTCATGATATCGTTCAGCACGTTTTCGTCGTACTGCATCTGTTCTTCGGAGGTAAACCCTATCAGCAATACACGCACGATGTGAAAGTTCTTAATCGTATTTTCATTCTCTTTTCCCCAGAGGTCCCAGAATTCCTCCTTACATTCTGCCTTGGCAATGGCGCGCCAGAAGAGAGGAACCTTCGTAACCGCACCGGCAATCTCGGCTTTGCCGATCTCAAACATAGCCTTGATCTGGGCTTCCTTGCTGGGCATCTGATAGTTAATCCATTTCAGACGCTTCTCCGGAAGCGCCAGGGCTGTGTTTGGCGAAATCCCTGTCGGGATAAGACGTTCTGGCTGAAAGGGGAGAAGCTTTAAGGCCATCTTCGTGACGATTCCGAGACATCCCCTTAACCCTGTATATCCCCTGAGCAGACCCCTCAGGTCCGGGCCGATCCCATCACCCCAGAAGGGATCCTCCCCTACCGCCAGGGATCCCATTCTCACCAATTCACCGTCGGGTAATACGAGTTCGGTGCCGAGGATTCGGCGGTGGGGGAGGCCGATCCGGTGGCTCAACGGCGACCAGCCATCGCCGATGAGATTGGCAACGACGGAAGCTTGAGCACCCCCTCCACCGATCACCACGTAGGCACCCCGCTTCATGGCTTCTTCCTGGAGAGGAGAGTAGATGACACCCGATCCGACCACGGCATAGAAGTGCTTCTCATCAATCTCGAAGTCATTCAGGCGCTTCAGGTCGACCAGCAGCTCATTGTCAACGTGGCAATGGGAACGGGGGCCGTAAAAGCCCGTGCTATACGGCACATAAGGGACCTTGTAGCGGTTACACACCTTGACAATCTTCTGGACGTCTTCCGTTGTCCGTGGCAACATGACCGTTCCAGGGATCTTTGTCATCACCCTTTCGTAACCACAACCGGCCTCATATCCTCCCGGTCCAGACCGATAGCCCTCGCAGACCGCGGGATCGTCGGATATATATTCAGGGCCCACAATAGCTTCCAATGCTTTATACGCTTCTTTGACGATAGCCATGCTTCCCTCCTTATCCTCTTACCGAGGCCATAATGAGCTCGGAGATGTCCATCACCTTCACAGGGTTTCCGGTTTCCTTCGCGGCCTGGGCAAAATTGTTCTTGCACCAGGGGCAGGCGGAAACGAGCACTTCGGCGCCTACGTCCCTCACTTCTTCCAATCGGTGCTTTGCTGAGAAGGAGGCCAGTTGCGGGAAGGCCTCTTTTGTACCGCGGCCTGCTCCGCAACAGAAGGCATTCTCCCTGGTTCGTGGCATCTCCACGAATCTCACACCAGGAATAGAGTTCAGGATATTCCTTGGCTGTGCGTATAAACCGTCCCTGCCGCGTCGCCTCTTAAGCCCAGGACTGACAGTGCCCATCCATCCCCGTTCACCCTTCCAGGGTGTCCAGGGATCACAGAGCCTGCTGATGCTACACGAATCGTGATAGGTCAACCGTGCCTCCACCGGCTTGGTCAGCTTCAGAGCCCCTTTCTGGACCATTGCATCAGCGAACTCAAGAAGATGCAGTACCTTAAAGCCCAGGTCCGCTGTGGCCATATTGAGCATCTTCGGGTAGTCGACCTTCCACATCCGATAGCCCTCGGCACAGCTGGTGATCACTGTCTTTGCCCCTGCGGTCTTGACGGCTTCGATGTTGCGACGCGCCAATGCTCGTGCTTCATCGGTCATGCCTACGGAGTAGAGTGTATTTCCACAACACCATTCGTCCGGCATGAGCATGAAAGGTGTGCCGGAAGCATTCAGGATCCTCGCCGTGGCCTGGGCGATCTCAGGATTGAGGTAGGAGGCCGAGCAGCCCACAAAATAAAGAACATCCGCCTTGGGGGCCACCTGAATATCACCGGTCAACCATTTTTTTCTGTTCTCGTGGGGTACACCAAACTGGTTGTGATGCTTTGCGATGTTCTGGGCCACCTTCTTGTGGGCGGGCATGGGGCCCGCACCATCCTTGACCGCTTTGACTCTCAACGCCTCCAGGGACAGCTCGATTTCCAGATCAAGATTCCTCTTACAGCCCACATCACAGGCTCCACAAAGGGGATCCGCATAAAGGATTTCCAGGAGTTTCGGGGTCCACTGGAGTTTCCCTTCGGCGACCGCTGTACCGATCCTCATCTTGCCAAAGGCTCCATAGGAATCGAAGTCATTCCAGGTGTTACTCGGGCACCTCGTGCTGAACTTGATCCCAGGCATATAAGTGTGTTCCACCCAGTAGCATCCTTTACATTTGATGCACCGGCTCATGTCGTAAACAAAATTATCCAGTTGCTCCACTTCTAAGCTTACTTGCTTTTTTGGCATCTTATCCTCCTTAGAAGCACAAATTTCCCGGGTTCATGATGTTCTTTGGGTCGAATACCTTCTTCAGCCGCCTCAGAGTCATGGTGTAACCCGACGCACGCTCATACACCATCGAGGCCAATTCTCCATAGGGTCTGGTGAAGAAGGCACCCTGATTCATCAAGGCGAGGGCAGCATTTCGGTAAAGATTGGCAGTCCTCGCCTTCTCTGAAGAATTGGTCGGGTTATAGAAGAAGGTGAATTCCATATGGCAGGCACGGTTATGTTCTATCGGCTGAATGTAGATTCCG
>Ga0315293_10006547_pt1 | contig 10892 bp, 11 predicted proteins | sample YL17G13_20_MG_FD_203071 | JGI IMG/M metagenome (GOLD analysis project Ga0315293, IMG submission 203071) | Sediment microbial communities from Yellowstone Lake, YNP, Wyoming, USA - YL17G13_20 | ecosystem: Environmental > Aquatic > Freshwater > Lake > Sediment | place: USA: Wyoming | collected... | reverse complement strand
CTGAAAAGGGTGTTTTTCCACCAAATGCCAATTTAATTAATTTTCCTAATAAGGGTAAGTTTCCACTTGATAAAGTGTGTGTCCCTGGACCGAAAGTATCAAATGCTTTTCCACCTTTAAAAAATACTACTTCTTGACTTTCATTAACAACTAATTGAGCACCAAGACGGATTTCTTCACTGGGGAATTTCCAAACAATTGCCTCATCAGATGGCGAATCATATTTAATTCTATCTATTAAAGCCATTCTCACCCCTTTAAAAAAATATTCTTAGGAAATATTTTTTCTTATAAATTTTCTCCATCTTGTTCAATTTATAGAATAAAATAATTTAATTGTCAATTCTTTTTAATGATAATATAGATAGTGGTAATAATGAAGACTCGAATTTCCCGGAGGAAGGATAAATATCGAGCCTTATGAGGACTTTTTCGTTGAGAATATAGATACTTGGATGGGAATTAAATGGTCCGTTCTTCAATGTACTTCAGCGGTGCCGGCAGGGCGCCCGAGCGCAATACGAGCACGATGTCATCCACTTCATCGACCGTGAAACGGCCATGGATGATGCCGTCGCCGGAAATGACATCCTGGATGGTGGCTACGCTTTCGATGCGGTTATCCAGGACAATGGACAACTGTTTGCCGATGTTGGCGGCGGTGAATTTTTCGAATTGAGTGGCTCCCTGGGAATTGAAAGAGAAGCCGACGGCCGGGGCGCCGTACTCGTCCTGGGCGCGGCGCGCGCTCTTCAGGTCCTTGCCCGGGACTACCGTGGCCGCTTTTAGCACGTAGAAGCCCTTGTCCAGGCGCCGCGGATTGGTCTTGACGATCTCCAGATCTTCGGGAAGCTTGCCGTTGTAATCCTTAAGAGCCGCTTCCTCGGTCAGGAAAGGTCCGGAAATCACTTGACGGAATTCCAGCATGGCCGTGCTCTTGATCAGGGTTTTGACCCGTTCGGGGTTGTCGATGCCGGGGAACTCGATAATGATATTTTCACTGAATGGGTCCTCTTTCTTTATAGTGGCCTTGGTTATCCCATATTGGTCAAGGCGGTCACGGATGATCTTCAGGGTTTGTTTGACCGATTGGTCGCGCAGTTGATGCTCGATGTTCGGGCGCAGGATGACCGCGATTAGGTTGTCGCCGAAGGCATAATTCCATTCGCGGAAGTCATCGTCAAGGATGTCCTTGATCTTGCGCTCGTCTTTCGACAGGGTGCCGGTGATCTCGATCTTTTTGAACCCATTGCGCGCAATCCTTTCGTACTGGATGCTGCTGCCCTTGAACAGGCTGCGCAGTTGGATGGCGCTCATGTTGGTCTGGTCAGTCAAGGCCTCGTCGGTCACGACCTTCACGACCAGCCGCATCCCGCCTTTCATACTTTGTTCCAGTCCGATTTTTTGATAAAGCGGCTTTAACAGCCGAAAGAATATGAAGATCATAGCAATGACCAAACAGGCAATCACAGCGACGATCAAACTCACTTTTAAGATCAGATTTTTTTTCATTTTTTTTCTCCATTATAGGCGGATAAAAAATAGTTTTTGAACTCGGCGAATTGATTCGATCGAATCGAGCATCTTATTTTTGCCATAAAATCAAGGTAGAAATGGATATTGTGAATGGTATTCAATATCGAAGCCAGGATTTCCCTGGCCTGGAACAGGTGCCTGAGATAGGCCCGGGAAAAATGAAGGCAGGTGTAGCAGGAACAGGCGCCGTCCAACGGTTGATCGGCAAATCTGTATTTTTCATTCTTGATCCTGACCCGGCCGCGCGAGGTGAACAGGGTGCCGTTCCTGGCGTTGCGCGAAGGCAGCACGCAGTCGAACATGTCCACGCCGTTTTCGACCGCAAAGAGAATGTCTTCTGGAGTGCCCGAGCCCATCAGGTAGCGCGGCTTGCCGGCCGGCAGGAGCGGCGCCAGCGGCTGCAGCGCTTGCTGGAATTCCCGCTGGCTTTCGCCGACGCTCAAGCCGCCGATGGCAAAGCCGTCGAAATCCATGGCCCGCAGTTCCTGCAGCGATTTTTCGCGCAGATCGGCATGGAGCCCGCCCTGGATGATGGCGAACTGAAAATTGTGTTGGTTGGTTTTTATAAAATGCTCCCTGGCCCTCATGGCCCAGTGACTGGTCAGCCGCATGGCTTTTTCATCCTGGGCGCGGCTGGCCGGATAGGGGGCAAAATGGTCCAAAACCATCTGGATGTCCGAATCCAGGATGTTCTGGACATCGACGACCGCTTCCGGAGTCAAAAAGAACGAACTGCCGTCCAGGTGCGACTTGAAACGCACGCCGTGATCGTCCACTCTGGCGTTGGCCCGTAGCGAAAAGACCTGGAACCCGCCGCTGTCGGTCAGGATCGGCTTGTCCCAGGCCATGAAGCGGTGCAGCGATCCGAAGGGCTGGATCACGTCCGTTCCCGGGCGCAGGAATAAGTGATAGGTGTTGGCCAGGATGATCTGTGCCCCGGCTTCGTCAAGTTGGCGCGGGGTCAGGGCCTTGACCGTCCCGGCCGTGCCCACCGGCATGAAAACCGGAGTGTCGATACCGCCTTTCTTGGTTTCGATGCGGCCGGTCCGGGCCTGGCAGCGCCCATCCCTGCTGGTCTGGGTAAAAAACATCTCAGCGTTTCTTTTTCGGTTTTTCAGCCTGCTTCTGCATTTTTTGCAGTTCTTGCATGAAAACCTGGTAGCTTTTCAGCTGGGGTGACTGGGGAAAAGCCTCGATCAGCTGCTGGTAGACCTGCAGGGCTTTGTCATATTCCTTGCGGTAGACGTGGCAGTTCCCCAGCATGACATGGGCATCTTCGTTGGGGAGCTTATTGGCGATAGCTTCTTCGAGGTAGGGCATGATCTCCGCGGCCGCCTCGGCCAATCCGGCCACTTCGCCCTTGGCCAGCTTTGCCTCAAGCTGCTGGAAGAGGTTGACAGCAATGAAGTAATTGGCCTGGGCATATAATTCTGGCTTCTTCTCCATCGCAACAAAGAGCGTCAAATATTTTTTGAAATTGACGTTTGAGTTATCGTATTGTTTATTAATAGAATGAATTAATCCAAGGAAATAAGTAGCATTAGCGTACAGGCCCAGATTCTCTTTTTCCATTCCTTCCATCGCCTGGCATAATTCGAAATTCGCTTGCGCTTGAGGGTACTGTTTCAGATTGAAAAAATTAAAGCCCAGGATATATCTCGCCCATGCCAGCATCGTATCGTTTTCTTTCCCAACATACGTATAAGGCAAATCTCTAAACTTTAATAGGTATCCGTTGGCCTTTTCGAACTCTTGCTTGCTACTGGCGCTCTTGCCGGCCTCGAACAGCGTTTGGCGCAGGGCCAACTGGGCGTGTTGGTAATCGGGCTGCAGTCGCAGTGCTTTCTCGAAGCTAGCGATGGCCTCGTCGATCAGCCCCTTTTGATGGAGCATGACCCCCAGGTTGTGATGCACGACGGCATTATTCGGGGTCAGAGCCAGGGTCTGATTCAGCAGATCGATAGCTAGGTCGGTCTGCTTTTGGTTGATCGCTTCCAAGGCTTTGGCCATCAATTTGCCGGCTTTTTTGGCTATTTTTTTCTCCGATTCGGCTGGGGCGGCCAGGATGGCGAAGAGAAAAATCAGCAAGAAGAACACCGCGCTCGCAAAACCACGTTTTTTCATTTTAGGACCTCCAGGTTATTTATTGTTTCAACCGCCCGCCGGTCCAAGACCTTTGCTTATGCCGGCAGCTTTTTTTTAAAATAGGCGATGGTCTCATGCAAACCGTCCAGCAATTGCACCTTGATCTCCCAGCCGAGGTTTTCCCTGGCCAGGGACACGTCCGGCTTGCGCCGCACCGGATCGTCGGCCGGGAGTTTCTTGAAAACGATCCGCGATTTCGATTTCGTCAGCTTCACGATCATCTCGGCCAGTTCCAGCATCGTGATCTCCTCCGGATTGCCAAGGTTGACCGGACCGCTGATCCGCTCCTGCTCCATCATGCGCATGGTTCCAGCGATCAGGTCGGAAACATAGCAGAACGAACGGGTCTGCTCGCCGCGGCCGAAAATGGTGAGCGGTTCGCCGCGTAGGGCTTGGACGATGAAATTGCTGATCACCCGGCCGTCGTTCAAGGCCATGCGCGGCCCGTAGGTGTTGAAGATCCGGATGATGCGGATATCCACGCCATTCTGCTGCTGGTAATTGACCATCAGCGACTCGGCCACTCGCTTCCCTTCATCGTAACAAGAACGCGAACCGATGGGATTCACCCGCCCCCAGTAGGATTCCCGCTGGGGATGCTCCTCGGGATCGCCGTAAACCTCCGAAGTGGAAGCCTGCAGGATGCGGGCCTTGACCCGCTTGGCCAGGCCCAGCATGTTGATGGTGCCCAGCACCGAGGTTTTGATGGTTTTGACCGGGTTGAACTGGTAATGGATCGGCGAGGCCGGACAGGCAAAATTGTAGATGCGGTCGGTCTCGAGCAGGATGGGGTGAATGATGTCGTGACGGATGATCTCAAAATTGGCATCGGCGCGCAGATGACGGATATTGTCCTTGCTGCCGGTGAAAAAATTGTCCAGGCCGATCACTTCGTGTCCGCCGGCCAGCAGCGCATCGCACAGGTGCGAACCGAGGAAACCTGCGGCTCCGGTCACCAGGTCAATCATTTTCATTCCCTTGCCGTGAATTTACTACCGAATTATTCTATCTTAAAAACCTGTAGCAGACAAGAGGCCGCAGTGATTAAAAATGCATTGACGAAAATCCGAAAAAAGTGTATCATACTAAATGAAAATCATCAGCCTGGATCAAGCCTCAGTAGGAACGCCGCATAAAATAATCGAAATCAACGCTGGTCTGGAGGCGCGGAAAAAGCTGCTGGCCATGGGCATTCACGTGGGCGACTTCATCAGCAAGCTCAACCGGTCCAGCTGGAGTCCCGTCCTGATCAAGAACCTGACCACCCGTTCCAGCAAGATCGCCATCGGCCAAGGCCTGGCCCGCAAGATCATGGTCGGAGATGAACGACAGTAAGATTGTGCTGGTCGGGCAACCCAATGCCGGCAAGAGCACCCTGTTCAACGTCCTCTCCGACATCAAGGCCGCGGTCAGCAATTTCGCCGGCACCAGCGTCCGGATCACGCAAAGCACAATCCAGCTGGAAGGGCGCATCTTCCAGCTGCTGGACCTCCCGGGCACCTATTCCCTGAACGCCTCCGATGATGCTGAGAAAATAACCCGTGACTATCTGCTGAATGAAAAAATCGATCTGATCATTAATGTGGTCGATTCGACGCTGCTGGCCCGCAGCCTCGAATTGACCTGCGAACTGCTGGAGTTGGGGTTGCCACTGGCCATCGCCCTGAACATGCAAGATGAAGCCGAAAAGCGCGGCCTGAAAATCGACCATGAAAAACTGGAAAGATCGCTGGGGGTTCCGGTTGTTCCAACCGCAGCCCTGCACGGCAAGGGAGTATTACAACTGATGCACCGCTGCGCGCAGAAACTTGCCGCTCCATTGCTTCCCCTTGCCCATTTCCCCTATACGGCCCACATTGAAGCCCAGGTGCAGAGATTGGCTGAATCCATGCCGGAGCCTTCAGGCAGCCAGAATGGCAGCCAGCGCTTCTACGCCATCAAGGCCATTGAAAACCCGGACATGGTCCCAGGGAACATGCGCCGGTCCATTAAAACCGAATTAGCAGCCGCCTGCTCCCAGATCAGGGATTTTCACCAGCTTGAATGTTTTGAAACGATCGCCTGTGAACGGCACCACCAGGCCATGAAACTGAGTGAGGAGATCTCCGAATTCGTCCCGCGTAAAACAATTCACCTGCACGATCGCCTGGATCGTTTTTTCCTCCACCCTCTGCTCGGCCGCGTTTTCCTGATCGGATATTTCCTGGTGTTTTATGCAGCCATCTTTATCATCGGCAACATCATCAACCGTTGGCTCGATCCCGTTTTGAACAGAATCCCGCCCCTACTTCTACCCTTGCAAAAAATATCCGAATTTTTTTGGATCACGGCCGACGGCCTCTACCAGGGCCTGGCTGGTTCACTGGGAGTGGTTCTACCTTATTTCCTGCCGCTCATTTTCCTCAACGCCCTTTTCGAAGACTCTGGTTACCTGTCGCGCATCGCTTTCCTGCTCGACGGCCTATTGCACCGCATCGGACTGCAAGGAAAGGCTGTGGCCGCTTTCATCCTCGGCTTCGGCTGCACAGCCCCAGCCATCTATGCAACCCGCATTCTGGAAAATAAGCGCGACAGGCTGTTGAGCGCCATGCTGCTGCCCTTCATCCCCTGCTCGGCGCGCAACGCCGTGATTTTCGCCATGACCGCGGCCCTGGCTGGACCGGTATGGGCCCTGGTCATCTATCTTTTTGTTCTGCTGGTGATCGCCGCCACCGGCAAGGTCATTTCGCTGTTCCTGGCCAAGCCCAGTGGCCTGATCATGGAGATCCCCGACCTTAAAGTCCCATCCCTGCGCAACGCTCTGGTCAATACCGGCCGCAAACTGAAGGAATTCTTCCTGACCGCAGTCCCGCTGCTGCTGCTGGGCAGCGTGGCCTTGTCCTGGCTGGGACAACTGAATATCGGCGCCTGGATCGACAACATGTTTTCACCTTTGCTCTCTGGCGTCCTGGGTCTGCCGGCGAAGCTGGGAACGACTCTGGTTTTCGGTTTTTTCCGCAAAGAATTGATCGTCATCATGGCCAAGCAGGCCCTCGGGGCTTCATCCCTGGCCCTCCTGCCTCTGAGCCAAGGCCAAACCGTGGTATTTCTGGTATTCGTTACCCTCTATTTTCCCTGCTTTACCACCTTTGTAGTCATGGGCAAGGAATTCAGCTGGAAAATTGCCGCGGCCTCGGCCCTGCTGAGCGTCGCCGTGGCCACCCTGGCCGCCTACCTGTTCAAGATGCTGCTGATCGCTCTGTAGAAGTATTGGAGATTACAGCCTGAAGGTGGCTCCGAAAGCCGCGCCGAAGGAGGAGCCGCTGGCGAGGAAAGCCATGATCTTGGCATAAATTGCGATCTTGGGCTTGATGTAATAGCGGCCGCCGGCAAAAGGCTTGAAGCCGAACCCCGTTCCGCCGCTGCCGCGCACCTGGAAGGTCAACGCCGGCCCGGCCCCGGCGAAGACGTCGAGGTTCTTCTCCTTCAGGGCAAAATGGTAGGCCACGTCCGGCGAGGCGATCATGACGGTGGGGCTGTTCAGCGTCCCTACCAGGTCGCCGCCCACGCTGATGTTGGGGGTGAGGAAATATTCAAAATTGCCCCCCAGACAGACCGTCTTGTAAAAGACGGCAAACTCCCCCGTAAACAGCATGTCGCCCTTGTGGAACAACGCGGCGCTGCGCCGGAGCGGTTTGCGGCTATACGCGGCGAAGGCGGTGGAAACCATTATCATGGACAGCATGATCACCATCACGATTTTTTTTAGTTTCATGAACCCTCCTTGTGCCTTTCTTACCATATTGAAATTTATTCTTCAAGCGGTTGACTTTTTTTTCTTTAATCAGTTACAATTGAAAAATGTTAGGCTCAGTATTCTTCTATGTGGGCTGTTTTTTCACGAGTTTTTTCCTGTGCGTCCCGATCGGGCCGGTAAACCTGGAAGTCTTTCAAAGCGCCATCAAAAAGCAGCATGCCCATGCCCTGAGCATCGCCCTCGGGGCGGCGCTGGGAGACGCCATCTGGGCCATGGCCGCCTTTTTCGGCATCTCCCCTTTCCTGAAGAACGGCTACAACATCCTGATTGAAGGCATTTTTTTGCTGATCACGGCAGTGATCACCTTCTTCCTCGGCCTGTATTCGCTCAAGGACGCCCGCCTGTTCGAAAAAATAGAAAAAAGAGAGGAAGCCCGGGTCGAAAACATACGGAGAAAACGCTGGTCGTTCGCCAAGGGACTGGCCATGGTCATGATCAATCCCCTGGGCATCGCCTCCTGGATGATCGCCCTCTCCTTCATGAAAAAGCTCAGGATCTACATCCCCCTCTCCCTGACCTACGAGGTTATTTTCCTGATCATCGTCCTGGCCGGCGCCTTTTCCTATTTCACCCTCATCGTCTTCATTACCAACAAAATGAAATCCCTTTTCTCCCCGGAACGAACCTGCAAGATCATAAAGGTCCTGGGCTACGTCTTGATCATATTCAGCCTCTACTTCATGTTTTTTGCCGTTAAAACCCTGTTTTTCTACCAGCGTCTCCATTAGCGGCGCGATGGAAACCGGAAGAATTTCCCGTTTCGGCTAAAATGCCCCAGGCACACGCCAGCGCGCTGGTTTTATCTACGGCACCGCTGAATGAGCAGGACAAGCTGGTTTGCCTGTTGACCTCAACGCACGGGCTGCTCAAGGCCGTGGCCCCCGGGGCAGCCAAAATGAAAAACCGCTTCGGGTCACTGCTTGAGCTGTTCACTTGCGGTGATTTTTATTTCTATTGGAATGAGGAAAAGGAACTTGCCACCCTATCCAAGGGGGAGATAAAGGAAAGCTTTTTTGACGTCATATCCGCCGCGGACAATATTTTTTATTTTTACCTGATCGCCGAGATCGTCCTCAAGTTCATTCCCGAGAATCTGCACGACGAGCGCCTGTACAAGCTGCTGCTGGCGATCCTGCGGAGCCGCCGTGGCAACCAATCGGCCATGGACTGGCTGCTCCTTTATTTCCTGGTCTGGTTCCTGCGCAGCGAAGGGCTACTTTTCAATCCCGGGCAGTGCGCCAGTTGCTCCGCCGCCCTCCTGGACAGGGCCTGGGTGCGCCGCGATTACCGCGGCCTGCTCTGCGCCAACTGCAAAACGGATGAACCCCTGACGCTCGGCCGCGAGGAACTGGCCTACATGAATTGGACCGCCCATCATCCCCCCGGGGAGTCCGGCGTTTGGGCCGGAAGGTTCCAGCCCGCGTCCATGATCCGCCTGCTGGTCGGCAAAATCGAATTCCACGGCGAATTCGCACTGCAGTCGAGCCGCTATCTGCCGGAATTTCGCTAAAAAAAAAGGGAGGAGAAATCATTCCCCTCCCCGCGGAATTCGAATCGTTAAATTCGACCTTTTACCGTTTAGAGCTTGAAGACAATTCCGAGCATGGAGCCGACACCTGTCCATCCACCAATGAGGCCGATATTTTCCTTAAGGCTGACACCCATTTTATCAGAGAACCAGTAACGAGCGGCGATGAAAGGATTAATGGAGATACCGGAAGTTCCGCCACCGCTGCCCGCAATGCCAAAACCCACTCCGGCTCCGGCAAACACATCTAGTTTGTCCACTTCCAGCATAGTGAAATGGTAGGCAGCTTCAACCGAGGGCATGAAGACGCTCCAACCGCTCCCGAACCACGCTATGAGCGTTGCGCCGATCCCTATGTTTTCAGTGATTGCATATTCAAAGCTGGCACCAAAGGGAATCGATCCGCCGTAGAGGCCGATTTGCGCGGTAGCATACTTACCGCCCTTGACGAATGAAAGACCGGTGTTTTTTTTGGTCGTCTTCTTGTAGTAAGCGGCGGAGAGCAATGACGCGCTCAACAGAATCACCAGTGTGATTAAAAGCAGTTTTTTAATATTCATTATTCCTCCTATGCGATGATGATGGCACACTGAAATTGAAAAGTCAACCACAATAGTATTTTTTTAAATTTTCAAGCGCCGCGCCCCGGCGCAACCCTCACTCCGCGCTCATAGCCGCGGCCAGCGGTTTCAACGCCGGGATGCTCTCGAAAATGATCTTCAGCGACGAGGTGAGCGGCACGGCCAGGAACATGCCCACCACGCCCCACAGCCAGCCCCAGAAGATCAGCGAGAGCAGGATGATGATCGGGGAAAGGTCCAGGCTCTTGCCCATGACCAGCGGCTCGAAGAAATTGCCCATCACGAAATTCATGACCATCAACCCGGCCGTGATCACCACCAGGCGCAGGCAGAAGCCGTATTTGAGAAAAGTGAACATAACCGGGAAGAAGGTCCCGATCAGCGACCCAACGGTCGGGATATAATTCAAGAAAAAGATCAGCAGGGAACAGAAAATGACGAAATCGATCCGGCCCACCAGCAGGATCAGGGCGGCCAGCGCCGCCGTGAGCAGGCTCATCAGGGTCTTGACGAACAAGTAGTGCTGGACGCGGGCGTTGATGGCGGTCTCGATGCGCTGCAATTCTTCTCCCCGTTCCCTGGACAGCGTTTTGATGACGCGGGTGACCATCGGGATTTTTTCGCCCAGCATGAACAGCAGCAGCAGGAGAACCAGCAGCAAGTTGCCGATGAAGCTGGTGAAACTGCCCATGGTCGACGAAACCATTGCCGTGATCTGTTCGGGATCGAATGTCTTTTCCCAATTGATGTTGGCGATGTACTTTTTGACGTCGATGATCGGCAGCTTGAGGGAGTCCGACAGGCTCCTGGCCATCCGGGTGATCTTCTCGCTGTAGGCCGGAAAATTGTCGATAAATGACGAAACACCGGTGAAGATCAGCAATCCGAGGAGGTAAAGGCTGATGAAAATGATCAGCAGCAAGCCGATCATGATCAGGGTCTTGGGGATTTTCCTCACCACCAGTTTGCGCATTATGCCGTTCAGCATGAAATAAAACAACAGGGCGATGCAGAAAGGAATTAAGATTTGCCGCAGTTCCTTCAGTACGAAAATTAAAAAAATCGCGGCGAAAAACGCGCAGAAAACCTTCAGAAAAATAAGTCCGCCCTGGTTTCTATCCGCCATAGTTCTCCATGCCATCAACCACGTCGACGATCTCCTTGCGCTTGAACAGGATGTAGTCGGTGGTGATTTCATATTTGTAAGAGAATTCGATTATGCCGTTGCTCTTGAATTCCGTGTTGACCTCGATGGGCTCCAAGGACCTTTTTCTCAAAACCCGGTCGACGATATCCCTGATCTTGG
>Ga0315293_10006545_pt1 | contig 10893 bp, 9 predicted proteins | sample YL17G13_20_MG_FD_203071 | JGI IMG/M metagenome (GOLD analysis project Ga0315293, IMG submission 203071) | Sediment microbial communities from Yellowstone Lake, YNP, Wyoming, USA - YL17G13_20 | ecosystem: Environmental > Aquatic > Freshwater > Lake > Sediment | place: USA: Wyoming | collected... | reverse complement strand
TACTGCCGGTAGATAGTCGCATCATACCATTCAGCGCACCACTCATCCGTGTTCCCCGACATATCCATGCAGCCGTAGGGGCTGGCGCCGCTCGGATAGGACCCCACCGCGGACGGACCCGAGACCGACGTCACCGAATTGCGGCACCGGCTGCGGTCCCACGTGTTCCCCCAGGGGAAGAGCCGCCCGTCCGTGCCCCGCGACGCCTTCTCCCATTCCAGCTCCGAGGGCAGCCGAAGCCCCGCCCAGTTGCAGTAGGCGTTCGCGTCGTTCCACGTCACGTACACCACAGGCAGCCTCTCCGTCCCGGCCGCCGGACGCCCGTTCACCCACTGTCGCGGGGCCGAACGACCCGTAGCCTGAACGAATTGCAGATACTGCCCGTTCGTTACCTCCGTGCGGCCGATCCAATACCCCGCCAGCCGGATCCGGCTCTGCGGCCGCTCGTCTTCTATCCAGTAGCGCTCGTGATCGGGATGATCCCGCATCCAGGCATCGATCGCCTCGTCGGTCGAGCCGAAGGTGAATTCCCCCGGCGCCACGTATGCCAGCTCCATCCCATCCCTGGGGTTGACCCACACATCACCCGCCTGCGGGCTATTGGGCGGCGCCGACGTGCGCCACACCACGGCGTTCGCGTTCACCTCGGGCGCCGGAGACACGCGCTCGGTCGGCCGCGCCTGCGCCGACACGCCCGCAGCGGTCGCCATCACGACCACACACACAGCCAGCATCACCATCGCCCATCTGACTCTGTTCATCGAACCTTTCCCTTTCTCACGCGCCTCGCTCGCCCTTCCGCGCCGCTGAGGTTTAGATACGAGAACACAATCCAACCAGGACCTGGGATGACGCCCTTCGCTGCCACATGCTCGATCACGACTCCAGGAAGTGGTCGATACCTCGATACTTACGATACCGCGCCGCCACCAATTCGTCTACTGGTATCTTGCGCAACCGCGCCAGCGCCCCTGTTATCGCTCCCTTCGCAAGCTCCGCCGCCGCCGGCGGGTCGCGATGGGCACCGCCCAACGGCTCCGGCACCACCTCGTCCACCGCCCCCAGCTCCATCGTCCGCTGCGCCGAGAGACGCAGCGCCTCCGCCGCCTCCGGCCCCCGCGTCGGGTCCCGACCGAAGGCCTCCAGGATCACCGCGCACGACTCCGGCGGAATCACCGAATAGATCGCGTGCTCCAGCATCATCACGTGATCCCCCACCGCGAGGCCGATGGCGCCCCCGCTCCCGCCTTCCCCAACGATGATCACCACGATGGGTGTCTCCAACGTGGACATCAGCACCAAATTCTCCGCGATGGCGTTGGCGATGCCCCGCTCCTCCGCCTCCAGTCGCGACTCGGCCGCCGGCGTATCCACGAAGCTGATCACGGGCAGCCGGAAGCGTTCCGCCATCCGCATCACCCGGGCGGCCTTGCGGTATCCCTCCGGCCGGGCGCTCCCGAAGTTGCGGAACTGCCTCTCCTTCACATCCCGCCCCTTCTGATGGCCCACCACCGCCACATTCTCGCCCGCGAACGAGGCCAGGCCGGCCACTATCGCAGGATCGTCTCCGAAACGACGGTCCCCATGCAGCTCCACGAAATCATCGAATATCATCCCGATGTAGTCCAGCACATATGGCCGGTCCACATGGCGGGCCAGCAGCACGTTATCCCACGCGGTTAGCATGGCGAACACCTCGCGTGTCACCTCTTCTTGCCTTCGTCGCAGCGCCTCCACCTGCTCCTTCAGCCGCGCGCGCCGCTCCTCGCTGATGCGCGGCGCCGCCAGCAGGCGCTCCATCTTCTTCATGTCCGCTTCGACTTCTCGAAGCTGTTTGTCGAAGGGCAACCACCGGCTCATTCGTCGTCCCCCTCCGACTGCTGCGCCTCACTTCCCAGCAGCTTCAGCACCCTCACCAGCAGCGACCGCAGCTCCCGCCGGCCCACCACGATGTCCACCATCCCATGCTGCAACTGAAACTCGGCCGTGTGGCTCCCAGGAGGCAGCTTGATATTGAAGGCCTTCTCGATCACCCTCGGCCCCGCAAACCCCACCAGCGCATTCCGCTCGGAGATGATCACGTCCGCCACCGAAGCGAAGCTGGCGAACACCCCGGCCGTCAGCGGGTCGCTGTACACGGTGATGAATGGAACCCGGGCCCGCCCCACCTGCGCCGCCGCCGCCGTGGTCTTCGCCATCTGCAGGAGAGACACAATTCCCTCCTGCATCCGCGCGCCGCCGGAGCAAGCGAAGGCGAGCAGGGGAATGCGTCGCTCGATCGCGCGCTCCGCCGCCCGCGCGAACTTCTCGCCCACCACCGCTCCCATGCTGCCCCCCCGGAAGCCGAAATCCATCACCACCAGCACCACCGGCAGCTCGTCTACCGTACACTCCCCCCAGATCAGCGACTCCCGCATCCCCGTGCGGGCCTCGTCCTCGCTCAGCTTCTCCTGATAACCCGGGAAGCGCAGCGGGTCGCTCGACCGCATCCGCGCGTCCTGCTCTTCGAAACTCCCCTCGTCGGCCGTGATCGCCACCCGCTCCCTCGCCGTCAGCCGCCGGTGATGTCCGCAGTGCCGGCAAACGTACAGCTCCTGCTCCCACTCCGGCTGATACAGCATCTCGCCGCACTTCGCACACTTCGTCCACAGCCCCTCCGGCGCCCCTTCGGCCCCGGAGTTACTGCGCCGGCCTCCGGCAGACGCGCTCATCGCCTCCTCCTAGCGGATGGGGTGGCGCCGTCGCCCTTCGCCGCGGCCGCGCACACATTCACCTCACCGGTCTGGAAAGGTCGCTCCACCGAATCCGGAGAACTTAGCCTTCCAGCGCCTAACCTGCGCAAGGATGCCCCATGAATATCGACGACCTCAGGAAAGCTATCGACGGCCTCGACGACGCCATACTGGATCTTCTCAACCGGCGAGCCGAGAAGGCCATCGAGATCGGCCGCCTCAAGAACGAGAGCGGCGGCCCCATCTTCGACCCGGCCCGGGAGCGGAGAATCCTCGATCGCCTGGCCGAGCTCAGCCGCGGGCCTCTCTCCGCCGCTGACTTGCGCGACATCTACGGCGCCGTCTTCGCCGTCAATCGACTCCTCGAAAAAGCCCTCAGCGTGGCCTACTACGGCCCCCCCGGCACCTTCACCCACCTCGCCGCCCAGCAGAAGTTCGGCGTCGGGGCCGACCTGCGCCCGGTCGACGCCATCTCCGACGTATTCCTCGCGGTCGAGAAGAAGGAGGCCGACTTCGGCGTCGTCCCCATCGAAAACACCACCGCCGGCGTCGTCCCCCTCACCCTCGACGCCTTCGCCGAGTCCAAGCTCAGCATCTGCGCCGAGGTCTACGTGGATATCGAGCACCAGTTGCTCTGTCGCTGTCAGTCGCTCGAGGAAGTTCAGCGCGTCTACTCCCATCCCCAGGCCATCGCCCAGTGCCGAATCTGGCTCAAGTCCAACCTGCCCCGGGCCGAAATCATCCCCGCCGCCAGCACCTCCCGCGCCGCCGAACTCGCCGCCGCCGAGGCCGGCTCGGCCGCCGTCGGACCCGCGCTCGCCGGCGAGCTTCACAATCTGCCCGTCCTCCGCGCCCGCATCCACGACCAGCCCGACAACCGCACCCGCTTCTTCGTCCTCGGCCGCTCCCCGGTCGACCCGAGCGGCAAGGACAAGACCTCGATGGTATTCTCCGTAACCCATAAGGCCGGCGCTCTCTACCGAGCGCTCGCCGTTCTCAGCAACCATCAGATCAATATGACCTTCATCCAGTCCCATCCCACCAAGGAAACTCCGTGGGAATACATGTTCTTCGTGGATGTCGAGGGACACGCCGCGCTCCCGGATCTCGCCGCGGCCTTGGAGGAACTGCGCCAGCAGACCTCCACCCTGCGCGTGCTCGGCTCTTACCCTGAGTCCGACTAGCCTCAGTCGCCTCCGGGTTCCGGGCCGCCTTGCGCTTCTCCTGCCGGCCACCCAAACGCCTGTGGCAGCAGAGCCCTCAGCTCAAACTGCCGGCGCATCCCCGCCTGCCCAAGCGAGATGATCGGCAGGTCCGAGCAGAACTCGGCCAGCACCTGACGACAGGCGCCGCAAGGTGACAGCGGGCCCGCGTCCGGCGTGTAGATCACCAGGGCCTGAAAGTTTTTCGCCCCCTCCGCCACCGCCCTGAGCAACGCCACCCGCTCCGCACACACCGTCAGTCCGAAGGAGGAGTTCTCCACGTTGCAGCCGGAGTACACCTCTCCCCCCTTCGCCTCCAGCGCCGCACCCACTCGGAAACCCGAGTACGGCGCATACGCGCGCTCCGCCGCCTCCCGCGCGGCCCCCTCGAGCTTATCCCAACCCGGCTCCCTCCTGTTCGCCTTCCGCATCCTCGCCCTCCTTCGCCTTGCGCACCACGCGCACCCGCTGAATACGATTCTCCGACACCACCTCGGCCGTGAACTCCCAGCCCTGCCAGATCACCGACTCCCCCGCACTCGGCACCCGTCCGAGCTGATCCAGAATGAACCCACCGAGGCTGTCGAACTCCCCCTCCGGCAGCTTCACGTGCAGCTCATCCTCGATCTCATCCACGCTCACCCGCGGGTCCACCACCAGCGTCTCTGCGTCCACCACCTCCACCGACGCTTGCTCGTAGTCGTACTCGTCCTGGATCTCCCCGAAGATCTCTTCCAGCAAGTCCTCGATGGTCACCAGCCCGGCCGTGCCCCCGTACTCGTCGATGACGATCGCCATATGGTAGCGCCTTCGCTGCATCAGGCGCAGCACTTCGTCCACATTCTTGCTCTCCGGCACCACCGGAGCCGGCTTCCGCGCAACCTGGCCCGCCGTCAGCTTCGCGCCATCCGTCTGGAGCGCCGATAGCATGTCCTTCGCATACAGGATACCAATGACGTTATCGACGCTCTCCTCATACACCGGCAGCCGCGAGTACCCGCTCTCCTTGCCCACCTCCGCCGCTTCCGCCAGCGTCGTCTCGGCCGGCACGCACACCAGGTCCGTCCGCGGCCTCATCACCTCCCGCACCACCTTGTCCGCGAACTCGATGACCCCGTGGATCATATCCTTCTCTTCTTCATCGATGTCGCCCTTGGCCTCCCCCTCCGCCACCAGCTCCAGCATCTCTTCGTCGGAGTAAATCCACCCGGTCGGCAGCACTCGGCCCCCTATCACCGGGACCACCACGTGCGCGAGAAGGAACCTGGCGATCAGAAGCAGGAGCCCCCCGACCGGATGCACCACCGTATGGACCACCCCGAGCATCGGCGCGAAGGCGAGCCCCACCGCCTCCGGCCGCCGCATCGCATACGTCTTCGGCGTCACCTCACACAGCACCAGCAGCAGCGCAATCATCCCAATGGAGCTCGCCGGCACCCACCGCGCGCTGTCGCCGGAATAGGCAATAGTCAGCTCTGTCGTGTAGGCGGAAGCGACGATGATCGACAAGTTGATGAGCAGCACCAGGGTGCTCAGCACCTCCTGGCGCTTCTCCACCAGCCGCAGCAACCCGCTCGCGCCCCACCGCCCCTCGCTCGCCAGTTGCCTCGCCCGCCCCACCTCCACGCGCATCAGAGCCCCCTCCGTCAACGAGCTGAAGGCGAGTGCCGCCATGCACAGCACGATAGCTGCTATCTGCGGAACGTGTGAGGCTAGGAATTCCAAACCGACTGCTAACGCAGCTTCATCCATCTCTGATCCCCCCGCCCGCGCCGGGCAGGGCTCCTCTGCACCTCGCTCTATTCCCCAGCAGGCGCTTCCGCCTCCGGGGTGTGCCTCAGTATTGCGCGAACCCGCGCGATCCGGTGAATGTCCAGCACCTCGACCACCAACGTCACTTCCTCCAGCTCCACCTGCTGCCCCACCTCCGGAACTACCCCAAGGTGGCTGTACAGAAGCCCCGCCAGAGAGTCGTACTGCCCCTCGGGCAGAGCCACACCGATAGCCTGTGAGGCCTCGTCAACGCTCAGCCTTCCGTCGAGCGCAATCACGCCCTCCTCGATCAGTTCGACCTCCGGCCGCACCTCATCGTACTCGTCATAAATGTCGCCCACCACCTCCTCCAGCAGGTCCTCCAACGTCACCAGTCCAGCCGTCCCCCCGTATTCGTCCACCACCACGGCCAGCGTCCGATGGTGGCGGCGGAAGTCAATGAGCAAGTCGCTCAGATGCTTCGTCTCCGGTACCCGGAAGAGCCGGCTCATCACCGAAGTCACCGGCGCCTCCCCCTGCCCCGAGGCCAGCAACGGAAGCACATCCTTCACGTGCACCAGGCCTATCAGATTGTCCAGATCGCCCCGGTACACCGGCAGCCGTGACAGCCGGTGATCGGTCGCCACCTTCCCAGCTTCGCTCGCCGTCGCCGTCTCCTCAACCGCCACCACCTCCGTCCGGGGCACCATTACCTCCCGCGCCACCTTGTCCCCGAACTCGAAAATCTGGTGGATCATCGCCTTCTCTTCTTCCTCCAAGGCCCCCGTCTCGACCTGAAGGTCCACCAGCGCGCGAATCTCCCCCTCCGTCACCGGCTCCTCCGGGCGCGGATACCCCCCGAACAGCCGTACCAGACGCTCCGCCACGAATCCCAACGCGCGCGCCGGCACCGACATCACCCCCGACACCACCCACACCGGCGCCGCCGCCGCTCTCGCCACCCGCTCCGGGTTCGCCGCCGCGTAGCTGATCGGCACCGCCTCCGCGAAGATTATCACCAGCACGGCCATACCCGCAATCGCCGTCCACACCGGCAGATGCGCCCGCGTGATGACCCAGCTCGCGGCGATCGCCTCCGCCGCGTAGTTCATCGCCGTGATCGCTACCAGAATCACGCCCAGCGTGGTCGCCGGCCGAGACAGCAGCTTCTCAATCACCGCCCACGAGCCGCTGCCAGACATCCGCCGCGCCCGGTACCGCCCCAGCGACAGGAAGCTGATCTCGGCGGCCGAGAACAGACCCGTCACCAGCAACAGCAGGCCGATCAACAGAAATGTCAGCACATCGCTCTGCATCGATCAGCCTCCCCCTCGCATCGACAGCACCCCGTACAACCCGCCCCCCACCGCCAGCGCCACCGCCCCGCCGATCAGCACCTCGCGCAGCGTGTGCACGCCCGTCTCCACCCGGCTCTGCGCAACCAGCAGCGCCAGCACGAAGCTCAGCGACCACACCAGTACATCCGCGCTGAGATAGCACACGCTCACGAAGCAGAAGAAGGCCAGCGCGCTGTGAGCGCTCACCAGACCGCCTCTGAACAACGTCCCGCGCCCTCCCCACAGCTTCCCAAGAATCACCGCCACCACCACCGTCGTCAGTCCCACCAACACAATGTGGAGTACGTGCGGCGCCGGCCGCGCCTGCGCTCCCTGTAGTCGCTCCAGCACGTCCGCCCTCACGAACACCCCCGCCCCAATCAGGGTCGCCCCGATGCAGGCCACCAGCACCCCGCCTCCGCCGATGTCCTTGGCGATCTTCGCCAGGGGATGAAACTCCGGACTCGCCAGATCCACCACCGTCTCCAGCGCGGTGTTGACCAGCTCCGCCAGCACCACCAGCGTGATCGCCACGAACAGCAGCAGCAGCTCCACCCGAGTGACGCGCAGAATCGCGCTCACCAGCAACACCACCGCGCCGATCAGGAAGTGGTAGCGCATGTGCCGGTGCGTATGGAGCACATAGGCCAGCCCTTCGATCGCGTGACGGAAGCTCTCCATCGGGGACCGCGACCTCACTGCCGGGGCTCTCCCTCGACCTGCTCCAGCACCTCTTGCACCCGCCGCATCATCTGCTTTCTCTCCGCCGCCGTCCCGTCTTGCCACCCCGTCAAATGAAGAATCCCGTGCGCCAACAGCACCTCCATCTCGGCCATCAACCTGTGCCCCAGCTCCTTCGCCTGTCGCGCCGCCGTCTCCGCCGAAATCCCCACATCCCCCAGCAGCGGCTCCGAGCCGGCCGGGCCCGCATCCTGCGAAAAGGCCAGCACGTCCGTCGCCGCGTCCTTCTTCCGGTACTCTCGATTTAGCTTCCGAATCCATGCGTCGTCCCCGACTACCACGCTCAACTCCGCCGAGGGATGACACCCCTCGGCCGCCATCACCGCCTCCGCCACCTCCCCCAGCCGTTGCTTGTTGATCCGCCGCCGCTGCTTGTTCGTGATGTTCACCTGCACGTCCGCCTACGCTCCTCGCCTCACCGACAGCGGCTCCGGATACTCGATACGAGTATGGAACAGCGAGGCCGTCAGCATCCGCGCCATCGTCGCCTCCACCGCAGCAATATCCCGGAAGGTCAGATCGCACTCCTTGAGTTGTCCGTCCACCGCTCGGTCCCGAATGATCTCCCGCACCATTTGCTGCACGCGCTGGGGCGTCGGTTCCGCAATCGACTTCACCGCCGCCTGCACCGAGTCGGCCAACATCACCAGCGCCGCCTCCTTGGTCCTCGGCAGCGGCCCCGGATAGCGGAACTGGTCCTCCGACACCGACTCCGGCCTTTCCCCACTCAGCGCCCGCTGGTAGAAGTAGCTCACCAGCGTCGTGCCGTGGTGCTGCCCGATCGTGTCCACCAGCTCCCGCGGCAGCCGGTGCTCCCGCGCTATCTCCACTCCGTCCTTCACGTGAGACATGATGATCAACCCGGAGAGCGACGACGAGAGCTTATCGTGCACGTTCTCTACGCCCAGCAGCACCTGATTCTCCACGAAGAAGGCCGGCCGAGTGAGCTTCCCGATATCGTGATACAGCGCCGCCACCCGGGTTAGCAGCGCGTTGGCCCCCACCGCCTCCGCCGACGCGTCGGCCAAGTCCGCCACCATCAGGCAGCCGAAGTAGGTGCCAGGAGCTTCCGATTGCAACCGTCTCAGCAACGGGTGCTGCGGGTTCGACAGTTCCAGCAGCCACAGGTCGGTGGTAATCCTGAACGGCCGCTGCAGCAGGAAGATACCGCCGAGGCTGATCACCGCCGCTCCCGGGCTGTACAACAGCGCCGCCAGCCCCGCCTCCCGCGCGACGCCCGCCAGCGGCTGCGCCTGGAGCAGCCCAATCGCCGATACCAGCAACAAGTTCACCCCCGACATCGCCCCCACGATCCACCGCAACCGGGAGACCGGCCAGATGTGTGACACCAAGCTCAGTCCCGCCACCGCGCTCCCCAGCGACACCAGCGTAGCTGGTAGACCGGCGTTCGCCATCAACCCGACCAGCAGGCTCAACGCCAGCGCCAGCGCCAACCCCACCGCGTCCGCCAGCAGCACCGCCGCCGTCAACGCCGCCGCCGGCACGATCAGCATCCACACATTGGGCAGCGCGAGTGTCAGCAAGTTGATGACGAACAGCGGAACCACGGCCAGCAGCGAAAGCAGCAGCAGCAGCTTCAGCTCCTCGTACACCGGCCTCGCCCAGTGCCGCGTCTGCACCCCAAGCACCACCACGATCAGCCCCACGATAATGCAGATCGAGATGAGGCGACGGTAGTCCAACCGGGCGCTCGCCAATCCCAACGCCTGAAGCATCGCCAGGTGTTGCGGGGTGACTCGTTCGCCGGGGAACAGCACCGGCTGATCCGCCTCAATCGTGCGCACCACCTCTTGCACCCGCTGTCGTGCCCCCGCCCGTTCGGCCGTCGTGGCTTCGGTGTCGAGCTGGTGTGTCGGCGCCACCTCTCGCTTGACCAGCTCCGCCAGCAAGGCCGTCGCCTCCGGGCCGGCCTCTCGCTCCCGGGCCAACGCCTCCGCTTCCTCCTGGGCCGCGCTGATGTCGGGCGTGGTGGGTCGGATCTCCCGCGACATCACCTTCCGCACGATGTCCCGCCCCGCCACCCGCAGCGCCTCCAGTTCCTCCTGCGGCGCTTCGAGAGCCCAGGCCAGAGCTGCTGACGGCACTTCCGGCAAGCTTCGCTCGACGGCCTCCCGCGATGCTTCGGTCCCCTTTGCGGCCTGCAACGCCTGGAAGGCGCGTTCCACCCGGCTCTCCGCGTCCGCGGCCGCGTAGGGCGAGGCCGCATACTGCGGCGGCACCCGGCGCTCCGCCTCCCGGCGCAGGCGCTCCGTTTCAACCAAATCTGTGTACTGCGCCAGGCGCGGCGCTCGGATCAGCTCCGGGCTTCGGTCCCCCACCTTCAGCGCAATCCGCCCCGGAAACAGGTCGTAGCCAAGCAGGATCGCGCACAGTGCCGCCCACGTGAACACCCCCAGCCCCACTCGCAGCCAAGTGCTCAGGCCCGGCAGAACGTACTTCCGCCCCCCGTTACCCCGGCGAGCTACATGCAACCGCAAGCGTCTCATACGCCCCCAATCGCCCGTTTCGCCTCGTGCTGCTCGTAGGCCTGGATGATGCGCTGCACCAGCTCGTGGCGCACCACATCTTGATCGGAGAAGTACACGAACGCCACTCCCGGTATCCCGGGCAGCATCTCCCGCACATCGCTGAGCCCCGACACCTGCCCTCGCGGCAGATCCGTCTGCGTGATGTCGCCGGTCACGACCGCCTTCGACCCAAACCCGAGTCGGGTCAGGAACATCTTCATCTGTTCCGGCGTCGTGTTTTGGGCCTCGTCCAGGATGATGAAGGAGTCGTTCAGCGTCCGGCCCCGCATGAAGGCCAGCGGAGCCACCTCGATCACCCCCTGCTCGACCATCTGCTGCGCCTTCTCCAGGTCCATCATATCGTACAGCGCGTCGAAGAGCGGTCGCAGATAAGGGTCAACCTTCGCCTGGATATCGCCCGGCAGGAACCCCAACTTCTCCCCCGCCTCCAGCGCCGGCCGCGTCAAGATCAGCCGCGCCGCCCGCTTGTCGCGCAGCGCCGCCACCGCCATTGCCATCGCCAGGTATGTCTTCCCCGTCCCCGCCGGCCCGATGCTGAACGTCAAGTCGGCGCGCGCGATGGCCTGCATATACTCTCTCT
>Ga0315293_10006544_pt1 | contig 10895 bp, 6 predicted proteins | sample YL17G13_20_MG_FD_203071 | JGI IMG/M metagenome (GOLD analysis project Ga0315293, IMG submission 203071) | Sediment microbial communities from Yellowstone Lake, YNP, Wyoming, USA - YL17G13_20 | ecosystem: Environmental > Aquatic > Freshwater > Lake > Sediment | place: USA: Wyoming | collected... | reverse complement strand
AAGGTAGTGGCCGTGGGAAAAGGAAAGACAGCCGATGACGGCAAAGTTATTCCGCTGGAAGTTAAAGCCGGGGATAAGATCTTATATGGAAAATATTCCGGTACAGAGGTAACGATAGACGAGACAGAATATCTTATAATGAAGGAAGAGGACATACTAGCGATAGTAAAATAAAGGGGGGATTGCTGTGGCAAAACAATTAGTTTACAATGAGGAAGCGCGCCGTAAAATATTGAGCGGTGTGGAACAACTGGCCAGAGCGGTCAAAGTGACGCTCGGACCAAAAGGCAGAAACGTAGTATTAGAGAAGAAATTCGGTTCACCCACCATCACAAAAGACGGTGTTACGGTTGCCAAAGAGATAGAATTGAAGGATGCTTATGAAAATATGGGCGCTGAGATGGTGAAAGAAGTCGCCTCAAAGACAAGCGATACGGCAGGAGACGGCACGACTACAGCGACGCTTCTTGCAGAGGCCATATTTAGGGAAGGTCTTAAGAACGTTACAGCGGGAGCGAATCCGATGTCTCTCAAAAGAGGCATTGAGAAAGCGGTTGACAGAGTAGTAGACGAACTCAAGAAGATCTCAAAGCCAAAGACGGACAAGAAAGAAATTTCGCAGGTAGCGACAATAGCGGCGAACAACGATTCCGAAATCGGAAATCTTATCGCCGATGCTATGGATAAAGTCGGAAAAGACGGTGTTATTACAGTGGAAGAGGCGAAGGCAATGGCCACGACCCTTGAAGTCGTTGAAGGTATGCAGTTTGATCAGGGTTATCTCTCTCCTTATTTTGTTACTGATGCTGACAGGATGACAGCCGTTTTAGAAGACCCGTATATTCTGATTTACGAAAAGAAGGTATCTAGCATGAAAGATCTGCTGCCGATACTTGAGCAGGTCGCGAAATCCGGAAAGCCGATCCTGATAATCTCCGAAGAGGTAGATGGTGAAGCGCTTGCTACACTGGTAGTCAATAAGTTAAGAGGTACACTTTCTTGCTGCGCAGTTAAGGCACCCGGTTACGGCGACAGGCGTAAATCGATGATGGAAGACATAGCTGTTCTCACAGGCGGCGAGTTTATTTCCGAAGATATCGGAGTAAAGCTCGAAAAGGTCATGCTGAATCAAATGGGCCGGGCCAAGAGAGTGACTATTGATAAGGAAAACACGACGATAATAGAAGGCAAGGGTTCACAGCAGGCGATAAAAGCGCGCATTGCCCAACTAAAGAAACAGGTAGAAGATTCCGATTCCGACTACGATAAGGAAAAACTGCAGGAACGCCTCGCGAAGCTTTCCGGCGGTGTGGCTGTTATAAATGTCGGTGCGGCTACCGAAACTGAGATGAAAGAGAAGAAGGCAAGAGTCGAAGACGCTCTTCACGCTACTCGAGCCGCGGTTGAAGAAGGTATTGTCCCGGGCGGCGGAGTCGCGCTTTTAAGATGCGTGGATGCCCTTTCCAAGCTTAAACTTGAAGGTGATGAGGCCGTAGGGGTGGCGATCGTACGAAGATCTCTTGAGGAGCCATTGAGACAGATAGCTACAAACGCAGGCCAGGAAGGCTCTGTTGTGTTACAGAAAGTCAAAGAAAGTAAGGATGTTGCTTATGGTTATGATGCAGACCAGGACAGATATGTTGATATGATCCAGGCCGGCATTATTGACCCCACAAAGGTAACAAGAACGGCGCTGCAGAATGCTGCAAGCATCGCGGCACTGCTTCTGACGACCGAGGCGTTGATTACCGAGATCCCGGAAGAAAAGTCGGCAATGCCTTCTATGCCACCCGGTGGTATGGGCGGCGGTGGGATGTATTAAAAAAGTAGGTAGTAGGTGATAGGTTGTAGCAGTAGGGGAGGTTTAAACCTCCCCTACTTTATTATACTATTTGACAATAATTATAATCTATGTTAAACTAACACACACTAAATCTTATAACTTAAAACTTCTAACTTACGACTGAAAAAAGGGGTGCTAGACATGGGCATGTGGTTAGGGCGGGGAAGAAAAGCCCGACGGTGTTACGGTTTTGACGAAATAGCGCTTGTTCCGGGAAATATCACGATAAATCCTAATGAAGTTGATACAACGATACAACTTTGCGGTAAAAAGTTGAAAGTGCCCATAATCGCGGCGGCGATGGACGGTGTCGTTGACGTCAAATTTGCGATTGCCATGGGTAAAATGGGCGGCCTGGCGGTTCTCAATCTGGAAGGCGTACAAACTCGTTACGAGCATCCGGATGAAGTACTTGATAAAATCGCGAATGCCACTCCTCAGGAAGCCACGGAACTTGTCCAGTCGATCTATTTAAAGCCTATCAAAGAAAAACTCATAGCCAAGAGAGTATCCCAGATCAAAAAAGCCGGTGCCATTGTCGCAGTCAGCGCCATTCCTCAAAGGGCAGAGCGGTTCGGTAAAATAGCGGCGGAAGCCGGCTGCGATATATTCGCCGTTCAGTCAACTTTCAGCACCGTAAAGCACATATCAACACAGTACAAGACGCTCGATCTGAAAAAATTCTGTAAAACGATGAAGATTCCCGTAATAATCGGAAACTGCGGTACCTATAGTACTGCTTTGGAGCTTATGGAAGCAGCACCCAGCGCGCTTTTAATAGGTATCGGGCCGGGCGCTGCCTGCACCACTCGAGGAGTCCTCGGCATAGGCGTTCCGCAGGTTACGGCTACGTGTGACTGCGCGGCAGCAAGGGATTTCCATTACAAAAAATACGGTAAATATGTCCCCATAATAACCGACGGCGGTATGGTAAGCGGCGGCGATATATGCAAAGCTTTTGCCTGCGGCGCGGATGCTGTTATGATAGGCTCGGCTTTTGCGCGATCGAAAGAAGCGCCCGGCAGGGGATTTCACTGGGGAATGGCTACACCGCATCCTAATTTGCCCAGAGGGACGCGTATCAAAGTTGGCACGACCGGCAGCCTGAAGGAAATACTTTTCGGCCCGGCAAGGCTTGATGACGGATCGCAGAATCTTATGGGCGCGTTGCAGACATCCATGGGTAATATAGGCGCCAAAAATATACACGAGATGCAGCTTACCGAGATAATAATTGCGCCGTCAGTCCAAACCGAAGGAAAAGTATTCCAGGTCGCCCAGCGCGTTGGGATGGGGAAATAATTTACACACCGAAATTACATGTTAGGGTTTAGGGTACAGGGTTCAGGGTGCAGGAGACGATTTTTCCTATGCCCTATACCCTGACCCCCAGTCCCTAACATATTAATTAAGCCTATACCAAATGAAACACTCTGAATTCGTCCACCTTCATGTCCACACTCAGTACAGCCTTCTCGACGGAGCATGCCTCATACCTAATCTTTTAGCCGCCGCACGAGACCAGAGGATGCCTGCGCTGGCTATAACCGACCACGGCAATATGTTCGGCGCCATAGAGTTTTACCTTCAGACGATGGCTCACGGCATTAAACCCATAATCGGCGCTGAAGTCTATGTTGCTCCCGACAGCCGGTTTGAGAAATCGGCACACGGCATACAGGAAGCAGCTTTCCATCTCGTCCTATTAGCCAAAGATATGGACGGGTATAAAAATCTGATGAAACTCATAAGCAGCGGCTACCTGGAAGGTTTTTATTACCGCCCCCGAATAGACAAAGAGATCCTTAAGAACCATTCCAAGGGACTGATCTGTCTCTCAGCCTGCCTTAAAGGCGAGATACCTCATTTTATATGCAGCAATCAGATTGAGCAGGCAAGAGCTACGGCGGTATTTTTTAAAGAACTTTTCGGCAAAGATTTTTATCTTGAGGTGCAGGATAATCTCATAAAGGAGCAGGAAGATGCCAATGTAAGGTTGATAGAGATGGCGCGTCAGCTCGATATTCCGCTGGTCGCCACCAATGATGTACACTATGTGAAAAAAGAGGATGCTGTCGCACATGAAGCACTTCTGGCGCTCCAGACGCAGACGACGCTGGAAGACCCCAACAGAATGAGGATGCAGACTTACGAGTTTTATCTTAAGAGTGCTGCCGAGATGGCGCGAAAATTCGGTGAGACGTGCCCGGAGGCGCTGAAGAATACTCTGGAGATCGCCGAGAAATGTAACCTTGAACTGGATTTCAAAAAGACGCATCTTCCTCATTATAAAGTGCCCGGCGGCAAAAAGCGGGACGAATACATGAGAGAACTGGTCTGGGAGGGTATCAATAAAAGATACGCCGAGATAACGGATGAGATAAAAAACAGGATCGAGCACGAATTGAGCATAATAGAAAAGCTTGGCTACACGAGTTATTTTTTGATTGCGTGGGATTTTGTGCACTATGCCAAGCAGAAAGGCATTCCCGTCGGGCCGGGGAGAGGAAGCGCGGCTGGCAGTCTTGTGAGTTACTCGCTCGGCATAACCGATATTGATCCGCTGAGATATGATCTGCTTTTTGAAAGATTCCTTAATCCCGACAGAGTAAGCCTTCCGGATATAGACATAGACTTCTGTTACGAAAGACGCAACGAAGTCATTGATTATGTAGTAGAGAAATATACGAAGGACAATGTCGCGCAGATAATAACGTTCGGGACGATGATGGCAAAAGGCGTCATCCGTGACGTCGGCCGCGTTATGGGAATGGCATACAGCGAAGTTGATAAGATCGCTAAGATGGTGCCGAACGAACTGAATATAACGCTGAACCAGGCGCTCAAATCGTCTCCGGAGTTAAACGGCCTTTATAAGACAGACCCGCGTATTACGCAACTTATAGATATATCACGGACACTTGAGGGCCTTACGCGCCATGCCTCAACGCATGCCGCAGGTGTCGTAATATGTGAAAAGCCGCTTACGGAGTTTATCCCTCTTTTTAAGACGGGAGACGGCCAGATCACAACGGGTTATCCTATGACATCTCTTGAGAAGATAGGGCTTCTCAAGATGGACTTCCTTGGGCTCCGGACTCTGACTGTTATTAACGAGACATTAAAGATAATAAAAAAGATAAGAAATGAAGACGTTGAGATGGACAGAATCCTGCTAGATGATAAAAAGACGTACGGCCTTTTGTCTGACGCGAATTCAATAGGTGTATTCCAGTTAGAAAGTTCCGGCATGCGCGATCTTCTCAAGAAATTCAATCCCGAAAAATTTGAAGACCTTATATCTATTTTAGCGCTCTTCAGGCCCGGCCCGATGGGCAGCGGGATGCTTGATGATTTTATAGAACGTAAACACGGCCGGATAGAGATCAAATATGACCATCCTAGCCTTGAGCCTATCCTGAAGGACACTTACGGCATTATAGTTTTTCAGGAGCAGGTAATGAGGATCGCCTCGACTTTGGCGGGTTTCACGCTCGCACAAGCCGATTCGTTACGGCGCGCCATGAGCAAAAAGACGCCCGAAGTCATGACAGAGGCACGCAATCACTTTATAGAAGGCTGTTCCAAAAAAGGCATAACCACGAAAATCGCCGACAAGATATTCAGCTTTATAGAATATTTTGCCGGTTACGGCTTCAATAAGTCCCACAGCGCCGCGTATGCCATGATATCCTATAGGACCGCTTACTTAAAAGCCAATTACCCCGTAGAATTCATGACTGCGCTTTTGACGTCGGAAAAAGACGACACTGATAAAATAGCCGTCTACATCGACGAGGCCGAAAGGCTCGGCATTAAGATACTGCCTCCTGATGTCAACGAAAGTTTCGCAAAATTCACGGTGGTAGAGGATAAAAGCGAGGGCAATAAATTCGGCAAAGCGATTAGATTCGGACTTTCGGCCGTGAAGAACGTGGGGCAGATAGCCATAGATTCCATCATCACTATGCGGCAGAAAGAGAACGGATTTAAGTCGCTCTACCATTTCTGCGAACACATAGACTCACGCGTCGTCAACAGGAAAGTCATAGAAAGCCTTATAAAATGCGGGGCGTTTGACTCTTTTAAACTGCACCGCTCGCAGCTGATCGCGATTTTAGACAAAGCAATGGAAGTCGCCGGCGGCATACAGAAGGACAGGCAGAATGGCCAGATGTCTTTCTTTGACACATTCGAGAATCAGGACCATTTCAAAAAGAGTTTCCACGACATACCCGATATAAAAGAATGGCCGGAAAGCCAGCTGCTTTCGTTTGAAAAAGAGATGCTTGGCTTCTATATTACCAAGCATCCGTTGACTCGTTTTGAAAAAATCCTCAGGTTGTACGGGAATGCGAATGTAATGTCTTTAGGCAGCCGCCGCGACGGAGATAATATAGTAATAGGCGGCATATTAAATACTGTGAAACTTACCACGACCAAAAAGACGGGCGAGAGAATGGCCATCGCAAAACTGGAGGACCTGACAGGTATAGTAGAAGTGCTTGTCTTTCCGAAATCGTATACAAAGATAGGAAATCATATTAAGGCCGACACGATGCTCTTTATCAAAGGCCGCCTTAGTCTTCGAGAAGAGGAGCCGAAACTCATAGCAGAAGAAGCGATGCCGCTGGACGAAGTGCAGGATAATATGACAAAAGCGATATCCATCAAAGTGATTACATCCGGCCTCAATAAAAAGACGCTGGAGTCTTTAAAGATTATACTGTCAAACCATAGAGGGGAAATTCCCGCCTATATCCATTTTCAGACCCCCGGAAATAAAAAGATCGCACTTGCGATCGGAGCCGACTTCAGAGTCAAGCCTTCCGCCGAAATTATCAATGAAATAGAGGAGCTTTTGGGCAACGGCACGGTCTCTATAGAGAGCGCCTAAAACTCCGTAACTATCCAAGAATAATACAGTTACGCCTTGACACAGGCGATTTCCTGTGGTATCCTTTAAGAAATGATAGACAGGAACCTGGAATCAAAAATAAAACACCTCAAAGACTTTATGCAATTGTGGATAAAATTCCACGATATGTATAAAAGCGCCATCAACCGCGAAACGATTACGCCCGAAGAAGAAGCGGCATTTCTTGAAACAAAATCCCTCATCGCGCGGAAATACCAGGCATTAAAAGATTACCTTGATATCAACTCGTCTTATGATGACAGGACATTTGACGTGATTTCACAAATCCTTTCATTAAAAAGTGTTGCAGCCACATCTGATCTCAGCCTGCACAAGATTGAAAACGACTGGCATAGTTCTTATATTGTCCTGAATAAACTTCTGGGCGAGCTGGAAGGCAGGCAGGAAAACCTCAAGGCTGTGAGCAGGACGCGGCTCTTTTTACGCGAACTGGCGACTAGCCCGTTTATAAATCTGGTTTTATTGATAATCGTTATTTTGGCGATATATGTGGTCCTGAACTATATGCAGAAGAATTCGGTTGTAATAGAGCCGAAACCGACTATACAGTTTAAACAAGAAAGTAAGTAGTCCCTCGACGCGCTTCGCTTGTGGTTCGACATTGCTCACCATCCTTCGAACCATCCTGAGTAGTATCGAAGGACTCGGGGCGATCTGTAAACGGGCGAACGAGGGCAATTCGGAGGCAAAAATGACAAAAAAAGACATTGTAGTGCGGATAGCGGACGAGACAGGAGTAAAACAGACAGATGTGAAAAGGGTAGTTCAAAAATATCTGGACTACGTTATTGACGGCCTTGCCAAGGGCGAGACGGTGGAACTGCGTAATTTCGGCGTATTCAAGGTGAAGACGCGAAAAGGCCGCATGGGCCGTAACCCGCGCACCGGCGCTTCCGTGCCGATACCCGAAAAGAAGGTTGTCACCTTCAAGCCCGGCCTCATTATGAAACATAGAGTAAAGTAGACATATTCGTACTGTGTACGGCGTACAGCGTACGGCGCAACAAATTATAGTAGGGCACCCTTAAGGGTGCCCTTTTTCGTTGACTCCTGGGCTATTAGTGATATAATAATATGGTAATATAACACCTGAAAGCGGGAGAAGTTATGGAAAAAATCACATCATTAAGAGGAATGCGCGATATTCTGCCTCCGGAGGTCTATTCGTGGCAGTTTATTGAGAAAACGGCGCGGGAGGTCTTTGAAAGTTTCGGGTATGAGGAAATACGGACTCCTATTCTTGAGGAAACAGCCCTTTTTCAGCGCGGCATAGGCGAAGGTACCGATATCGTGAATAAAGAGATGTATACCTTTACGGACAAAGGCGGCAGGTCAGTTACGATGCGTCCGGAGGGAACAGCGCCTATAGTCCGGTCATATATTGAAAATAATCTCGGTGTTGACGGTCAGATGGTCAAACTGTATTACATCGGGCCGATGTTCAGGAGCGAACGGCCGCAAAAAGGAAGAAGCAGGCAGTTTTATCAAGTGGGCGTAGAGGCCATAGGCTCTACCAGTCCGTATGCTGACGCAGAGGCAATGTTGGCAATGGCGACTTTTTTTGCCAGGCTGGGGCTTGACGATTTCAAAGTAAAACTCTGCAGCCTTGGCTGCTCAGGTGATAAGGAGAAATTCACCGCCGCGCTGCGAAAATATCTTAAGCCTGAGAGCAGCCGGTTATGTGATGACTGCAAGGTCCGCGTGGAAAAGAATGTCTTACGAGTGCTTGACTGCAAAGTGGAATCATGCAAGACCCTCTTAGTGGACTCGCCTAAAACAAAAGATTTTCTTTGCTCGTCCTGCGCAGAAAATTACAAAAAGGTCAAAGACCTTTTGTCTTCTTACGGTATTGATTTCCGGGAAGACGCCGGCCTTGTGCGCGGCCTTGATTATTATACAAGTACTGTCTTTGAAGTCACTCATCAAGCTTTGGGTTCGCAGGACGCGATAGCGGCGGGTGGCAGGTATGACAATCTCATCGCTGATTTCGGCGGCAAGAAAAACGGCGCGTTCGGGTTTGCCGTGGGAATCGACAGGCTCTTGCTCGCGCTCTCGTCAAAAGGCAGCCTCAAGGCGCCGGGGAAAAATAAAACAGATTTATACATAGCAACTACCGGCGAAGATGTATATGAAGAGGCGTTCAAAAACGCCGTAGCGCTAAGGCAGAAGGGTGTGTCCTGCGAAATAGACCTACAGGGCAGGTCGCTCAAGGCCCAGATGCGGAACGCCAATAAAAGAGACGCCACGTATGTGGCTATATTCGGAAGCGAAGAACTGAAGAAAAATGAGGTAGTCCTGAAGGACATGAAGACGTCAGAACAGCGTAATATAAAGATATCTGATCTTGCAAAGGTGGTAAAAAATGTTTAAGAGGACCCATAGTTGCGGAGAACTGACTGAAAAAGATTTGGACAAAAAGGTGTGCATCGCTGGCTGGGTGGATACCTGGCGTGACCACGGCGGGCTTTTATTTATAGATTTGCGGGACAGAGAAGGCCTGACGCAGATTGTCTTCAATCCCGAAAAGAACAAAACTCTCCATGCGGAATCGCGCAAACTGCGCTCCGAATATGTAATCGCCGTAAAGGGCATGGTTCGGTCGCGGCCAAAAGGCACAGAAAACTCGAAATTGAAAACAGGTAAAATAGAAATTGCGGTGGATGAGATTGAAATTTTCAACATTGCCGAACCGCCTCCTTTTGAGATAGCGGACGATGCCAAAATATCGGAAGAAGTAAGGTTGACTTACAGATATCTGGACTTACGCCGCCCTATCATGCAGAAAAACCTCAAGATGCGACACGATACGGTTAAAGCAATGCGTGATTTTATGGATGGGCAGGGTTTCCTTGAAGTAGAGACGCCCATTCTTACAAAGAGCACCCCCGAGGGGGCCCGTGATTATCTTGTCCCGAGCCGCTTAAGCCAGGGCAAATTTTTCGCGCTTCCGCAGTCACCGCAGTTATTTAAGCAGATCCTCATGGTGGCGGGATATGAGAAATATTTCCAGATAGCTAAGTGTTTCAGAGACGAAGACCTGCGCGCGGACAGGCAGCCAGAATTTACGCAGCTTGATATTGAAATGTCATTTGTGGACACGGACGACATATTGCACCTCAGTGAAGACCTTTTTAAATATGTCATAAAAAAAGTGACCGGCGTTGACATAAAGACGCCGTTCCTACGTTTGTCGTACGAAGAGGCGATGTCGCGGTTCGGCAGCGACAAGCCCGACACGCGGTTTGGCATGGAGATATCGGAATTAAAAGATATATTCGCGGGGACAGATTTTAATGTATTCAAGTCAGCGCTGGACTCGGGCGGCAGTATATTCGGCATCAAGGTGGACGGTTATGCGGATATATCAAGGAAAGAGATAGATGACCTGACGGCTTTTACCAGGGATAGCGGCGCGAAAGGGCTTGCGTATTTTAAATTTACCGATAAAGGCGCCGAATCGCCGATTGTAAAATTCTTTGACGAGGTGAAGACAGATATGGTCGCAAAAAAAATGGGTGCTTCGAGGGGGGATTTAGTCCTTATTGTCGCCGACCAAGACAGAAAAACAGCACTTGAAGTATTGGGAATACTGCGGCTTCATCTTGCGAAAATCAGAAACATAAAAAAGGAAGAAGGCTTCAATATCCTGTGGGTCATTGATTTTCCGCTTATGAAATATAATAAAGAAGAAAAGCGCTGGGAGAGCGAGCACCACCCGTTTACGTCCTGCAGAGATGAAGATGCGGTTTATCTTGACAGCGATCCGGGCAGAGTGCGCGCCAAGGCGTACGACTTGATCATAAACGGCATGGAGCTCGGGAGTGGTTCCATAAGGATACACAGGCGCCAGATGCAGCAGAAGATATTTAAGATGATAGGACTTTCGCAGGAGGAAACCGAGAAGCGTTTCGGTTTTCTTTTGAAGGCCTTTGAATACGGGGCGCCTCCGCACGGCGGTATCGCCTTCGGCGTAGATAGACTTATGACAATATTCACCGGCACAGACACGATAAGGGACGTAATTGCATTTCCAAAAACACAAAAGGCAGTATGCCTTATGACCGACGCGCCGTCTGACGTTGATTTGAAACAGCTTAAGGAATTGGGGATAAA
>Ga0315293_10006542_pt1 | contig 10895 bp, 10 predicted proteins | sample YL17G13_20_MG_FD_203071 | JGI IMG/M metagenome (GOLD analysis project Ga0315293, IMG submission 203071) | Sediment microbial communities from Yellowstone Lake, YNP, Wyoming, USA - YL17G13_20 | ecosystem: Environmental > Aquatic > Freshwater > Lake > Sediment | place: USA: Wyoming | collected... | reverse complement strand
CAAACTTAGAACACCCGCCCCAATCGCGCATCGGAAATGGGAGACATGAGATGAATAGCGTAAATGCATAAAATAAATAACAGTGCCGAAGGGTGTCATGCGGCGGGGTGATTCGTTGGAAACGAAAACTCGGCGTTGTAAAGAAAAGGAAAACTCGGCGTTGTAAACAAAAGGAGATTGATTTCGTTGCTTCAGTATTTCGACAACGTCGTCGGCCGCAGATCGAATTTTTCAAGGGGATGCCGAGACGGGCGAGGGCTTACGAGCGAGTTTACCGACGGTTGTCGGCAAGAAACTAGTCTGGTTGGAATTGCGTGAAGGAAGGGGGTAAGCCGTCCAACAGGAAGGCGGATCGAGTGAGGGTGACTACAGAAAAACCAGCCACTCGGACGAAGTGAAGTCCGTCAAGAATTTCAGCGAGTGACGTGAATGGCCACGGTCGAGGCGTTCGCTGTCATGCCACGTAATGGTCGCTGATTCCGCAGGGTGCATCTCGTTTCAGGCAGCACGGGAACGGAGATCAGCAAGCGCGATATAGGCCGCGACGGAACATCGTTTAGCCCCTGTGTACGGGGGGAGTCGGGGGGGGCATAGTTGTGGCTGGAAGCCGGCCTCGGAGTGGTTGACCCCGCCAATTTTGGAGCGGGCTCTCGGTATTAAAACGGGCGGGTCGGTGCGCTGACTTTGTCGAACAAGGCCACCGGGGACCAATCTCCGAACAATCGCTTGAGTTGGCGCAGTTCCAAGCCTGACACCTTAGAAAATTCAGTATTTTGAGAATTCCTGCTCGAAGATCCATCCTGAGCAGCCTGTGATTCACGGTTGGTTTTGACGGTCTAACGCTTGAAGCACTGTTCCGAGCGACTTCATCGGTTTGCCGGCGGCATGACTTCCCTTTTTGTGGCTGGTCAAGCTCGAGGCGTCTCCCACTCCGCCACTGTTGACGATGGCGTTCGAGACAAGCCCCCTCGTCACGCCTGGTCCGCGAGGATCTTCTGTGTCTTCTCTTGTATTGCCTTCAGTGTCTCCTCGATGCTCTGCTGTTTGGTCGTCATTTTGCCATACTCGACAGCATTAACTTCACTGCCTAAGACAGGCCAGAGCGGCAAATGGGGAGAACTTCCCATGCGATTTTCGATGGCTCGTTTCGTGACCTCGAAGTGACGTGTCGTGCCGATTCCTGGCTTATTTTTTTCCAGAACGCGTGGGTCGCTGTAGTTGCTTTTGCGAGTGGGCGTATCCGCACCTTGTGCGTTGGCGCGTGCGGTCACGTCTGCGCTCGTTGCCCACTGCATAAAAATCCAAGCGGCATCTGCGTTGGGCGCATGCCGACTCAGCGCCAGACAGGAACCGCCTTGACGGCTGATACCGGGCGTTTCGCCGAAGCCACAATCGGCTTTGGTCAACAGCGCGTCTTCCTTCGGGCAGTCCGTGGCCTCAACCAAGCCAACAATCTTACTCACCGACGGGTCGTCGAAGTCGGGGAAAAATTCGCTCCACGAAATAAGCAGACCAGCCTTTCCCTGTGCAAAGGCCGAGAACTGACCACCCCAGTCCCAACCCGTGCAAGCGGGGTCCATGTATTGACCCAACTCCATCATGTACTGCAGGCCCTGGATGTTGGCATCGCTGACATAATCCGGCTGGCCGTCTTTGTCGAAGTGATGACCGCCATGCGACCACAACCAGGCCGACGCCTCACTTTGCAAAGCATAATGCCCCGATTTCCATTGGCCCACCGTACCGTAGACGCCCTGTTGACTCTTCGCCTCATGAATCACTTTAACCGTGCTCAGGTATTCCGACATCGTCCGCGGAACGACCAGATTTAATTCCTCAAAGATATCCTTACGATACATCATGATAAAAATCGGAATATCGAATGGAACACCCACAATTTCGCCGCGATAACTGGCCGTAGCATCAACCAACGGTTGCAAGAAATCGTCGAATCGGTAATCCGGATAAGCGAGTTCTTTCTTGTCTTGCAGTTCATCGAGGTGAATGCTCTCGTGAGCAAAGCGGCCTAGCCACGCTTGGTCCCAATAGAAGATGTCATGCTGACCCTGACCTCCATTGGCTCCGTGAAGTGAATCTTGCACCGTTTTAGCGAGTACTTGATCGAGAGGGACGATCTCCCAATCCACCTCAATTCCCGTCAACGGTGTGAACTCCTCTTTCATCATCCGGCTGATCACGAGACTGGGTGAGGTATCTTCAGAGAGGACCTTAATTTTTGTTCCCTGAAATTGGCCGCCGACGTCTTTCAAAAACCGTTGCTGTTCGGTCATGCGACCGGAGTCCGCGATCGGCTTACCGATGCTCCCTACGCGATCGGGCGCGAGAGGCACCTTGGGCTGAGCGGGCACGCAACCGCTGAGATATTTTGAGCTGGCAAATGCGAATCCCGCAAGCCCCGCCGCGCGGATGAATTGGCGACGGTCAATGGCTCCAACCCGCAACTCCTCGGCGATTTTCACGACAAATTGACGCTGCGCGCGATCCCGTTCGTTCATAGCGATTTCTCGTGACTCTCAGGAAGAAAAGACTGTCCCAAACACCACCATTTTTCATCAGTGTCTGTGTCATTGATGCACTGTGAGGCGCGATCATAACCAATGTTCATGACGCGTGGAACGTGTGGCGGTCCTGCTGTCTGCCATGGCCAATCGAAGCTCCGATGCGCCCTCGCCGAATCACCTCCAGGCAGCGTTTCGGACCGAGCATCAACCCTGCAACCGATCATTTCTCCGCGAATCCAACAGGGGCCTCGATCGCGGCCTCCGTTCGACGGGGGTCGCAGAGATCACTGACCGCCGCTCGCAGCCTCACACAGATCCCCGCCTCTGCATTCGAACCGCAATCGAAAACAGCATCCCTCGATTCCAGCTGTCTGATCTTGGAAGTTGAGACATTCCAGATCCTTGACATGCATTTCTCAAACAGGCGGATTCCGTCGGCAAAAGGCCGTATCACCCGCCTCGTTGTCTAATTCGGTATTTTTCCAGTATGCTGATTTTGACTGTTTGAAATGCCGGCGGCTAATTTGTCGAACCCTCACTATCTCGAAAGCAAACCATGACGCAAGCACTTCGTCTTTCGCCGTTTTTTCTACTTCTATTGCTCGCGGCGGCGATCGTGCCTTGGACGCGTGTCCAGTCCGCAGCTCCGGACGTCGGCAAATCAACGGAGGCGGTGGTGCGTGACCTGGCGGCAGAATGGTCGAAAGCATGGCTGGAACGCGACGCCGCTGTTCTGCAGCGACTCTGGGCGGAGGACTTCGTGTACGTTGAGCCATCGGGCCGACGATTCAACAAGAAAGAGGGGCTTGCTGGCGTAAAAAAGAGCACGGAGCAACTCACATCCGCAGTGGCGAACTCGATCGATGTTCGTGTTTACGGTGGAGGGACCGTTGCCGTTGATATCGGCGACTTCCACGAAATCGGCCGTAATCAGGAAGGGAAGCCGTTCAACCGGTTGTCGAGGTTTACGAATGTTTGGGTCCTGCACGGCGAGAGATGGCAGTGCGTCAGCGGGCATGCCTCAAACGTCTCCGAATAACGGCGACAGCAAACGCGCGAGAATGGTGACCGTAGCCTTGATTCCATGAACGCCTCTCGACGCGCGTCGCCAATTGGCAAAACTCCAAGCAAACGGTCAACCGGAATCGGTGCCGGGAGATAAAACAGGCGACCTCGAAAAGGCTTCGGGGGTCAAGGGGTCCTCGAGACACGGACACCCGTATCGTTGAACCGGCTGTCAGGCGTAAACCCGCTCCGATTGGCCGAGCGAGCCTCGTTTGGAATTTCGCTGCTCCAGGACCCGCCGCGCAGGACACGGTACGGTGTACCGGTCCTCACCTGCGGGTTGATTGCCCCTGGTAGCTTGGCGATCAGGACATCCTCGCACCACTCCCAAACATTTCCATGCATGTCATAAAGGCCGAACGGATTCGCCGGTTTTTGACCAACCGGATGTGCATATTGTTCCAACTCGACACTACCACCGTTGGCACCGCCATACCAACCAAATTTCGCCAAGTGATCCTGCTCTCCGAAGTTCCACGAGCTGGACGTCCCTGCACGGCAACTCCATTCCCACTCGGCTTCCGTCGGCAAACGATAGGTCACGCCCTCACGCACGCTTAACTTCCGAATGAACTCTTGGGCTTCATTCCAACTCACGTAACTCGCCGCATAATCGGGGCCTTCTGTCACATAATCTTTGCCCCTCCACGGAGTCGTGCCCATCACCTGGGTCCACTGACTCTGAGTCACTTCCGTCGTTGACAACCAGAAGGCTTTCGTCAATGTCACCGGGACCTGCGCTTCGTTATCATCCCGATCATTCTCAGTCGGCGGACTCCCCATGGTGAACTGACCCGGCGGAATCAACACCAATTCCATTCCCAATGCGTTCTTCTCTAACACCGGCTTCGCCAATGATTTGGCCCACGCCTCCTGACCCGACTTGGCCTGAGACATCGTAAACGGCAACACCAACAGCGGGGCCTCCGTGGGGAGTGTTTCGGCAGCAGAGGCAGACCGTACGGACAAAGCTGACAGCAGCAGCGGGAAGATCCAGACACGAAGCGAAAACATGTGGCGATTCCGTTCAAAAACTTGGTGATCTTCATCAAGGTGGTACCGATGCCAGACTATACGCTCTTGGACAACACAGTGCCATTGATACCCAGGGGGAGAGTAAACCACTGTTGTGAAAACGTCTTCCCTTGTTGAGTCGTTGCGGGTTGAGCTCATTCTGTGGAGACTCCCTTCGGGAGTCTCGTTTTCTCTGCGGCCGTGGTTCATCAAATGTCTTCATTCGCAGAGTTCGGACGCGGTCTTCACGTCCCGTTTCAACCGCACTCACCGTGTCGAATCGCCCTCTCCGCTGATGATTACTCTCGGAACGGGTCATTGGATTCCGAGACTGCCTCAACACCGAGTGCCGCCGGTCTCGATGTTGCTGACGAACTCACCGGCCATCACATAAAACCACGCGACGGCGTCGATTTGCAGCCCGTCCAAGCCGAGTGCCCCATCGTGGGATTTTTCGGGAACGTCGGAGCCGTCCTGACGCAAGACGGCCCTCGAGGTTGCGTGACTCTGATCCGATTCTCCATCGGCCTCACCGCAACGTCTGACGGGATGACGGCGACCACGGAATCGCCTGATGGGCATCGACGGAGGATTCACGATCAACGCTGAATCCCGCCGATTGAATGGGCGACTTGCCAGCGGACAGGGCCTTCGGCGTTGCGTCAGTTTGAGCAATCTGAATTTCAGCCCCGTGGCCGATCTTGTCGTTCGCCGCCTGGTACAGCGTCTTGGCTTTGGGGAGTCGAGCGGCGAGTTCGCTGGCGCGGCGGTCATCGCTCGGGTGCGTCGACAGGTATTCGAGCGTCTTCTGTCCGGAGTGGCTCGCCCCAAATCGCTGCCAGAATTGAGGAGCCTCGGCCGGATCGTAGCCCGCCTTCGACATCAGCATCAGGCCGATGTGGTCTGCCTCCAGTTCATGCTGGCGGCTATAAGGGAGCAGCACGCCGTATTGGGAGCTCAAGCCATAGGCTTGCATGACAATTTCCTGCCGTTTGGAATCCTGATTTCGCATAACCAACGCGATCGCTTGCTTGCCGCCATCCACAACCTTGGTCTGACTCATCCGCTCGCCCCCATGACGCGCCAGTGCGTGGCCGATCTCGTGGGACATGACCACGGCCAGTCCCGCTTCGGTGTGGCACACGGGCATCATCCCTTCGTACACGGCGACCTTGCCACCGGGAAGACAGAACGCGTTCTGCTCACTACCGGCAAGAGTCTGAAACTCCCACTCGTAGTCGGTTCGGCCGGAATTCTTCGCGATTCGTTGTCCGACCCGTTCGACCATTTCGACGAAGTGTGCGTTGGTGGATGCCGGCTGATCTTTCAAGACCTGCTGGTATGCGGCCAGACCCAGTGACGCCTCGCTCTCTTCCGAACTGAAGAGCATCTGTTTTCGTTCGGTTAGCGGGACCGATCGGCAACCGACACAAACGGCCAGCGTACCCAACAGCAACGACCGACGAGAGAACTGCACCGAATCCAACGACATCACGCCAGGCCCTCCACGAAACGAGCGATTGTACCCTCTGTGATTCTCTATCGGACAGCAGACGAGACAACTCCAGCGGCGACGCATGGCGAGTCACCTTGTGGCAACGCAAGCCCTTGAGTCGTGTCGAGGTGTTGACAAGTCCGGCAGTTCGTGCCGGCAGACACGCGACGGGACTGGTCCGCATCCCGACTGCCGCCGAGTCGTTTCCACGAACGACGACTGACGAGAGCGAGGATCCGTCAGAAGAGCGACAAGACCGCACGCTATTTCGACACACTCCGGCATGACGCTCGACTGTTGACCAACTTGTACCAACGACCGGCCGGCAAACGGAGATGCAAAAACCAAGACGTGATTCACAGAACTCCGCAACAGTGTCTGCAAAACCGATCACCAGGCCGCAGGAGACCCGATCGACAGCACCGGCCTCGCCCGACAAACTCCCTCAATCTTCCGAGCGACGTCCGCTGCATCAACACCTTAATCCCCACGCAATCACCTGCGACAGCGTGCTCACGCTCGGGCAGCGTACCATCTGACGATCGCACTTGGATCAGGGCTGACAGGCGACTTTCCAAATCACTCATTCGACGGACCCGACACCACTCTCTGCGGCCTACCCCTTGTGATTGGCTCCCGCGTCTCAATGAATCCGCTCCTGACTTGCAGACGTTCCTGAAACTCGGCAAAATTGCAGACGTGCCCTTCTCTTTAATGAAGTTGTTTTTCGACTTTAAGGTTTTTCGACTTTGAAGATCGTGCTGAAAGTTCGACTCCATGGATGTCATCTACCGTTACGATCCGTATGCTCCGCTCGTGACACGAAAAATCCTCGATTCTCAGGCAGCGATAGACACGCTGATTGAAGGCAACGATCGCTTAATCCATCTTGTCGAGCGGATGCAGGAACGGACATTCGGAGCCCATGCGGGTGAGCCGATTGTGATTCCATTGAGTCCGCTGACATCCGGATTGCCGTTATTTCCAGGAGCGGTGCCGACGCAGGCCCCCTTTGCCGCGGTGCTCGGTTGTTCGGATGCTCGGGTGCCCACGGAAGCCGTGTTCGATCAATCTTTTAACGACCTCTTCGTTCTGCGAATCGCAGGGAATGTACTCGCCTCCGAGTGCCTCGGTTCGTTGCACTACGCCCTAGCGCATCTGAAGGACAGTTTGAAGGTGATCGTGGTCTTGGGGCATACCAAGTGTGGAGCCGTGACCGCAGCCGTCGATACTCATCTGTCTCCCGATGCCTACGTCAACATTGCCAGCACGTTTGCCTTGAGATCGTTGGTCGATCAGATCCAAGTGGCCGTCCGTGGTTCGTCGCACGCTTTGGACAAGTATTTCGGAGACGTCCGGCCGAAACAGGATGATATGTACCGTTCACTGCTGGTGGGAGTCACGGCCTATGTGAACGCCGCGGTCTCGGCGTTGGAACTAAAACGGGAACTGACACGGCACGGGACAATCGGGCCTGAAGTGGTGTTCGGTGTCTACGACTTCGAGTCGCTACGAATCCAGACCAGTCCCGCTCTGATCCCCGAGACGCCACGTCTCCGCCCCGCCCCAAGCAACGCCGAAGAACTTGCCGAATATGCAGCCGAGCTAGTCAATGCTCTGATGTCGTTGACAGAGAACGACCGCGAGGCCGCCTACCTGCTCTCGAAGCACAGTTGAGACACACCCTGCCCGCGCACGCCTTAGACAACGCAACCGATCAGGCGCACTACCGAAGCCACGAATACCTGATGCGGCACTTCGCGACCGTAATCTAGGATTCACCGACAAGTTGACTTGGTGTTTCCTTTCCGCCATTGAGCCACGAAAGTCTAAAGTTGCTGAGTGACGGCACGGAATGCAAATTGTGACAACTCATCACGGCCTGTGGCAAAATCGCAGATCATCTCCGCCTGCCACATTGGAGTGAATACCAGTCAACTCCTGGCTCATTCGACAGCAATGTCATCGTTTGTCCTTTGAGAAGAAGATGGCACACATCGATGTATCCCTTGTTGTACCCTGTGGTGTTCGTGGAAACTTTTTGTTCCAGCCGAGATTGCCGTGGATGCTTTTCTTTATTCTTGTCGTCCAAAATCTCAATCCCAGTCACCAAAAGGGCGTTTTCAACCCCTGTGTTGAGTTTGGATTCGGACAGGCCGGCGGCTCGCGAGCTCGGTTCAAGCTTGTCCACACGGACGCCGGTGACACCCCGAAGTCCATCTGTCATTGAAGCAAAGCGGACGACGGACTGCGATTCTGTTTGTTGGCCTAGTTGAGAACGCTGGCAAACTCTTGATCTCGCGTGACGTTCCAGCACTAGAAATAAACTTGGTGACCTCTGCTGCGCTAATTGCAAAACCGTCTTACCTACAGGAATAAACATTGTCACGACGCCGACAACGCTCGCAGTCCCATCGACCAGTAGTCCGCCGCTGTTTCCGTTAGCAATCGCGGCTGTCGCTTGAACAATTTGCCCGCCTTGGAACTGACGAATGCCACTGACATTGCCCTCAGAGAACGATCGCACAAGTCCCAAACCGTCTTCTCTAGCCAAGCCGGTGGTTCGAGCGGATGAAGCGTCAGGTGTGCTGGAACAGGACCAGAAAATTTGAATGCGGTCAGATCAACATTTAAATCAATACGTGAGACAGATGAGATGGTCCGTTCTTCACCATGCTTCGTTTTCACGACGACATAGCTCGCACCCTCGCCTGCCACAACGTGACCGTTTGTCATGATCGAGCCACTGTGGTCAACAAAGGATCCCGTTCCAAGACCAATCGCGTCGCCTTTTTCCGTAAAAGTGATAATCGAGATAACGGCTGGAGCGACTCGATTGAAGACCTCTTTCGCTCATAAAACTACCGGTGATTGGCGGTCATCTTTGGCGGCTTCGGGGACGGGAGTGGCTTGGACGGGACTCGCGTTAGGTGGCGAGGCCGTTGATCCCTAGCGGAGATCCGATTCCGGTCTTTTCTTATTGGACCGGGCTACCGCTGCCGCCGCGATCCGTGATTGGGGTATCGGTTTCGACGGGCATCAGGCGGTACTGAAACCCGAATTCGATGGCTCGGTCCCGAAAATGGCGAAACACGCCGTAGGAGTCCGGGCGAACGATGATCGCGAAATAGCAACTCTGTGTGTCGAAACGCCTGAGCAGTTGTCTCACGGCCTCCTGCGATTCAGCGGTCTCATCAAGAGCGAAGCCAGCCGTCGGCTTGGGACGACTGGCCAGACCTCCGTTCTCTTCGGAAAGAACAACGAAGTCGTCGGTGTTCAGTCCCAGACGGACGAACATTGGCCCATAGTTGTGCCAGACGTACAATCGGCCGTAACGAAGTATAAGGCCGATTTCCTGCTTTCGTCCCGATGATTGGACGACAGGCATGCGGACTTCCTCCACACGTGCTTGCCGCGCGTCTTCCAAGTCAGACTCAGCCTGTTTGCGTCGAATCAACGCGTCTTGGAGGCTGACTGCCACAGTCACGTTGTCCGCCTCGAGGGTTTCCACCTGCCCGGCTAATGTGACCGTATCCGTCAGCAACTGATCGACCGCCGCTTGCAGTGCCTCCTGCTCCACTGTGACTGCCTGCCGCTGAACAATTTGCTCGCGAATTGCTTCGGTGGCAAATTTTTGGACTATCGCCTGTTGACTGTCGCGATTTTGTTGCCGTCGCGTGAGATCCGCCGCGACGGCCTCCATGCGGATGACAAGTGACTGCAATTCGACAGGCGAAGCCACGACGGAGGATGGAACGTCGGGGCTTCCTCCCGTCTGTTGCAGCAGCAACACGACAAGAATCGCGATGAACAGCACACCGCCGAACGTGTTGCAGATCGTGTCCAGCAACAGTTCTAGGCTGTCCTGACGTGAGGCGCGACGACGCGACATTAGGGGGCCGCTCCGCGTTCGGGATGCAGGATCACCTGATCGGATCCGATCAGGTCGAAACCGTGCGAGATCGACTTCGCTGTCAGCAATTCTTGGGTATCAGCGAATGCCCGCGAGGCATCGGGGCGCACGAGCAGCAGGAAGTACGCGGATCGCAATTGCTCCCGCTCGATCCACGCGACAAAGGCGGCTGCGGCACTGGTGCCAATCAGCGGCAGCCCCGAGGCCCTGACGACGACGGGCTGCGCGGGACGCCCGAGCGGTGCGATGGCAATCTGCGTCGCATCCACGACGACGATCCAACCTTCCTTCTGGAACCCGCGTGGCAACGAGAAGACGGTTCGGTTCTCAACCTGTTCCGAAGTCCGCTGGCGGTCGAGTTCCGCAGCCTCGGCCAATGCGTTTGCCTGCTGTTGTCGCAGCGGCTCCAGGTCGAACTGCTCAGTCTGCGCTTGTTTCTCACGCGTCTTCCACTGTCCGCGTTGCCGTTCGAGTCGCGTCCGCTCTCGTTCCAGTTCCACAATGGCCGATTGACGCTCCGCAATTTCGTTTCGTAATTCCGCAGGAGACGTGGCGGCGACTTCTCGGACCAAGTCGTCTGTCGTACCGGCCACCGCATTCAGTTCCGCCAATTCCACTTCAGCCGCGGCCAAGCGTGCGACCAGTTCCACCGCCAGATTTCCCGAGGAATCTCCGGCTTTCGACTGCTTTCGCTGTACGAGATCCAACGCCAGCAGCAGTGTGATCACGGTCACAATCGCGGTCACTGACGTGATGATGTCCTGAAACGAAAAGAGGGAGATTGTCGGCCCCGATCTGCCACGGCGTGACATCACTCGTCTCCCCGCATCTCGAATGGCATCAACCGCAGACGGCTAACGATGTGCTTCGAGCAGTACTCACTGCA
>Ga0315293_10006541_pt1 | contig 10895 bp, 7 predicted proteins | sample YL17G13_20_MG_FD_203071 | JGI IMG/M metagenome (GOLD analysis project Ga0315293, IMG submission 203071) | Sediment microbial communities from Yellowstone Lake, YNP, Wyoming, USA - YL17G13_20 | ecosystem: Environmental > Aquatic > Freshwater > Lake > Sediment | place: USA: Wyoming | collected... | reverse complement strand
TCCCGCGTCTTCTCCGCCATGTACTTGAAGGCGTACTGCTGGAATCCGGGGTCAAAGACGTCGGGGAACATTCCCGCCTTCAGCTCACCCAGAATATTCTTAACGGGGCTCGCCAGGTATCCGCCGGCGTTGATCATGCTGTGATACGCAAATCCGGGACGGTCATTGAAGTGCGGCATCAAGGGTTCAACCGGTTTTCGGCCAAAGCTGCCGTAACTCCTCACAAAACTGCTCTCGTACATTCCTAGCCCGTTGAAGCCCCACGAAAGCAGCCGTAGTTTGACTTGCGATGCCCACACCTCTTTTTTCCCGTACTTGGAAAGCACATATTCGTCGTACGTCCTGCCGTCCGGATCTTTACCTGGCGCCGAAGAAACCAAGGCCACCCCGAGATACCAGAAGGGGTGGTCGTCGGGCGTGACCAACATCCACCGATTTCCCAACTTTTCCAGGCGAAAGTAGCCCGCTCCGCGACTGGGTAGGACAATGCTGTTAAGACCGCCATACTTGTCTAAGGCAACGGCACTATCGCTAAGCGAAACATCGCCCGAGGTGGACAGCCCGTCCCCGCCCTGACAGAGCGACCCATAGAGGAGACCCAGAGGCAAGAGGAGAATCGCTTGCCTTCGAACGGAATGGCCGATTTTCCCACCGACCTTCACGCGCACCATAGACCCAACTTCTCCGCACGACACTCGACGGTTCAGGCAGCCAACGTGCTTCGTCCCAAAAGCGACGCCACGCGGTTCCATATGAGTTCTCGCTCATCGCGCCTGAGCGAGAACCTGTAGAAGAAAAGCAGGTAGGCTGCCCCGATCGCTAGGCTGCCCCCAAAAACGACCAGAACCGGCGACAGGTGTACTTGAGCAACCAACATGGCTAGCCCGGCGCAGGGGAGGAGGGGCAGCAAGGCAGCTCTAGCTCCCGTCCAGTAATCCCTGAAACCCTGACCCAGGACCCGGCACGTATACCAAGGCGTGAACCAGAAACTAATCGCCAGTCGGGAGATGAGCGTCCCCAGCGCGACCCCGAGTACGCCAATGAACCGCAAGAGCACCACTGAGAGGGCGACGTTGACGAGGCCCTCTACCATTAGTAGCCAAGACAATCGGCTATGCCTTGCCATTCCCATCAACACCACGAGGCTGGACTGTACGACGGTATTGACGGGGATCAGGACACAGAAACTGAGCAGTACAGGCAGACCGGCAAAATTCTCAGGCCCAACCCAGAGCTCGATCACCTTCTTCCCGAAGGCGGCAGTAATGGTGAAAATCGCCAGCGCCATCAGGAGGGAGTACTTGGTCAATTGTGTGTGGACCATCCGCAGTCGGGCAACATTGTTCAAGGCATCCAACTCCGAGATATGCGGGAACAGCACTCTCCCCAGACCGAAGATCAACCCTTGCGGCAAACGGCAGAGCTTAGAGGCAACGCTGAAAGCTGTAACTGCGGAGACGCCAGCGAGCGAACTTATTACCAGGTTGTCAGTGCTGAATATGAGCAGCGTGGACACATTGATCGCGAGGTAGTGAAAGGCAGGAGTAAGGAGGTCCTTCAGCAGCTTTCTGTTAACCCATCTCAGGCGCACACTCACCCCCGGGCACCGCTGCTGCACAAAACGAAGCAGAAGCAGTGTGACCACAACCCGGGCCCCGAGCGCCCCGAGCGTGACAGCGACCAGCCCATAGCCGAGCTTGAGTACGACGTACGCTGCCAGCAAATGCAAGATGTGAAAAAGCGTGTCAAGCCAGTAGTTAATATGGACTTCTTGGATTCCATACAGTACTCCCCCGAGCACGCCAAAGGGGAGAATTATGGCGAAGTTCACTACCGTGAGAAAAAAGACGACCTGTACCAAGCGGACCAGCCCAGGGGAGGTCTTGAACAGATAATGCAGGTGGGGCAAACACAAGACCCCCAGCAAGACCAGCATCAGCGCCAAGGCCAGGAAGGCGCAAAAGAACGAGGAGGTCAGTCGGCGGAGACCATCGATATCCTTTCGCGCCCAACACTCCGCCACATACTTGGGGACCGCATACCCTGTCCCCAGGTTTAGAACGAATAAATACGCCATGACCGAGCCTACCGCGGCATACAGGCCGTAGGCTTCGCCGCCGAGGCAAGAGATAAGTACGGGGGTGAGGATGATGCTGCACACTATTCCAGTAAGGATGGAGATGTTGTGAGCCCAGACTCCCGCCACCAGAATTCGAAATTGGCTTCTCAGGCGAGTGGCCCCCATACAGATATCCAAGTGTGTCTTGTGTTCACTTCCGTCCTATCTCCGATTCCCGTGTCCATGACGAGGTTTCCCTCTCTTACGCTGCCAGATGTCCGCAGAGCCTGAGGTAAAGCTGCTCGGTTTCGGCTACTACCCGGCTGAACGAGTAGTTTTGCACCACGTATGCGCGCGCGCGTTCACCCAAGCGACGGCGGAGGTCGGGGTCGCCCAGAAGGTGACACATGGCCTTCGCCAGCTCAACGCTGTTCGCCGCGGGAACCAACCAGCCTGTCTCCCCATGGAGGACCACTTCCGGTGTTCCATCTACCGAGGTCGCCAGGATGGGCTTGCCCAGAGCCCCTGCTTCGATGGCCGTCAGAGGTAGACCTTCCCAAAGCGAGGGCAAGACCACCAAATCAGAAATTCGCAGGATGTCATAAACATCTCGCCGATAACCCGTCAACACTACATGGTCCCCCAGCCCGCGCCGCCCGGTCTCGGCAGCGATCTGAGCACGCAACGATCCATCGCCGACCACCAGAACGCGAAGGCTTGGGAACTGAGGGAGAACCTTTGGCAACGCCTCCAACAAGTAGGCATGGCCCTTCTGGACTTCCAACCGACCGGGTAGGCTGACGATCAGCTCACCAGGCCGCACCCGGAATTCGCTCCGCAAGTCGTTCACATCACGGCCTGATGGCGACACGACGCGGGAAAGCTCACGGCCATTCCGGATGACCACCACTTTGTCTGCCGGGAAACGCTTCTCCTCAGTGAGGTAGCGACGCAGGGATTCCGATATAGCAATATTGGCATCCACGAGCCGGTTGACCCATCGGTCGATTCGATAGCTTTTCCAGATCCCACGACGCCACGCCTCACGCACCTCGCAGCTTTCAACCACGCTCGGCACTCCGCAGAGCTTCGCTACCGGTGCCACGCACAAGCTGGCCACGAACAGGTGAGTGTGAACCACGTCAGGCGACAGGCGCTTGAGCAGGCCTGCCAGTCGGATCATGCCCCCCAGATGGTACGGCCGGCTCATAGGGGGCAAGACATGGACACCCACGTCAAGCTCTTTCAAATCGCTTCCGTATGCCTCAATCAACGGTGCGGGACAAGCCAACGCTGGAGAGAACTTGTTCCGGTCAAGATTGCGGAGGAGGGTGAGTAGGTTCTCCTCGATTCCCCCCCGCACTCCGACAGTCAAAACGTGCAGGACGCGAATCTTACGCGAGAGAACTGCGCCCTCATTTCGTCCCGCGGCATCTGCGGCATCAATGCCTGCAAGGCTGGGCGCACCCGTTGGGTGACTTGCCGTTGAAGGTTCTGGGGGCATAAGCGCTCAATAGACCGCGAGTTCCATTAGTCTATAGACATCCGTAAGCGTTCCCACAGGCATTGGCAGCTCAACCGTGGAAACCAACGCTCCCGAGGAGAATGGAGCCGATGGATGGAATCCGTGCATTCCCTTCAGTGTTCCCTTTCCCAGGTAGCTCGGAACCGTCAGACAGCCCGGGTTCATCAAGAACACGGCCTCACCGAACCGCCCATCGGGAAAATCGACGCCAAACTCCTGCCGTTCTTCGCTAGTCAGGATGTGCCCGCAATCGAGCGAACTGAGATACGAGGTAATCCTATCCCGTGCGGCGGTGCTGAAGAACCAGAACCGCGCCATGGTGGAATCGTAGAAAGGCAAGTAGTCCCGCGGCACCTTGAAGCCGAGGTGCTCAATCTCCGACCAGAGATCGCGCGTGCTGGTCGTGGGAACCATGCCGTGATCCGAGAAGACGTACATGACGATGTCCCCCCCTGCTGCCAATGCCCTCTCATAGAGTTGGCGGAGCCAGCGGTCGTAGAGCGCGACCTTCGCATCTACCTTTTCAGGCTCCTGGCAGTGCCGATGTAGGAACATGTCCATCTCGCTGAGGTAGAGGAAATAGAACTGGGCTGCTCCCTGCTCGACGTCGTGAATCGCGGCCCGGATGATCTCTTGATCCGTGTATTGGTGATAAGAGTACGAACGGAAAGGAATGCTCCGCTCCTCCAGGAGGTCGAATATAGATCTCCCCCGGTTGATTCCCCCGGGCCGGAAGATATCGCGCTTCTCGCAGTAGTTGAAATAGGGCAGCAACTCCACCGGGACGGCGTAGAGATAGAAGTACCCCTCATAGCCCATCAACTTGTGAGCCGTCCAATTGATGAGCTTCCTCGAAATGCGATTGTTCAGCAAGAAAGAGGGCAAGACAGCGAGAGGCCGGGCCCAGCGGAACGGCGAACCCTCCGGGTCATAATAGAAAAGGTTCCAATGCCCATTGACCGACGGCAGGGCACCAGTCAGGATGGCCGGAATTGCGGCCGAGCTGAATCCAAGAATCGTGGTCAACTCGCCCCGATATTGGGCTATCCCTTCCAGAAAAGGACGATCCCGGAGGTAATCCCATCCCAGCGCATCGACAAGAATGAATAGGCTAGTATGAGTTGCGCGGTGCATCACGTCTCCACGAGAACCAGCGAAGCCCCTGGCTGGCGGCACGCCATAGCCCGGCGCGCAACTATTGCTTAAAGCCTGCCGGTGGCAAAGCGGAACGAAATCGTGTTACAGGCACAAATGATGAATCAGGCCGCCGGATCAACGTTGCGCTTCGCGTCCCAGTTCGGCCAGCATTTCATGAACTGCCGCCCGGAGCACAGGAAAGCTGTACTGTTCCTCTACTCGCTTCCGTGCAGAGACCCCCAACTCGCGGCGCCGGCATGGGTCAGTCAACAAACTAACTGCCGCGCGGGCGAAGGACCTCGGCTCATCCGCAAGCACAATTTCCCTTCCGTCTACGAAGTTCAACCCCTCTGCCCCAACATGCGTCGAGACGATCGCTTTGGCCATCGCCGCCGCCTCAAGTATCTTAAGGCGAGTGCCGCTCCCGATGCGAAGGGGAACGACGCAGAGGGCAGCTTTGGCAATCTCCGTGCGCACATCCGGCACCTCCCCGGCAAGTTCGACCCCCGCAATCCCAGCCAACCTTCGTCGGAATTGCTCAGATGCACCCCGCCCCACAACCACGAACCTAGCACTAGGAAGCTCGCGCCGAATATGCGGAAGGATTTCCTGCACGAAGAAGTCAACAGCGTCTCGGTTCGGGTACCATCCCAACGTGCCGACATAAAGCATCGTTGGACCGCTTTCGAGACCGGCAATGCTGTAGTCGTCGATCTCAACAATGTTTGGGGCAACAACAATCGACGCACGTGGACAGAGCTCGAGCATTGCAGCCCGGTCGTGTTCCGAACACACCACGACAACGCTGGCCCATGAACAAGCATCCCGCTCCCAGCGGCGCAACTTGCGCCATTCGAGCCACGCGTATGCACGCTTGATGGGGCCTTTCTCATAAGCGAGGTAACGCTGCAAAAGGATGTGCTCAATATTCTGAGTACTCATTGCCAGGGGCACTGGTAGCGAACGAGGAAAGTTAACAGAAGAGTAGGGCGTGTCACAGACCACGGCATCGTACTCAGCATTCCGAAGCCGGGAACGGATCTCGGCTCTCATTGAGTTAGAGCGGAAGCGTTTCACCCCGTATGGCGTTCGGAACATCCCGGCCCACAATCGGCCCGCATAGTCGTTTCCGGTCGAAAGGCTCCTGATAATCTGGGGCACGACGTCCACCCTCCGACATATCTGACGAATCGTCTCCCCATGGGTTTCCAGTTCGGCCCTTGTGCCGAAGGTCAGCAGGTCTATCTCTTTTCCGTTGACCGCCAAGGCCCGAAGAACTTGCCAAGCCCGCATCGCGTACCCATACGTAGGTGGGTATGGAAATGCCTTTGATACGACGAGTACTCTATTGATCTTCACGTGAGATATGCCCCATCATCCGTGTAACCATATGCCCCGGCGCACACCCCTTATATTCTCCCATATGCGTTGTCTCTCCGGCGTGACAGCCCAATACATACTCATGCGGCCTCCCACTTCATCTGCCAGGACCATCTGAAGCGACGAACTCGGCATGATCTCCTAAAGTTACCCGCCGAAGCTACGCGAAAGAACCCGAGAGGAGTGCCGAACCAGAGGAGACAGCGTTTGCACACGACGCGAAGGAGACACGTCCGAGGCCAACGACCAAAACCCCCATCGTCCTGCTCACCGCACTCGTAGGTCCCTAAACACTGACCGGCAGGGCCGCACTCACGTCTGGCCGCTCGCTAACCTGCGCCACTGGAACGAGCCTCTTCAGCACTGCCGAAAGAAAAACCACCAGCCAGAAGTATCGCTGATACTCGCTTGAAATGAACAGAGCCGCAACCACGAAGGCCACCAAGCACCCCTGGAGGCCCAGAGACAGTTGTTCCAACTCAGAATCCAAATCAGGGTGCAGCAGGGCTTGCCGCAGATTCCTCCAGCTCCCGTAGATCAGGAGCAAAAACAGGGCAAGCGCAGGTAAGCCCAATTCAGCCGCGACTTCAATGTACATGTTGTGAGCTATCAGACGGATTCCCCCTTTCAGCCCCTCCGCTGACTCCGACTTGAAACTTCCCAGGCCGACACCTCCGATCGGGTGAGAAAGGATCATTTCTAATCCCGAGGCCACCAGTTCTTTGTGATATTCGGTGGAGCCCCTGTCGGCCCTGCCCGGAGAAAGCATTCTGTACAACGGAGACCGGGGATAGAGAAGCAGTAGGAAGAACAGGACTATGCCGAACGCCACGATCCTCTTGCGCCATTTTCGCACGCGCAGGATGGCGAAAAGGCCGAACGCGCCCACGGCCACCAACCCGCCGCGCGAGGCAGTCAGCAAGAAGGCAATCCCCGTCACGCCAAAGCACCCCAGGACCAGGAGGCGAAGCAGTGGCCGCTTCTCCAATTCCAGCAGGACCAAGCCCATGGGCAGACAAACGGCCACACCGGCCGCGTAGTAATTGGGGTCGCCCACCACCCAGCCCGGCCGGAATGACTCATACAAGCCATGGTAGAGTTGGAACTCGCGAATAACGTACATGCCCCCAAGCGCCACCCCGACCCAACACGCCAGCAGCGCCCAGCGGACCTTGGAACGTGAGTCCACCAACAGCATGGTCGCGATCATAAGACCTAGCATGGATAGGTAGGTGTTGAAGGCCGCACTGCTCGTTTCGTCGTTGTTCAAAAAGTAGCTCAGGTGGGACCTCGTGGCGACCAGGAAAATGAGAAGAAAGAGTACCACGACTCTGTTCCCCAGGGCGTTCAGTCGACCACGCCCAAGACCATACACGAGCGCCCAAGCCACAACCACAAGACCCAAGATCTTGATCACCGTAAGATAGCCCACTACACGCATGTTCCAGATCCGCTGGTTTTGAAGCGCAAACACCGAAAGCATGATGTAGTAGAGCCACATATTCCTATGCCCAGTTTGGCTTTAGGCAACGCTCCCACCCAGCAACGACCCTGTGGCAAGCCTCCAGCCAGGCGGATCCTTCCTTGGCATCCGCTGCAAAGGGGAGGTAGCGGGCCGCCCGCCTTGCCACCTCGTCAGCCGCCTTCGTGTCCCCTAACAAGCAGTCCGCCCAAGTGAAGTAGAGTGCCCCGGCAACAGCGTATGCGAGAAACCTGGGGCTGCCATGCCTTGTTAGTCTCAACAACCTACCGCAGAGATTTGGCCTCAGCCAGGGTCGTTCGGTGAGCACCCATCGTAGCCAACCACGCACGCGCCAATGCCAATCCTGCGTGCGGGCCAGCTCCAGGGCGAGATCGAGCGGGGCTTCGGTCCCCGCAACACTGCGCTTCAACAGCCGCTCGGCACCCCACAGCCACGCAGCGCGAACCAACGGGATGACTTCAAGACACTCCTCTTGTACAAACCGTACCTGGTCTTCGAACGCAGAGAGGTCTGCGAAAACCCCCCAGTAGGGGGATGAGGGACTTGGTTGAAGCTTGAACGCCGTGCAATCATTCACCCGCGCGGCCAGGTTCGGAAGCCAAGGAAGTTGGCCCCGGGAGGATCCCTCTTCCTTCAGGTGCTCGAGCGCGTCGGCTCGACCCCGGTACGTGGGAGAGTACGCCCCCAGAAAATGAAGAACCATGGTGGCCAACTCAAGCTGCAACTTGATGGTCCGGTAGAGAAGCTCGCGTAGCGCACCCTTCTCTCTCGTGACCAGCGCGTCCGCACAAGCCAGTTGCTCTATCATCCGATTCGCCACGCTCCGCCACGCATCCCACTTCGGGATATCCCGGGGAGCGAAAGGCGGGGTGAGTTCGAGGGTGCCTGGATCTCCCCAAACAACCTTACCCGTGGTCCGCAACTCATAGGCCATGATGTGAGGAGCCATGTGTCGCAGAAGATTGGCGGGGTGAATTCCGAGACTGATTGGACAATCGATTCCCGCCTTGGCCAATTCCCTCTCGATCTTTTCAACCACCACGTCCGCCAACGCGCGAAATGGCCTCGCCTTCGTCTCGCTAGGAAAAATAACGTAGAACTCGGCATCTCCAAGGACCCGGGCTCGCCCGTCGTGCAACAAGACTGTGGCCTCATCTCGCCCGAAGCTGCCGGCGGCCACCACGGCCAACGGCCGCTGGGCCGAATGGGTCAACACGGCATCGACCGCAGCCCTCACGATTTTATCGGCAACAGCAGTCGCAAAGGAATCGGTTGCCATCATCGAAGCTATCGAAGTCACAGCCGCCTTTCCCATGAACCCCAAGTGTTAATCCTGACTGCGGTAGCCCTCAGCTGGCATCGCCCCCGAACCGCAAATGCCTAGCCTACCCGCTCCCAACTCGAAGCGCCCCGCCCCATCAGGAAACGCCAGAATCCCACTAAGAATGCTACATGGATCGCGAGCAAGAAATATCCCAGGAGGCCAAAACGGACCCGCCCCAGCCGCCGGCGGAAGGCCCATCCCGCGCCGGCCCAAAGATAGAACAGCAGCTGGCCGACGAAGGTTACCTGATAGAGCGGTCTGCCCAGAAGGAATGCATTACTGACCAGTAGCGCCACCAGCAAAAAGGGGAGGATCCAGCGGAGGATCTTGTGCGAGAGCAGTGCTACGCACGTCGTAACGTCCAGGGGGAGGCGAACTAACTCACCCAGAGCTCGGAAACTGCCCAGGGCGATTCGAATCCGTCGAACAAATTCTCCCTCGACCGATTCGGGGGCGAACTCGGTAGCCACCGATTCAGGCTCATAGACTACGTTGTACCCTAGCCGGCGCACGTTCATGCAGACCAAGAAGTCGTCAATCAAGGCATCGAGCGGAAGGGGGCGATAGCACTGGCGACGCAGCGCATACATGGCCCCGCTTGCGGTGAGCGTGGCCCCCAGCCGACCCTCCATAAGGCGCAGCATACTTTCGTATTTCCAGTAAATGCCTTCGGTCTGGCGGGACTCGGCAGTCCCACGGAACTCGAGCGCGCCACACACCACACCCACGCGCGGATCCGAGAAATGCCGGACCAACTTCTTGGGCGCGTCCGGAGCAAAAAGGGTGCTCGCGTCAGAAAGAAGCAAGATCTCGTGCCGACTTCTGGCTACGCCTTCGTTCAGGGCGTTGGCTTTTCCTTGTCGCGCCGGCAGCAGAAGCGTCCGGATGTTAGGATCCCCCAGGGACCCCAGAATCTCGTTAGTTCGGTCGGACGAGCCGTCGGAAACGAAGACCACTTCCAACCTGTCCTGCGGGTAGTCGAGCTGCCGAATATTGGCAATCTTGTCCCAGAGGCAGCTCTCCTCGTTATAGGCAGGGACAATCAAGCTGATCGTTGGCAGCTCCTCTGTTCGCAGTGCCGCACGCCGATTGAGCCGCTTCCTCAGGTAGTGCCAGTCACGCCGTGCCTGCCAGAGGGGATAAGCCAGGAATAAGAGGATAGGATAGAGAAGATAGGTGTAGAGCACCAGAAACAGGCAGACTCCGAAGATGTACTCTGCAATCGTCACGGTCAATCCTTCAGCGAGACCCTCGGCCCAACAGCAGAACCTTGGCGGTGCGGAAGATGATCAGCAGGTCTAGGCCGATGGACATGTTCTTGATATAGAAAAGGTCATACGCCAGTTTCTCGGCGTTGTCTTCCACCGTCGCGCAGTAGCCATGGTTGACCTGAGCCCAGCCCGTGGCTCCCGGCCTCACCGACCAACGTTGCCTGTAGTAAGGAATCTTCTGTGAGAGCTCTTCTTCCTGGTTGGGCACAAAAGGTCGGGGCCCGATGAAATACATGTCGCCCCGCAAGATGTTGTAAAGCTGCGGAAGTTCGTCCAGACGTGTGCGCCGCAACCAGCGTCCGACCCGGGTAAAGCGTTGGTCGTTCTCTTGGGCGGGCTTATGTTGGCCGGGAGCGTCCACGCCTTCCTGCATAGACCGGAACTTGTACAGGTCAAATACCTTTCCGTCTTGGCCCACGCGCTTTTGGCGGAAAATGACGGGGCCCTTGGAATCCAACCGGATAGCCACTGCAATGATCGCCATCAAAGGTACGCTGAGAAGGAGGCCCAGCGCCGATATGAGGATGGACGTGAGGCGCTTGTAGAAGAGCATGCCCCCGGACACCCAAAACCCAGGAGAGAAAAGGAGCCAACTGAGCCGGAGCGATTCGAGCGAAATCTTGCCCGTAAGAGATTCGTAAACCTCGGCTCCATCCTGGATCAAAACCCCTTGGGCCTTGAGTTTCAGCAGGGGCTCGACGGGCAGGCTCCCCCGC
>Ga0315293_10006536_pt1 | contig 10901 bp, 14 predicted proteins | sample YL17G13_20_MG_FD_203071 | JGI IMG/M metagenome (GOLD analysis project Ga0315293, IMG submission 203071) | Sediment microbial communities from Yellowstone Lake, YNP, Wyoming, USA - YL17G13_20 | ecosystem: Environmental > Aquatic > Freshwater > Lake > Sediment | place: USA: Wyoming | collected... | reverse complement strand
GATTGCGGCAGGGGCTGCGGGTCCGGCGTTGATTCTGGTGTTCGCGCTGAATGGGGTGGTGGCGCTGCATGTGGTGAAGGTGCCGCGGCAACTGCCGCGGTCGGAGGGGCGGGAGTTCCTGGATCGGGCGGAGCCGCTGTTGGAGGCGGCAGTGACGGTCGGGGAGAAGATGAAGACGCCGGTCTATGGGGCGCTGTGGGTGTCCAGCGATGTTCAGAACGGGGTGCTGGAGGCGATTGCGGAAAAGCGGCCATCGCTGGTGGTGCTGGGATGGCGGGGGCAGACGCGGGCGCGGGCGCGGTTCTTCGGGACGACGTTGGATCCGGTGTTGTTGCAGGCGCGGACCGATGTGTTGTTGCTGCGGTGGCGGGACAAGCAGACGAAGTTCGCCAATGTGGTGGTGGGGGTGACGGCGAGCCCGCACGCGCAGTTGGGGGTGGACATCGCGAAGGCGCTGGAGCGGCAGTTGAAGGCGAAGTGTCGGTATCTGCACGTGCTCAAGCGGGGGACGCCGATGGACGGGGCGACGGAGCGGGTGTTCCTGGGAGATGATGCGAAGCCGGAGCAGCGGATCGATTTGGAGATCGTGCAGGGCCGCACGACGGCGGCGGGGATCATCGAGGCCTCGAAGGAAGCGGATCTGCGGATCATGGGGGCGGCGCGGGAAGGGATACTGAACCAGTTGGTGTTCGGGGCGAAGACGCGGACGATCGCGCGGCGCGCGGGGTGTGCGGTGCTGCTGGCGAAGCGGAGGCCGGGGCCGGGGCTGTCGCTGCTGCGAAGGCTGTTCACGCGGCAATCGTAGGCGGCGGGTGGGAGAGCGCTCGAATAAGAAGTCGCGGCAGGCGTCTCGCGCGGCCGCGGCAGGCCGGGAGGGGCAGTTATGGAGGTCCGGGAGTTCCAGCATCTGATCGAGAAGATTTACTTCGAGAAGGATCGCGCGAGGGGGTTGGAGGGGACATTCCGGTGGTTCGTGGAGGAGGTGGGAGAGCTGGCGCGGGCGATGCGGGGCGGAGATCGGGCCGAGCTGTCGGAGGAGTTTGCGGACGTGTTCGCCTGGCTCAGTACGATGGCGAGCATCTGCGGGGTGGACCTGGAGGAGGCCGCCGGGAAGTATGGGAAGGGGTGCCCGAAGTGCGGCGGGACGCCGTGCGAGTGCGCCTGACGGAGGGGCGCGGGGGAGGCCGGCGGCAAGCGCACCAGGGGGCGGAGTCGGGGTGGGGAGCGGGGTGGACTAGTGGACGGTGGGTTCGCCGGAATCGACGACCGTGGCGTTGGGGGAGAGATCGACGGTGGCTTCTCTGCGGGCCTCGTCCAGTGTGCCGAGCAGGTCGTTGTCGATGAGGATGGGGGCCTCGGCGCGGAGAGCAACGGCGATGGCGTCGCTGGGGCGGCAGTCGATGGTTTCGACGCGGTCGCTGGTTTCCAGGTGGAGTTCGGCGTAGTAGGTGTTATTCTGCATGTCGGTGATGGTGACTTGGTCGACGCGGGCCCCGAGCCGAGTGAGGATGAGGCCGATCAGGTCGTGGGTCAGGGGTCGAGGGGCGTCTTGTCCTTCGAGATGCATGCTGATGGCGGTGGCTTCGGGCAGGCCGACCCAGATGAAGATCTTGCGCGGCCCGCCCAGCTCCCGCAGGACGATGATAGGGTTGCCCTTCCAATCGATGGCGACGGCTTCGACGCGCAGCTCGACCATGCTCAACGGAATACTCCTGCGGACCGGTGATGGACGGCTTCAGAGTAGCTTCGGGTGGGCCAAAAGTCAACCGCTTGACGTGGCCCGGCGGCACCAGTGTGCGGGCAGGGAGCGAACGGGTTGTGGGTCCGCCTTGACAAGGGTAAATGGCGTCAGTAAGATTAGGAGCTGTTTCATAACCTCCTCTCGAGGTTGTGAAATGCGCTCTGGCAAGTAGCGATGGCCGCTAGTTGCTCTCCCCGGCGAGGCGAAAGCCTCGTTGATTTTTTATCGCAAGGGAGCAAGATGTGATGTCTGGCGAGGGCCGGGGCTCATTGCGAACGGTAGGGCAGATGGGGGGAGTAGGCCTCCTGCTGGGCGTGATGACTCTCGTGGGAGCGATGATCGGTCGGCATCTCGATCAACGCTGGGGGACGGCGCCATGGCTGACGCTGGCGGGAACTCTCTGCGGCATGGGTTTGGGCTTCTTCGAGGTGGTATCTTTGACACGACGGATCGCCAAGGATTGACGGGAGCGGCTCGCGCGTGAGTGAGAGATCGATTGGACAGGTTGATCGGCTACCGGTCGGCTTGGTGGAGCGGGTGGGTCGTTGGGCCTTGGCTTCGTGGCTGGCGGCGACGCTGGGGATGCTGGCGGTGGACCGGGGCGCGGCGGCGAGCATGGCGGTGGGCGGGGCGGTGAGTCTGGGGGCGTTCGGGTTCCACTGGTTGGTGCTGAAGGTGTTGCTGCGGCCTGGCGTGAGCCGGCTGGGGCGAGTGGGGTTGTGGCTGGTGTGGCTGGTGAAGTGGCCGGCGCTGGGGATGGTGCTCTGGGTTGCGGTCAAGTCGAGCTGGATGAGCCTGCCCTGGTTGTGTTTGGGGGTGGGGCTGGTCCCGGCGGTGACGACGGCGCTGGTGGTGAAGACGTTGGCGGCGGAGAGGTGGCCGGGCAAGCTCGCAGGTGGGGTGAAGTGGTGATGGGGAGACGATCCCTTTGGGGCGCGGCCGCGTTGCTGTCCGCCGTTCTCGCCACGAGTCCGGTGGGGGCGTCGGACGGGGGGGGTGCGCCTCATCCGCAGACGTGGCTGGACTGGTTGTTCTCGGTGCGAGTGGCGGGCCACGCGGTGGTGTCGAACGCGGCGGTGCTGGCCTTTGCGTGGTCGCTGGTGGCGATCTTGCTGCTGACTGCGATTGCGGTGGTGGGGACGCGGAGGTTGTCGATGAGGCCGCGGGGGATGCAGACGGCGCTGGAGATGGTGGTGGGCGGGATGCGGAGCATGGTGGTGAGCGTGATGGGGCCGAGGGGGGTGGAGTTCGTGCCCTTCATCGGGACGCTGTTCCTGTACATTGCGTTCATGAACCTGATGGGGCTGGTGCCGGGGTTCATGGCGCCGACTTCGAACTTGAACATCACGGCGGGGCTGGCGCTGGTGGTGTTTGGGACGGTGCAGTACTACGGGTTTCGGGAGCAGGGGATCGGTTACGTGAATCACTTCCTGGAGGGGGTGCCGAGGCAGTTCCCGTATGTGCTGCTGGCGCCGCTGATCTTCACGGTGCACCTGCTGGGGGAGCTGTTTCGGCCGGTGACGCTGGCGCTTCGTCTCTTCGGCAATCTGATGGCGGAGGAGATGGTGGTGCTGATCTTGATCGGGTTGGTGGTGGGGCTGGCGCGACATTGGATACCGGTGCCGGTGCAGTTGCCGAACATGATGCTGGGGGTGCTGGTATCGGTGGTGCAGGCGGCAATCTTCTCGATGTTGACGGCGGTGTATCTGTCCGGAGTTTTGCATGAGCCGGAGGCGGAGCACGGCTAGGCCGGGCGCGCCGCGGAAACGAGTCGAAGAGGAGGAAGGAAGGCATGCAGCTATACTTGTTTGGACTGGCGCTGGCGACGGGGCTGGCGGTGTCGATTGCGGCGTTTGCGGGAAGCCTGGGTCAGGCGCGCGCCATTGCGGCGGCTCTGGAGGCAACGGCGCGGCAGCCGGAGGCCGGGGGACGATTGTTCACGTTGATGATCCTGGGTCTGGCGTTCATCGAGTCGCTGACGATCTACGCGCTGGTGATCAGCTTCGTGCTGTGGGGGAAGCTTCCGGCGCCGGAGGCGGTGCTGCAGTTGATGGGGGGGCAGTAGGGGGGGCGGTTAGCGGAAGCGCGAGGTAGGAGAGATGGCCGAAGGCGGAAGCCCGCTGAGCCTTGACCCGGCGGTACTGCTGCTCCAAATCGTCGGCTTCGTGATCCTGTTTCTGCTACTGCGGCGGTATCTGTTTGGGCCGCTGCTGGAGGTGATGCGGCAACGGGAGCGCGAGGTGGAAGAGGGGCTGGAGGCGGGCAAGCGCGCGAAGGAGCAGCTGGCCGGCATAGACGAAGAGAAGGCACGGGTGTTGGGCGAGGCGCGGGAGCAGGGACGGGAGCAGGTGCGCAGCGCGGTGAAGGAGGGGGAGGAGGCGCGGGAGCGCATTCTGAGTGAAGCGCGGGAGGAAGTAAAGGGGCTTCGCCAGCGGGCGCGCGAGGCGGTGGAGCTGGAGCGCGAGGAGGCGATGATTCAGCTTCGGCGGGAGGTGGTTGATCTGGCGCTGTTGGCGGCCGGCCGGGCGGTGATGGGCCGGCTGGATGAGCAGCAGCACCGGGCGGTGGTGGATGACTTCATCTCCAGTCTGGAGCAGAAGCAATGAGAAATCGTCGGGCGGCGGCGAGATATGCGGAGGCGCTGTTCGACATCGCCCGCGATGAGGATAGGGTGGAGGCGGTGCGGGCGGAGCTGGAGGAGCTGGCGCAGGTGGTCGAGGCGACTCCAGATCTGCGACTGCTGCTTCGGCGGCCGGATCTGGATGCGGAGCGGAAGCTGGGTCCCCTGCGGGCGGCGCTGGGCGGGAAGTTCACGGATACGCTGATGGCCTTGGTGGGGGGGCTGGTGCGGCACCAGAGGGGCGACTCGGTGGAGGCGGTGGCAGAGGTGTTCGGCGAGCTGGCCGACGCCGCGGCCGGGGTGGTGCGGGCGGAGGCGCAGACGGTGGTGCCGCTGACGGCGGAGCAGCGGGCGCGGTTGGTGGGCGCGCTGGGTCGCATCACCGGCAAGAAGGTGGAGCTGGAGGAACGGATTGCGCCGGAGATTCTGGCGGGGCTTCGCCTGCGGGTGGGGGATCGATTGATCGACGGAAGTGCGGTGGGTAGGCTGCAACGGATGCGGGAAGAGCTCATGAACGTGCAAGGATGGAACCGGTGAAGATCAGGCCCGACGAGGTTAGTGCGGTCATTCGCGAGCAGCTGGAGAAGTTCGGCGCGGAAGCGGAGATGACCGGAGTGGGGCGGGTGCTGCAGGTGGGCGATGGGGTGGCGCGCGTGTATGGGCTGCGCGAGGCGATGATGGGGGAGATGATCGAGTTTCCGGGCGGGATATACGGGCTGGCCCACAACCTCGAAGAGGACAACGTGGGCTGCATCTTGCTGGGCCGGGACACGACGATCAAGGAAGGGGATGTGGCGAAGACGACGGGGCGGATCATGCAGGTGCCGGTGGGGGAGGCTCTGCTGGGCCGGGTGGTGAACGCGCTGGGGGAGCCGATTGACGGGCAGGGGCCGGTGGCGACGCGGGAGCAGAGGCCGACGGAGACGCGGGCGCCCAGCGTGGTGGAGAGGCAGCCGGTTAAGGAGCCGCTGCAGACGGGCTTGAAGGTGGTTGACTCGATGACGCCGATAGGGCGGGGTCAGCGGGAGCTGGTGATCGGGGACCGGCAGACGGGGAAGACGGCGATCGCGGTGGACACGATTCTGAACCAGAAGGGGCAGAACTGCTTCTGCATTTATGTGGCGATCGGGCAGAAGCTGTCTACGGTGGCGCGGGTGGCGCACGTGTTGGAGCAGGCGGGGGCGATGGAGTACACGACGATCATGACGGCGACGGCGGACGATCCGGCGGCGCAGCAGTATCTGGCGCCGTATGCGGGGTGCTCGATGGGGGAGTACTTCCGGGACCGGGGGCAGCACGCGCTGGTGATCTACGACGATCTGACGAAGCACGCGCATGCCTACCGGCAGATCTCGCTGCTGCTGAGGCGGCCGCCGGGACGGGAGGCGTTCCCGGGAGATATCTTCTATCTGCACGCGCACTTGCTGGAGCGGGCGGCGAAGCTGAACGATGAGCTGGGCGGGGGGTCGCTGACGGCGCTGCCGATAGTGGAGACGCAGGAGGGAGATTACGCGTCGTATATCCCCACCAATATCATCTCGATCACCGACGGGCAGATCTACCTGGAGCGCGATCTGTTCTTCTCCGGTTTCCGGCCGGCGATGAATGTGGGCACGTCGGTGTCGCGGGTGGGCGGGGATGCGCAGACGCGGGCGATGAAGCAGGTGGCGGGGATGTTGCGGCTGGACCTGGCCTACTACCATGAGCTTCAGGCGTTTGCGCAGTTTGCCACGGAGCTGGACCGGACGACGCGGGCGCAGCTGGCGCGGGGGGAGCGGATGATGGAGCTGCTGACGCAGCCGCAGTACGCGCCGATGCCGGTGGCGGAACAGGTGGCGGCGATCTACGCGGGCACGCAGGGGTATCTGGATGAGCTGGAGGTGGGGCGGGTGAACGAGTTTGGCGACGAGCTGGTGAGATTCGTGCGGGAGCGACACCCGCGGGTGCTGCAGTCGATTCGGGAGAGCGGGGAGCTGAGCGAGGAGACGGAGGCGGAGCTGAAGCAGGCGATCAAGGACTGCTTGCAGCGCTTCCGCGCGGCGGCTTCCGTGGATCCGGAGAAGGCTGAGCCTGAGTGATCTCGACGCGCGACATCAAACGGAAGATTCGCACCGTCCAGAACATCGAGCAGATCTGCCGGGCGATGAAGACGGTGGCGTCGATTCGGCTGCAGCGGGCAGAGCAGTGGCTGGATCGGTCGCGGCCGTACCGCCAGCGACTGGCGGGGCTGGTGAAGCGGGTGGCCGCGGTGACGGAGGACCATCCGTTTCTGCAGGCGAGAGAGGTGAGGCGAACGGGGCTGGTGGTGGTGACGAGTGACCGGGGGTTGTGCGGGGGGTACAACGCGAACACCATGCGGCGTGCGCTGGCCGCGGGGGACCCGGAGGGGACGGCGGTGATCGCGCTGGGGCGCCGGGGGGAAGGGCAGTTCAGGCGCCGCGGGTACGAGATTGTGGATCGGATAGTGCCGCTGGGGGGCGAACCGGAGGCGTCGGCGGTGTGGCTTGTGGCGGATCGTATTGGGGAGCGGTATGGGGCCGGGGAGCTGGACCGAGTGGTGCTGGTGTACGCCAAGTTCCTGGGTGGGATGCGGTCGGAGGTGCGGTCGGAGGTGCTGCTGCCGGTGACTCCGGCGGAGACGGCGGTGGCGGATACGATTTTCGAGCCGGCGCCGGGCGAGCTGCTGTCGGGGCTGATGAGACGTTACGTGAGGACCGAAGTGCTGGGGGCGGTGTTGGAGGCTTCGGCGAGCGAGCATGCGGCGCGGGTGGCGGCGATGACGGCGGCGACGGACAATGCAGAGGAGATGATCCGCAGTCTGACGCTGGCCTACAATACGGCCAGGCAGGCGAGCATCACGAAGGAGCTGACGGAGATCGTGAGCGCGGCGGAGGCTACGGCCTGAGTGAGTGCAAATGGAAGCTGAAGGAAAGACAGCAGACGGTAGTGTGGTGCAGGTAGTCGGGCCGGTGGTGGACGTGAGATTTCCGGCAGGCGCGCTGCCCGAGATGCGCGACGCGGTGGAGATGGAGGTGGCGCACGGGGGGGAGAGCCGGAAGCTGGTGATGGAGGTGGCCCAGCACCTGGGGAATGAGACGGTGCGGTGCGTGGCGATGGCCCCCACGGAGGGGTTGGTGCGCGGGATGGCGGTGCGGAATACCGGGAGGCCGATCACGGTGCCGGTGGGCCGCGGGGTGCTGGGGAGGATGTTCAATGTGTTGGGGGAACCGATCGACGGGCTGGGGCCCGTGGAGGCGACGGATGAGTTCCCCATTCACCGGCCGGCGCCGAGCTTCGAGGATCAGGAGGTAAGGACGGAGATCTTCGAGACGGGGTTCAAGGTGGTGGATCTGCTGGCTCCTTATGCGCGGGGCGGGAAGGTTGGATTGTTCGGTGGCGCGGGGGTGGGGAAGACGGTGCTGCTGACGGAGTTGATCCACAACATGGCGACGCAGCACGGCGGGACTTCGGTGTTCGGGGGAGTGGGGGAGCGGACCCGGGAGGGGAATGACCTCTGGCTGACGATGAAGGAGTCGGGGGTGATCGAACGGGCGACGCTGGTGTTCGGGCAGATGAATGAGCCGCCCGGAGCCCGGCTGCGGGTGGGGCTTACGGCGCTGACGCTGGCGGAGTACTTCCGGGATGTCGAGGGACAGGACGTGTTGCTGTTCATCGACAACATCTTCCGGTTCGTGCAGGCGGGGTCGGAGGTGTCGGCGCTGCTGGGACGGATGCCGTCGGCGGTGGGGTATCAGCCGACGCTGGCGAGCGAGATGGCGCAGCTTCAAGAGCGGATCACGTCGACGAAGCGGGGGTCGATCACGTCGCTGCAGGCGATCTACGTGCCGGCCGACGATATCACGGACCCGGCGCCGGCGGCGGCGATGGCGCACTTGGATGCGACGACCGTGCTGGACCGGCGGATCGTGGAGCGGGGGATTTATCCGGCGGTGGATCCGCTGCGGTCGACCTCGCGCATTCTCGATCCGGAGGTGGTGGGGGAGGAGCACTACCAGGTGGCGCGCAGGGTGCAGGAGGTGCTGCAGCGGTATACGGATTTGCAGGATATCATCGCCATCCTGGGGATCGAGGAGCTTTCGGACGAGGATCGATTGGCCGTGGAGCGGGCGCGGCGAATAGAGCGGTTCCTGTCGCAGCCGTTCTTCGTGGCGGAGACGTTCACGGGGCAGCCGGGAAGGTACGTGCCGCTGCGGGACACGGTGAAGGGGTTCAAGGAGATCGTGGACGGAAAGCACGACGATCTACCGGAGCAGGCGTTCTACATGGTGGGCGGGATAGACGAGGCGGTGCAGAAGGCCGAGCGGCTGGCGAAAGAGTAACAGGATGCCACCTCTCTTCACATTGACCGTCGTGGGGCCGGAGCACCGGGTGTATGAGGGGAAGGTGGCGGGGTTGGTGGCGCCGGGGTTGGATGGATACCTCGGGGTGTTGGCGCGGCACGCGCCAATGGTGGCGGAGCTGACGGCCGGGGAATTGACGGTGGTGGATCAGGAGGGGGAGCGCAAGTGGTTCGCGGTGTCGGGGGGCTTTCTGGAGGTGGGGTGGCAAGAGGTGACGGTCTTGGTGGACGCGGCGGAGACGGCGGAGGAGATCGATGTGGAGCGGGCGCGCTGGGCGCAGGAGCGCGCGGCGGGACGGCTGCAGGCGCACGATCGAGAGATCGATATGGACCGCGCGGGAGCGGCATTGAAGCGGGCGTTGAACCGATTGCAGGTGGCGCAGAAGCATTCGCGGACGACTTGACGGCAACGGATAGAGCACTAGAGCGCATTTCATAACCATAGATCGGCTGGCTGGCCGGCCCATATGCCGGCCTGAAATGCGCCTGGCAAAGCCTGCCGCCCTTGCTATGCTGTTTCACAACCTCGAGAGGAGGTTGTGAAACAGCTTCTAATCACAGTCTGGGGAGCAGCGATGAGCAGTGATGTTTGGCGGATTGTGGGGGGACGGGCTTTGCAGGGCCGGGTGAGGCCGGCGGGGAGCAAGAACGGGGCGCTCCCCACTCTGGCGGCCGCGCTGCTGCTGGAGGGCGAGACGGTACTGCACAACGTTCCTCGCATCACCGACATCGCGACCATGGTGGGATTGCTGCGGGGGCTGGGTGTGGCGGTGGAGGAGCGGGCGGATGGGGGGTTGATGATCGTCAACCGGGGGATCTCCACGCAGGAGGCGCCGGCGGATCTGGTCGGCCTGATGCGGGCCTCGCATTATGTGCTGGGGCCGATGCTGCTGCAACTGGGGAAGGCGGAGATGGCGCTGCCCGGGGGGTGTCAGATCGGGGCGCGGCCGGTGACGCACGTGCTTGATGTGTTCGAGGCGCTGGGGGCGCGCACGGAGGTGGAGAAGGAGCGCATCGTGGTGTCGTGCTCGGGACTGCGAGGGGCCACGGTGACGCTCGATGCGAAATACCGCAGCGCGGGGGCGACTTTCACGGCCTTGATGGCGGCTTCGCGGGCGGAGGGAACGACGAGGATCGAGAACGCCTCCTACGAGCCGGATGTGGTGCGCTTCTGTGAGTTTCTGACGGCGGCGGGCGCCAGGATAGAGGGGGTGGGGGAGGCGACGCTGGTGGTGGATGGTGTCGAGCGCCTGACGGGGACGACGCATCGGGTGAACTCGGACCGACTAGAGGCGGGGACCTTGATCTGTGCGGCGGCCGCCACGCGGGGCGAGGTGGTGGTGGAGGGGATCGCGCGGGCGGAGCTGGGGGAGACGGCCGAAAAGCTGGAGGAGGCGGGAGTGGAGCTTCCGGAAGAGGACGGGGGGTTGGTGGCGAGGTGCTGCGACCGGCCGCATGGCGTGGAGATCGTTACGGGCCCGTTCCCGCGGTTCTCGACGGACCTGCAACCGCCGGTGGCGGCGGTGCTGGCGACGGCGGAAGGCAAGAGCAAGATTCGGGAGACGGTGTTCGACAACCGGCTGCTGTATGCGGAGCAGATGGCGAAGATGGGCGCGGAGATTGAGGTGCTGAACGCGCGGGAAGCGGTGATGACCGGGGTGCCGAGCTTGCGCGGGGCGGAAGTGGAAGCGAACAACATCCGCGACGGCGCGGCGATGGTGATAGCGGCGCTGTGCGCGGAGGGAGAGAGCACGGTGCGGGGCCGGCGCTACGTGGCCCGGGGTTATGAGAAGCTGGAAGAGAAGCTGCGTTCGCTGGGGGCTGATATAGCCGTCGGATAGCCGCCGATTAGCGGCACGGAATGCGGGCTGAACAATAGCAGTGGGGTAAAGGGGAGGGCTGAGGTATGTTTCGCATGGCGACGTCGGTCGGGGTGGATTTGGGGACCTCCAACATCCTGGTGTATGTGAAGGGGCGCGGGGTGGTGGTGCGAGAGCCGTCGGTGGTGGCGGTTTCGGGGGACGAGATCGTGGCCATGGGGGAGAAGGCGCGAGAGATGCTGGGTCGGACGCCCGGCTCCATCTCGGCGGTGAAGCCACTCCAGGGCGGGGTTATCGCCAACTTCACGATCACGCAGAAGGTGCTGCGTCATCTGCTGCGCCGGGTGTGCGGCCGCAGCA
>Ga0315293_10006533_pt1 | contig 10904 bp, 7 predicted proteins | sample YL17G13_20_MG_FD_203071 | JGI IMG/M metagenome (GOLD analysis project Ga0315293, IMG submission 203071) | Sediment microbial communities from Yellowstone Lake, YNP, Wyoming, USA - YL17G13_20 | ecosystem: Environmental > Aquatic > Freshwater > Lake > Sediment | place: USA: Wyoming | collected... | reverse complement strand
AGTAGGCAAATTTAGGCATTTCGTGTCACTAATCTGTCACCGATTTGGTGGCATGGGGAGAGGTCCAGTAGCCCGTCGGGCTCATAACCCGGAGGTCGTTGGTTCAAATCCAACCCCCGCTACCACCCCTATTTTCTTATTTCCCCTGAATTTTAGAAATTTCCCTGATTTCTTGTTTTTAGCCTGAGTCATTTAAACTGAGCCATTTTTAACGGTTTTGTCCACACCGTGTCCACATGGCGAGGCAGGTAGGGAAGTCTCTGCTCATAGCATGTTAATCGCGCACAGGGCAGGAATCTTAGGTTTGATTGGCTCGAATCGTAGCCGTGCAGGATGTATTGTCGTATACTACAGTGAAAATGACCGAATCAAAACAATCCTAGAGGAATACTTATGAAAGCGATTGTATACACCAAATACGGACCGCCGGATGTTCTTCAACTCAAAGAAGTAGAAAAGCCTACGCCCAACGACAATCAAGTACTGGTTCAGGTCCATGCGGCATCTGTAAATCCGGCCGACCGGGCTCGCATGGGTCTACCGTTCTTGGTCCGCTTAGTGCTCCGGCTTCTCAAACCCAAATTAGTGGACGGGCTTCTCAAACCGAAAAACACGATACTCGGAGCTGACATTGCGGGGCGGGTTGAAGCCGTTGGCAGAAATGTCACGGAGTTTCAGCCAGGTGATGAAGTATTCGGGGTATGCGTGGGCGGTTTTGCGGAGTATGTGTGTGCTGCTGAAACTAAATTAGCCCTGAAACCGGCTAATGTATCGTTTGAGGCAGCAGCGGCCGTGCCTGTGGCGGCAGTCACCGCCTTGCAGGGTCTTCGCCACGCTGGACAGATTCGGCCTGGGCAAAAGGTTTTGGTCAATGGTGCCTCTGGTGGTGTGGGTAGCTTTGCAGTACAGCTTGCCAAATCGTTCGGGGCTGAAGTCACAGCCGTGTGCAGCACGAGGAATTTGGACATGGCGCGCTCCATTGGGGCAAACCACGTGATTAATTACACCCAGGAAGATTTCACCCGAAACCAGCAGTGTTACGACCTGATTTTTGCCGTTAACGGTTATCACTCGCTTTCAGATTATAAGCGTGCACTGAGTCCCCAAGGGATTTATGTCTGCGCCGGAGGCACCATGCCTCAAATTTTCCAGGCCTTGCTCCTGGGGTCTTTGATGTCAAGGAACGGGGGTAAGAAAATGGGCAGCATGGGGATAGCGAAAGTAAACCAAAAGGATTTGGTTTTCCTGGGGCAGCTTCTGGAAGCCGGCAAAGTAAAACCCGTTATCGATAGACGTTACCCGTTAAGTGAGGTTGCTGAAGCTCTCCGGTATCTTGGAGAAGGACACGCCCGAGGAAAAGTAGTAATAACTGTGGAGCATAATTACAAAACCTGACAAAGCGCGCAGCATTTCCAGCCTGTTTCAGCCCCCTGACCTGCCCCCCATAAATCGGTCGAAGCCCTATCCTTTTGTAAAATGTCCGGAAGTTGCTGGCCAAGCTAATGGGCGGGCGGAGGACCGCTGGCCTGTCACGCCGGAGGTCGCGAGTTTGAGTCTCGTCGGTCCCGCCACCTGTTACCCAGGTTTTCCCCTGATAATCGAGGGTTTTCCTTCGTCGTCTAATTAGGTACCATTACGCAGAATTAGGCGAGTTTAGGCACAATCTGTTACCCCGGTGTGATATGGCGGAGTGGTACGCCTGCACAACCCAGCCCTTGCATCCTAGTTTTACAGAATGATATCGTTGGGTTAAATCCGAAGAGAAGTACTGTCCAATGCCAGAGGAATAAGCCAACTCCGGATTCCATTGCAGCGGCAAGTGCCCAGACTGAAGAGAGAGGCAATGGTGCCAAAGTGAGAGACCAATGAGTAAAAAGGACATCAAACGGTTCGGTTTTCATGAGGTAACAGCGGGCAAGCATAAAGGCTCTCTACACTATGCCGGCGAAAGGTATATCAAATTCCTAGGGGAACTTGGACTTCTTAGCAGTTATCTTGAAAGACGTATCGTTCCTGCAGAACCTGAGGAAGTATACATGCGCAGCATTATCTTAAACCTTCAAAACGTACTTGAACAGGAATCAGAAGAATTGATTCGCTTCTTTGTTCGAGGCCACGGCTCAAATCGCATGAAAAAAATCGTCAGAGCCATAGATGAAGGCTTCGTGTCCTTTGGCTCCAAAAGCAAGTGGCTGAAGGACAATGGGCTAATCGACGCTGGGGATTTGAACATCTTGGAAGAAATCCGGATTCTCCGAAACAACCTCGTTCATTCGAGACCAAGAGAAAGCCGTGTAAGATACAAGTATGGCGGAGTCGCTTTATTGACTAGTACTTCGATAAGGAACATATTCACAGATACGGAATGCGTACTCCAGAAACTAAGGAGCCGGTATGGAGCAGATTCAAAATGGGGAACTATCCCTCCGGGCTATGCCTCAGAGATGGGGTGGCCCAAGAAAGCAGTTGAACTCTTCGATAAAAAGAAGAAATGCTAGAATCTGCAAACAGAGGCCCGCACGAAACAGCAACGATTGCAGCCTCCATAATGGCCACCAAACTAGGTGACAATCCTTTGTAGGAGGACGGTTATATGTGCCGTGCCGATTTCTGGGTAAACGTAAGTGGTCCAGAATAATATCTAATCATGAGAATTTCCCCCCTCTTTCGTCTTTGCCTGTGAGGCCTATTCCGCCCTCGGGCGTCCCGCAGCATCGGCGGGCTCCGGCCTGGCGGTCTTCCTTGCCTCAACTTTCGACTCTATACTTTGTGAGCAGACTGGCCACATCGGTCTTTGGGATATGCCGCCAGCCCCAGAGGCTCCATGGCTTGAAAATCTCACTTCAGAGGTGATACATTGATGGGGCAAGGCTCTGAGAGGGAAACTGGCTTTATGATTTATATAAGGGATAACAAACCGCGTCAGGACAAATCAATATCAAATCAAAAGGAAACACTCCCTAACGCCCAGGTTAAAGGAATGAGGGTCGAAGCGGAGAGCAAGAAGAGAAGTGTAACCGGACTAACCAAGAGAGAGAGAAAACCACAATGAAAGCCAACGCCCTAGCTATAAGGGATGTCTTTGACCACGAGCATCAATTATTCGCTCCTCTATTTCAGCGACCCTATGTGTGGGAGAAGGACAAGCAGTGGGTCCCGCTATGGAACGATATCAAGAAGCTTGCAGTCCTGCTCTTGAACTGCACAAGTGATAAGGAAGCTCAAAACGTCAAACCCCACTTCTTTGGGGCTATCGTTCTTGACCAGTATCCAGTTCCGATTGGAAAGCCTGACTCCCGTTCCATCATTGACGGACAGCAACGGCTAGCAACACTTCAAATTTTCTTTAAGGCTTTTAGCGACTGCATCAGGGACAATAACAATCTTTCCCTCCAGGCGAAGAAAATCAAACGGCTTATATTCAATGAGCCTGTTCAGGATGAAGCGGATACCTACAAGGTCTGGCCCACAAATATTGACAGGGACGCTTATAAGGCCGTGTTGCTGGCGGAAAATCCCTCCCATCTATCCAAAGTCACTCAAGAGATGGGCATTCACATGAAGTCCAGTATTGTTCAAGCTTATCTCTATTTCTACGGCGTTATAGAAGCGTGGCTCGATGAAGCGACGGACGACGACGGTCGATACAAGCGAGTGGACTGCTTGCTCAATGCTGTCCGGGAGAAAGTCCATCTCGTAGTAATAGACATGGACGACGAAGATGACGCTCAGTCCATTTTCGAGACACTCAACGCAAGAGGCACACCGCTCTTGCCCTCCGACCTCATTAAGAACTACCTTTTCCATCAGGCACAGTCAGAAAATGCACTAATGGACGAACTCCATAAGAAGTATTGGCTGGAGTACGATAAAAACGACGGCTTCTGGCGAAGTGAATATGGCATCGGACATGCTAAACGACCAAGAATTGACCTTTTTCTCCAGCACTACCTGACTCTTAAAACCGCAGGGGAGGTTCCGGCCGGAGGAATATTTGCGGCGTTTAAGAGCTTTGCCGAGAAGGTACAAAAGCCCGTTGCTTGGCACCTGGAAAATTTGCGTGATTACGGACGGCACTTCAAATTTTTCATGGAAATGGAAACCTCTCCAATTTCCGCCGAAGGCAAGTTCTATCAACGCTTGAATATTATGCAGCAAACGACTGTCTATCCGTTTCTGTTGGAGCTTTACCAATTCACTGAAGGAGACGAGGCACGGACGCAGGAGCGAATAAAAATTCTGGGAGATGTTGAATCGTTCCTTGTAAGACGTATGGTATGTAGATTATCCACGCGAGCATATAACACACTGTTTCTTGATTTGCTTAAGTTCCTGCTAGATAAAAAAGATTTCTCGCAACAGAACGTAAGGCAGTTCTTGCTCAAGCAGGATGCAGAAAGCAATCGGTGGCCGGATGACAAGGAATTCATGGATTCGTGGCAGAAGGTTCAAATCTATCACGCGATTACTCGCCCTCGCCTGCGTATGATTCTGCTGGCACTTGATGAGGCAATGTTCACGCCACTTACAGAAAAGTATACACTTCAAGGCAATCTTACCGTCGAGCATATCATGCCTCAGGGGTGGGAAATGCATTGGCTTCTTACGCCGAGAGAAAACGAGACACCCGAATCCTACCTGGAACGGAAACAGCGAAGGAATGGGCTCGTTCATAATATCGGCAATCTTACTTTGCTAACAAAATCGCTAAATCCGAGTGTATCAAATGGCCCGTTTGATAATTGGACAGACAATGGCAAGGACAGGAAGGGTAAAAGGGATAGCATTCTCGAACACAGTGCTATTAACTTGAATCGCTTCCTAATAGATGCCAAGTCTTGGGGAGAAGACGAGATTATCAAGCGAGGCGAATATCTTTTTTGTATCGTTGCAGGCATCTGGAAACACCCAACAACAATAGCAAAAGGCTACGTTTAAATTAATATGTAGTCCTCGCATATTGCCTGATGTCTTTCCTTGATTTTTCTTTATGGCCTGAGTTATCTAGCCTGAGCCATTTTTAGCGGTTTTGTCCACACCGTGTCCACACGGATTAAAAGGAACTCGTCTAGTATTCTCGCTGAATGGTCTTACAAATAGCGCCAGGTTCGAACGCCGGCCTGTCACGCCGGAGGTCGCGAGTTCGAGTCTCGTCGGCCCTGCCACCTGTTCCCTTCAATTTCAACGATGTTCCTTGTTTGTCTCCTTTAAGTCCCGTTACGTAATTTTCAGTGCTTTTAAGCAGGTTTGGCACATTTTAGTCACACGGGGAGGAGTATGTTATTACAACTCTAAATCAAACCAAGTCGTTTCTTGTGATTTTTTTCACACTCTGTCCACACGGAACTCGAGAGGAAATCTATACGGGCAACCTTCTAGCTTAATATTCTGATGTTAAAAATTGCCTTTATATGAGGCTCGCTGACATGGGAACTGGTGACTTCAGTTTTAGGATGAAAAACAATAGAAAGTTGTATAATAGGGATAGCGATGGGGAATAAATTCTCCATAAGGGAGGGTTGGAGGCTAGGAAATTGGCTAAAAATAGAAATGCAGTGAGGACTTCCAGTTTAAAAATCAAGCCTGAAAAGCTTGCCCCGCCTGGGGTTGAGGGCTATCTAATTTGTCTGGAGAAATTGCGAGGGGATGATAGGACCGACAAAGAGCAACTGAGAGATAAAGACGAGCGCGAATTTGAAGTCAAATGTGCACTCGGAAAGTATTTTGCAGTTCCTGAGGAAATTCAGTGCTCTATTCCAAATGGATATGGAGAGTCTTATCTTCTCATGCCTAAAGAAGAGAAAGAGTCAGTCCTTAAAACAGCGCAAGGCGAGTATCATTTATTTAAAAACTTGAATAACGAAATTTCCATGATAGCGTTTAATTGTCGTGCCCATTCTTGGCAAGAGTCGTTTGATAAATTCTATTTGGGGATAGCTCCGTTCTTAGATCACCTAGCTTATTTGGCTGATATACCTATTGTTGTGCAGAAGATATATTGTAGAGATAAAAAAAATAATCTCTCCGTGGCCAGTTATGCAACCCCTTACCCTGAGGTAAAGTTAGAACCTCACTCCGGGGAAATGAGAGAAGAATTTCTTCCCTTCTATGCTTTATTCCGAGAAGCAAAGAACAGCTTTAGTAGCTATTACAGATTCCTTTGTTATTACAAGATAATGGAAGGAATTTTTGGATATCTGCGCCCAAAGTTAATGTTGGAAGCTCGTAGACAGAATATAAAGATAGTCACCCAAAAAGAACTCGTTCCGTCCCATAGAGAATTGGATTACTTTCAAAAGCAGTATGTTGGCATGCAGATAAAAACACTGTTCGATAATGAATTAACGCAGGAATACAGAAACACGGTCGCTCACTTTGTTGTAAAAAATAGTCCCATTTTAAATCCAAGCAATTTCTATATGACGGTGAAATTTGCTGATATAATTCTCCTGAGTGAGTTATGCGCAAGAGAGACCCTTAGGATACAATTAGATTATCATATCCAATTTTATAAAGGAGGGGGAATATTATAAGCCAACCTGATGTGCATTGATTCCGATAACAGGGGGGAGCAATGAGAAAGCTAAGTTGGGACGATTATTTTGAACGAACTATTTATGTAAAAGTGCAATTTGACTTAGCTAGGGAAGCAATTTCTACTTTTAGGGAAACTCCAGATGTTTTAAAGCGGTTTCTAGAAAAAGAGTTAAATTCGTTGAGACAGTTGTTAAGAGAGCATTCAGCAAAAACTGGTAAAGGCTTAGCAAAACATTGGGCTTTTAGCGAAGAAGAGGAAACTAGATATTTTGAAGTGTTAGCGTCAAATACTCAGGAACAATTAACTAAATTTGAAAATTCATTAAAGCAAAGCGAGCTAATATTGCGTGTTACAATTTTCGAAATTTTTATGAAAAACATACATCGGCAAGTGTTAAGACTGAAACCAACTCTTCTAAATGTTAATAAACAGATACCCCTTGGCCACATTCTTTCATTGGGCTATAAAAAAACCATCGAGGAACAGATAGATAAAGCGGTCGATACCCTTGACCGTATGTCTGTTGGCGCTAAAGCAAAGTATTTCAAAGAAAGGATGGGCATTGATTGGTTTGAAGGTAAGGCAGTGCCATTGTTGGAGCATGTTATTAATGTTCGCAATAGCATTTTACATGAAAATCCAGACAGAATAATTGACAAAGTAGATATGGGACTTACTGTATTGATGTGCACAGCTATCCCTTTTGTGTCCATAGCTCAAGGAGCTGTGCTTTATCCCAATGGTTTTAAGATGGTTAAGGGGATAGATAAGGCAAAAATCAAGAAATTAATGAAAATAGAAAACAAAACTAATAAATAACCACAATACTGACACTATGCAATCTCTTGTTTTCGAAAAAATATCTTTATATTGGGAAATTTATGTTTAGTCTTTCTTTGAATTCCAGGCTCATAATTTAGCTAATTTATGAAAATCCTTGTGTACATGGGGAGAATCCGCTTAGTCAGATGCTTTCTGAAACCAGGGAAGGTGGTTCTCAGCCATCAGATCAGGGTTCGAATCCCCGTGGCCCTGCCAGCTTTAAGATCCCGTTTTCCCCTGATTTTCGTGTCACTAATCTGTCACCGATTTGGTGGCATGGGGAGAGGTCTGTTAGCTCGTCGGGCTCATAACCCGGAGGTCGTTGGTTCAAATCCAACCCCCGCTACCACCCCTTTTCTCAAGAAATTCCCTGGAAAAGACAAAATCTTTGCTTCTTTCTTTTTTGGCTCCCTTAGCTGGAATTAGGCGACTTTAGGCATTTTTTGGTGACAATTTGGTGACAAAATTTTGGAGAGGTCTATTTATTGTCCCCGTTTTGTCCCTACGGCGGTGATTCGAGAAGAGGTTCGTTCTCTTCTCGTTTGACATCTCTTTTCGTTATGACTTAATATTCTTGACAATGGGGAACAATTCTTTCGAATCTGCTTTCGAAATAGTGCAGAAACTCGCCCGCGAATTTGATGATAGTAAGAAGTTCTTCCTCTCTTCCGAATATCAAGAAGCAGAAGTTCGCAAAGATTTTATCGACAAATTCTTCATCGCCCTCGGTTGGGATGTGAACCATGTCAAACAGACCAACCCCTATGAGCAGGAAGTCAAAGTAGAGCGGGGCGTCGCAACGGGGGGTAGTCAGCGAAGAGCCGACTTTGCTTTCTGTCTTGCGCCCAATTTTCGTGATATCCGGTTTTTCGTCGAAGCAAAGAAACCCTTCGTTGATATCGGAACGAAGGACTTCTTTCAACTGATCCGCTACGGTTGGAATAGCCAAACGCCGCTCGCCGCCCTTACCAGCTTTGAGCAGTTTCACATTATCGACTGCAGATATAAGCCCGATATTGAAACCGCACTTAACCGATCCATCGCCAAGTACTACTGCACTGACTACTCCAACCGTGAAAAGTTCTTGGAAATCTATTGGCTGTTCTCCCGCGAAGCCGTTGTCAGCGGGTCGCTGGAGAAACGTGCCAAAGAACTCCCCAAGCTCCGTGGCAAGGCTTTGCAACGTGGCCTGTTCGCAGGTGGCTACCAGAGCATTGACGAATCCTTCCTCGCCGAACTTGACGAGTATCGCACCGCCTTGGCCCATACTTTCAAGAACCGGAATCCCAAGCTCGACAGCGAGGCACTGACCGAACTCGCCCAACGCACCCTTGACCGCCTCGTCTTCCTTCGTTTCCTCGAAGATAAGGGCATCGAAGCACAACACCTTGTGGAACGCTTCGGCGAGAAAGGTACGGTCTGGGAAGATTTCATAATGGCCAGCCGTCGCCTTGATGGCATCTATAACGGCATTGTCTATAAGCACCACGACATCCTCGACGGCGCCAAGTTCCGGGTGGACGAGGACACCTTTGCGGACATCTGCGAAAGGCTCGCCCACATAAATTCTCCCTACGACTTCAACGCCATCCCGATCCACATCCTCGGTTCGATCTACGAACGCTTCCTCGGCAAGGTCATCATCGCCACCGATAAACGCGTCCGGATCGAAGAGAAACCGGAAGTCCGGAAGGCCGGTGGCGTTTATTACACCCCCGAATATATCGTCCGGTACATCGTCGAGAACACCGTCGGCAAACTCATCGCCGGCAAGACACCCAACCAGATCGCCGAGATGCGCTTTGCTGATATCGCCTGCGGCAGCGGCTCTTTCCTGCTTGGCGTCTTTGACCTGCTGCTGAACTACCATGGCCACTACTACAACAACAACCCCGGCAAGGCCCGCAAGGGCGACTGCATCAAGCGCGACGGCAAGCTCTTCCTCACGCTCGGGAAGAAACGCGAAATCCTTCTCAACAATATCTACGGCGTGGACATCGACGCCCAAGCTGTCGAGGTCTGCCAACTCTCGCTTTATTTAAAACTGCTCCAGGAAGAGACAGAAGCCAGCGCCCAGCAATACCTGCTGGACTTCGAGCACATCGCGCAAATGAAGAAGCTCCTACCTGATCTCAGCAAGAACATTGTGTGCGGCAACTCGCTCATCGGCATGGATATTCTGGAAGGTCAGCTTTTCGCGCGTGAAGAAGAACGCAGACTCAATCCCATGAACTTCGAGCATGCCTTCCCTGAAGTGATGAAACGCGGGGGCTTCGACGCCATTGTTGGAAATCCGCCGTATCACTATAGTGCGGGCCAAAATCAGAAGGACTATTTTAAATCACATTTCAAACTCACTGAGTATCAGACAGATCTTTACATTTACTTCATCGAAAGGGCGATTCACATACTTAAGAATAACGGTTGTATGGGTATGATTGTGTCGGATTCGTGGATTAAGGGGAAATACTTCACGAAACTTCGTGGGCATCTATTGCAACAAACCCAGCTGGAGAGTGTAACCGTGTTTGACTACCCCCCCTTCCGCGGGGCGACGATTGAGAATTCTATCGTTATGCTCAATAAGGCACAGCCAAAAGAAGCCATTGTGGTCCGAACGTTCACGTCTCCAACTGAGTTGACCGACTTGAACGTTTTGACGGTCAAGGACTGCCTGGTTAGGGGCTTCATCGACATATACCAATGTGACGCGCATTTGCGTGTCATCGAGGAATTTGAACGAAACAGTATTCCTCTTAGTAACTTTTGTAAGATCAACCGAGGAGTTCACGCTTACCGTACCGACGGCTACGGAGAGAGTAAATTTTTAAAAGGCCCGCAGACGAAGCGCGACAAAGACGAGCAGTCATACCATTCTACAAAGAAAATCGATTCAAGTTATTTTCCAGAAATCAAGGGCAAGCACCTTGGTCGGTATTCCTACACGTGGGACGGAATATATATCTCTTACGGAAATTGGTTGGCCGAGCCTCGAACGCCCGAGTTTTTCTTTAATCCAAAACTTGCGATCAGAAAGATAGTCGCCCAAAAACTTGTATGTACATTTATCAAAGAAAGCATAATCCTTGATCAGTCCGTTTATGTTGCCATTCGAGAAAAAAAAGATCCCCCCTCTCTTTTGTTTCTTTTAGGTATCCTTACTTCAGCCATCGGCGGTTGGTACATACAGACCAAGTATGGTATCTACGACACGCTATATCCCTGGTTCACCAAGGAGCAATTATCTCAGTTTCCTATCCCTAACTTGGACTTCTCGAAGCCAGCTGACAAGTTGCGCCACGATGAGATTGTGGCAAAAGTGGAGGCGATGCTAGAGGCGAAGAAACAGTTGGCGCAGGCGCAAACCGACAAGGACAAGACCTATTACAAGAACAAGTGTGCTGCCCTCGACCGACGGATTGACCAGCTTGTCTATGGCCTCTATGGACTGAGCGAAGACGAAATCAAGGTCGTCGAGGAGAGAGCATGAAATCTTGGTTCATAATCCACAGCCTTGAAGCTTATCGTCAGCACCCTGACTATA
>Ga0315293_10006532_pt1 | contig 10905 bp, 9 predicted proteins | sample YL17G13_20_MG_FD_203071 | JGI IMG/M metagenome (GOLD analysis project Ga0315293, IMG submission 203071) | Sediment microbial communities from Yellowstone Lake, YNP, Wyoming, USA - YL17G13_20 | ecosystem: Environmental > Aquatic > Freshwater > Lake > Sediment | place: USA: Wyoming | collected... | reverse complement strand
TGACGCTCAGAATATCGAGGGAAGCATATAGAACGCTGGAGAAACGGCTGCAGAGTTTCAAGGCCGAGGTGCGTTCCATAGCCCACAAGGATGAAAAACAGGCGGAAGTGGTGTATCAGGTGAATATTCAGGTGTTTCCGAATTCCAACTAGGAAGACGTGGATGGACCGGATCAAACTCATCTTGGCAATTGCATTGCTTCTTCATTGCACTGTTGACAATCGCGTTGTCGGCGGATCGAGTGAGACCGAGACCGGAACCGTTGCAGGGCTGGTGGTTTACCGGGACTCCGCGCACGTCACCGGAGCGATTGTCGGCATGAAGAGCGTTTCGCCAACAGACAGCCCGTCGATTTCAACCGTTCTGTCCTCCTCGCTGCAGGCAACCACCGACTCGAATGGGGCTTTTATCTTCCCGCCGGTTGCCCGGGGTGAATACGTCGTGGCCGCCAGGTTCTCCGACAGCCTGACCGGGCTCGTTCGCATCAATGTGAAAGCGGGTGATACTACCCGTACCATCATTCAACTGACGCAACTGACACCCGCGAACCAGAACCCGCCTTCGCCGGAAATGGTCTGGTCGGTCGCCACCAACGAGATACTATTCGTAGCAAATACACTCACCGGTTTGGCGACGCTCGTTGCGGTGAATGCCGCCAGTAAAAAAATGCGTTGCATCGACTCAACCGCTGGCCGAACGTATGGGTCAATCACGCTTTCCAACGATGGGCGAACGCTATACTACTGCGCTACGTTGCCAGGACAACCTAATTTCTGGTGCAGGTATCGCGTTGCCGTTGACGGCACTGCTGCGCCGGAGCCTATTGTCCCTGACAGCTCGATTTTCGGCGGATTTGTTTTCTTTGCGGAGGGTTCGTTGCTCGCGTATCGCACCGGAGGCCTTTTGACGCCCAATTCGGTTGTTGTTGTAGATGCCACGACGGGAGCGCCTAAATGTTCGGTCGCGCTCGCTGCTTCGCCCTATGGGTTTTCCACCGACGGGAAGAACCTGATTTGTATCGCCGGCAGTTGTCAGCCGCAGGGATGCCCACTGTCGGATTCCATCTATATAGTAAATATCGCATCTGCAAGTTCTTCCACGGTCGGTTTACCGGTCACCCAAAGCAGTGACCTGGGGCATCCCTGGTTTCTCCATATGGATCGCGATACGTTGTTTGAGGGCTACGTAAGCAGCCATGTTGGAATTTCCACGTCGGCGTATGATATCTACTATGTCAATACTGTCAGCGGCAGTACTGCGCACCTGTGGGGAAGTCCGGACTTCATCAACCAGCTGTTTCTTTTCCGGACCCCGGATGGCCGGAAGATTTCGTTCTGGACTGCGCCATCATGGGTCTCATCACCATGGACGCTTCACCTTCTCTCCATCAATCCGGCTGTGGAACAAACCGTATTCACCGCGAATACCTATGGAAGTTCGGTCGCATTCTCTCCAGACGGGAATGATATTGCCTGTATGCTCGGCAATGTGGGCAGTTCATCGGTTTGCACGATCAACTTTGCGTGGAACAGGTTTTAAGCCTGGCAAATAATGAAGAAGCGTACTATGCATCGTCTCAAACTCCTCTTTATACTGGTATTACTGTGCCGCTGTTCGGTCGACACCCAGCTTACCGGCGGCTCAAGTGAAACAGAGACCGGAGCCATGCTCGGAAAGGTTGTCAACCGGGATTCAACGGGCATTGGCGATGTGCAGGTAACCCTGAACAGTGTCGCAGCGTTCGACAGCCTGAACCTGACGAACTACTTCCTTGCCGGTTGGAATACCGTCACCGATTTCAACGGCCGGTTCATGTTCGTATCATTGACAACCGGACGCTATGCCGTGGCCGCGAACTATCACGACACTCTTGGCGGCATGGCCCATGTCGACGTGTCAGCGGGCGAGACCACACAGGTGACTATCACGCTGCTGCCGATGGGTGTGATCCGTGGGACGATTGATCCGAACATCATGCAGCTTGCACCCCGGGGTTTATATGTGATGGTGCTCGATCTGCCCAGGCGGGTCATGGTCGACCGGGCCGGAGCGTTCGAAATCAAGCCGCTGCCCGCAGGTGACTACACCATCCGCTTTATGTCGGGCGACTCGGTATTTGCGGATGTGCCGGTGCATGTCAACAGCGGAGAAGTGACAACGCTCTGCAATTATCTGACCGTCGAACCCCCGGTGATGGACAGCACCGATTCGGCCAATGTTCGAACGATCCTCGACACGAACGGATTGTCCGCTGTCGCGGTCCGTCTTGTTGCCGATATGAATGCCGGAGGGAGAATAACAGCACTTGATCTGACGTCACGCGGTTGCTCGGTCCTGCCGTCGCAAATCGGACGCCTTTCCGAATTGCGCACGTTGAAAATCGGCGGTAACCGGCTTACCAGCCTGCCTGATTCACTCGGTGAACTCTCCCGGCTTGAACTCCTTGTCATCGGCCAGGTTCCAGGATCGACCGGCAACACTATCTCTCCGTTGCCTGCCAGTCTGGGCCGTTTGACAAATCTCAAATCACTGGATCTTCGCGGTCAATCCATGAATGCGCTTCCCGACTGGATCGGCAGGCTGCGTCGATTGGCGTATCTTGACTTATCATACAACCTGCTTTCATCGCTTTGTGACAGCCTCGGCCGATGCGACAGTTTGCAGGAGCTGCGGATCGAGTACAATCAGCACACAACGCTACCCGCTGTCGTGGGAAGCCTGAAAAAACTGCAAACCCTTTGGGCAGGCAATAATCCGCTTTCGTCAGTTGCGCCGGAATTGGCCGGTTGCGAAAACCTACGCTGGCTTTACCTGGAATACTGTTTCATGGATTCTCTGCCTTCACTGATGCTCGATTTGCCTGCTCTCCTGGGCCTTTATCTCAGCTCAAATCGATTGACATCGCTCCCCGATTCGGGATGGCAAGGCTCTTCTATCACGAGACTCTATGTGACAGACAATCTTCTGACAGCGCTCCCCGGAGATATCATCACCCTGACGCCGACAATGCTTTCACTCGCTGGAAATGCTTTGTGCGGCATCCCGGATTCCCTCGCCCATTGGGCTGATTGCTATGACCGGGAATGGCGCGCCAGTCAAACATGCCCAGGGCCGCAATGGACGCTGTGGTATGGCGACAATTTCGACAGGGCTGACGGCGCGCTCGGAACCCTTTGGCAGACAATTGATCAGTCTTTGCCACGACCTGCCATTTTTCAGGGATTGGTCAGGTCGATGAATCCCGACACAACGGAACAGGTGCGTTTTACAAACGCGATCGGTTCCTCTCCAAAGACCCGGATCAGTATCGATCTCAAATGGCCTTCGACCGATTCAGTTTTCGGCGGCCTTGTGTTGAGAGACAGCGCGGGAAATATCCGTTACCGCCTGATCCTCAAGAACACGTCAGCCGACCCGGCCAGCCCGATGCTTACGCTCTGCTTCTCCCAAACCAGCTCCGATGCGATTGTCAATTATCAACAGGTTGACTTTGACAGCACCTTCGCACAAGGACGCATTTTTGGTGACCATACGCTGACTCTATTGACTGATGGATCCACGATCACCGGAAGCATTGCGTTTCATCCCGTGGTTCTGGCAAAGATCGAGCTGCCATTTCAGCCCTTTACAGTACGGGTCGGATTGGTTATGCGCGGATCGGACAATAGACCTTTGTTCGCGGATAGCTTCAAAGTGGAGGTACTGCAATGACTGGAAATTTCGTGACGTCAATTCGGACAAAGAACGGTTAATCCACAGGAGGTATTTCATGAGAAATGCAATTCGGTTCCTGGTTGTCATGGCGCTGCTCACGCTGCAATTCTGTTCAAATCCGGTTGATGCGAACCGGCTGCTTCCGCCCGAAGGGTTGACCGCTACAGCTCTTTCATCAACCACAGTTCAGGTATCATGGGGGGCGGCCCAGGGAGCACTTTTCTACAATGTGTATGCGGGAACCTCGCCAGAAAGCGTTCTACTCATCACCCATACCAGTTCGATTTCATGGATTGATACCCCGCAATCATCGGGCGGACTGTATTATTATCGTGTTCAATCCGTCAATGACAATGAAGCCTCGATAATGTCGGCGCCAGCCTCGGTGCTGATTGCCCCTGCCCCGCCCGAAACCCTGCATGTCGAAGCTGGGAACGCTTCGGCAACAATACGATGGTCTCCCCATTCCACGGATTCAGCCATCATCTGCATTTCCATTGATTCCTCCATTGCCGCAGGCACGCCTTACGATTCCTCAAGAGCGCCTTCATCGCCATATACGGTCACGAATCTGACAAACGACCGGAAATACTGGCTTTCGGTGCGCAGCGTGGCAGGATCCATGATTTCCGCCAGAAGCCGCGCTCTCCCTGTAATTCCTCGTGCGCTTCTTCCCGTAACCGTCGGCATGAAGCTCATTCCGCAGGGGACCTTCACCATGGGAACCATGGACAGCGTTGTTTTGTGGGGTACATTCACCATGCAGACATTCAACTCTCCCACTCATCAGGTGACGCTCTCATCTTTTTATATGGATTCCACGGAAGTCACCCAGAATGACTATCTGCAAATAATGGGGCATAACCCGTCAAAGGCGAACGGGTCTGTCGCCATTGGATCAGGGGCCTATGACAATGGTTCAAGCTTTCTGCGCGCAGTTGACAATGTTTCATGGTACGACGCAGTGCTTTTCTGCAATGCCCGGAGTGAGCTGGCCGGACTCGATACTGTCTATTCATACTCAGGTGTCACTCCTGTCACAGGATTTTGTCCAGGACCCTGGGATGCCCCGATACCGCAGCTCTCAAATGTGATAACCGACTATACAAAAAACGGCTATCGTCTTCCCACCGAGGCTGAGTGGGAATACGCCTGCCGGGGGAATGCAACGACCGTCTTTTACTGGGGAGACGACAGTGCTGTGGGCACGATCAGCCAGTATGAGTGGAGCACTCATACCGGAGATGGCCAGTGGTCTTTCCCGGTTGCACAGAAAAAACCCAATCCCTTTGGACTTTATGACATGATAGGAAACATGAACGAATGGTGCAATGATTGGTTCGCCCCATATTCTGCTGGTCAGCAAACCAACCCGGCAGGACCCGCAGGCGGTTCCGGCCGTGTAATACGCGGGCCAGGGGGAATGAACTCCTTCGCCTATTTCTTTTATGATACCGGCAAATGGCGCTCGTCAGGGAGACTCGATCAACGATTCGGGGGATTCAGATGCGTCAGGTCTGCAATGTGATATTGGGAAGTCACAAACACAATTGCCAAGGCATACGATTAAGGAGAGGAGACCACCGTGAAAAATTGCAGTAATTTCTGGACAAGAGCTGCAGTGTTGATGTTGAGCGGAATTCTATCCTTGTTCCTGTGTTGCGACAAAGGGAACCCGATAAATGATACCAGGCATAATCCTGTATTTGGTACAATGACCGATATTGATGGAAATTTGTATAAGACCATACAGATAGGCAATCAGGAGTGGATGGCCGAGAACCTGAAGACCACCAGGTGCAGCGACGGTACGCCCATTCCGCTGGTGGCCGATTCGGCTGCATGGGGCGCTCTCGCCACGCCGGGATATTGCTGGTATAACAACGATACTGCCCACTATGGGAACACCTACGGGGCGATATACAATTGGCACGCCGTAAACACAGGCAACCTGGCACCCGCAGGCTGGCATGTGCCGGACACGACAGACTGGAATATCCTTGAAAATTATCTGGTCGCCAATGGATATAACTGGGATGGGACAACCGACAGCAACAGGGTGGCAAAATCCATGGCAATTGACTCCTTCTACTGGAGCTTTTATGAGACCCAGGGCACAGTCAGTTGTGATGTATCAACAAATAACAGAAGCGGGCTTTCGGCCCTGCCGGGCGGCATACGCACGGCCTATGGCGAGTATATCGAAATCGGCAGCCGTGCCTGCTGGTGGACTTCGAGTGCAATGCCCTCCGATGCCTCCGGCGCATTGTGCTTCAACATCTACTACGACGGAGTTGGCCTTGATAGATCTGGCGGATCCAAAAAATGCGGGACGTCAATCCGGTGCGTAAAGGACTGATGCAACCGTCTTCTATATTGGCGCATAGCGGTAGCAATACCAATTGACATTGACACCGTATAAAACGGTCTATCGGTATTTGCCGCTGCCCAGAAAGGACAATCATGAAGAAGCTCGCGTTTGTGTCTGCAATAATCGCGTATGTTTCGTCCGGCATGGCGGAGAGTATGGATGATGATGCCAATTTGCCTCCAAGACCCATCGGGCAAGCCGTTGTCGGCGCTGTGTTGTGCGGCTTGAGCATTCCTCACCTGATAATCGGTGCAGCATCGATGAACGTCGGTACTCAGGATCCGCGCTGCAACAGCGGCAATTACGGCCTGGCGAAATTCCCGGGCATTGCCGGTTACGCAGAAGGTATCTCTGGCATTATCCTGCTTACGAGTGCAAGTATTAGATGGCAAATCAGGACAAGAATGGAAAGAGCCCGTAACCGCAATCTCAGTCTGTCGACAGGACTTCTTGCTACCGGCAGGCTTTGATGCGGCTTTCAGTCCTTGACGTTGATTGATGGTACGTGTCTTCATTCGTATGTCAACATCGGTACTGTCATCTCTTAACAATTCAATGAAAGACGGAGGGCTATGTCTTGCACAAAAGTACAGATTGTCGCGGTATTTTCTGTTCTCTTTTCAAGTTTTGCGTTTACGGGCTGCGATAAGAACAGTGGTCCGACAAATACTGGCCCACAAAATGACCTTGTTGGCATCTGGAATCTTTCGACAATGACTTCTGACGGCCAGACACAAACTCCGACCGATATGGGCATGCAAAGTATTGTATTGACAATCACGTCAGGCTCCAAATACTCCGTAGTCTTAACCACCGTTACGGCAACTGCAACTACTCAACAGGGGACCTACACCACCTCGGGCAATCAAATAGCTTTTACAGACACTACTGGTTTGGTTTCATCCGGGTCGTACATTCTTTCAGGAAGCAATGTCACCTTCACATTAACCAACAGTGTTCTGGGTGATTATACTCAGATCTTTGTTCGGCAATAACTCATTTGTTAACTTCATTTCTACTACCTCTATACCTCCGAGAATTCATTCGGAATCGTTACGGCCGCTTCGAAGCATCATAGCCGGAGCCGATTTCCTCTCCAGCAACCCTTCATCCACGACGTTATTACCGATTTGCAGGGAAGGATCATCAGGTCGGATGTACGCAGTCATGGGCTGTACTGCTTCGTCGTGAACGGCAGGATCGATGTGGCATTCCACCCGTCCGGGCCTGCGGGCAAACCGGCGGTGCGATAGAAGACGTCGCGGGCCATGAATTCGCGCGGTGGCATCCGGCCTTTTCGTACCGGCTGCTGTTTCCGGTGAGGACTACGTATGCCTGTTCATCCGCCGCTGCAACCGCACGCCGCGTCGGGTTTGTGAAAGTCACAACTATGCCCACACTGTCGCGACTGCTCGCAGAGTCTCCCAGCGTTCCGAGCAGAGACCACGAGAACCCGGTCCTCACCAGTGACGCTGGCGCGGCATAGGCTGTGTCACCTGCGATGTCCACCCCACATACGCCCCGGCCGTCACATCGCCGACAAAGTGGTAGTCGTTCCCGATCAACGTCGCGCCCAGCTCCATCAGTGCCGCAATCCACGCCCATCGGTAGCGGGGATATTCGCGACACAACGCGAATACCAGACACGTGGCAACGGTCATGTGACCAGGGGGAGACCCGGAGAAGTTGTCACCCGTGCCGAACCATTGAGGAACCGCAGGCTCCACAATCCACGACCGCGCACACTGCCGTCGCAGTATGCTCTGAAGCACGTCCTTGATCGCATATGACAATGGCATGCTCAACCGGATCGCGCCAAGCAGTCGCGTCACCGACTTCCATCCTCGCTTGACGGATAACCAGTACCCCGCCAGCGCACACAGCGTGAACAGAATGACGGAGGGCAACAGGTGATCGGGGAGCTCGTGCTTGACGATTGTGACGCCTTGGGAGCCGTAGGATTTGGTGACCAGATGGGCTGCAGGCGAATCGAGCCAGAGGATGCTCGCGGCGGTTGCGGCGAGGGCGGTGAGGGATACCAGGAAGATCTGGCGGTTTGTCATGCAGGAGGAAGATACGTGGGAGGATGCAGGGCTCGGGCGAGTGATGCCGCGTGACATCTCGGTCCTCCTGTCGCGTGGTGACCGGTGCCCCGTGACCGAGCAGAACGCGGTGCTCATCGATGGTGGCGATGGCTCTCATGCGTCGCTGCATGGTCGCCGGGCGTCCGCTCGCCTGGCGTCGCCACGCCACTCTCGAGGGGCCACCCTCTATCTGGGCACCGAGGGCTCCCGGGGCTCCTCTCAGGGCCGAGGAGGACCCCAGAGGAGACCCCGACGAGATCGGAGCCCCAGACGATCCAGGTCGCCCTCATCCAGACCACAGAGACCCCGCGCCTCCGCCATGTCATCGCAGAGAGCCCCCTGATCCCCTGCCACGCCTAAGATACTATCCTGCTGGACGTCGAGATCCCATCGATCTCCGCACCCACCGCTCGTAGTATTTTCGTGGAGACCAGCAGCACCACACCCACATACCGGAGACACCATGATCGCCACGCTCCTCACAGCTCTCATCGGCATCGCTGCCGGCGCCGTCGTCTTCTGGCTCGCCTCGCGCGGACGGGAGAGCGCGGCACTCCAGCGCGGACGCACCGAGGCCGGCGCAGAGATCGCCGCCGCCAGGGAACGCATCTCTGCGCAGGATGCAGAGGCCACCGCATCCAGAGCCCGCATATCTGCACTGGAGTCGCAGCTCGAAACCGAGCGTCGCCGCGCTGACGAGCAGTCGCAGAGCGCTGCCACACTCGCCTCACAGGTCAAGGAGCGCACCGAGCGCCTCGACGAACTGCGCCGCGCGGTCTCCGAGCAGGAACAAGCACTCACCCAGCTCCGCCGCGATCTCTCCGACAAAGCAAGCCGCATCGCTCAGACAGACACACTCCTCGAACAGGAGCGCAAGCAGTCCGCGGAGAAGCTGGCACTTCTCGTGCAGGCAAAGGAGCAGCTCAAGACCGACTTCGAGAACCTCGCATCTAGGATCTTCGAGGACAAGAGCCAGCGCTTTGCCGATCAGAACAAGACCAGCATCGATGCACTGCTGTCGCCCCTGCGCGAACAGATCGGCGAGTTCCGCAAGCGCGTGGATGATGTGTACACCAACGAGGCCAAAGACCGTCAGGCACTCTTCCACCAGATCAAGACACTTTCGGAACTCAACCAGCAGGTCAGTCGCGATGCTGTTAACCTCACCAATGCGCTTAAAGTGGATCCGAAACTGCGCGGCAACTGGGGGGAGCTGGCACTCACGCGCGTGCTGGAGATGTCGGGGCTGGAGGAGGGTCGCGAGTATCATCGCCAGGTTGCCACCGTGGACACCGAGGGCGATCGCTACTTTCCCGATGTCGTGGTCCACCTCCCGGAAAGCAAGGATGTGATCATCGACTCGAAGGTGACACTGGTGGCCTACGAGCAGTACTCCAGCGCCGAGACCGACGAGCAGCGCGCCACAGCGCTGGCCGGGCACCTCGCGGCGATACGCGCGCGTGTCAAGGAGCTGAGCGACAAGAAGTACGATCAACTCGAGGGCGTACGCACGCTGGACTACGTGCTGCTCTTTGTGCCCATCGAAGGCGCATTTCTCACGGCCATTCGCGAAGACCCTGAGCTGTTCAGGGATGCATTCGGCAAGAGCATCATTCTGGTGTGTCCGTCAACGCTGCTGGTGACGCTGCGGACCATCGCGAACATCTGGCGCTTTGAGTACCAGAGCCGCAACGCGCAGACCATTGCGAAGAAGGCCGCAGACCTGCACGACAAGTTCGCCACGTTTGCAGAGACGTTCCTCGATGTGGGCAAGGCTATTGACGCGGCGGCAGAGCGTCACAAGAAGGCCACTCGTCAACTCGCGGAGGGGCCGGGCAACCTGGTGAAGAAGACGCTGGAGTTCCGGGCCCTCGGTGTGAAGGGAAAGAAGGAGTTGCCTGCCGCGCTGCTTGAACTGTCGGCAGAGGCCGGAGAGGACGACGCGGGCGTGATCGATTCTTCCGAGCAGTAGATGAGTGTTCTGGGGGCTCTGCGGATCCCGTTGTCAGCGCGTGCTCATTGAGTTGGAGCCCTTCGGCTCAGGAGCGCGCGGACGGGAGCTGTCTGTGGCTTGAGCGCCGTAGGCGCGGCACCTCTGCAGTAATTGGCAGGTGACAAGGTGCTCTGGAGTCCCGTAGGGACGGCACCAACACAACGCGTCAGAGCATGTGCCGCCCCTAACGGGGCTCATTGCCGCATACTTCACCGGCTGCTACAGAGGTGCCGGCCCTAACGGGCCTCAATGCCTGCAGCCGACAGTCTGAGCAGTCCGTCAGCCAACTTGACACGCATGCGTGTGTCGGGATCGGTGCGGCGCAGTTCGGGTGAGAGGACCAACCTGGTGCTACGCCGCCACAGATGACGTCTGAAGCACCTCTCGATGGACCTGTTCCGCGCACATGTCGTACTCGCATCCGTCGAAGCCGATTCCGTAGCCGTCGTCGATGACGTGGACAGTGGCAAACACATGCGGGTCGTTGAGGGGCGCAGCGACTCCCTGGAACTCCTCTCCGAGCTGAATGTTGCCCTCGACCCCGTCGGAGAAATGGATGTGCAGTTCGCGAAAACGCGGCGCGGAGACTTGTGTGACTCGTACCATAGTGTCCGTCCGAAAACCCTTAATCTTCAGAGAGATTTGACACGTGAATGTGCGGTACCAAGCATAGTTACCAGGCCGTTTTTGATCGTCCTGAAAAGGCAATACAATTGTGTATCATAAACGTTGACAAATGGGAT
>Ga0315293_10006531_pt1 | contig 10906 bp, 5 predicted proteins | sample YL17G13_20_MG_FD_203071 | JGI IMG/M metagenome (GOLD analysis project Ga0315293, IMG submission 203071) | Sediment microbial communities from Yellowstone Lake, YNP, Wyoming, USA - YL17G13_20 | ecosystem: Environmental > Aquatic > Freshwater > Lake > Sediment | place: USA: Wyoming | collected... | reverse complement strand
TCACCTTCGAATCCCAACTCGCTGATGGTCGGAGGAGACCTAAAGGGAGAGATATTCGAATTGTTCGGCTGACGCGCGTCCAAAATAAGCGGCCAATTGGCTTCCAGTACTCCATTCTCCGCCACCGCCTGAATGCGATTCTGGCCTGCGACCACAACTTCCATTCGCCCATCGCGATCGAAGTCGCCCGCCGTAGGAGACGCCCACACCGTCATCTCCGTGGTTAGAGGAAATCCTGACCGATATTCGCCGTTTTCCGGATTCAGCAGCGCCACCTCCCCATCAAAGCCCAAAACGACCAAATCCCAGCGTGAATATTTCTGGTGATTTATGGCGATCGGCGCGCCGACGCTTCTCAAGTTAAGGCGTTTCGTCCAAATTGAATCACCAAGTTGATCTACCAGAGCAACGCCGCCGTAATTGGTGACCATGAAAATGGAGGCGGCCTCTCCGGAATCCGACAAACACAGCCCGGCGATGGATTCGTTCTCAAAAGGCGCGATGCGCCAGAGCAGAGTGGAATCTCGAAAGGCATACAAATTGCCTAGCATGTCGCCGATATACCAGGTTAGGCCGGCCATGTTATCCCGTACCAGCGGCGACGCTTGGGCCAGGGTGTCCAATTGCACATAGGACAAAGACGGCGGCCCAGCCGGCATGGGATAATCAAATAAATAAATTCGCCCGGCCAACGAGGGTATCACCGCCGGAAAATTGCCATAATCTGTTGCAAATGCTGGTGTGCCCCTTACGCCCGGCAATAAGGCCAAAAGAGTATCAGTGACAATAGTACTATCGCCCAGAAGATTTGCATCCCAACGGGTCCTATAGTAGTTACCCTGAGCCCGGCCCAGGCTGTCGAATGCTTGCACATATCCGTTCGAGGTCACCGTCAAAATCCAATCCGTCTTGCCATCCGCATCAAAATCCAGAGCCGACGGCGACAGGATCCCCGCCGCATCTGTCAATTGAACCGGGAATCCCGCCTGCGTCCAGTTATTATCAATCCAGAAGCGCATCACGTCGCCCGCCTCGCTGAAGCCGCCGATTCGCAGGCCCGTTGGAGAACCGTCATGCGTCCTGGTTCCCGGGTGCGAATCATCATAGAAGACCACGGTGCTGATTTGCGGGTTGGCCGCCAGAAACTGAGAATTCCCGCCGAAAAAGAAATCCCCCGCCCAACCCAGTTCCGTCCCGTAGCCGACGTCAAAGAAACCGTAGCTCTGGCCGATATCCTGCGCTCCATCGGCCTCCACCAGCTCCACCCCGCGATGGCTAAGGTCTGCATTCACCCGATTGGCGGCATAATTGGCTTCGATCACACTGTCGTCAACATGCCAGATCAAAATACCTTCGCCCGGGATTCCGAAATCGTAATTTTCCACGCGGACGATAACGCCGAATTCGCCATCAAGCTTTTCGACGGTGTAATCTTCGTTTATTTGCAGCCGATTGCCGTCGCCGTCGTAGGCAATAGTGTACGTCAGCGAATCCGGATCCCAGGAACGGTTCTCCATCAGGTAATATTCCGAGGCGTTGAGGTTGATGCGATAGATTTCATGCTGCGTGGAATCTCCCGCATCCCCCCGCCCGTGAATATTAACCCAAAATGTATCGGCTTCGGCGGATGGCGCCAGCAAAACCGGATCGGCCCACCCCATGAAGGTTCGCGACCAGGCGCAGGGTCGGGATGGAACCAGTCCCGCGAAGTTGCCCGATCCCTGATCCATGAGATCAAATCGTCCCACTCCCGTATTCCCATTATCGGTGTCGTACAGCGCCGGCAATCCCAGCGACGTGGCAAACAGCAGCGCCTCGGTGCCGTTCATGGCGATCTCTGCGTCCACCTCCGGCTGGTATTCGCACTCCGGCAGCAGCAATCCGCCGGCAACCGTATCCCCATTCACCACCACGCCCGGATATTCAGGATAACCCAGCGCGTCGCACAGATCTTGCAGCGTAAAATAGGCCGACGGGATGTCGTGCGGCGTTTCGTCAAAACCCAAGGCGAAATCCTTGCCCACCCCGGCATGGAAAATGATGAAGGTATTATAATCGGCGGGATGGATGGCCATATCCTGCCCGGCCGCTTCCCAGGCATCCCGGAAGAGCCAGCCCAGGCGCACGTCCAGATCCTCGGGAGTGGTATTATAATTGTAGTGCCACATCTGGTGGTCCAAGAGATAGGCGTCATTCAGCGCTTGCGGAAAGACGGCGAAGGTATCCACCCGAACGCTGCTGTCCGATATTTCGCTGAAGTAGTTGCCGAGGAATTGCAGATGATCTTCGAAATAGGAACGGTTGTGCGGGAGGGGATCCACCTGGAAGTCGCTCGGGATGCCCGAGCCGAAGGTGCCGTTTCCGGTGGTGGTGGAAAGCGTATCCGGTTGGAATTCGACGCGGATGGCCAGAATTCGAGCGCCGATCTGGCTGACGGGAGTACTGACCATGCGCTCTTTCAGCCGGTCAGCAACCGTCGAATTCAAGTGCGGGGCCAGATTCGCGCTCCATGCCGGAGCGGATAGGAAAAACCCCCACAGCAGGGGGGTAATAAAGAGGCGTTTCAACGCTTATCCGTCGTCCTTATAGTCCCAAATTCAGCGAGAACATCATGGTGTCGGTCAGCGGATGGTTTTCCCCGGCGGAAACGTATCCGAAATCGAAGCGGTAGGATGAATACGCCAGGGAGAATCCGAAGGTCCAGGGGAAGCGCTGACCCAGCTTGTCATAGTAATATCCCATCCGCAATCCCACCAGAGTCGAATACCAATATTCAACCCCAACATTGGGAATGACGCCCTGAATCTCATTTTCGACGGGGTTGTTGGTCCAGGAGGAGAACAGGGCGATATAGAAGGGCATCGCCCGGCCATCATCGTAGCGATCCACCAGCTCTTTCTGCAGGTCGAGATTGACCGTCAGGCGGTTGAATTCAGAGTCAAGAATTTTGTAGGATCCACCCACTCGAATCGTCATCGGCAATGGATCTGCCTGAGCCCGGTCAATGTACGAAATGGCCGGTCCCATGTTGGTCAAGGTAGCGGCCAGCGTCAACCCCTTGGTGAAGGCTTGCCTATACATCACCCCCAAATCCACCGCCATAGACGTGCCGACGCCAGTCCCTTTTTCCGCCCCGGCCCCCTGATCCGACAGATGGCTGTAGATGAACTTGGTCGCCACGCCCAAGCCAAGCTTGTTGTTGACCGGAGAACCATAAGCGCCGGTAAAAGCCACGTCGTAGCTGTGAAACGTCCCCGTGGGATTATTATTTTCGTCCCGCCCTTCGGTGGCGCCGTAATTTGTGAAGATGATATTCCCACCGACCGTGCCCCACTCCGGAATGTAGTGCACGTAGGAGACGAAGCTGTAATACAGATCCGACAGATGGAATTGCGGCAGCAGATTCACGTACATCAAGGACAATTCCTGCCGCTCGATGAAAGCCATGCCGCCCGGATTCCACCAGGTCGCCGTAGCATCATCCGCTTGAGCCACAAAGGCTTCGCCCATGCCCGCCGGACGCGCTCCCGGCACCAGTTTCAAGAAAATAACCCCGGCTTCCGAGGGCCCATCCGCCTGAGCCGTCGGCGCCAAACTCATCCCGACGATTAGCGCACACATCCCCACGAGGCGGTACAATTTCATTTTTCTCTCCGGCATAACCGTTCCACGAAGCAACGCTTCATCCTAATTTAGCTCAAGCGCGCCCGGCCTGCAGCCACCCTTTCGGCGCGATACTTAATTAAAGTGAAAATTCCTGCCTAAGGTTTCAAGCAAAATGCGATATATTTCGGGGTATGAGGCAGATAGGTAGGCGCTGCAATTATCGCAAAAACACCAATTTCCCCAACTCCTCGGCCGTTCTTCCGTCCAAGCTTTGGGCAAAAACCTTGTACAGGTAAACTCCATTTGAAAGGAGATCGCCTTCTTCATCCCGCCCATCCCAGATCAGGTTAGGATTTTCAACGTCATAGACGTCATTTACCGGCACTTCCCGGATCTCCTTCACCACCCGCCCCGCCACCGTATAGACTTTGATCGAAACGATGGCCGGAGCCTCCGTCAGCCGGAAGGTGAATCGGGTCGTGCCTGAGAAGGGATTGGGGTAATTGAGCAGATCCGCCAGACCCAAGTCTCCTTCGGTCAAGACCTCGAAGGTGACCTGGCTGGTACTGGGATTGTTGGCGGCATCCCAGGCCATGGCCTCGGCTTGATGGACTCCACCAGACAGCTCGCCCGGGGCGAACTGGTATTGCGCCCGGCCGGTCATAGAACTGTTGAGATCGTAGCTGAAGGCGTCGGTCAGATCAATGGGACTCTGCCCGTCAATCGTTACTACGATGCCGTGCCCGGTGCTGCCGGTGAGGTTGACTCCATTGCTGTCCGATACCTGAACGTAGAGCACGGCTTCAGGGCTCACCTTCTCGCCGGACCGAAACGCCGGTGAATCGAAATAGAGGACGACCTGCGGAGGCGTGGAATCCTGCAGAGTGGTCGCCGTGGGGGCGAACACGACGGTATCACTGGCGCCCGAACCGGAAATCTCATCGGAATAAACCAGCACCGAGTACCGCCCTCCGGCACCGCCGTAGTTGATATCCACCGGCACCACGAATGACGACTGAAATTGTCCACTTTGCACACTGCAATCGCCGCGGAAAATGAGATTTCCGGGCAGACAATAGGTGGTTGTGGTTTCGTTTGGAAAGGTGTAAAGAACCTGAATTCGCGTGTCGAACACCTGCAGGTGAGCGATCCCCGAAAACGTCGTGATTGGGTCGCCGCTCTGAGTCAGGATCTGTCCGCCGAGTTGGGCGTGGCTGAGCGCATAAAGTGTATCGGAAGAGCCAGAAGCAATTTCGACCGGCAGCTCGGGCATGGCGAGGCGCATCAGCGGATCGCCCAGCAAATGATATTTTTCACTGTTTTCATTGGAGCTATAACCGGGCGCATTGTTGTGCTGGAAAAAACGCGATTTGGCCAGCATGAGCGCTTGGCCCAGTTTTCTTCCGCCCGGTACTTCGAAAAGGGCCTCATAGAAATTCTGGGCAAGCATCGCATTCGCGCCTGGTCCGGTTACACGCGTCGCCCCCATCCCGGCGATGCACCCCCCGCCCGGCAGGGTCAGCATGAGTTCGGGCATGCTCTGATCAAAGGGGCTGTCCCAGTAGGCCCAATCGCAGGTTGCGGCGACGAACAGCGGCAGTTTCTCGCCGTTGTTCAACTGCGGCAGATCCCGGCTCTGCAGGAAGACGTGTTCATGCGCCCATACCGAGGGATTCCCATGCCCCATGTAATTGACAATCAATCGCCCTTCATTGATGGCCGCCACCAAGGCCGCCGCCGCCGCGGGCTTGCGCCTCCCGCCCCCCGCCGGATCGAAGGTCACCGGATATTCCGTCAAATAAATCTTATTTAGGTTCAGCGTCTTCGGAATAAAATTTTCCGCAATGATTTCAGTATCCTTGGTATGAGTCGTCTCCCAAGCCATGAAAACTCCCCTCTCCCCATACTCATCGTCAGCAACGAAGGTGATCGTATTCTGCCAGGGACCGTATTCCCCCTGGGTTTCATAGGCGATCAGCCGGTTGATCATTTCCTCCAGCTCGTCCACGGATTGTGCCGGCCAACGGCCGGTAACCAATTCGGGAAAAGCCTGCGAATTATCGGTGGGGCCGAAATAGGAGTACCAGTCGTCCGTGCAGCGAATGCCTGACTCAAAGGGAATCACCCAGTTGGCGTCCCCCGTCGCCAGCCGATTCTTATAATCGAAATCTCCATCGCCGGCAAAGAGCACGTATACGGGCGACAGCGCCCAGTTGTAAAGCGGCAATGAGGTTTTTAGAAAATCCCGAATCGCGGCGGGATCCACCAGCCCCCATCCATATTCATCAAAAATATCGCTTACTTTGACCCGCAGGACTTCCACCGGATTGGGCGCTTCATTTTCGCGGTAATCTTCATAGGCGGCCATGGTTTCATAAAAATCGTCCGCGCAGATTACCACGATATCCGCCTCCAGGCTGATGCGCAGATTGGCGTACTCATCGCCGCTGCGAGTATCCTGGGTGATCGAAATCGGCTGCCTCAAGGCCTCTGAGGTGATAGCCAGGTAGCGCCTCGGGGATTGGGCCGAGCTGCTATCCTTGAACGTGGCCGCTTGTGCGACTTTGACGCCGGCGTAATTGGTGATATCGAAGATCCATTCGGGCGTCCAGCCGCCGCCGGCCTGCCCTATGGTATACTGCGCAATCCCATCTGCATCCGGACTGACGAAGGCCAACTGCCCTCCGGCGGCACTCTGCAAGTCTCGCGTGTACTCGATTTCAAAATAGTCCATGAAGACCGTGCCATTGCCTAAATGCTGAACTCGCAGCGAATTGCCGCCGGCCACCAGCGCACCCGGCGAAAGTTCCCTTTCATTGATGGTGCTGGACGTGGTAAATATGAGGACCTCGTTCAGGAAGACCTGGAAGCTATGCGGCAGCGCATCAGCATAGCGCAGTTTCAGCGTGAGGTGGGCGCCGGCAGACGCGGAGGTGCCCTCCAAGTTGAAGCTGTAGGTTCGCGAAGAAGGTCCCGAAAATACATCGCCGTAGAAATCCGGCATGGACACGGGCAGATTGAAGCTATCGTAGACAACGTTGAGTTCTCGTTCGTCCACATAATAGGCGCGGGTGAATTGCGGGGTCAGCGCCGCCGCCGCCGATACGCCCAGAGGAGCCATCTGTGCGTGCTGCGGCCCCTGCGGATTGATATTCAGCCAATAGATGTTGTAATCCGTATAAGGATTGCGGTAATGGAGATAGCGATCCTTGCTGCTGCTCCAGCTCCAATCGTGCACCGATTGGCCGTAAAACAGGATCTCATCCCCCTGATCAAAAGAGCCGTCCTGCTCGCCGGTGATCATGATGGCATTTTCAATCGGTTCCTGGGCGCGCGGGGTGATCAGGTTTTTGGGCAGCACGGTGCCGCCGTTATTGAAGAGCCGTATCGTCTTCGGATCCAACCCTTGCAGGTCAATGCCCGCTTCAATCAGATCATCATGCGTGATTCGGTAAATCCCGCTCTCTTCAATTTTAACTTTATAGAGGTCGCCGCTGGGCCACGGATCCGTCATGTCCAGGCCCGCCGCCTTCGGCATCTTCCAGCTTCGCGCCGCCCCCTGCCAATTGGATATCAAGCCTGTGTAAAGTTCCTCCTCCATCGGCCGGGGCAAACCGGCGCCCGCCTGCGCTCCTTGAAGCTGCACGACCACATCAATCGAATCCAGCACCAGCGTTCCGCCATCCGACGAGGGAAACCGGCAAGGATAAATCAACAGGCGCACGACTCGCAGATCGCGGTAATTTTCCGGCCCCGTCAGTTCAACCCAACTCTGCGGAAAAGGAGCGCCGGAACCATAATAGCCGGCATCCTCTGCATAGACGGATTCCACCGATCCCCCCGGCCCGGCGGTTTGCGTCGGCGTCGGCGCGGGAACCTGAGGCATCGGCGCACCCGAATGCGCGGATACGCTCCCCAAGGACGCCGTGGAGCCTGGAGGAATCGCCAGCCATACCACCCTCACGGGCAGTTGCGGCATCCCCTCCGCCCACGACAGGCCGGTTCCGGCAATTCGCGGAGTGCTATAAGTTTTGCCGCCGATTTGCACCGCCTGCCAATGAATGGCCGGAGTGCGATAACGCACCGAAATCGTCTGAGCGTTATTGCTCAGAAAGCTGATATCATCCGGATTGGAGGCCGCATTGGCGACGGAGGCCAAGAGGGCGAGCAGCAGCGGAATCGGCGAGGCGAGTCGGCAAGAACCGAGCGCTTCAATAAGATTCCGCTTCTTCGATGAGGAAATTGGGAATGTCATCTTTGACGCTGTACTTGAGTCGGCATGCATGGCAGATGAATTCATGTGGTTCGGTTTTATACTCCAGTTCGCCTTTACATTTCGGGCAAACCAGAATCTCGATCAATTCCTTGGGAAGCATTCTCTCTCCTCGATTATTCGCCCCGGGGAGCGAATCGAATCTAATGACAAAACTCTCGCTATGATAAACTTGTTCCGAGCTTGCGTCTTTTGCGGAGTGCTCTACACTCGAGCCAATAGCACCACGACCTCGCCTCCGCGCCGAGGCCCGCAAATGGCGCAGCTCGCCTGCCACTGGTAGATGAGGCCCGGCAAAATGTGGCTGCGATCCTGCGCAAATGCCTTGATCTCTTCGATGGCATTGCCCAGTCCGCTCTTGGGGCCCCGATGCACTCGCGTGAGAATGCGGGCATTTTCGAAAAGTTCTACGTTGGCGTCGTACTGCTTGGGATCCTCAATTTCCGTGAAGATTCTTCCCGAAAATCGCCCCGGCACGTGCAGCACCATCTCCGGGTGCAGCGCCTGGTAGCCCTTGCGCACAATGTCGCTCCTCATGGCCTCCACGGCTTTGGACCATCCTACCGGCGAGTTGAAGATATGCAGTACATCCTCGAAATAGAAGTATTTGCCGCTCCAATCCTGATCTTTCAGATGCCAGTCCGCATCGTTGATGTCCGGACAGCGGCAGATGACCGTTTTGGACATACGGAATCTCCCTGTGGTTCTATTTTTTGCGAAACGTCAGTCGAATCGGCACCCCGGAAAAGCCGAATTGCTCACGGATGATTCTTTCCAAGAATCGTTGGTAGGCCGGCGCAACGCCCGCCGGCCGATTGCAGAAAAAACCGAAGAGCGGCGGCGCCGTGCGCAATTGAGCGATGTATTTGATTCGGATGAATTTCCCCCGATCCGTCGGCGGAGGCGATTCTTCAAGGATGGGCAGCAGAGTTCCATTGAGCTTGGCGGTGGCAATCCGCCGGCCCCGCTCCTGGCCGATCTGCAGGCCCAGCTCCATGGCCTTGATAAGTCTTTGCCGCTGCAAGGCCGACACGAAGAGAATCGGCAGATGTTTGTATTCCCCCAACAGTTCATGCAGATGCTTCTCCCAATCCTCCGCCGTGCCGGTGTCCTTCTTCACCGCATCCCATTTGTTCATGAGCAGCAGCAATCCCTTACCCGCATGATAGGCCTCTGCGATGATCCTCTGATCTTCGCTGACCAGGCCTTCAGTCGCATCCATGACCACCCAGACGACGTCGGAGAACTCCATGGCCCGCGCCGTGCGCAATTGGCTGTAGAATTCCACGGCCTCTTTCGTCTTGCCCCGCCGCCGTAGGCCGGCCGTGTCCACCAGCACGATATCCTGTTGTCGAAAACGCAGCGGGGTGTCGGTCGCGTCGCGCGTGGTCCCCGGCATCTCCGAAACTACCACGCTGGTTTTTCCCGTCAGGGCATTCACAATGGAGGACTTGCCCACGTTGGGCCGCCCCACGATCGCGATGCGCAATCCTTCAGCCGGAGCTTCGTTTTCTACCCTCCCAAAATCTATCGCCTGATCTAAGAGATCGCCGATGCCCCGCCCGCCCATCGCGGACACCAGCATGAGCGGCTCGAATCCGAGCTGCGGAAAATCCCGCGGATCATTTTCCCTCGCCTCGTTGTCGGCCTTGTTGATCACGGCGATCACCGGCTTTTTCAGGCGATGCAGATAGCGCGCGATGCTCGCGTCCAGATCCGTCACGCCCGTCTCCCAATCGAGCAGGAACAGAACTCGATCCGCCTCTTGAGCCGCAAATTCCACCTGCTCGCGCACCGCCGACATGATGGGATCTTGGCTGCTGGGCAGCAATCCGCCGGTATCCACCAGGGCGAATTCCCGCCCGCGCCATTCGCTGCGAGCATAAATGCGATCCCGCGTTATCCCCGGCTGGCCGTCCACAATCGCCCGGCGCCGCCCCAAAATGCGGTTGAACAGCGACGATTTTCCGACGTTGGGCCGCCCCACGATCACCAGCAGTGGAAGCTTCACGGCAGAACCTCCCGCTCGCGGCCGATGATCATGCGAGCCCAATCGCCCTGGAAAACCTCCGCAGATATCCCGGCTTGACGGCTGATTTCATCCACCGTCCAATCGTCTAACAGCAGCCCGTCGCTGTTCATGCAGTCCGGCGGCAGGAATACCCCATCGAAGGGCTCGGCGGCAGTCAGCAAGATATAATCTCGCAGAGCCGCGGCGATATCCCGTCCGCCCAACAGTCCAGCGACTGTCACCGAATGCCCCAACAAATTATTATCAACTGACAGCACCTGAATATTGAGATTGCGAAATTTGCCCGTGAAGGCCGTGGCGATATCCCGCAGATATCTTGAAGCCGAAAGCCCGGTGACCCAGAGAATCCGGCGCTGGCGCGACAAGGAAACCGGGAGGCGTTTCATGGCTTTCTGCGCCTGATTAGAATAATACCGGATCAGGCCCACGCCGTTTTCCAACTGCGGATAGCCTTCATAGGCCTCTTCCGAAGGGATCGGTGCGCCCGCTAAGAGCAGCAGTTCATCGGCGGGATGGACCCAACGGCTGCCGAACTCGTTCATCATGCGCCGCCCAAATCGCTCGATCTGCAGAAGCACAGCTTTGGCCTCCTGCGCGTTCAGACTTCGCAGCTCCGGCAAATGTTCGCGATGCTTCGTCAACCCCACCGGCACCACCGCGAGCGATGTCAGCCCGGGGCACAGCGGGGCGAGATCGGTCAGACTCTTTTCCAGCGCCTCCCTATCGTTCCACCCGGGCACCACGACGATCTGGCCGTGCAGGGTGATGCCGCCGCTGATCAGTTTTCCCAGCAATGGCAGAATCGGCGCCTTCTTCACGCCCAGCAGCCGCCCCCGCAGAATCGGATCCGTCGCATGAATGGATACATACAGCGGCGACAACCGCATCCGCACCACCCGCTCGAGATCCCGCGAGGTGAAGCCCACCAAGGTCAGATAGTTTCCAAAGAGAAAGGAAAAGCGATAGTCTTCGTCCTTGACGGGTAGACTGGGCCG
>Ga0315293_10006530_pt1 | contig 10907 bp, 9 predicted proteins | sample YL17G13_20_MG_FD_203071 | JGI IMG/M metagenome (GOLD analysis project Ga0315293, IMG submission 203071) | Sediment microbial communities from Yellowstone Lake, YNP, Wyoming, USA - YL17G13_20 | ecosystem: Environmental > Aquatic > Freshwater > Lake > Sediment | place: USA: Wyoming | collected... | reverse complement strand
CGCGGCATGGTCGGTGGTGGCCGGGACGATCCTGGGCGCCTACTGGGGTGACTTCGCCTGGGGCCGGTGGTGGGGCTGGGACCCCAAGGAAACCTGGGCGCTCATTACGGCCCTGGTCTACATCGTCATGCTGCACATCCGCTTCCTGACGCCGCTACGCTGGCGCGGCCTGGTCACGGCGCTGATCTGCATCCTCGGCACGGCCGTGATGCTCTTCAACTGGGTAGTCGTCAACTTCCTGCTGTCCGGCAAACACAGCTACGCTTAGGCTGCGAGCGACAAAGGAAATACACACACTGCCTGTACCTTCTCTTCTGAAAAAGTCCGCAGAATCACTTGAATCCGGCCCGTCTGGATACGATAATGACTATAGCGACCAGAAGGCCGGCGTCAGCCGACCGTGGGTTTATCCCCTGGCCGCTCCTTTTTTTGCTGCTCCTTCACCCACGCGAGCACGTCCTGGAATGCCTCATTACCTTTATAGATAAGCGGTTCGATTCCCATGACCCCGCCTCTGTCTATGTCCTTGGGCGGTGGCGTGTTTCCCGTTTCGTGGTGCCATACTTCCGCACGCTGTTTGCGGAAGCATGGCGGTCGAGTCGCGACGGTCAAAAGACTTGGGGCGAGTTGCCCCTTGAACGCATGAACGGGTACGCGATAATGGTGGCATGAAGCGAGACATGGAGCTTGTCAGAAAGCTACTTCAGGCTGTAGAGGCAGAAGAATCGGCTTACGGCCTCAAGGCGGTCGAGCTGGGCGGCGAGTCCGAAGATCGCGTCAAGTACCAACTCCGGCTGCTCGTTGATGCCGGGCTTGTGCGGGAGCCCGAGTACTCGGAGTGGCCGAAAGGTGAGGGACGTCACAGATCTCCGCTTCGCATATACACGCAAGGGTATGTGTTGACGTGGCAGGGGCACGAGTTTCTCGATCTGGCGATGTCCGAATCGGTCTGGAAGAAGGCGATAGGAAAATGCGCCTCAGTGGCAGGCCGGTTCAGCTTCGAACTGCTGTTGGCGACCCTGAAGTCCGTCGCCGCTCAGCAGATGGGCTTGTCTTGAAGATGCCTTTAGAATCTTCCCACCGATCTGCCGGCAGGGGTTGGCCCGCCCCCGTGTCCCGCTAGGCCCAAAACAAGCGTATGCCGGCTGGCATGAAAGCCCCCAGAGCGGCCGGGGCGGCGGCGCGCGGCAGGCCCTGTCGGCCTGTCAGGCCATCAGGTGCTTTGCCAGGTTGTCTCTCTTTCATGCTCCGTTTTCCTTCCACAACATGTAGGGGGTACGCGGCGAACCGGGGCATCCATACCCCGGCATCAGGCCCGCCGGCTAACACCGCAACGGAATACGCCAACCCGCGGCGGCTACGGATTGTGGTAGGGCCACGCCACTACTCCGCAACGCGTCCACCGCACGAAGCAGCACTTCCTGCCAAGGGTTCCACGACAGCAGCCGATACACAATCCGCCGCCCGCCTCGCACGATCTGGCACGGCAGACGCATTACGCCGTTCAGGAACGTCTTGAACTTCATCTTCAGCAGTGACTGTTTCTGCGCCTTGTGCTTCTCCTTCCACCGACCGGTCTCCGGCAGAACCAACGCCAGCCACGCCTTGAGCGTCCAGGCCAGCGAAGCCATCACCATGTACGCCCAGTTGCCCACAAGGTCGCCCACTGGCATCTCCATCGCGCGAGCCCCGTTCTTGAGCTGCTCGATCAGGTTCTCCTGATTGCACCGCCCGTTGGCCGATGGCACGATCTCTTCCCGCGGCACCTCCCACACGTTGGTGATGTAGAAGAAGTACTTCAGGTCGTCGAACAGCAGATTCTCCCCCTTTTCCACCGTCAGGTTCTTGCACACAACCACCACCCGATAGCTCTTGCGGCAGGCCGTCGGCCGGTACTCAAACTCCGCCACCATCTCAGAGAACAGGCGGATGTTCTCAAACTCCCGCTCCTTCACGATCCGCTCCTTGACGTTCTCCGGCCGGGCACGCGGACTCGTCGCCACCTCGTACTTCGGCGGCCGAATCAGCCGTTTCCAGGCCGTTTTCGGCAACCCGTCGGCGATCTTCACCAGGTTGGGCATCGCGTCGATGCCGAAGATGAACTCCTTGCCTTCGGCGTCCCATTGATCGAGCTTATGGGTCTGCGTGAAGTCCGTGTCGCCGCGGAACAGGACCTTCAGGAATCCCGCCCGCAGGCACAGGGCCGCGGCCCGGTCTAACCATTCGCCCGCACCCTCGCTGGAGGGCCTGTTGCCGCTGCGATTGACCAGGTACAGCGGCTCGCCCGTGTTGGCCAGCGAGACCAGCAGCGGAAGATAGCCCCACTGGCCCTTGTAAGAGATGTCCATGCCTTCCTTGCACTGGCCGCACGTCGGGGCCAGAGTGCCGTCGGCGTCGATCACCGCCCGCTCGAAGAACTCCGGCGGCTGGAGTTTCCAGACGCCAAGGCGCACCTCGTTGATCGTGTCCATCAGCGTCTCGATGTCCGAGACCTCGAACCGCCGGCAGAAGTCGCCCTCGGTGGTCGGGTCGGGAATCCGCTGGGCGCCAAGGGCGTCGAGGTACGCCTCCTGGTTGCGCAGCAGCTCGATGTCCTCAAGACATGTTCCGCCGGCCATGATGTTGTATGCCATGTTCAGCACGTGGTCCGACTCGTGATACGGCAGGTGCACCTTCAGCAGGTGCAGCTTGTCGTCGATGGCCTCGATGAGCCCCGTCCTTTGAGCAAGCAGGTGAATTGCCCCGATGCCGCCGCAGGCCATGCCGTGAACCCGTTGCGCGACTTCATAGTGGATGTTGCTGGCGGTCATCATCGGGCTGTCTTGAGGCGACCAGTGAATTTTCCGAAGACGATGGGCGATTCTTAGCTTGCCATTGACCAGCCGTTGTTGTGTAATGTTGTTCACTCGAAATCCCTTTCGTTGGTTGAGAGTTCCGTCTCATAAACGTTCTTCTTAACCACAAAACAAAGGGATTTCGAGTCTTTTTTTCGCCGAAGCCCGGAAAAACCGCGCCAGCTACGCTTGTTCAGGGGCTAGGCCTCCCGCCAATCCTCCCGCCAACGGCCGACGGCGTCCGTCGCCGCCGCCTTGGCGCGGTCTGGGTCCACCCAATCATGTTGTCATCAGGCTATGCCCCTGAAGGCATTTGCCTTGCGGATAAACTCTTTTCGGGGCCATTGTGCCCGATCGGGGGGAAGCAGAATCTACCCCAGCGGAGCCTTGAAGGCATCGATACCGCCATCAAGCCGTAGGGCCTGCAAATCGGCCACCTTAGCCGGGTTGATCCGCATCTCGTGGTTCTCGGTCAGGTAGATTAGCCCATTGTCAAATGCTCGGTGGTAAGTGGGAGCCAAGGCCAGCCCATTATTGATTACGTCGGCGGTTGTGAAGGCAACGCGGCTCCGAGCGCCACTCCGGGATGCACCTTGCACTTTCAGGTTAGGGCCAATAATTGGCGTCCTGTTTACAATGGCCCTAAGTTAAGGCTCTTCAGCCTGAAAGGCTGACAACTGCCTGCCGGCGGCAGGCAGTCCAGCCCAGAGCAGAGCGAAGCGTCGCCCTGGGTACCGGGCACAAAACAGATTCAAGCCCTGTAAGGGCGCCATAGCTCTTGTCACGAGGCCTTGTTTCGCCCTTTCAGGGCTCTGCCTATTGGTGACTTGCTACCCAGGGCGGCGCTGCGCTTTGCCCTGGGCTGGGCTGCCTGGCATGCCCCTTCCGGGGCAACCAGGCAGCTTTGAGCCTTTCAGGCTCATTCGATAGCAAAGTTTCCAACCTTAACTCAGGGCCATCGCGTCCTGTTTACTCTATTCGCCCGCCGGTTCTGCGGGCTCTAGCATACTCGGCCTCCACAACCCTGGCCCCACTTTCGTCATGGACGCGGGCGATCAGGTCGGTGACATAACCAGCCCATCAACGGTAACTGTGAGTCCTGCCGCGCGGGCGCGATTTCTCGCTTCAGAATCGTCGATCATGCCGAGTTCGTCCACCGCCTGTTCAAAGGGACGCCCATCCACATCGAAAATCGCCCACCCCTGCTCCTCGGCCTCCTGGACCGTTATGTGAAGCCCCGGACTCCGCCAGAATATATGGTGTGTAAGTGACATGATAATCGTCTCCTGTCTCTCGGGGCCGTGGGGTCGTGCCTGTCGGGTCCGTAATGCGATTGCGCGGTTCGGTCAGGCCAGCGATGTCCGCCCCCGTGATTCCTTGCAGATTCGTCGCCTTCCTCGTGAGGCGGCACGTTGCGGCCCGCGTCCCGTACTTGTACAAATGTTTGCCAGCCAAGACGCCGTCCACAATTTGGTCTGGTCGGAACACTATCGAGATTTCGTCATTTTTCTCTTGGTCCAAAGCCATTCGTGACTGCCCCTGTCATGTTGTTTGACCGGAAGGACGTTAGACGGATTCGACCATGCGCCATTGACCGCCGACAAGTTCAATGTCGCCCCGCTTCTTCAAATGCTGCTGAGCCGTGCGAACGGCATGTTTCCACTTCTTCCCAAAATGCTTGCCATCCATGATCCGTTCCACGGTATCGTCGCAGAGGTCAGGATGTATCTGTCGAACCGCCCGGTGAAGATCCTGTGTCGAGAATGGGCCGGAACGGAGAATGTGCCGAATCGCTTCCGCGAAGATCGTATGAGATGGTCGTCCCGCAACCCGCGCCCGGATGATTTCTTCCTCTGCTTCCCTAAGCTTCTTATCGAACTCCCGCCTGAAGCTATTTCTCAGGGTCTTCTCGGCAGTCTTACGCATGTCGCGAAGTTCCAGGGTGATCCGAACAAATGCCTCCAATTGTGAACGGTCGATTGGCGAACCCAGAGCCGCGTACTCCACCACATCCTGGCGTATATGGCGAACAACAGGGGGCTCGAGGAAGCGAACCCCGTACTCGAAATTGCGGGCAAGCCCGCTGTAAGTCATATTCGCAGAGGTGACGACGGCTTCCGTGTCGTCTGCCACATAAACCTTCGCGTGCAAGCTGGGAAGAAAGCGGATTTCCGTTGCGGGAAAGGCTCGAACAACTGACGTGATGGCCTCTACGTCTGTTGCACCGGAGAGCATGTTGTCGCGAGAAAGGTCCGTCAGAACGAAAAGCCTGAATCCATCGGCCCAACCACGGGACGTTTCTACAACCGTGCAACAAGGGCCAGCGCCGATAAACGGAGAGCACAAAATCAAGGATCCCTTTGCACGCGACACCAGCGAGTTGAAACCTTCATTCCAAGGCGAGCGGAGCAATCCCGGCATGAGGAGCCCTTTCCATAAGCAAGGAAAACTCGTTGTTCCGGCACAATGCTATCGGCACCCGGTCAGCGATCCTTTGCACAAGTGCGCTGGGATGCACCGCGATCAAAGCAACTCGTAGTGGTAAAGGCTGCGGGTGGGCTGGCCGGGTATCCAAGCACCGCCAATGTCGATAACCAGCGATCCGCTTTCTTTTAGAACCTTCTTGAAGGCATGGCCAAAGGGCCGGAACCAGTCTAGATAATCCTCCGAATTGGCATTTCCGTATTCCTTCTTTCGCACCAGTCCGAAGGGTGGACTCGTCACAATGAGGTCCACGCTTCCCGGCTTGACGTGCTGCCTCAAGACTTCGAGGGAATCCCCAACGTAGACCGAGCCGCGTTTGGTCGTGAAGGCCAATCGGACAACATCGGCCGAAGAACCATCGGCTTCTTCATGGACATCTTTGCTGCAGGCTCTTGCACGCATAAGACGGATTATAACGATTGAGCCTGTCAAGTGACCCCGTGTTCTTAAGAATCCCCAAGAATGGGCCTCTTTGATTCTGTTGCCCAATCGCCTTTGCCTTCTGCTCCGCGATTGGTCGGATACGGCGAGCGCTCGAAGAGGGTGCCGAATATGGCGGGCTCGACGCTGCCCCAGTCCTATACGGCGGCGATTCGCAGCAAGCCGTCGGCAGGGCGGCGCGAATCGGCAAGCACGAACCGCTGTTTTTGAATCGCGTTTGCTTGTATGCTGGCATGATGCCGGGCGGTGCGGCTGAGGTTGTGGCGCGTGTCGCGAAGCCCGGCAGGGCTGTCAAACTTAGGAGACGATCATGATCGATAGGCTGTTGTCCATCTTTGCTCGCGGCCTGTGCGCGGGTGGGCTTTGCCTGGCGATGTCGGTTGGTGGATGCGCGGGGCCCGCCGGCAGCGGCGCGCCCGCCGCGGCGGCGGCCAAGGGCGGCGTTGTGCAGTTGGCGTCGCAGCCGGCATCGCAGCCGGCATCGGCGCCGGCGATGGTGTTCCCGGAAGGCAAGTTCGTCTCGATCTTCGACGGCAAGAGCCTGGCCGGCTGGAAGGTGCCCAAGTTCGGCGCCGACGGCAAGGTGTGGGTGCAGGATGGCCAGATGCACGTCGGCATCGGCGACGGCTGCACGGGCGCCACGTGGACGGGCTCGATCATGCGCGAGGACTACGAGCTTTCGCTGGAGGCCCGGCGCGTCGAGGGCGGCGACTTTTTTTGCGGGCTGACGTTCCCGGTCGGCAAGGAACCCGTAACGCTCATTCTCGGCGGATGGGGCGGGGAGCTGGTGGGCCTGTCGTGCATAGACAGGTACGATGCGTCGGAGAACGCCACGACCACGACCATTCCGTTCAAGAATGACCAATGGTACGACGTCCGCGTCAAGGTCACGAAGGCTCGCGTGCAGTGTTTCCTGGACGACAAGGAGATCGTCAACGTCGAGCGCGAGGGCAGGAAGTTCTCCATCCGCTGGGAGGTCGAGGAAAGCGTTCCGCTTGGCCTGGCCACGTGGAAGACGCACGGCGCGCTGCGGAACATCCGCCTGCGCCGATTGATCGACGCGGAGAAGTAGAGCGGTTTAAGTTTGAATGACGACACGGCGTTGCGGCCAAAATGGCTCAGATGCAAGGCGGGCCGACGAAGGCACCCCCCTAACGGGTTGTCGAGGAGGCCCAACGCCGCAGATGAGCCATTTTCGCCGCAAAGCGAAGCGGCGACGTGTCATCAGGCAAAGTTAAACCGCTCTAGCCGCACCGGCGCGGGCGAGCGGGCCGGACTCATCGTTGTTTCAAGTTGCGCATCGGGTCGGGGCCGTTGGTGTCGGCGCGGCGGAGGCGGACGGTGATGATGATCGCCTCGTTTCGCGTCCCGGACGCCGGCGGCCCAGGCGCGCCGGCAGCCCGGCAAGCCGGGACGGTTGTGGCCCGGCTTTGGCGGGCCTCGAGCTGCGAGGCATTGGGCAGGCGTTGGAGATTGGCCGCGTGGTACGGCTCGGCCGGCGAAGCAGCCACCGCGTTGGCGGCGGGCAGGCTGTCCGGTTGAGTCGAGGCAGCCTTCGGCATCGCCGCGGCGGGGCGGGACACGCCGGCTATGCAAAGCCCGTTCGACAACTCCCAGGTGTTTTCTTTCTGGCGGAGGCTGTCCAGCCTCCTGGTGACGGCATCGATGCGGTCCGGCGGCGCCATGACGAGGAACCGCAACTCGTCGCTTTCGCCGGGCATCAGGGAGAATCCCGTCAACTCATCAGCGCCGGGCTTTGCCGGCGCCGCCGCTGGTTTGGGCGCGGGCTGCCGGGCATCAGGCTGGTCGGCAGAGTCAAGCTGCCTGCCGCCGGCCGAGAACCTGGTTATGCCCGCGTCGGCCAGGACCGCGGCGACTTCCTTGGCCCCGGCGCCGAGGTCCATCACGGCCAGGTTCAGTGTGCGGGCTGTGCTCCCGAGCGCTGCCAGGCGTTCGACATCGCCCTTGCGAAAAGTCGCGCCCGCCGTGACCGCCGGCGCGGCGCTGCCGCTGCCCCTGGCCAGCAATTCCTCGCTCTTGCCGCCCTTCATGCCGCCGCCGGGGGATGTCTCCCCGCTGCCGGGTCTTGGCGCAACAGCCACAGCCGGCGGGGCCTGGCCGCCGCGCGTGCCATGAGGCTGGGACGGCCCGGACTGGTGCATGAAGCCCTGAACCGCCACGCCCGCGACGAACGCCACGAGCAGCACTGCCGCGGCCGCCGACGCCAGGCGGATGACTCCCTGGAGCATTCGCTCGCGGACGACGCGGCGCATAAGCCCGCGCCGCCGGGCCTCGGCGAGCACCCTGGCGACGAAGTCCGGCCCAGGGCTGACCGGCTGGATCGCTCGCAGTATCGTCCGTATGCGCCGCAGGTCGTGCAGGCGCCTGGCGACGTCGGGACTCTCGGCGGCGGCGCGGTCCACCCACCGGGCCGCCTCGGGCGTCAACTGCCCGTCGAGGTAGGCCGAGAGTTCCACCGAAATGTCGCCTTGTCCTTGCATCCCATCACCTCGCCCCCGGCCTGGCGCTCTGCCGTGCGCTTTGTCTCTATCGACATTCTACGGCGCAATTGGCCGCAGTTTCTCGCCGCCGGGCCGGAAAATCCAAAACTTCCACACTACGTTAGACGGATGTGCCGCCCTCGAGTTCCCCCCGCCAAACCGATGTATGACGATGACGGCCATTCCCGGCGGGCGCCGCGCGAAGCGGGCAGCGAGCATCCGTAATCGCGCGGACGCGCCCCGCCGGTTGACGCTGATTCGCCGCGAGCAAAAACGGAGCGTTCCTTTCAGCTTCGCCCCCGCCCCCGCCCGCGCTTGCGAACCACCGGAAACGTACGATATGCACGCAAGCCAAACTTTACTTTTTCGGTAATGCCTCAGTTACGGGAGGCTTGTAGCGCCGCCGTAAGGCGGTTTTTCAAGAAGCCCCTTACGGGGCCGCTACAAACGCGACTGCTCAATATTCACGGTTCTTTCTCCCCCCGTAACTGAGGCATTTCACTTTTTCGGGACGATCCAGATATTCCGGAAGAAGACCGGGTTCTTGTGGCCTTGAAGCCACAGCGGGCCGCCCTCGGGGCTTTCCTTCCTGCCGGCGCCGGTCTGGCTCTTGAGATGGATGTTGTCCTGGACCACCACGCCGTTTTGACGCAACGTCAACGACATGTCCTTGACCTTCTTGCCGTCCTGCCACTTTGCGGCCTCGAACTCGATGTCGTACGTCTGCCAAGTCAGGGGCGGGTAGCACATGTTCACCAGCGGCGCGACCTTCATGTACAGCGCGCCGCACTCGCCCGTCTTGCCCTCCAGCCCGAACGAGTCCAGAACCTGTATCTCGTAACGCCGCTGGAGGTATATCCCGCTGTTGCCGCGGTCCTGCCCGTGAGTCTCCGGCTTGAACGGCAGGAGGAACTCCACGTGCAGCGTGCCGTCCGGCAGGTCCGCCTTGGTCTCGGCGTCTATCTCGATCAGCCCGCGCTTGTCGATGCGGGCGTTGGTCCACGCGTCGGTGTTGCTGCCGTTAAACAGCACGACCCCGCCGGCGGGGGGCTTGGCGCCAAGTGTGGGGCTTACCCGGACGATTCGCTTGGCGGCGATCTTCTCGCCCGTGTCGGTCTGGCCGGTGAGCTTGCCGCTCTCGATGATCGCACCGTACTTGCCCGACCCGCCCTCGAAGACCGTCTTGCCGTCCTTAGTGGCGCCCTCGATCCTGACCTTCTTCTTGTCGCGGGTGTATCCGTCGCCGGGCAGGCCGTCCTGGTAGAACACGGCCACGAACTGGCCCTTGCCCATCGCGACGACCTGCACGCCGATTTTGCCATTGCCGGCCGAGCCCGTGTACTCGCCCTGCACGGCATAGTCCGGCCCAGTTTCGTTGGGATCCAGGAATGTCGGTCCTTCCGCCTTCGGCGGCCGGGGGGCCTTGGAAGCCTTCTTGGCTGGTGCGTTCTTCGTGGTCGGCGCGTTCTTGGCGGCATCGTCGGCGGGGCTTGCGCAGGCCAGGCCCGCGAGCAGTCCCGCGGCGGCAACTATTGACCAGACCGTTCTGGTTGTCATCCAGCTAGCACTCCTTCAAGCAAATCGAGTCCAACGACCAACATGGGCTTTTGCCCATGATAACCTAAAACCCGTCTGGCGCCACCAAGGTGGCGACAGAATGCTCAATGCCAGGAATGAAAATGCCATGAATGCCAGGAATGAAGAATGCCAGAAATGCCAGGGAGGAATGCCGGGTGCCGTGGTTTGCGGAGCCCCTTGGGGGCGCAGTAACCACGTATTACAGTTTGATACCGCCTGCCTCCGAGCCCGGGGAGGGACCGGGACACAAGACGTGGTTGCTCCATCCAAGACGGGATTCCGCAAACCACGGCACCCAGCATTAGTCATTTGGTATTCGTCATTCAGTTCCTGGCATTCCTGGCATTCCTTCCTGGCATTCTTGGCATTACCTCCCGCTCTGCGGGAGGTTCCCTCTTCCGCCCGCCCGGCGGGTCTGATAGACTTTGGAGCCTATGTTTGAATCGCTGACTGACAAGTTCACCGACATGTTCCGCAAGATGTCCGGGCGAGGGCGGATCACCGAGCAGAACGTGCGCGACGCGATGGTCGACGTGCGCACGGCCCTGCTGGAGGCGGATGTCCACTACAAGGTCGTTCAGCAGTTCTGCGACGACATCGTGCAAAAGGCCATGGGGCAGGAGGTTATAAAAAGCCTTCACCCCGGGCAGATGATGGTCAAGATCGTCCACGACGAGTTGGCGGCCCTCATGGGCCCCGTCGACGCGCGGATCTATTACGTAAGCCCGCCGCCGACGATCATCATGATGGCGGGCCTTCAAGGCTCCGGCAAGACCACCACCTGCGCCAAGCTCGCCAAGCGGATCCTCGCCCAGGGCCGCAGGCCGATGCTCGTCGCCTGCGACCTGCAAAGGCCCGCTGCGGTCGAGCAGCTAACCATCGTCGGCGAGCAGGCCGGCGTGCCGGTCTTCCGGTTGGAAGGCGAGAAGAACCCCGTCCGCGTCGCCCGCCAGGCCGTAACGTGGGCCCAGCAGAACGACCGCGACGTGGTCATCGTAGACACCGCCGGGCGGCTTCACATCGACGAAGAGATGATGAAGCAGGCCCAGGACATCGCCAAGGCCGTCAG
>Ga0315293_10006524_pt1 | contig 10914 bp, 6 predicted proteins | sample YL17G13_20_MG_FD_203071 | JGI IMG/M metagenome (GOLD analysis project Ga0315293, IMG submission 203071) | Sediment microbial communities from Yellowstone Lake, YNP, Wyoming, USA - YL17G13_20 | ecosystem: Environmental > Aquatic > Freshwater > Lake > Sediment | place: USA: Wyoming | collected... | reverse complement strand
TAACAGTTTATAATTTTATAAAATGAACACCCATTTGAATCGGTAACTGTTAATTGTAAAACGGGGGCGGTGTTGAATTGTGGTGGTAGTGTAAAAATTATTGGTAGTGTTGATCCACTTCCAACATATCCGCAATTATTACCATACACATCACAAGTATATGCACTAAATGGCATTGTTACACCTGTTATTGAACTAATCTCTATTTCATTCATAAACTAAAGATTAAGGACAAATAAAAACATCAATTATTTCTCCATATACATCAACTTGAACCGCGTATATTATCGATCCAGGTGATGAACTTGGGGATATTGCGATCCAATTATTCGCTTCTCCCGCTATAGGTAAACCAGTTGGTATATAAACTAAAAATGTAGATATTGTTGGTATTATGGTTGGTAATGACCATTGTGTTGCAAAACTATTATAATTAAGACAAGCGGTTCCACTATCCCCATACCAATTAGCCCCACTAACCCAAGTAAAAATTGTTTGACTTTCTGTTGGTGTTAATGTTGGTGTAGGTGTTGGCGTTAATGTTAATGTTGTTGTTGGTGTTGGTGTTGGCGAACAAACTTCACAAGATATATCATAATCTATGATTAAACTAACTATTACAGATGTATCTTGTAGTGGATTTATTGTTTGAGTTGTACATCCTTTTTTAATTTTTTCGCAAGTTGTTTTTATTGTGATTCTATTGTTTATAACATCTACTGTTACTTCAGAAATCCCAACAAAAGAATTTAAAGTATCTATAATTGTTTGTGACCACAAAGTATCACTAGGATAATCATTAATTGTTACACCAGTGTAAAATGAAGTTTGAGCTGATTGTCCGCCAACTTCCGTATAAATTGAAAATATAGATTCATTAACAATACAATTAGTATCTCCGCTGGTTAAATCATTAAAACCTTCTAAATACATTGATTTGACATTTCTATATCCAATCGTATTTGAATTTCTAAATTTATTTTGACAAATATTAAAATATCGGTAATTGTTTAACTTTTTTGTGCCAAAAAGTTGTACATTTTTGGTTGTAAAACATTCATTTGAATCCGTTATTGTTAATGAGTATGTTCCTGCTGACAAACCAGTTAATGTGGATCCTGTTTGTCCACTAATACCAATACCGCCCCATTCGTAAGTGAATGGTGGCGTACCTTTTGTAATATAAGAACTTATTGACCCATCGTCTCTGTCAAATGGTTGTACGACCATTAAATTAAAAAACACACTTTCACTATAATTTATAAAAATTGGTGAGTTATGAATACAAATAGGTGAGGTTGAGTCTTGTATTGTAAGTGTATAATTTCCATATTCCAAATTGTTAAATGTGCCAATAGGCGATACAATGGTTTTAGGGTTATATTCAGGACCTTCTAGTGTATATGTATATGGTAGAGTTCCTCCACTTGAAATAAGGACTTCTAACATACCATTTGCTATTCCGCATGTTGTTCCTGTCACAGAAGATGTTACATTATATAAATTTACAGAAGATATTATGGTTTGAGCGGTATAGGTGCATCCGACAGATTCTACTTTAACAATATATGTCCCATTTGAAAGTCCAAAAAATGTTTTAGATGTTTGTCCCATTGTTCCAAAATATTGAGTTCCTGAAGATCCTGATATTGAAATTGTTAGGGTTGGGTTTGTTGTTACACCATTATCCACAATAACGTATATTGTACCGTCGTTTGTTGAACAAGTTGATGGAGTGGTATTTACTTGTACTGTTGTAAATGAGTTTGGTGTGCCAACATTGACAGAATCATAAATAGTACATAATCCGGCGTCTGTAACTAAAAAATTATACGCTCCTGAAGATAACCCAGAAAAAACAGCAACTTGACCAAATGTTATTTCTACTTGTCCTGTTGAGGCGCTAAAAAAATAAGGTGGGGTTCCACCTGTTATTATAAATTCAACCTCACCATTACTATCAAAACAATTTGGTTGTTGTATAACAATAAATCCTGCCGATGTTAAATCACCAACAGAATTTATTGTAAAACTTTTTGTTGTTTCACACCCATCAGGATTTGTAATTTGAACATTATAGGATCCGGATGTTAATCCTGTGACTGTAGTTCCTGTTTGACTATTAACGTTTGTTAACCAAGATATCGTATATGCCGATGTTGGTAATGTTAATCCTGTTAAAAAAATTTTTCCGCTTGGTCCTCCGATACAACTACCGTCATTTACAACGTATCCTCCAAAATCGAATACATCAGATTGATTAATAACAACAGATGGTGTTATTCCTGTGCATCCACCTCCATCGTCAGCAACAATATAATAAGTGTTTGCGGATATTCCTTGAAACTCGTAAAAATTGTTTGGTGTGGATTCTGACTCTACAAGATTATTATTAATATCATAGAGTGAAAATGACGCTAAACCGTATACTCCGTTAGTATATCCCGTTATGGATCCATTATCATCTCCACATGTTGTATCTAATGAATCGATAGTTGTTGTTGTTCCTGAGGATATGTATACACTTTGAATAAAAGTATTAGATGCCGCGTCTGTTATCTGTAAAAAGTATGTGTCGGCAGAAAGTCCAAAATATGAAAAAACATAAGGTGCCGACGAAAGTATCGTTGTTGGTATAACACAAGGGGTATTTAAACAACTAACAATAAAATTTGGCGATGTTCCTGTTACTTCAAAATATACCGCTCCTGATGCTGTATTACTACAATCACCAGTTAAATTAAAATCATCTATAGATATACTCATTATTCGTTACAAAATACTTGAAAATTTATTCCAACGTTAATTTCGATATCATCAAAATTAGGTTGACAATTATTATTAAATACCATAATTTCACTATTTTCCGTATCAATATTATAACCATACCCTAAGGTTTGTAAACTTTCAAATGTTATTTCTAATGCGTCTAACCACTCATTTGAGGTTGGGTATTGGTTTGGTCCAACTCCTGTGTAGAATTCGTATTGAGCTAAAATAATATTGTTAATTCTAACGTCAACATACCAAGTGCTTTGGACTGTATTTATTTGACAATTTGACGATATACTGTAAAAATATTCAGATAATGTTGTGTTTAATACCACACCAAAATTTGTTATGTTTGGATCTGTGTCCCAAGGATAAATCGGGCATGTGGTCTCTTGTACTGGACAATCTACAACATAAAGTTGGGTTGTTAAAATACAAGGTTTACAAGGTACCGCAACAAACTTACACCCTTCTTGTCTTCTCCAAACAAATTTTTGTCTGTGAAAAATAGAATTTTCCAATCTAACACCTGTATTCCAAATTGTAGTTGCTGGTATCATTTGTTCAACAAGTCTAACCCAATAATCTCCCATACCATTAACAAAATCAATCATTGTCTGATATGTATAATTGTTATTAGTTATTCCAGCTTGAGTCAAAGATTCTAAATATTTCCAATAAATTGATTGTAATGTTGGGTATCCACCTGTTTTACCATCAGTAATAAACTGACGATTTCTAGTGTTAATCATATTTCTCCAAAATGTTTGAGCAAATTCAAAAAATGTTTTTTGTTTTGGTTTTGGTATGATTGTAGTCCAATCTATTCCTCCAATTTTTGGATATGGATTTGGCGGTGAGTAACATGGTGAAGGTGGACTATAAAACAATCCTTGTTCTGGTATCGGATAGTTGGTTTCTACAGACATAGACCAAACGTCATAAGCTAATCCTTGGGCAGGATTCATCATTACGTCAACATTTTTAACATTTAAAACTAAACAGTCTTCACTTGTGGTATAGTAAGCATTAAACCCACCATCAGAACTTATTCTTAAAAACGGATTAGTGTCAATCCAACTTTTTTTATTATCTGTGATTTTTCTTAGTTTAAACCCAAGATTGGTATATGGAAAATATCTATATCTATATAAATATTCTTCACCATAATTAAAAGGTAATAATTGTGTTTGATAGTTTGGATTGTTTCCCGTAAAAACTTGATTTGTTGGTATTGTAAATTCGGGCATGTTATGTTGTGGTGTAGATTCATACCATCCTCCACCTATTTGAAAGAAATAATTATCTGACGTGTTTGGCATTTTTGGACATCCAAACTCGTCTACAGGATAATCAGTTATTGTTGTTAATACCGCTATGTTTGTTGCTGTTGTTGTGAATCCAGTATATTGAATCCCTTGAATTGAGAATACATTATTGGTTTGTAGTATTGGTAGTTGTGATATGAGTGGGCCTGCACTTATTTCTGCAAATTGTTGATTAAACTCAGTCATGTTAATTCTTTGATCTGCAATATAAACATGTTCATTAAACTCAATTAGAGCCTCAGGAGCCCCAACCATTCTTAATAAACATTCTATTGATTTTCTAGTTCCTTTTGATTTGAATAAATAAGCAGAATTTAAAATTAAGTTTCTATAAAACTGATAGTTTAATTCTTCTGGTGTTGGGCCAATTTGTAAACCTGGAAAAGAATTTGGTTGTGTTGTAAAAACCGCTTGTAATAACTCTTCTTGTGATATTGGCGAAAAGTTTGTTACCCACCCTAATGTTTGTGCTAAATTTTTTAATAATTGTGATGGTATGTCATTTTGGATCGTATAGTGAACACTATTAATAGTTCCTAAAGCGCTTATAAATGATTTAGTTTCATCAAAACTTCTACCATACAATTGTAATAGTTTTTCAAATTTTTGATCTGGAGTATCAAATTCTTTTAACGCTCCGGTTGTTAAGAATCTAGATATTATATTGGTAGAATATGTGTCTAAATTTATTGCAAAATCATTTAGTTTTAATAAATAGTTATCAAATTTTGCGGAAAAAATATCTAAATTCCACAATCCTGATATTGGCCAAGTAATCAACTCTGTCGTAAGTGTAAAGTTACCATCTTCTTGTTCTCTAGGAACAATAAATTGAGCGGTATATGGTGGTGTAATTTTTCTGTTTAGTAAAAAATTTTCTACCGAATCTAATTCAACATTAAAAACTTTATTACATTCAAAATCACTTGGCCTAATAACTAAATATTCGTTTGAGAAACTTGATCCGTTAAATGGGTTTCCATCAACAATTAATTTTAATGTTGTTGAATTATCATTAGTTGGGTATAAATAATTTACAGGATATTGTACTCCATTAATATATAAAACATATTTTTTATAATTTAATTTCATATTCCTTAAAGGTGAAACTGGTTGTTCGTTAAACAACATGTTTGTTTCTGAGTTTTCTGAAAAATCTATCCCAAATGGATTTTGAATTGAACTTAAATAAATTTCAAAAGTTGTGTCATCATCTAAAGAATCGTATGATATATTAATTGCGGTTTCTTGAGTTATAAATTTTGGTGTTTTTGAATTAACCTCTATTCCTGCTGGAAAAAAATTTATAATTTTACTTATGGATACGGATATTCTTTTAACTAATGACCCGTACTGCGTAAAGTTTGTAACCTGTGAAAGATCATAATTTGGATAAACCCTATAATTATTTGCTAATATATTTGCGGACTCAATGTTGTTTTCAATATTCATTGAATCCAAATTAATGGGTTCGGAAAAAGTACCTATTGTAAAAGTACGATTTTGTTTTTCGCTTATTCCCGTAGTAAAATTAAAATTTGCTTGCGTTAATCCTCCTCCAGTAACTAACTGAACACCAACTAAGTTATTTGAAAATTGGTTAGCTGCGCTACTTTGTGGCGGACAAGTAAATTTATTTATTGCCATTAAGTTGTGATATTATTAAACGATTTAGAAAAATCAATATTTTCATTACGATTCTGCCTAACTTCATAAAGTAGGGAATTGAACTGGTCTTTTATCTCATATAGGTCATACTGTTTATAAATATTATCATTAGAGTCATAGATAGTATATATACCGTCTTCAATTGATTTAGTTTGATTTCCGTACAATGCTATTGCCAAAGTAGATATGTCTTGATCAACAATTTCAATCTCAGTGGTAATTGGGTTAAAAAAAGTATTTACGATTACGATTTTTTGATTTGGTTGTCCAATAAATGGTGTAGCACTAGGTTTGTTTGTTGGTGATGACGACGGAGAAACTGTACAAAAAATTAAATTTGTTGATCCCTCAACATAACGATATCTAATAGATTTTTGAATTGTGTTTGTTAAATTTTGCACAACAGGTTCACAATAAAAACAAGATGTAATTATTCTAAAAAAATTAGGAATTTTAGTTCCATCTGAATTTAAATATTCAATTCTAAAACCAACAAGACCTTGATTAACAAACTTATTTTTATCTTCTGTTGGTACGTTATTAAGATCAATTATGATTCCTTTAACATTAGGTAAAGATGAAAGTACTCCACAGTCTGTAATCACAGTTCTAATTTCTTTTGGTCTAATCATTAGTGTGTATATACCTAACTTATTAAATTGATCTGCAGGTAATTTAAGATTATATAAACCCCCTAATAATTCAACTGAGCTACCACCAGTTTCTTGGTTGTTAAAGTAAGGTCGTAAAACATCTTGTGATTCAAGAGTTGTTAAAATAAAATTTTGAGTATCATCTCGAGACTCAGTATATACCATTACTATTTGTACGTCCTCAGGACTAACATCAGCCGGTCTTATAGTTCCATAATTTCCTGTTGCCATTTCTTTTCTTTTTTATAAATATTTAAGTAGACTCTTTTTCGATTATAAAATATTTGTATCCATATTTTTCTAAATCTCCATTATTATCAACTTCGCCCAATCTCATAACATTTTCCAAAGGAGAATTTTTTCCTCTTTCAATAAAAACACTCGAGAATATTTCAGGTTGGTCTATAACATTTAGTAGAGCCTCATTTTTGGTTATTGCTGTTAGTATTAATTCTCCAGGAATATATCCGCTTGAATCTGTGATGTATATTGTAAAGTCCTCATAATCGTAATAAATAACACCATTTATTGTATATGCGGTATATGTATTGGTAATGTCAGGCCCAAAATAGGTTCCAATCGCTTCTGTTTGACCAGTAACTTGTATTCCTAATTTAAACTTACCTTCAGCTAAATTTACTTTAGGTCCGTACTGCATTAAATCATTTATACTTGATTCAGTTACACCTGTTATTGGAAATGGTACTGAAGTACTATTAAAAGTATAGTAGTCATTTATGTTAGTACTTGAATCAAAATCAAAAATAAAATCGTAGTTAATTGGTGTTGCGGACCAAGATCCACCTGCCGGATAAAAAACAAAATTACCTTGAGGGTTAGTTATTATAACGTTAGTATATGGTACAGTTATTGGTTTTTCAACAATTGTAATCCCCCAAGGAGAATTAGCAATTAGTTTTATTATGTAATTATTGGAGTTGCTTGGGTATGTATGTGTAATTGGTGTTATTCCTAAAATAGGTTGTTGTTGTGAACCATCACCCCAATCAATTGTATATGTTACCAATTGAAGAAATTTTATGAATTCTAAATCAGATGTGTTGTAAAATACATATGTATATGGGTTTAAAGTGTTTGCGGTCGCAATAAAGTTATTTAACACATCTTTTTGTAAAATCATTCCGTCTGTTGGCGAATAATAACCTAAATCTACTGTTGATTCGGTAAACATAAAATTAACAGATAGTCCGGTAAGTAATGAAGTTCCCCCTGTGTTTCCGGTTAACAAATAGGACATTGGTAGATAAACACCTGTAGTACCAGTTGTAGTAGTATAAACTGTGTTTGCGGTTAAACAACACGGATCTATTATCGTAGTAATATCGGTATTTCCTGTATATGTAACAAATATCAAATCGCTTTTTACATTTTCAGGAGAAATAATAAATTTATATTCTTGTGTTTCCATTATGGGTTAACATATTCATACCATATTATCGGCGTATTCAAATCACCAACTCTACTATTGGTTAATGTTGAATATACTTCGTAAGTTTTATTATTATAATTTAATTTTACTTGATAGTAGTAATATTTTGTGTGGTCAAAAGTAAATTTATTTGGGGTTAATAAATCTTGTTTAGTGTTTGTCATTTCTTTATAAACACCTGTTATTGCATCAAAAAATTTTGCTTTCATATAAAATGTAGATACGTCAATAAAATTTTTATTTCTTAACCAATAAATAAAAAAACCTTCTTTGTCGTTACCAATATAATCTAAAATCATTTCGGGTTTTTTTATTTGAACGGGTGGTAATGTTGTGGATAAAATTTGACTTTGGGTTAATCCTTGTTGTACAGGTAAAATCATGGACAGATAAAGGGTTTGTGTTGCGTCTTCAGGACTATCGTAAAAATCCAATTTAAAAAAAGAGTTTACAAAAGACTTTGAAAAGTAGTAAACGTCTTGAATTGAAAATCCATTGTTTAAATAGTTTGGTTCCCAAGCCGTAATTGGTATTGTAGTTGCACTTATTGGTTGCAAATAATTATAAAAATTAAAAGTATAATTTATATGACTATCTTGATTAGAAAAAACATTGTGAGCAAATCTTATAATCTCAAAATCTTGTGGGTTACCAATTACTTGACTTACAATATCTTTTTCATATTCTGTGATACCATCATCTCGACCCATAAAATCCCATTGCATATTAATAGGGACATTAATAAACTTGTCGGTATCATTTTTTACTACTTTGGTTCTATTAAAATTCATAATTTTAAGTTTCTTTTGTTGCTTGGGCAAATATAACCCCCAAAGCGTCACAACCATCAACCAAAGGTTGTGATATTATATCAATATTGGCAGGTACTTTACCTCCTTGATAATTATCTATGTCATTAGGATTTGTTGTTGTTCCATAATCACTTGGTATATTATAATTTTCAGGTGTGATTCTAAAAATTGTGTTTATAAAGGGATAATGACAATTATTTAAAAAAGGATAGTCTAATCCCACACCATCATTACTAATAAACCCATAAGAATATAGATCTCTCCATCTAAATGAAGTATTTAATGTTGAGTAATAAGCATAATCAGGAAGATCTAATAAATCTTCATTATCACTCTCTTCTATGTAGTTTGAAAATTCTCTGATTGGGATTTCGTTGTGTGGTCGATAAAAATAACCATAAGAATTATTTGGGTCTTGTATTGTTGACGATAAACTAAACCAATTATAATTATATGTTATTTTATGTTGGTATTTTGAAATAACCCTTTCGATTTGTTCAAAATTATTCCACTCACAAAAATCACCATCAATAGTATCTCCTGACGTTAGTAAATCGTTATAGAAGAATGGTCCTTGCCCTAACAATGATGTATATTGACTTTGACCAATTGTTGTGTTTGAATCCAAATTGTTTTGATTCCACCAAATTTGTGGGTTACCAAGGTATAAATAAGTATTAAAGTCCCATCCTTGTTTTAGTTTTTGAGTCCACCCAAAATACCCACGCCATATTGTTGTAAAATATAGTTGACTAATTGGTCTATTTTGGTTATCTATTAACCCTTTTATATTAATATCGCAATTAAATGATAATGTATATGATCTAGATCCTTCCTTTATTGATGTCCTTTTTCTTTGGTTTGGAGTTAAAACTTTATTTTCACATTTTGTTTTATCATTATAAATATTTTTTTCAAATCCAGAGTTTACTAAAACGGCACATTCTGAGCTTGTTAATATTTTATGTTTTCTAACATAGTAATAACTTATAGTGTCGGCGGAGTTTGTAAAATCTAAAATTTTTCTAAAGGTTCCTTGGGTTGATGTTTGAAAAGTTGTTCCGGTATATCCAACATTTGAAATATTAAAAATATATTCTTCAGATCCAAACCCTTCATCACCCAAATTAGAGACTTGGAAAACATAATTAGTATTATAGTTAATTGATAGGTATACAAACTGTCCGATTAATAACCCGTGTTTTACTGGACATTTAAATCTTATAAAATTATTATTTAAATCATTTCCTAATAATATATAGAAAGGTATTCCATCAGATGCAACCCAATTCCATGATATTTGACCTTGTGGTTCTATCGCATATAGTTTTTTATTGTAATCATTCTCATATGCGTAACTAACATAATGCGACCAATTGTATGTTGTTGCACTTACGGGTTTAAAATCTAAATGTCTTCCACTACCAATGGTATAACCTGAAACATCAAAATCATTTCTTATAAAATCAAATTCCGAATATTGTGGAAACCCATCCCATAAAACATTTTGATTTGTTGGTTGAGGTGAAACTGATGTTACATTACCTGATGGGTAATAAGAAATAGAATTTTGTATTTCGTTTGTATAATATAAGTTGTCCCTATATGGAACATATTTTGTTGATCCTGTATAAGCATTTTCAAAAAGAAGTGTAAATTTAGTAACAGGCCTAAATATTGTCGATGATTGTCTTTCTTGATCAAAAACATCAACTAAACTAAGATCTAAAGTTCTATCAAATTCAACTTGTTCTTTCATTGTTTGAACAAAAGGAACATTTATAAATTGATCAGATAAAGGTGATGAAGAATACCTTTGAGTTGATTCTATAATTTTTGTTGATGGATCTATATTCATTTTATTCTTCGGTTGATACGTAAAGTTTATAAAATCTGTCGATTGCTGTTTTTCCGTTATTAAGACCAAAATAAAAATGATATGGTGCCCCTACTACAATAGGTGGTGATCCAGGCGCTCCCTGTAAAGTGTTTGTTATTGGAATAACATATGGTTGGGGGTTACCAAGTAAATCGTAATTAGATATAAAACCAAGTTCAGTTGTTGTAGTTCTATATTTTTCATTTCCCGATACAAAATCTAAGTCTTGATATTTTTTTTGGGTAAATCCATTACCGTAAGTGTTTGTAAACCAATTATTATCCTCAGATCCAAAAATGTTTGGGTCTCCGGCATATGTTGTAGGAAGTTTAATTGACCATCTATAGTGTGG
>Ga0315293_10006523_pt1 | contig 10914 bp, 10 predicted proteins | sample YL17G13_20_MG_FD_203071 | JGI IMG/M metagenome (GOLD analysis project Ga0315293, IMG submission 203071) | Sediment microbial communities from Yellowstone Lake, YNP, Wyoming, USA - YL17G13_20 | ecosystem: Environmental > Aquatic > Freshwater > Lake > Sediment | place: USA: Wyoming | collected... | reverse complement strand
CTGGGCGTGGAGCCCAACTGCGCCATCGAGAAGCTCGGCCAGTCCATGGTGGGGGATGGCCTCACCTACGTGAAGGTGGGGAGGGCCATCACCTTGGCTGAAGACCAGGTTGCCGAGGCCAGGGTCAAGGCGGCGTCCAGGTACTTCCCTGACCTGCGGCGCCCCCTCTTCAAGGAGGCGGCCTTCCTGACTGACCCCACCGCTGTCGATACGGTCCTCTCGCTCGGGTTCGTCAACCCCGAAAACATGTCAACTTTCGTGGCGTATCTGCCAGAAATTGATGAAGCCCAGGGGCATATGTGTGAGCTGCTTCTGTCCGCCCGCCTGGGTATGTCGGCGGTGCCGGTCGGTGCCTTGGAGAAGGCAATCAAGTCGACCGAGCAGGTCATTGAAGGTCTGAAGGTCTTGGCCTTCACATCCTAGTGGTTGCCAAGTCCTTGACTTTGCGGCAACGTCTGGCCGGTGGTCAGACGTAGCCCGGCCGAACTCTACCTCAAGTACCTGATCGTCAGGCACGAGAGTAGCAGCGACAAACAGATCGCGGACATCGCCAGGGCTCAGCACCTGGACCCGCTCGGCGCCTTCTACATCGCCCGTCTTCGGCGAGATGTTGTTACCCCCGTTCCCTTTTACCCGGAGAACAAGCAACACAAGGCGTCCTTCCGGTTCCTGATGGCCAAAGGACTGTTCGCTTTCTTCTGGCCAAACCAGCATGTAACCACAGCGCTCAACCTGCTCAAGCATCCTCAAGCCAAGGAGCTGATCGAGCAGATGCTGCTGAGCAGGTCGCCGGTCAACTGGATTGTGGGGGCGCTGCAGCGTGAGGGATACAGGGCATCCGACAAGGCCGTGGTCTACTACAAGAGCTTCTTCTTCAACGTAGACCTGGTCGATGACCTCGAGATGCGGACACTGCTGCGCTTGAGGTTTCAGGCAACACAGAGTGCCACAGACCCAGATGTCGCCCGTATGGAAGCGGCGTATGAGAAGGAAGCGTGGTCTGACCCACGGACCGCCGTGGCGGCCGCACCCATCCGTAGCCTCGCTACATTGATGACGTCGGTCCGGATGGGTCTGCTCCCTGACAACGCGAGTCTCGCCAAGGTCTTGGCTACCGCCAGGTACGTAACGGTCGTTCGCTCAATCGAAGCAGCGGTACGTAACGGACAGTACGACGCAGAACGAAGTCAGGCATACATGTCGGTGGCGGCCGCAGCCAACACCATACTTGAATCGGTCGGTAGCCCAGAGGAAGACTTCCAGTCAAAGCTGAGCTCGATTCGGCTGCAGACCGAAGAGGGTGAGCTGCCAATGCTTGAAGACGTATCGCGCGGAATACACACAGACGACATAGAGCTACCAGGAGGACAGGATGCTGATTCAGAACTCACAGGAGAATCGAGTGACACTGAGCCAGGAGGAGGTACCGGACAGACAGGCTAAGGATGCACTCAAGCAGACCGCTGGCCTCGAGTTTCAAGGTATCAACGACGCCGTGATCAAGTTCACCAAGGTCACGAACTACACGGGCTTCGACGCTGAGTACGCGTGGGTCGACAACGATCTCATCGTCCACTTCTTCATGCCGCCCGAGTTCATCAACACGCCCAAGGACATGCGTGAGAGCTGGTGGCTTGGAGTATTCGCCAACTGTCTCGATACTGCTGCCCAGCAGTTCTTCTCTGCCGACTACCCCCGGCTGGTCGCCAAGTACACGGAGGAGGTGCAGAGCTGGTGGTTTCGAGCTCGTGGTTACGGCGATGTACTGGACCCCGATGCCTTCGCCATCGCATTCTTCAAGCGGCTCGATGCCACGATTGATCGCGCTCAGACACAGGCTGGTTAACGTCGAGGCGTCAGCTTCAGTCGCAGAACCCCCGCCTCGATGGTTGCGCCCCTGACAGTCCAGCCGCATTCACGCAAGTACAGGCGTGTGTACTCGGTGAGCGCCTTCTTAGCTTTGGCGTTGGGCATGTTGATCAACACCATCTTGACCGTGATCTTGTTTGGCGCTGGCTCCTCAATAGACCCGTTCCCACTCAGGTAATCGTTACAGCCATGCATCGAGTCAAACAGACCCTTCACAGCATCACGCAGACTCTCGACTCTGACAGGTGGGAACATGTTTGACCAAAATGCTGCCTGGAACATCTCAGATGATCCAGAGAATAGTGAGTACGACGAGGCCTACGATAACCTGAGTGAGTCTAACAAGATCTATGATGTTGATGAGAAGCTGCCGACTGAAACGTTCTCTCCTTTCGGTGGCCAGCGAATTCTGAAGGATACGTCCAACATCAGGCCTACTCAGTTTGCAGAGGCCGCCATCTACATGCCCAACGACGATGGTGGCTTCTCACCGTTCTCGTTCAAGGAGCGGCCGCACCTCCGCCGCATCTACGATACCCCGGCCAAACGCGTCCTCCTCTGCTGCGCACGTCAGGTAGAGAAGTCAACGCTGCTGGGTAACCTGATCATCTGTTACAGCTGCCTGGTCCCATCATTCAAGACGTTGTACGTGAGCCCGTCGGCGACCCAGACCAAGACCTTCAGCAACGACCGTCTCAAAGAACCGATCGAGACCAGTCCGGTGCTCCGGCAGTTCACGACCAAGATGTTATCCAGCAACATCCTGGAGAAGCAGTTCGTCAACCGGTCCAAGGTGACGATGAGGTACGCGTACCTCAACGCAGATCGAGCTCGAGGTATCCCGGCGTGGATGCTGATGCTGGACGAGATCCAAGACCTGTTGTCCGACAACATCTCGGTGATCGAGCAGACCCTGTCTCACTCACCGGCCCGCTGGAAGCTCTACCGATACAGCGGTACCCCCAAGACCCTGGACAATACGCTCGAGCATTACCGCGCCAACTACTCGACACAGGGCGAGTGGGTGGTGCCTTGTGATCGGCATGGCGGAGACACTGGTCGCTACTGGAACATCCTGGGTGAGAAGAATATCGGCAAGAAGGGGCTGGTCTGCGAGAAGTGCAAGAAGCTGTTGAACCCCAGGGCCGAGGGAGCGAGCTGGGCCGCACAGGTCCCATACCACCCGGTCACCACCCCCTACGAGAGCTACCGTATCCCGCAGCTGATGGTTCCGTGGATCAACTGGGACAGCGATATCTTATTGCCCTACGAGTCCTACAGCCGTGACCGCTTCTACAACGAGGTCCTGGGTATCTCGTACGACTCTGGGCTGCGGCCGCTCAGCAGGCCGGACCTGATCGGTGCCTGCAACAGCGAAGTGTCGATGTCGAAGCTGGAGCACTACCGACAGCTCTCCTTCGCACAGCCTGTGTTCGCCGGGGTCGACTGGGGCTACGGAGAACGTAGCTACACGGTCATCACGCTGGCGACCTACTCGAACATGAAGTTTCAGGTCTTCTTCATGCACCGGTTCACTGGTGAAGAATCAGACCCAACGATCCAGCTCGAGCGTATCGTCGAGCTCTTGACCTACTTCAACGTCCGGATGGTCGGGTGTGACTGGGGCGCTGGCTTCGGCATGAACGATCCGTTGATCCGCAAGTTCGGCCGTAACCGTGTCGCCATCTTCCAATACATGGCCCGGAACAAGCGGAAGGTCGAGTGGGACAAGAACCTGGTCCGTTGGAAGGTCCACCGGACTGAGGTGATGAGCGCGATGTTCACGGCTATCAAAAAGAAGAAGATCGCGTTTCCCAAGTGGGAAGAGTTTGCCCAGCCATTCGCGCAGGACATGCTCAACATCTACAGCGAGTACAACAAACAGCTGCGGATGATTCAGTATGATCACAACCCCGATAACCCCGACGACTCATTCCAGTCGTTCGTCTACTGCTTCCTTGGCAGCATGTTGATCAGGCCTCGCCCCGACATCATCGCCCCGGCCAAAGAAGACGCACAGGGTCGGCCGCTCAGCAGCTACCGGGCTGGCACTGGATATCAGGGCTAAGGGAATTGGCAGTCTTCCCTTCGGTCACGTGGCCTCGAGTACCAACGTCTTCTCGGCCAGGTGGGTTGAGTGCTCCTTGCACTCAACGCAGAGGTACCTGTGCCGGTACCACTGTGCTGAGGGGTTGAGTATGTAAACCCCCCTGGCGGGAGTTTCACCATCGCACTCCCAGCAGACGACGTTACCGCGTCTCTCGGCCGCGATCTCTGAGTCACAGTCAGCGCAGGCTCCGTAGCTGCAGTTGCAATATGCCATGTTGTTACAGTCTCCTTCACTATTCTTATGCCCGAAAAGGGGGCTGATTTGACTATTCAGGAGGGAACGCGATGGACAAGATCTTGTAGTTGAGACCGCCCTCTACCTCTCGGAACATCCGGTTAGCAATCTGAGAGCCGTGCTTTTCACGTATGTAGAAGTAAGCGGCCTGTCGCATGAAGCGTCTTCCGACCAGCAGATACCGATAGGCGTGCTCGAGCTCGATGTCCTGATGCTTCGGTTTCTCCATCAGCATCCTGGTTGCGAGCTTCAGCACCTTGGCCCAGGGTTCTGGGTCTGCGGTGTGGTCGGCGATCAGCTGAAACTGCTCCTCCCCTGTCGCGTAGAACCGTCGGCTCCATAGAACTATGAAGGCGACATCCGAGACTGGCAGCTCTTGTTGGTCGAGCAGGACTTCGACTTCCGCGTAACTTCGGATAACATCTTCCGAGTCGGTACTGAGTACAGGGATGTCGACACCGATGAGTTCAGTCAGTCGATTCACTTGACGCTCCAGTGTGCTGATCCGAGCGGCCGCGATCTTGGCGATACCGGCTATCTCGGGCAGGGTCAGGTTCTGGTACCGGAGCTCCTGGATGGCGGCCAAGTCGTCCGCCCGGATCCGGGGGCTGGTGCCCTCGTAGACGGGACGGAGGATACCCTCTCGAACCATCCGCTTGACCGTACTGAGCGAACTACCCAGTTTTACCGATGCTTCGAGGAAGGTCAGGTCATTCATTGCCGGCCAGCTTCGCATAAATCTAGGGCATCGGGTATTGTATGGGCATGAGCGACCTACCCTCTGGGTTGATGCATCAGCAGGCGTATGCCCGTCCGATGTCCGGTGAGGAGCTGGAACTGCTGGGTAAAGCAGCGTCCGCGCTGTACTCGAAGTCGGGAACCCCCTTGACCCAGGCGGTCGTCGAGATCGTCAAACATGCGGGACTTGGGCCCGAGCAGGTTCGGAGGGTCGCTGAGTTCGCCAACGTCAACGCGTACCTGCAGGAGTTCCAGAAGTGCGGGAACGACCACCGGTACGTGCAGTTCAACGGTGGCCCCGCCGATATCCCCGCGATCTTGAGAGACCTGAACGACGGTGGAGGCGGTACCGTCTTCGACCGGGGGATCGCCGACTACGGGCATGCCCCTGTCGATGTGGCGAAGCTGGCGTCCCGCAACATGGACCGGCTGGGTGCGGAGGACCAGAAGCTGGCTTCGATGTTCCAGTCGAAGGACCAGGCCCTCCCCTACGCTGACCCACTGGGCGACGCCTACAGCACCTACACCAAGCTGGCGTCTGCCCGAGAGCTCGTTACCCATGAGCTGGGTGAGGCCGAGAGCCTGTATGCCGGCGTCGTCAACAGCATCTTCGAGACGGTCAAACAGGCAGCGCTCGAGGGCGTGCCACTCGGCCATATCGTGCAGGCATGGTCCACGGTCACGGACGAGCCAGACTTCATGAAGGCGGCGTTCGCCATGCTGACCCCGAGGCTGATGGATAACCAGGTGTTCCCATCGGTGGAACATCTGGGAGAATCTCTCGAGAAGATGGCCAGCGGTCTGACCGTTGACCCCAGCCACCCGTTGGTCCACGACTTCCGTGACTTCTGCGAGCTCCTCGACAAGATGGCGTCACTCAGGGTCACCAGAGAAGAGCTCACCGACGGCATGGACCATCTCGGTACATTCCTGAGAGGCGCGATCGAAAAGACATCTACCGTCTGGAGCTCGGCGACACATGCTGCGGCCTCTGCGGCTAAACCGGCCGCGGAGATAGCTGGTCAACTACACCCTTTAGTCGGTAAGGGTGTAGGTGCAGCTGTTCAATACAGTCCGCATCTCGCTACGCTGGCTGGCGCCATCGCCTTGAAGGATCATATCGAGAACGATCCCGGCAGGAAGTGGGGTGTCGTTCGTAAGGGCGTTGCTCTGGTTCCTGGAACAAAAAGCTACGATCAGCGCATCCAAGCCATGCAGTACGGGCAGTAGGGGTATTGATGTCACCACTCAACAGCTACTTTGAGATGCGAAAATCTGCCAGCTTCGGCAGAGGATTCACACAGGCGGCGTTCAACCCCACTACTCTCGGCGCGGCCGCTGGTGTTGGGCTACTGACTAGCGGGATGTCGATGATTGGTCCGGCCGCTATCAAGATTCGAAATGCCATCACGAAGAAGCGTGACTTCGAACAGATGATGCATCTCAATCCAGACCTGGTGCAGTTCAGGGCAGCGGTTGGTCCCGAGCTCTTCGCCCAGCAGTACACGTCGCTCAGGAACGTGAGCCCACAGAGTGCTCGTGATCCACTGATCGCCGGTACATTCATGCGGAACATGGCCGATGCACCGACGAATGCTGGCAACTCTCTGCTGCTTGCTGGTAAGGGTGAGGCCGACATGGGTAAGGGTCGGTCATCGCCGGAATGGATAAGTGCGGCGACTCGGCAGTTCGGGCATGTCCAATCGGATGACGAAGCAGAGATGTCGCAAGGCAGGCTTCAGCAGATGCGTGACAAGCCAGCCGACAACAAGCTGCAGGCTTACGAAAAGAGTCGACCCAGTGTGATTCATGGTCGGCTTGGTCCGAAGTCACCTGCACATCTTCGTGGTCAGGACTACCCGCTGATGAGCTCGGCGCCTCGTACGGCCGGACATCCTGGATCATATCCGCTGGGTGCCAGTTTCGACCCCTCATCTGGTGTGACCGAGCCCCACTCGACGTTCACGGAGCCCGAGAGAATTCGAGCTCGTCGTTAACACGCCATGTTGAAGGTCAGCTTCTTCAGAGGCGAGGGAGAGGCGGGCCCCACCGCCATTCCGTTGTTCGGTCCAGCCGACCGTGCCTTCGAGAAGACAGCGGCGCCATCTCTGCTGCCGGATGTTGCCCGTTTCATCTCGAACCTGACGCCCAGGCCGGATGCCCAGTACGTGCTGGTCAACGCCATGGGTGCGACCGAGTGGTACGGCAGCAACGTCAATGGTGATAGCTTCCCCGAGGCCTCGCTGATTCATAGGCCCGACAGATGGACCGGTAATCCCCTGATCGACAGGATCGTGGGGAAGAACTGGTCCTACGGGTACCCCACCTTCTACAACGCCCACGTCTTCGCCCATCATCGCAACAAAGATGCGGCCCAGGCCTTCGGTGATGTAGAGCTCGCCGCATGGAATCCGCACATGAAGCGGGTCGAGCTTGTACTTCGGGTCGACCGAGACAAGTGTCAGCGCTTCGGGGGTACTGGTGTCTGGGACAAGCTGAAGGCCGGGCAGTACCCGGATGTGTCGATGGGTACGCGTGTCCCCTACGATACCTGCAGTATCTGTCTAGATCACGATACCTACGCTCGAGCAGTCCGTACGTTTGATCCAAAGCGCCACCAACATGTTGGTCTCGCTGTACTTGAGTTTCACAAGAAGCTGAAGGAGAAGAACGGTATCGGTATCCGGGGGGTGTCCATTACCCGTAAGGACTACTGCGAACACGCCCGCACCATGATGAACCGGATTCTTCCGGATGGTCGCAAGGTCTGGGTCGACAACGACTACCCCAAGTTCTTCGATATCTCGTTCGTCTTCATTGGTGCTGACAAGACCGCCAAGACCATGCTGTTCATCTCGTCGGGTGGTCGGCGATATCAGATGAAATCATCGGCCGAGATGGCCGAGGATGTAGGCCTGAAGGAGTCGGCTGAGAAGACGGCCGAACCCATGGTCAAGAGCGCGTCCATCTCGGATGAGCTCTTGAAGAACGCGTTCCTCGGTAAGAGGGGGACGATCGACAAGAACACGATTGCTAGTCAGTTCGGCGGCAAAGCCATCCCGGTGTTGGCGGGACAAGAAGCCAAGATGCCGAACGACCTGTTGGACGGCATGAGTCAGCTGCCGTTGCCCTCGGTGATGTCGACGATGGGGTCACTCGGGATGGTGCTGCAGCCCCGAGAGTTCCAGCGATTGATGCTGCTTCAGATTGGAAAGCGAGGTCTGGCAGATCAACTTGATGATGCGGGTCAGGTGTTTGGCGATACCGATGAGTCGGAACCAGCATCACTGAACCCCAGCAGCTTCATGCCGGCACTGGCTAGGTTACTGGCAGGGCGCACGGATGAGCGATCAGGATTTGGTCCGATACTCGAGCGCAGAATCATTATGATATCGACAAGCCCGACCGCTTCAGACCATGCCCCAGGGGTATTAAAACTGGGCTCTTCCGTTCCTGCCGATCTATTCGGTAAGATCAGTGCCGCGTACAACGGCTATCGAGCGGCTCTGATGAACATCCTTCCCCACAGCCAAGTCCTGATGAAGACAGCAGGGCACCCGGTGCTCACGAAGCTGGCTGAACTTCCGCTCGATGAGATGTTTACACCCCTTTCCCTTCAGTATTTTCAGACTGCCCATAGGGGCGGTTTGGGGTTACTGGTAGGCTAGTGCTACAACCTATGTAGCTAATCGGTCCAGCCGGACCGGCGTGGAGAAGAGAGCCCCTCTTCAGAGAACACGTAGATCCACTCAAAGACTCAAAGGCAAAAACCAACATGGACCTCGATCTCGCACGCATCTACGGCACCCCCGGACAGAAGATTGCCTCGGCCGCTCAGGAAGAGCAGCTCGAGAAGCAGGCACAGGCTGAGCTCTTCGCCAAGCTCGCCGCCGACAACGGCATCGACCTCGGAACCCTTTCGGACGACCAGATCGGTGGACTCTGGGAGAACACGTTCGGTCAGAAGCTCGCCGAGGACAAGGAGAAGAAGGCATCTGAGGAGCTCGCTGAGCTTCAGGACGAGAATCAGAAGCTTGCCTTCGCCGACCAGGCCGGTCGCGTCATGGCCCACGCCATGGTGCAGGAGCTCAACAACATCAACGAGAGCACTGTCAAAGAGGCCATGAGCAAGGTCGAGATCGGTGCGAAGCTTCGTCGCGCTGGTGTTCCCACGAACATGAAGAACCTCGGGTCGAAGGCGAAGGAGATCGGCGGCAAGCTCAAGGACATCGCAACGGCCAAGGAGTTCCGTCAGGGCAGACAGGCCGTCAAGAACATCAACAGCGACATCGGTACCGCTTTCCTTCACCAGAAGGCTTTCGATGAAGTTCGAAAAGGTCATCCTACAGACGTGATCAAGGGTAACCGTGAGTTCCTCACGGGTGCGGCCGAGAAGGCCAAGCGTCGTGGAGCGATGCAGACGGGTGCCTTGTACGGTGGGGCACTGGCGGCTGGTGGTACGGCAGCGGCCATCCACCATCACAACAAGAACGCGTCTGCCATCGACCAGCTGGCGCTCGACATGGCTGTCGAGAAGGTGGCGGAGGCCGGTTGGGACATGGACGAGGCTGGTGACCGTCTCGCCGCTGTCGTGACCCTGGGTCTCGGCGAATCTGAGAAGATCGCGTCGGCCCCCTACGGCGATGTCAACACGGCGGTGGAGATTCGCTCCCTCGAGTTCCTCGAGGCAGCCGGCTACCCCGTCGAGTGGGCCTGAACGAGAAAGATCGGAACCTGGGATGGACTCGCATGTTGAAGCAAGCGGACTCAGTTGGATCGGCATCGCCCGATCCGGCGGTCGATGCTGCGGCAGCCGAGTCCATCCCGGCTCCGTCCATCTCGAACAAGCCGCCACCGGGGCAGACAGGGCCCAGGGGCATGCAGTCCCGACAGACGTACTCGCGGGTCAATACGGGTACACCTCAAACACCAGAGGCCGGGGCGTCGGCTCAAAAGAACATGGCGCCCGGCGGTCTCGATTTTCTGCCCAAGCTATCTGAGGCCAGGATGAACACCACGCCCCGTCCCACGATTCAAGACATGGTCAAGGCCGCGATGGCTGGCGCCATCAGCCGCGTTGACATCACCAACGAGGCCATCCACCAGTACGGTGGTGAAGTTAAGACGGCCTCGGCTGAGTACGAGGGTCAGTCGCTTCCGACCGACCTGATCAACAAGCTGGCCGACGCACTCGGCTACGTTGCCGACCAGATCGAGAAGGGTGCGGCGATCGAGTTCTCAGGCGGCAGCACCGCTGGTGTTGGCGCAGGTGAGGGTCCTGGCCATCTCCACGTCATGCAGGCGGAGGTCATTAGCAGCAAGAACCCGTCGCAGCCTGGTCAGACGGGGGGCAGGGATCAGGCCGGTGCCCCCATGGAGTCGGGCGCAACGAAGACGGCGCCGACCAACGCCATGGGGACGAACGAATCGATGCGTCATCCGGAGCAGCCTGCTGATCCGATGAACGGCAAGACCGCCGGTGCTCTTGCTGCCGCCAACCTCGATCGTCTCAGCAAGGTCAGCAGTGTGCAGAAGACCTCGTCTGCCACCCAGTATGTTCGCAACGTGTTTGCTCAGGTTGTGAAGCAGGCTGAAGACGCGATGAACCCGGCTCAGATCTCGGCCGGCAAGGAGCCGGGTCCTGCAGCGTCTGGTACCGCATCGGGTGAGGCAGTTCCGGCGCAGCCCGCCGACGTCAACGCTCAGACGCGGTTGATCGACAGCAACATGGCTGCCATCAACTACACCAAGCGTGAGGCGAAGCGTGACCCACACGAAGATGCCCGCAGGGTCTTCAACTCGCCGGTCATGAAGGACCCGGTTCTTGATCAAGTCTGGGCCAACTCTGGCAAGGCAGGGGTCAAGACGTCGTCTCGCAACGATGTCGTCAAGATCGCGGCGGCTCGAGCTCTTCTCTCGAAGCTTGCGGCTGACTCCACTGAGTCCAGGAAGTTGAAGACCTC
>Ga0315293_10006521_pt1 | contig 10914 bp, 9 predicted proteins | sample YL17G13_20_MG_FD_203071 | JGI IMG/M metagenome (GOLD analysis project Ga0315293, IMG submission 203071) | Sediment microbial communities from Yellowstone Lake, YNP, Wyoming, USA - YL17G13_20 | ecosystem: Environmental > Aquatic > Freshwater > Lake > Sediment | place: USA: Wyoming | collected... | reverse complement strand
CGGCGATTCCCTGGAGAGACTGTCCAATTTGCTGGCAGTGTTGATATCCTGGTTGGTCATGATCAGGCATGAGGATAACTTCTTTATCTTTTAGATATTTATTATAAGATGCTTTCCATTTCCCTGTACCCATAGGGCTGGTTGTAGCAGTCAATCCCCATTTCATTAAATTTTCGACATCTTTTTCTCCTTCAACAATCAAAACTGGATTAGTTGATTGGATTAATTCGGGTAAGCGATACAATAGCGGACTGATGCCCTTTAAATTCCAGATCCAACCGTTATTCCCATCAGTCCTCCTTTGGCTGAAGCTCTTGGGATAGAAGCGGACTACCTGGTATAGTAAATTCCCTTGCCCATCTTTGTAATCATAAGTGGCGATAATATTTTTATTGTATCTATCTCCTGATTTCCGGTAATTTGGGTTATAGAGAAAGCCCTTTTTATTACAGGCAAAACAGTGATAAGTTCCTTTTTCTTCGTCGATATATAAATTAGGCCGATTTTGATCAGGATGAAAAGGGCATAAGGCTATCCAATTTTTACCTTCTTTTTTAGTGGTTTCAACAGATACTTTTCTTTTCTCTTGATTATCCCATAAGTTAAAAAGCTTACTCATAATATATTCTACTTACCCTCCCCATTTTTAGTTTTATCACAGAAACCCATGTAATTTTAAATAAAATCATATTTTTCCTTTTAATTTTTTATCGTTATTAATTAAGAAATTAAATAAAGCAGTCATGTTTTCAGTAATTTCCCTCGCATCATTTAAAGATAGAGGGGTAGGGTAATAGGGTTGCCATACTTTAATAGTCTCATCTAAAAATTCTTTGGAATATTTGGAAGATTGATTTTTCGCCATATTTATATACCTCTATAAATAATTAGCGAAATTTCACGTAAGAAGAAAATAAAAAAATAAAACCCTTTTAAATAAAGGGTTCATAATGGAAAAATATTTTTTTTATCGTAGTGTGACGTCACAGAAGGTTTTTCATGTTGGATGGTTCAGGAAGTAAAAAGAATTTCGTTTTATATGTTCCAAATTTTATATAATCATAAAATGGAGCGTCATTAATGTTAAAGTATTCCTTTAAGGTGTTGGAAAGCCTTTGAATCTGTTTTCTTATTTTTGGGGTGGAAAGGGGGTGGGAGTCAACTTTTTTTCTATAAGTGGTTATTGTCCAGCTTAGATCTCCTCTATATCGTGAAAGATTATAAAATAATTCCCATTGCGTATTTGGTTTCCCATTCTTTTGGTTTTCAAAACCCATTTTCCGAAAATTTACTACTTTATTAAATTTGTTAGGTGCCTGAATTCTAACTTTATCATAATTCAAGAATTGTATAATTATATGTTCCCACTTTGTATCAGGTGGAAGTTTTAAGATACTTACTTTTTTTAGTAATGGCGTATCTAATTCTTTCGGGAGTTTAATATCCATATTTAATTTTTTACTGATTTCGATTAGTTTAATGAAATTTATTACTTGTTCGGAATATTTAGGTTTTATTAACAAGGATATTTTTAAATATTCTTTTTTATATGAATCTAAAACACCAGAAATGAATTCATTGTTTAATTCAATTCTTTTCTTTAATTTTAATTGATAATTTATAAATTCAGTCATTATTCCATCAACGCGATCACTTTCATAAGGATCTCTTGCAAATTGCATCCATTGATAAATCGAAATTATATCTTTTTGTTCATCAAATATTGATCCTCTTAGTATTAACCTCTGGGTGTTTTTTGTATTTGAAATTAATTTGAATTTCGTTTCTTGGTATACCCAGCGGAGAATTAACAATATACCATTTATATCATCGATCATTTTACATCCATAAATGCGGATTTTATTATATTTCTTATTAATATGTAAAAAATTATCAAGATCATCCTTCGAGATATTATCGAAGATAATTTTAACGCAATTTTTATACCAATTATCTATATCAGTTCTATCCGAAAAAAAATTATCATTGATTTCTTTAAGAATTATTGTTTTCAAATTACATATTTTTGGTCTTATTTCTTCTAAAAAACCAACTTCTTTTAATGATAGGGCATTTAAAAGGGGTGCATATTGGTAATCGCATTCTATTAAGTCTTTACAATCATCTAGATTGCTCTCTTTTGACCAAACAAAGGGTAAGCTACTATTAGATTCCCATTTATTGATATCTTCAATAATCTTTGGGATTTTAATTGGACAAGTAATGGCGAAGCTTAAAAGTAATCTGAAGCTCTTCTTATACATATATTTTGGCCAACCGGTTTCGAATAAAAAATTATTATTATTTTTCATAAATGAGGTAAAATCTATAAACAAATCAGATAATTCATTTATTGTATAAAAAGAATGAATTCCTATATTATCTAGTTTAAGGTTTTGTTCTGCGGCACAAAAATCATTAATTTCTTCTGAGGATGAATTTTCAAATATATATAAAGCCAAACTGGGCGGAAAATATATTAATGCATCATCAAAATCAGGAGAAAAATATATGTTAGAATCTGATTTGAATAGGAAATTAAAAGGGAAACCATAACTTTTAAATAAAATGTTTTTTCTCTCAGGTGTTATGAGTGTTCTATATAAGATATTTTTTACTTTAGTAAAATAATCTACATCATTCTTTTTAAAATATTTATCAAATGTATCAAAATGATATTTTTCGGTTATTTTTTTAGTTTTCTCTTTAATTAATTCTTCAATTTCTTTTTTCAATATTTAATACCTGAATTAAATTTACAAACATTATTTATTATAAGTCATTAGAATTAAAATTCAAAATAAATTAAGTTCATTGCTTATTTATTATCTCAATACTAACCTGATCCCTGATATCCCCTGATTTATAAGGACATTTTTCGCGATATTCCGCGATTTATCGCTAAGTACCAAGAACTACATACTGGAAAGAGTGAAATATATTTTAAAAAAAGAAGGATTTTATAATAATTTTGTCGTATTAAAAAAAGGATATAGAAAAATTAAAAAAGATTTTTTTTACTCCCTAATAGTGATATAGTAAAATAAATATAGATGTCTGAGGTATGACAAAGAACCATCCCCTGATATGTAAGAGAATGGGATTAGGAGAAATAGCCAGGGAACTAAATGAAAAAGGCGTACCTACTACAAGGGGCGGTAAGTGGTACGCTGGGACGATTAAATATATATTGGAAAATCCTATTTACAAGGGAACGGCCCATTATAAAGATAATAAGGTTAAGAATATAGATTTATCTTTATTTTAATAGTTTTAAGTTAAATATCCGTATAAAAAATATTTATTTTTTATACAGCAAGGTAGTGCATAGGCAAAGTATTTTGTAAAATATACCGAGCAAAAACAAATCTTTAATTTATAAATGGGGGTAACATGGTACAAAAAATAAAAGACGGATATATCATTGATTTTATCTCTGAACAAGAAGTTAAGGCGACACCCGAAGAGGTTGACGCTGTTCAGGTTTTTGCTAAACAATTGGTTGAAGATTATGAATATCCTAAAAATCAGATCCAAACAAGACCACAATACAGGGTTAAACAAAGACCTTCTGGCGGAAAAGATTTTCCTGTAGATATTTCTGTTTTTACCTCTGAAAATCATAGTTTTAATAATGAATATATTCTTGTTGAATGTAAGAAAAAGAATAGAAAAGACGGCAAAAAACAATTGGAAGATTATTTGCATTTTTCCAAAGCATATTTGGGTGTATGGTTTAATGGAGAAGAAAGATTATTTTTAAGAAAAATTGAAAAACAAGGAAAAATATTTTTTGAAGAAATTCCAAACATCCCGCAATACGGACAAAGAGTTGAAGATATTGGAAAATTTAGAAGAAGAGATCTTAAACCTACTCATAACTTAAAAGCTACTTTCAAAGCGATTAGAAACCATTTAGCTGCTAACACAGTCGGAGCGACAAGAGATGAAGTTTTAGCTCAACAATTGATAAACCTAATTTTCTGTAAAATTTATGATGAAAGATTTACCGAACCAAACGATATAGTTACTTTCAGAGCTGGTGTTGACGAGGAAGCAAAAGAAGTTAAGGAAAGAATTTTAGACCTTTTTGAGAAAGTAATAAGAAAATACAAAGAGGTTTTAGACGAAAGTGATGTAATAAATCTTGATGATAAATCAATTGCATATGTTGTTGGAGAATTACAAAAATATTGCCTTATTGAAGTAGAAAGAGATATTATTGCTGATGCATTTGAAACATTTATTGGACATGCTTTAAAAGGCGGACAAGGGCAGTTCTTTACTCCAAGAAATCTTATAAAGATGATGGTTAATATTTTAGACCCTAATGATGAAGATTTAATCATTGATCCTGCTTGTGGTAGCGGTGGATTCTTAATTGAAGCATTGAGGCATGTTTGGAAAAAATTGGACGCAGAGGGTGAAAAATATCATTGGAATAAAAACAATCTTCAAGAAGAAAAAATGGAAGTTGCTTTGAATAAAATTAGAGGAATTGATAAAGATTACTTTTTGGCAAAAGTATCCAAAGCATATATGACAATTATTGGCGATGGTAAAAGCGGAATTGTTTGTGAAGATAGTTTAGAAAATCCGCAAAATTGGAGTGATGCAACAAGACAAAAAATCCATTTAGGAAATTTTAGTGTTCTTTTAACAAATCCGCCTTTCGGCTCAAAAATCCCCGTTAGTGGTGAAGACAAATTAAAACAATTTGAACTTGGGCATAAATGGAAACAGAATAAAAAAACTGGCGAATGGGAAAAGGGAAGGCTCAAAGACAAAGAAGCTCCACAAATTCTTTTTATTGAAAGGTGTTTGCAGTTATTAAAAGACGGTGGAAGAATGGCAATTGTTTTACCCGATGGGATTTATGGGAATAACCAACTCGGTTATATTAGAAGATGGTTACTTGAAAGAGCAAGGATAGTAGCAATCATTGATGTTCCTATGGAGACTTTTATGCCTAATACTCCTACTAAAACCACAATTCTTATTCTACAAAAGCTGCTTAAAAATATAATTCTAAATGATTATCCTATTTTTATGGCTATTGCTGAAACTTGCGGCCATGACAGAAGAGGAAATCCTAAAGAAAGTGATGATATTGCTCAAATACCCAACGAATTTGAAAAATGGGCTAAAGAGAATAAATTTAATTTTATAAAGGTTTAAATATGTTAAAAATAGTAACGATAAATAAATCAATTATAGAAAAGGAGAAATGGACTCCTAAATATGCCTATATTTTTAAAAAATTAGAAACTTCTTCAAATGCTCTTAAATTAGAGAATTTTGTTTTGGAAGGTCCAACTAATGGTATTGATTTAAGAGGGTTTATTGAAAAAGGCAGAAACTATATCAGAATTTCTGACATGAGAAGATTTTTTATTTCTTACTCAGATATAAAAAAAGTTGAACTTAATAAAATACCTAAAAAAATTCAATTACAAGAAAAAGATATTCTTGTTTCGAGAAAAGGAACTCCGGGGATTTCAGTAATTACAACAAAAGACGATATTGATAATGTAATAGGAACAGAAGCAATTTTATTAAGAATTAAAGAAGATTACGATCCTTATTACTTAGTTGCTTTTTTAAACTCAAAAGTATTTTATGAGCAAGTATTAAATAATTTATCAGGAGCAGTAGCATCCGGGATAAATCATCCTTCGCTAAAGAAACTAAAAATTTTGTATGATGCAAATATTGTTAAAAATATTTCTGACAAAGTTAAAAAAACAATAGAATTACATGTTAAAGCAAATTCTATCTTAGCTAATGTTCAACACATTTTCTATCAAAGACTCGGTGTTGATTTTTCTAAAGTTGAAAAAGAAAATAATTTTTCAGTAAATCTTTCTAACTTTGTCGATATAGACCTTTGGACGCCTGCTTATTTTTATCCGTTTTATGTAAATACATTAAAAACAATTCAGAAGAAATGGCAGACTATCCCGCTTGGTGAAATTGCCACAGTAAAAAAAGGCGATGAAGTTGGAAGCGGTAATTATAATAAGTATTTAGATAAAAAAGATAGCGATGTTCCTTTTATTAGAACTTCTGATCTTGTAAATTATGAAGTTGATCAATTTCCTGATTTTTACATTCCAAAAGAAATTTATCAAGAATTGAAGCAGGATATTAAAGCTGGTGATGTGTTATTTAATAATGATGGTAAAATAGGACTTGCGGCAATTTTAACTCCGGAAGATAAAGTTATTTTGCAAAGTCATATTAAGAGAATAAGACTAAAAAAAGAAGCTATTGGAAAATATGGATTTACACAAGAATATCTATTTTTAGTTTTAACTATAAAAGAAGTTGGCAAATACCAAGCTGAAAGATATACAGTAATTCAATCAACAATACCAACAATTTCAAACTATATTTTAGATTTTGAAATTCCAATTTTAGATAAAATTTCAATTGATGAAATTACTAGACCTGTGAAAGAAGCATTTGAACTAAAAGACGAAAAGAAAAAACTGATCAAAGAAGTAAGAGAAGAAATTGATAATTATTTTGAAATTTAAAATCCCATTAGAATAGAAAGAAATATTTTAAGTATGAAAATAATTGCCTTAATTAATCAAAAAGGCGGAGTAGGAAAAACTACTTGCGCCATTAATATAGGAGCAGGCTTAAATGATCTAAATAAGCGTGTTTTATTAATAGATTTAGATCCGCAAGCACATTTTTTAACCTACAGCCTGGGCATCCCTGCCCACAAGCTTAATAATACTGTTTATGAACTTTTAAAGGGAAGCGTAACTTTAAAAGAAACGATCATCAAAAGAAATGGCCTTAGAGGAAATACAGGGGTTCGAGTTTTTTCTTAATAGTTAATCAAAATATTTGTCAAGAATAAAGATTTAATCTCGGTAGCTATAAAATATTTCAAATTAATAAAATAGCATTTCGTATTATTTTACTCACACAATAGTTACGATCTAATAAATGTAAAACTTATAAATGTTAATTAAATCTATTCCATTTCGAAGTAAAGAGTATCACTCTTAGTGCTTCTATATTTTTAAAAAATAAACACCTAAAATAACAAAAAAGAATCCCAGGAGATTTAGATGAAAGACAAAGAAAAATTAAAAGAATTAAAACCATTTACTGAAACTAAATACAAGAACATTGATTTAGATCATTTAATAATGCATGTTATAAAAGAGTTAGAAAAGATAAAAGTCAATTTATCTTATGAAAATACTGTGGTTGCAGCTTTTAAAATATTTCCAAAAAAGTTTTCTCTACCGGGTTTTCCAGAATATCCTGATTCTAATAGAGTTGACCAATGTTTATGGCGTTGCTCTGGTAAAACAAGACAATGGTTAGGTGGTAAAGCCAGGCAAGGATTTAACATAACTTCAAGAAGCAGAGTGATTTTTAAGGAATCAGCAGATCTTTTAGAAGGTAGAAAATCTACAAAAACAAGAGCAATTTCTCAAACAAGGAGAAAGGAAACAATATTAGCTGAAACGCTTGATTCTTCAGCATATAAAAAGTTTTTAGAGGGAAATGGTAATTTAATAACAGAGGGAGAATTATGTTTTTTACTGCAGGGGACATTGGATTCTGAAAAGGATACTCTAAAGAAAAACTTAGATTTACTTAAAATGTTTGCAGATGAGCTTGAAAGAAATGAAATAATTACTTTTCTAGGGTGGATAGAGAGCCACTTTAAAGGTTTTTTAAGGAAAAGATGATTATAGGGGGTAATTAATATGAAAGGAATTATTGAGGTTGACCCAAGGCATACTATAAGAAGAATGAAAACAGGAATGCAAGGAAATGTTATTCGGGCTCTTGTTGAACTTATAACAAATTCAGATGATAGTTATATAAGAATGGAAGAAAATGGAGAAATTAAAGAAGGTAAAATAGAAATTATATATGGAAAAATTGGCAATATTGGCTATTTTAAAGTTAGAGATCATGCAGAGGGTATGTCTGCAGAAGATTTATATAATAATTTTAAGCAATATGGAGCTCTAACGAGTGGATTAAAAGTTGGAGAAAAAGTGCGTGGTTATTTTGGGCAGGGTGCTAAGGATGCTTTGGTATCTATGTCTAATGGAATGTTATGCACCTTTAAAGATGATAAATTCACTGAATGTAAATTATTTATTGAAGAAGACAAACCAATGTATGATATTAGTGACGCAGTATCTACAACAAAAGAATTAAGGGATAAATATAGAATATATGGAAATGGAACTATTGCAAGTTTTTTTGCCCACTCAAAAATAACTGGTAAAGTACCCAGGTTTGATACTATTCACGAAGAATTAGCAAATCATTATCTGTTACGTAAAATCATGAGTAATCCAAGAAGAAAAGTTACACTTAAAAATTCAGATAACAAAGAATATAGAAAACTTGGATATTTAAATCCAAAGGGGCAAGAAATTTTTTTAGAAGAATTTAATATTGACTATGAAAAGTATGGCAGATTACCAATTCAGATTTCTATATTCCAAGCCGAAAGAGAGCTTAATCAGTCTGGTGATGATAGAAATGGTGGGCTTTTAATAGTTGACGAAGAAGGAATAGTACTAGACATTTCTCTTTTTAAATATGAAAATGAACCATTAGCAGCAAATTTCTTTGGGGAAGTTAAAATTGGCAGTTTTAGGGAACTGCTTTTAGGTGAAGAAACTGTTCTAAGCGAAGAAAGGGATGGACTCTTAAGGCGTCATCCATTTTGTCAATTATTAATATCGGAAATTGAAAAACGTTTGAGTGACATGGTAGAAAAAGAAAGAATAAGAAAACAAAACGAAGAGCGAAGCAAGGTAGACCCAGAGGAAGCACTACGATATAGGAAAGCATTTTCAATCTTAAATGAAATTGCCGAGGTTGAGGCTAAAATTACTATCTATTTGGGGGAAAAAGAAGGTGATCAAATTGAAGATCCGCCTAATGGATTTTGTATTTATCCATCTTCAGCTCAAATAACAATAGGAAAACGCTATGCATTTGAACTACGAGTCAATCCAAAGGTAATACCACATAATACTATTGTAAAAGTTTCTTCTAATAGTTCCAAGATTAACATATTAACTCCCCAAATAGAATTAGAATTATCTCAAGAAAATGGTGATGAAATAATCCGAAAGTTTATTAGTATTGAAGGAACAGAGCCAAATATTGACGCTGTGATTCAAGCGACAACGGATAGCAAAATATCAAAAGCGAGTGTGTATATTTTACCGGAAAAAGAATTATTATTGAGCGAAGGAATGTCTTTTGAGCCTGAAAGCGTTACTTTACACCCCAACCAGGTTAGGAAAGTAAACTTATTAGTTTATGTAAAGATGATCGAAAGTGGTAGTCAAATCCAGCTTTCTTGTGATAATGAATCAGTACATATTTCAAAGGACTATATTATCGTAAACGAACTTGATGCTAAAAGACACATAGCAACATACCAGTTAGAAGTATGGGGTGAAGGAGAAGGACAAGATGCTTTAATAGAGGCTGCTTATGAAAATTATTTAGCTTTGTTGCAAATTAAAATAAGGGCAAAAGAAGAAAGCAAAAAAGGGAAAAAAGGGATGTTTAATGAGCCCGATTTTAATTATGACCCTGAACCATTACAAAGAACTTCATATAGCAACGAAACAGGTGAAATAATTATTTATGTGAATTTTCCTACAGTTCAACATTATTTAGGTCCTAATTGTCAGTATAGAAAAGAAATATCAGCTCAAGTATTTATTGCCGACATTGTTGCAGAAAGGTGTTTTTATGAAATAGCAAAAAAGGGAGTGTCATCACGTGTAGGAGTTTCCCTTAGTAAAGAGGCAGCCCCTGATAGAATACAAAGAGATGCCTTTAAATTATCGAACAAATATGGGAAAAAAGTCCATCAAGCTTTTGTAGATCAAAGCATTTTAAAGGAATCACGCAGAATTAGTTTAGGTAAAGAAAATTAAAGTATTTTTCTAAAATAAAAAATTATAGCCCAGTGATAATATGAAATGAGTAGTAAATAATAATAGAGGAATAAATAGACACACATCCCATACTAAATTTAATACACCAAAGGTAATTATGAAGAAATTATTTATTTTAGGAATTGCACTATTTTTTTGTTTATTTTTTGCAGGTTGCAGCTGGGTAACAACACCACCAGTTATTCCGGATAATGGCGGGATGGATGAATATGATTCTCAATTCATATCTTTATTAAATGAATTAAATACTCCATTAAAACTACTCAATTTTTTAAGTACTTGTCACTATAAAGAACATGATGGCGCGTACACTCCCTATGAATTTTATAGTGGAAAAGAAGGAGATTGTGTTGATTTTAGTATTTTTAGCTGTTATGTTCTACACTATCATGATTACATTGTATATTCTGTACCCATATTTTTCCTTAATGAATCTGCAGGCCATCTCTTAACTGTTTTTGAATATAAAGATACGGACGCTGAGTGGTATTGGGGTTCTACATTGGATAAATATGGTGTTATTGATGTGTCGTCTTTGTTTAGCTCAGTTTCTCCGGCTCTAGACAGCATTGAAGCCTGTGTAAATTTTTATATAGAATTCTTGGGAGATTCCTACACCTTGGCGAGCTATGAAGTTAACCCTTGGAATTATTGTTATTATAGAGCCATAGCTTGATGAGAATTTGATATTTATTGTGATATTACAAAAAGAGAAGATGCTTTATGGACTGATGGTGTTTGTTAAAAAATTATTTTAGAAAGGGAGCGTAAGTAATATGACTAAACAAATGAAAAAGAAATATTATAAGCCTGGAGAAAAAGCTGATATATCGGGTCAATATAAAAATATTAAAACGGAAAGAGAAGTTACCGTTACCAAAGGAGAACCTTTTCCACCCACACCAGAGAAAGGGCAAAAATTTATATTAGTTGATCGCAC
>Ga0315293_10006519_pt1 | contig 10916 bp, 12 predicted proteins | sample YL17G13_20_MG_FD_203071 | JGI IMG/M metagenome (GOLD analysis project Ga0315293, IMG submission 203071) | Sediment microbial communities from Yellowstone Lake, YNP, Wyoming, USA - YL17G13_20 | ecosystem: Environmental > Aquatic > Freshwater > Lake > Sediment | place: USA: Wyoming | collected... | reverse complement strand
CTTCTGTTGCGGTGAGTGTCCGGCACCGCAACAGAAGTGGGGATCAGCTCGCCATCATTATATCGCCCAAACGCCTGCCGCTCGCGCATCCACCTGAACACGGCGAGACGCTTCTTGGGGAACCAGTAAGCCACCTTAGCCACATAGCCAGGACCCGGATTCCCCGGGGGCTTATACCACGCCGCGGACACGTGCGGGTTCTTATACCGCCAGTTATTCTCCTGCCTATTCTGTTCCCTCTCCACTTCCTTATTCAGCCAATAGCCATGCTGGCCGACGACGATCGAGCCTTCCTTTAAGGTCTTATTGCACTCGAGACGATAGGCCTCGAAGTCCGGAGCGTCTCCATAATGCAGGGTGTTGGATCCGTCATAAACGAGCTCGACGGCAGCAGCGAAGCCACCCGGCGACCATAGCTGGACGGGCGGGTGCGGATGCAGGACCTCAGAACGGTCGAACAGGCCCTGGACGATGACGGCGATCCGGTTGTACTGCTTGATCCGTTTGGCTACCTCCGCGCTCATCTCATCGAAATAGACGCTCGTCTTGTCAAAGGGCTCAAAGTCTCTGGTCTTATCGCTCCACTCGTGAAACGGATTCTCTATCCAGCTCTTACCAGGATTTACTTTCCTCCACTCCTTCTCCTTGACGACCCTTTCCTTTTCCCTCACGACGAGGTCTTCGAACTCCCTCTTGGGGATGATTTCATTGACCCGGCTGCAAAACATCTTCGCCATCATGGGCTCGGAAAGATTGAGCTCGTGCTGGCCGGGGAAGATCAGATTGCCGAATTCCAGGTCGCAGTTCATCCGGTAGAGCCGCTCGCCATTCCGGATGTAAAGGAACGTCAGCTTGTCAAGCTCCTTCAGATCGAAGATGATCATGGCCTGGGCAAGGCTTCCATCATAATCGCGTTCCTTCTCGTCGCGGCGCACGCGGAAGGCGACGATGGACCTGGGGAACGGTAGGACACGGTCGCGGTTGCCGGGCTTGGCCAGCCAGGCATCGAATTTCTTGATATTGCTGAATTCCATGCCGCCGTGCTTGTAATCCAGCAGGCACTCCTCGTCCATGTAGAGGAGGCGCTGGAGGATGTGAAGCCTATCCGTGCTGTCTGCCGGCTTCCCGTCCGAGACCTGCTTGACGTCCTCGGTCAGTCCGGCATAGAGCGAGACGTTGAAGATGCGGTCGTCGATCTGGCCCAGGCGCTCTTCCAGCTCTTCGGACGCCGCCTCCATGGGAAGCGCCTGGGCCTGCATCCAAGTGGCCAGTTTCTCGTTGGCCTCCTTCACTTCCTCGAACAGCGCGGGGAGATCCTTCTCCTTGGCCTCGATAAGCTTCTTCTTGTACTGGTTCACGTCCTCTGAGGCCGCGATGACGGAGAGAGCCTTGCTCGTTTCCTGGGGCTGGGCATTGTGTCCGAGCTTGGGGAGTTCCGTAAGTACGAGCCTGGCCATGATGTTCTTGATCTCGCCGAGCTTCTCCTGGACTTCCCTTCGGTACTTCATCATCTGTTCGCGGATGATCTTCTCGGGCTCAGGCTCCAGCTTACACGTCTCTTGGAACTCGTTCAGATGGACTCGCGTGTAGGAACCGAAGGGGTTATGGCATTCGATGAAGTTGGACCCGATCTTGGTCACGCAAGCGAAGAAGCTCTTCTTGCGCAAGATTCCCTTGTCGTCATTGTCATCGATCCAATACCACTGGCCAAGTTCGATCAGCGGCCCGTCCGGGGGCAGTTGTTCCGCTTGCCTTTTGTCCTTCGGGATCAGATCAGACATCAATCACCCGGCCTCCTATGGTAACTTTCGCAGCTTTTTCCTGATTTCCGCGAGATCGACAGAAATGAACCAAACCGCGACGACCAAGCCAACAGCAACAGCCTGCATAGCGCTTTGGCCGAGGATATAGCGTACAAGCAGCATATCAAAGGCCACGAAAAAGGCCGTGACCGTTCCCATGATGATGCCGAATGCGCTCATGGCTTCTCTCCAATCAGGACATTCGCGCGTGGTATCCTCAAAGTGGTGCACCCAGCGGGGTTCGAACCCGCATCGGCGAATTTAGAGTTCGCAGCACTACCATTGTGCTATGGGTGCAAAGCGGGACGCCGGTCCCGCAACCACATTATACTACGGAGGTACTATCGGGGTCAACCATTTGCCTCCGCCTTCTGCTTCCCCAGGTACATGGAGAAGTCCTTCCCGCGTGCCTTATTGTACTCAATCAGGTGCTCCGTGATCAGCCTGGCCCTCTTGTGGGTCTCCCACTGGAAGTGCCAGGGACCGTAAAAGCCACCCTTTCCATCAGGCACGCGGATGTTCAAATGCGGGGTCCGCAGGATGGCCTTCTCCTTCTTCTGGGTCTCGGCCAGGCCCTTGATCTCCGCCTTCATCGCCTGGACGGCATCCCACTGCTCGGTGGTGAGAATCATTGCTTGTCTCCAATAACTGAGGACGTGGAAACGGACAAGTTGTCGGGACAAGCAACGGCGGTCCTCTTGCCTACAACATGGTTGTCTCCTTTCCAAAGGTGAAACCGGGAAAAGAACTTCCTATTGGCGGTGGGTTCGGTAGCCAGGGCCGTTGCCTGACCGCCCATGTCTGGCTCCCTGAACAGGAAGCACCGAATACCCCTGGAGGTGATACGATCGTACTCGTGGAGCAGGTGTTGTTCGGAAGGGACCTGGCAGACGACGGTGGAAAAGCGTCCATCAGAGGATACTACACGGCCTGCGTCATGGGCGGCGTGGACAGCCTGGACGATCTGCTGAGGGAGTGAGATGTCGGTCCGGACGATGACGTAGAAATGGGTGGCAACCTAGGTCATACGCCCCTCCCTTCTGGTGGTTGAACGCTTGCCTGCTTTGGACGGCGTGTAGGGAGATGTCGATCCTGACGATGACAGACGACGACGGAGTGGTGTTCTCTCACGCTGAGAGTTCCCGCTTGCACGGGCTACTTGCCGGACACCCGCCGGAACTACTGCACTGAACGTGCAGATACTTAATCTTCGCTTTTCTCCCCTCACATACGGGACACGTCTGTGAGGAATCGTCAGGACCGGCATTTCCCTACTCCCTCTTTCCCTCCTTTCACACGCAATTATACCACAGGGTATCCGGTTTGTCAAGTATTTAGATACTGCCGCCAATTGCTATGAGAAAAGTGCTATGAGCAAGAAGCTATCCCCATCCCTGGTCCCTAGCTTTGTAAAGGTATCGGATTGCTGGAGGACGAGATCTTCGAGATCTTGAAAATGTGGAATGTCCGGCGGACGCGCATAATCAAACGCTTTCGATGCCTCCACAGCTGCTTCGCCAATTGTCTTGCTCGCTGGCCACTGGAACTCTTTTATGTCTCCGCGGCAGTACACGAATACGCTGGGCACGGTTACCTCGGCGGAATGGACCTGGCTGGCGGAGCGCATGCCGGAGTCGAAGTTCGCTTCCAGAACGGAACGCCTCCGTTACCTTGCGTCTTCTTGTAGAGGATGTTCTCGCGCGTGTTGTAATAGTATTGATGCCTAAACGTCTGGGGATCTGGGTCCGCATTCTGCATCGGCACCAGCCCGACGCCGAATACGCCCACTTCCCGACCGCGGCGGATCATCAGTTCGTAAATCGGATAGCTCATGTGGCGTGGTGTTGGCAGAATTTGGCCTGCGCATCCATGATAGACTTCGCCGCTTCAGAGACCGCCGTCTTGACCTTAAAGAAGTGCGTGGCGCTCATGGACGCCATGGAGCAGGCCTTTTGAACTTTCTCGACCAGAAGGCCGTACTCCTTACGATGGACGACGCTCCAGACGTCCAGGCCGGCGTACGGCTTTGCAGCAGCTTCAGAGTCGTCTTCCGATGCAATTATGATCCCTGTCGTACTATCGTGGCTCCGGATGCTCTGTACTACCTTTAGTCCGCCTGCCTTCTCGTCGATGATGACGCATTCGAAAGGCGAGTCCAGGGCACCTAGTTCGAACAGGACATCCAGGTCGGCGCCTACGATCTTCACGGTGTGGCCAGCTCCTCTCAGCCTCGAGAAGGCTGTAGAGCTGAAGTCAATGTCCTGCGAGAGAATGAGGACCTGGCACATGGTGAACTCACTTCCAAAACAAGGCCAAAAGAGCTAATACAATGGAAACGATGATACCAACGGCAGCCAGATTTATCTGCAACGACGTAGAACGCTTCTCTTTTACGGCATCAAGACGCCGTTGCGATTTTGCGGTCTGTTCGTCTTCATGATGTCGGATTATTTCTTTAACTTTGTTTTCAAGGGTGTTGAACTTCTCTTTATAGGTGACGAATTCGTCATGGTCTGTATTGACGGTGCGTGCGACCGTACCAACCGTCGTAGCAAGGTTTTTGGATGCTTCAGTCAGTACTGCCAGTTCAATTTCCAGCGACATATGAGATCCCCTCTTAGGTGTATTCGGACCCGCCGCTTCCGTTCACCAGGATCTCCAGGTCGTCGACGACCTGGCAGTCGAAGTGGTAACAGAAGTTGTCGACGCAGGGCGTCTCACCGCAGATATCATTGATCCGTTCGAACTTAATCTCCGTAGTGGTGCCCTCTGCGACGATCCGGTAGCCGCCAGGGATCAGCGCGATGACCTGCCGGGTCACCACCAGCACGCCGCGCTTCATATAGAGGATCCGGCCTTGCTCGTCCTTTGTCAGGTAGCCCTGATCCGCCTGCCCTGGTACGCGCGGTGAGAAGATGGCTGTCGTTATGTCAATGACGTCGTCATAATATTCGAACATCCCGTCGTAGATGACGCCATAGTCGTCCCTGTACCTGTAGGTCCCGAAGGGCGGATACTTTCCATCTTGCACGGCTGGATTGCCTAGCATGCAGAAGCTGGTCTGGATCGTCCCGTCGTACAGAGTCGAGCAGGTGCCGACCTTCTCGTTCAATACCAGCGTCTGATCCACCGTAATCTGGTCGCAATTGAAGTCAAATCCGCCGTTCGGCAACCTGTATTTCTCTAGCAGGCAGCCGAGCCTTGCGCTTATGGCTGAGCCGGATCCAGACCCACCGGACCCAGACCCGCAGGACTCGTCGAACTGATTGCAGTCGCAGTCGTACCGGAATCCTTCCTGGTATCGATACTCCGGATCGGACGGATCCAGCAGGATGCCCGATCCGTATGTGAACCGGATCGTGAACGGGCCTGATCCGGCTGACGTCTCGATGCTCATGACGGACTGGTCCGCCGGATAGCCACCGATGTAGTCGCCTACGCCCGTGGCCGACTTGAAGAGGCCGGCCACCCACATGGAATCCGTCGGCTTGATGCAGGCGACGGTCGTCTCAGTCACCCCAGTGAACGAGACCCAGGGCCTGGTTTCCTGTTCGACATAGATTGAGTGCGTGATCTTGAAGGGTCTTGCCTCCTGGTCACCGTAGGATGAAATGTCCGGGACCAAACCGTTCCCCTGGTATCCCAGTTGAACGGAATCGAAGACGAGGAATTCTTCGCCGTGGATGATCTCGATCCTGGCATTGAGCAAATTCTGGTCTAACTTGTTTTCCTGGCAGGTGATCAGCGAATAAGCATCGTCCCACGGCCTGGCCGTATAGTCGGGGTGCGTGAAGTCGTGCTCGAGGGCGTAGGCGTACGGGTGTCTGTGCCCCGGCATGAACCAGTTGTCCTTGTCGATGTCCAGCGACGGCCGCTGGATGGCGAGATAGGACAGCTTCTTGAAGTCGTCCAGATGGTTGAACGGGCTGTGAGTGTAATGGATTAGCTCGCTCGGCGCGTTGTATCCCCTGTAGAGATGGCCCAAGTACTGGCTACCTTGCTGGCCGCGCTGCCTGAGGGTGTTTCCCCAGTCCACCTGCCAGGGATTGGGCGTAATGATGTAGATGCCCTTGCCGCCCATGAGCCTGCAGGGCCGGCACCTCACGAGCTCCGTAAGGTCCAGGACGTCTTCGGCGTCGACGAACGCCTTGACGCGACCGACGTAAGAATAGTCCGGTACCGGTTTCTGGGCCAGGTCGCACACGCTCGCCCGGTTGTCAGGCTGATGATCCAGGTCCACTGTCTTATCAGTGACTACCCTGTCCTGACCGTAGGGGTTATACTTGCATTCAGCCCGGGTCGGCTCATAATAAGGCACCCGGGTCAGGCTGTCGATGATCGGCTTCAGGCTGGGAGGAATCGAACGCGAATCGAAAGCCTTCCACGCCGCATGTTCTTCCTCGAGCCCGTCGAGAATCGCCTTCCTGAGATCGAGGTCGCTCTGCTTGTAGTTGAGGTTGGTGTCGGCGCACGGGATGTTGCTTCCATACGTCCCCGTTGGGATGATGGGTGGCGGGACCTGGAGGTCGCCGGCGTCAGTCCCCGGTTTCTGCCTGTTAGCCCCGCCGGCCGTGAAGTCGGTAACGTCGTAGACTTCCGTCAGGTTGACAGGGAAAATGATCTTCCTAAGGAGCGAGTGGAAGGCCTTGAGCTTGAACAGGAAGTTAATCAGATAGTCCAGGACCTTGGGATCGACGTTCTGGTCGACCTTGGACGTGAAGTCCACATCGAACCTGTTGGACTGGCGCCACTGAAGAGACGGCGGATTGAACGTAAGGGCGACTCTCTCGTACGAGGCGAAGACGTACATCTTCTCGCCGCCGGAGAAGTCGACCGACCCGTCAAAGCCGACGATCATGACGTTCGTCCGCGGATCGTATCCGATGCTCCGCTTGCCGATCGTAGGAAGTCCCTTGTCCTTATTCTCGGAAAGGGGCTGGCCCGTCTTTGCGTCGATCGTCACCGACGCGTGTCCCAGAAGCGTCTCCCCAGCCAGCTGGACCTGCAGGCTGTGCGGGACGATGCTTCCGCCCACGCGCATGCAGACGGGCTCGTTGAGCGCGTCAGGACTCCCTTCCAGGCCGTTGATCGCCGCGGAGAGCGTCGCATCCGCAGGAGAGCCGTCTGCCACGAGGTAGGCGTTGACCGTGATGATGTCGCTCTTGGGCGGATACATAAGCGGGACGGAGAGCCCGCCAAACGGCCTGCCCGTGTCAGAGAATGAGGCAATCAGCGGCTCCAGCTGGCAGACTTCGGAGGTGATCACGCTCTGGCCGACGAATTTCTTGGGCGCCACTTCATCCGGAGCGACGACGTCGAGCCTCCCGTCGCCGTTGACGAGGAAGTAGGTGTTCACCAGATCGACCGTGTACCCGAAGATCTCGAACAGCTCATAGATCGCCCGGCGCGAGCTCTTGAGCTTCTGGAGCTTCGTCGCGTTCCGGAGGATCGCACGGCGGATCTTGTCGGCCGACTGGAGGTCCTGGTTCGGGAACGTCGGCAAGTCCCAGCCGATGAGGTAGGCCAGATAGGGAATCATCTGGGCCGGAATCTTGGAAATCCAGTTGATGCCCCTCAGCAGCGAGTGCTCGTCGAAGATGTCCTGAAGAACGTCCGCGAACGGCCTGTAGAACCTCACCAGCGGGTCGTTAGCCAGTGCCTCTTCTGAGAAGTAAAGGGGCGGCGTCTTATCCACCATCTCCTTGTGGACCTCGCCAGGGTGGGCGAAGTTCACGCGGAGGTTCGTGAGCCTGACCGACGTCTGGTCGACGCACTTGAATTCGTTGTCCGCAGAGAGCACGCGGTGGTAATAGCTTGCCTGCCAGATGAAGTTGTAATGGTTGGGCGGCAGCTCCCTCGTCGTGATCTCGAAGGCGGAAATGTCATAATAGTCGGCATCCGTGAAGTATGGTACTAGCGCGGCCGCCTGATTCTTCTTGATGGAGAATTCGAAATAGTCGCCGTCCTTTGCGTCCTCGAACGATACGATAGGTCCGGTTGGCGATCCCTGGTGGAAGGCAAGCCCGTCCAGGTTGATCAGGTTCTGGAGCTTCTGTTCCTCGCTGACCGTGATCTTGAAGAGGACGAATTCCGGGTTGAAGATGCCGCGGTGGTCGTACCCGGCAACGGGGGCGCGGAGGTTCGGGGCGTCTTCCACATAAAATTCCAGGGACAGGACACCAGACCTGGAGATGGTCAGACCCGTATTCGGGTCCCGCTTGGCGGGCTCGACTAGAAGGGTAGGAATCCAGACCGGCTGGTAGCCAGTCCGCGCGTTCATAATCGGGAACATAAAAAAGCTCGGGTCGTATCGACTTTCCAGAGTGAGGCTAGTATAGTTATTTGCCATCACGATATATTTGCTATCTGGAGGTCGTCAGACGCACGTGATGGCAGGCGGGACTAGCAGGGCAGCATGTACTTTGAACGTTCGAAGACTGACTTCTCCATCTGGATGATCGTCTTCGCGACCGCAGGATTCATCCCGCCCTTGGTCGCTTTCATGACATCCTTCAGCGCGAATTCTACAGCATCCTCATATTTCCCATCTGGGTGCATGCCAATATATGCACAAAGAGAGTACTGAATAAGGGAAGCGAGAGATGCTAGGTTCCTGCAAGGGTCAAGGCTTACGCTACGCGGCAGGCTTATCTGTGTCATTTGCCTTTCTCGAGCAGCCAGGTCAGCTTCAGGATGACGATCAGCAGGAGCGTGCCGACGACTTGAAAAAATTCCACCCTATCTAGGTGGAGCATGGGAGCGACGCACCAGTTAAAGGAGAAATAAGCCACCACGCCCAGAAGGGCGCACTGGAACGCCCGGATAAAGAGGTTCCTATACACGCCGTAGATGTTAGAAATGAGCTGGATAATGAACCGGATCATGTTAGGTTCCGTTGTCAATTTGTTGCTTGTAGGGCTTCTCGTCGTCATGTGGTCGATCGCACGGCACAGTTCCTTCTGCTTTCTTTTTGGCTGATAGACGCATTTCGTCAAGAATTTGTTCTGCCGTAGGGTGCTCAGGGCTGGCAGTTTTGTTCATCCAGCTAGACCTGTCCTGCCCTGGCTCAAGCTTGACGCTGTACCACTTCTCCCTGGCGTTGGAGGCTTTCTCGAATGCCTTGAGGCAATCACAGAGATACTCTGCCAGGATCCAATCCGGCGTGTTCGAGGCGTTCTCGGCGCAGCACTTGTTGAGCAGGTGCTGGATTTCTTCCTTCAGGGTCATGTTAATCCTTTGGTCCAAAGGCTATCGCCGGATGTACGTATGGCTTTGCCACTGCGAACACCTTCTTGTACCCCCACGGCACGCGCCACTGGTACCAGCCGTACACGGTGGGTAGCAAGTCCGCGAAGTCATCCCATTCTGGACCCAACATGGCTCAACCCTCCACGTAGTCCACAGGAAGGCAATAACCAGTACCACCGCACTGGACGCATCGATGAATGCGAACTTGTCTGCGATGAGCGCATTCCCGGCGATGATACGTCTTTGTCAGATAGAGTTGCAAAGTCCGCGCGGCCTCGCGGAATATCCGCGCTTCCCGCCGGGTCAGCTTGTGCGTAAGCTTCCGTTTCCCATCCTTGAAGCACCGGATCGAATAGACAGTCATTTCTTCGCCTTTGGCTTCTTGCCGGCCCAGATGATTGAGGTCGTAGCGGACGTGGCGGACTTGGCCTCGGCACCGCCAGCAATCTTATCGAGTTCCTGCTTGGTGACCTCGATATTAAATACAAAGGACGCGGGGATGGGTGAGCCATCCTTCTTCTTGACCGGGACCATGATGGGTACGCTCTTTAGAATCTTCACCCAGCAGACCCGACACTGGATCGGCTGGTCCGGCTTGTGCATTGCGACGACTTTGCGCTTGCACTTGGGGCATTGGAGGGTGTCTTCCTGCCACCAAGTGAAGACGTAAGGTGGCTGGTTCTTCTCCCGCTTCTCGATTTCCTTCTGCGTGAGCTGGTGGGATTTGCAGGACCACTTGGGGACGGTCTGTGCGGCCTGTGCGGACTTTGACCCAAGCTGCATGGCGTATCTCCTTAGGGGTTGTTCTCCTATTGAGATACGCCTGGGGATTCTGTCAGGCAGGAAGTCGCCAAACATTATGCATAGATCACGCGCCATCTGATCAGAAGTTCAACGTCATTTGATTTACGCACTGGGGTACTAAGTATTCTGTGGCTGAACAAACGGAGCGTCGACCTGAACACGCCAACCGATCCCGTCAGGGGCACGTTGCTGCTGTTCACCGGTACGCGGTCCAGCTGAACGTCGCTTCCAGACGGCTGCTTGGCGATGACGAGATAGAAGGGGCTGACCTGGCCGAGCTCGCCAGAAGAGCCCTCGCCGGCGCTGCCGCCTGCTTCCACGATCTTGATCTGGTCGCCTTCCTTGATGACCGACGGGTCGGAATCCAGCGTGATCGTATCCGTGCCGGTGGCCGTAGCAGGAATGGCGTTCCCCGCAAGAACTCCGCCCACGCCCTGGAGGAACAGCTCCTCTGGCGTAATCTCACACCTCGGCAGGAAGTCGATCTCGATGCCGGCCGCCAGGGCGACTTCCGTAATCGTGAAGTAGTCGCTTCCGGGACTGCTGGTGGCGCTGCCAGAACTCCCGCTGACGAAGCCATTGTACTCATCCGTCCGGACCGTCGTCTCCAGAAGCACGATGTTGTTCATCGCGCGGACGTCGTCCTGGAGCAGCGGCACGCTGGACGGCTGGTAGGACGCCTCGAATCCGATGTTCTCGATCTTCTTCAGAGGCCTGAAAGGATCCGACAGGGGAATTGGGTTGATAAGTCCGCCGTCATTGTCAGCCCCGACATCCAGCCGAACAGGCACTGGCTTGTTGGTAATCGGGTCCATCGTGTAGAACCGCGGATCGTTCGTGTCCAGAGGCACGCCATCCGCGTCGAAGCTGGCACCCAGCAGGATGTATTTGGCCGCGAATTCGCCTGTCGGATCGACGTCAGAGGCTACCCAGGCACCGCTGCCGGTCCCGCCGTTCGGGTCCCACACCTTGCTATGGAACATCCGGTGAGACAGGATCTCCTTGGCGAAGATTTTGACGATGTTCGGCTCGCACCACCGCCTGATCAAGCGGCCAGCGCGA
>Ga0315293_10006514_pt1 | contig 10922 bp, 6 predicted proteins | sample YL17G13_20_MG_FD_203071 | JGI IMG/M metagenome (GOLD analysis project Ga0315293, IMG submission 203071) | Sediment microbial communities from Yellowstone Lake, YNP, Wyoming, USA - YL17G13_20 | ecosystem: Environmental > Aquatic > Freshwater > Lake > Sediment | place: USA: Wyoming | collected... | reverse complement strand
GCGCCAGAAGCGAATAAATTGGCGCTTCACGACGACGGACGCAAGAATAAAACTGAACCAATTGTACCCGGAAATTCAAATGTCATGAACCACTAGTAATTGGCATATGCTAATAATATAGCAGAATGCGATTTGGCTGTCAAGACGATTTTGCGGGATTTTGGGGAAGCCCCGCGATTGACATAACGCCTTACAGACCATAAAATACGCGGCCATTGTTATGATTCTTGCGAGAATACAGAAGAAACAGGAGAAATCATCGGTGTCAAACTACAATCCGAAAGCAGACAAGCGAAGCACAATCGTGTTCGGCAAGGCGCGGTTTCAGGTGTTGACGGAGAGGCTGTTGAGGCTTGAGTGGGCGGAGGATGGGGTGTTTGCGGACCGGGCGACGTTTGCGGCGGTGAACCGCATGACCCCGCCTGTCCGGTTCACGGCGGCAAGGAGCGGCAAATCGCTTACCATCAAGACGAGGCATGCGACGCTGAAATACAGGGACAACGGCAGGCCGCTGTCGAGGGAGAACATGGCCGTGACGTTCATGCTGAACGGCAAGGCGGTGGCGTGGCGGCCTGGGATGCGGGACGCGCGGAACCTGGGGGGGACGGTGCGGACGCTGGATGGGAGCGAGGACGGGCCTATTCCGCTGGGCGACGGGTTTATTTCGCGCAGCGGCTGGGCGGTGGTTGATGACTCGAAGAACATCGTGTTTGACGACATCGGCGACCGGCTGTGGGCGGCGAGCAGGCATGAGGCAAAGCGGCAGGACCTGTACCTGCTGGCATACGGGCACGACTACAAGGGCGCGCTGCGTGACGCGGCGATGATATTCGGCGCGCAGCCGCTCCCGCCGCGGTACACGCTGGGTTACTGGTGGTCGCGGTATTGGGCGTATACGGACAAGGAGATTGAGGAATTGGTTGCGAATTTCAATATGCTGAAGGTGCCCATCGACGTAATGGTGGTTGACATGGACTGGCACCTTGAGGGCTGGACGGGATACACGTGGGACAAGCGATATTTCCCGGACCCGGCGGATTTCCTGAAGTGGCTGAAGGGGCAGGATTTGAAGATAACGCTGAACCTGCACCCCGCGCGGGGCGTGGGGAAGCATGAAGAGCAGTTCGAGAGGATGGCGGACGAACTGGGGATCGATCCCAACGAGGTCGAGCGCATCGAGTTCGACTGCACAAGCCCGGCATACATGGACGCGTACTTCAAGCACCTGCACCGGCCGCATGAGGACGCGGGGGTTGATTTCTGGTGGATGGACTGGCAGCAGGGGCAGAAGACGAAGATCGAGGGACTGGACCCGCTGCCGTGGCTGAACATTCTGCACTGGCGCGACATCGAAAACCGCGACACGTCGAAGCGGCCTTTGATTCTGAGCCGGTTCGGCGGCATCGGCGCGGGGCGGTATCCGCTGGGGTTTTCGGGCGACACGCTGTCGAAGTGGGGAACGCTGGCGTTCCAGCCGCAATTCACATGCACGGCGTCGAATATTCTGTTTGGTTACTGGACGCACGACATCGGGGGCCACGCGCCGGGGTGCGCGCTGGAGCCGCAACTGTTCACGCGGTGGGTCCAGTACGGAATTTTCTCCCCCATCATCCGGACGCACACGACAAAGAACCCCGAAGCGGAGAGGCGGCTCTGGGCGTTTCCTCCGCCATACTCTGAAATCATGATGAATGCGATCCGGCAGCGGTACGAGATGGTGCCGTACATTTACACGGAGAACCGGAAGTGCCACGACACGGCGATTTCGCTTTGCAGGCCGATGTATTACGATTATCCGGAAGTTGAAGACGCGTACAAGGCGACGGGACAGTACATGTTCGGCGAGCAGATGCTTGTCGCGCCGGTGGTGGCGCCGGGAGACGCGGCGGACGAGATGGCGGAGGTGAAGGCATGGCTGCCGAAGGGGGAATGGTTTGACACGGCGACGGGATTGATTGACAAGGGAGGGGCGTGGGTCAAGAGGCGGTATCACATCCACGAGGCGCCGGCATTTGTCCGTCCGGGCGCGGTGATTCCGGGGCAGAAGACGCCGCTGCGCCTGACGGAGGGCAGTTACAGGGACCTTGTCGTGACGATTTATCCCGGCAAGTCCGGCGAATATGTTTTGTACGAGGATGACGGCGTGAGCCAGGATTATATGAAGGGCGGGTTCGCCAGGATTGCTCTGTCGCACAAGGATTTCAAGGGGAGAAAGCGAATTGTGATAGGCGGAGCGAAGGGGGGGTACAAGGGATTCGCTCGGACGCGGTCGCTGGAGATAAGGCTGCCCGGCTCCGTTCCGCCGTCGGCCGTGAAGGCGGGCGGGAAGCCGCTGGCGTGGGCATATCGTCTGGGTGGAAACGGGTGGGCGTACGACGGCGACAACGCGACGACCATCATACGCGTGCCGCAGTTCGACATCACGAAGGGGCTGGCGGTGGACGTGGCGCCGGACGCGTCCGCGCGGTCGAACGAGGCGGTGGGGCTAAAAGGCTTGATTTCCCGGCTGAGAATGATAAAAGAGTACACGGCGGCGCACAAACTGGAGCGGCTGATAGTTGACGCGGCGCAGACGGGAAACCGGATTTCCCGCGCTCCCGGATGTTTCAAGGCCGAGATGTTGAAACTGCGCGCGATTGTGAAGCGGCTGCCGGAGGCGATGCGGCGCGCGCCGAAGACGGGGCAGATTCCGCTGAAGAAAGTGGAGACCGCCGTCAATATAATCAAGACGACGGTGAGAGAATTCAAAGGCGTCTTGGCGAAATAACGCACCCTTTTCGATAAGACAGGAAAAGACCAATGTCCCCCGCGAAAAAGTTTCTAGTGATAATCGCCGGCTGCGGCCGGCTGGGGTCGTATATCGCCAACCGGCTGAGCCGCGAGGCGCACAGCGTGGTGGTGATAGACCAGAACCCGGCGGCGTTCGACGGGCTGACAAGCGAGTTCAGCGGGTTCCGGATTGAAGGCGACGCGACGGAATACGCGGTCCTGAAAGAGGCGAAGGCCGAAAGCGCCGACCTGCTGATTGCCGTAACGCGCGACGATAACGTGAACCTGATGGTGGCACAGGTGGCGAAGAAGATATTCAAAGTCGGGCGCGTCATGGCGAGGGTGTATGAGATAAAGCGCGAGGAAATCTACCGGGACCTGGGGATTGAGACGATTTGTCCGACGTCGATGGCGGGGGATTTATTTTTGCAGACGATGATGGAATGAGCGGGAGTTGGAAATGATGGAATGTAGGGGACGGTCTTTAGACCGTCCCGGAACGACCTAAAGGTCGTTCCCAACATTACGACAGATGATAATGGAGTGAGCGGGACATGGAGGCGATTAAGACATGAAGATTCTTATCGTGGGGGGCGGAAGGCTTGTTTACTTTTTGAGCCGCACTTTTTTGGAGCGCGGCTACAAAGTAACCATTGTCAACCGCGACCATGACGAATGCAGCCGGCTGGCGCGGCTGCTGAGCAAGGCGGTGGTGGTGCACGGCGACGGGAGCGACCCGCAGATCCTTGAGGAAGCGGGGGCGGAGACGACGGACGTGGTGCTGGCGGTGACGCCGAAGGACCAGGACAACCTTGTAATCTGCCAACTGGCGGAGTTGCGCTTCCATGTGCCGCGCAACCTGGCGCTGGTGAACGACCCGGACAACGAGACCGTCTTCCGGCAACTCGGCATCACCGGGGCGTTCTCCGTCACGCAGCTTTTCCTGAGCATGATAGAGCAGCGCGTCGCGCTTGCCCAGGTGGCGAACCTCGTGCCGCTTTTCGGGGGAAAGATCAACATAACGGAGGTCCTTCTGACCGAGGGCTCTCCAGTAGTGGGCAAAGCCCTGCGAGACATCGCGCTGCCGGAGGATTCGCTGGTGGCCTCCATCCTGCGCGGGGACCAGCCGATTGTGCCGCGCGGGACGACCGTTTTGCAGGAGAACGACCGCCTTGTCGTCATGACGATGGCGGAGAATCACGGCCAGGTTCTCAGCGCGCTGACCGGGATTTCACCATGACGAGGGCCTGACCGTGCGCATAAGGGACAACATAACGGCGCGTTATCACGCGATATTTTCGTACACCGGCCTCATCCTCATCTACTGCGGCGTGCTGATGTTTTCGCCGCTGCTGGCGCTTCTGGGGTGGCCTGAGGAATGGAAGCACAGCCTCGCCTTCATCATCCCCGCCGCCATGCTCACGGCAATCGGGATTTTCATGCGCAAGGCGTTCCGCCCCAAAGACAGGCTGCTGACGCTTCAGGAGGCGGGGGTAATCGTCGTGCTCAGTTGGCTGTTCGCGTGCATTTTCGCCGCATGGCCGTTCATGGTGGTGCAGGGGCTGAACTTCACGCAGGCAATCTTCGAGTCGGTGAGCGGCTATACGACCACGGGGTTGACGGTTGTTGACGTCACGAAGGCCACGCATCTGGTTTTGCTGTGGCGGAGCATCACGCAACTCATCGGCGGGGCAGGACTCGTCATCATAATGCTCGCCGCCATCACCGGCCCGACGGGCGGCGGGCTTTCCACGGCGGAGGGCCGCACCGAGCAACTTGTCCCGCACGTGCGCCATTCCGCGCGGCTCGTCGCGGCGCTCTACCTGGGTTATGCCGCACTGGGCATCCTCGGGTACCGCCTTGCCGGAATGACGCTCTTCGACGCGGTCAATCATTCGTTCACCGCGGTGGCCACCGGCGGCTTCTCCACCAAGCCCAACAGCATCGCCTACTACAACTCCGCCGCAATCGAGGCGGTCTCGATACCTTTGATGCTTTTGGGCAGCATAAACTTCATCCTAATATATCAACTCATCCAGGGAAAGCCAAAACCGTTGCTGAAAAACGGGGAAATACGCCTTGTATCCGTGGTGATTCCGCTCAGCGTGGCGATCCTTATGATTTTCGTTTTTTCCGGCATCTCTCCTTTGGTCGAAAAAAGTTTCCGGGTGGGGGTCTTTGAATGCGTCTCAGCGCTGTCCGGCACGGGTTTCCAGTCAACCACCTACGAACGCTGGAGCCCGCTCGGCCTGCTGGTGTTGACGCTGCTGATGCTAACGGGCGGCGGCACTTGCTCCACCGCTGGCGGGATAAAGCAATACAGGATATACCTGCTGCTCAAGTCCGTCTGGTGGGAATTCAAGAGGCCCTTCATGCCGAGGTCCGCGATCATCGAGCGGCCTGTGTGGCTTGGAGAAAACCAGAGTTTCGTGAATGACAGGATGGTGCGCCATGCCGCCGTTTACGTGGTCATTTACATACTCACTTTCCTTGCGGGCGCGGCCGCGCTCTCTCTCATCGCGCCCGGCTACAGCCTCGGCCAATACATGTTCGAATTCGCCAGCGCGCAGGGCAATGTGGGGCAGAGCGTGAACATAACGAAGCCCGATTCGCCTTCCCTTCTCTTATGGACTGAAACGGCGGGAATGCTGCTGGGGCGCTTGGAGTTCTTCGTCATCTTCGTGAGCATCGTCAAGATCGCGCGCGACTTCGTCGCGGTTACGCGCGCCAGGCATGTCCCAAAGCCCTTATAGCGCGAAACGCTCCGTATGAATCCTGGCGGAAGTGAAACCGGCCTTCCGCAATGACACCGTGACGAATTTCATCATGAGCGGCGGCCCGCACAGAAAAACGCGCGCGTTCATATCGCGTTCCGTCAGCAATCGCTTGAGCAGGGCCTCGTCCACCTTCCCCTTCTCACCGGTCCAGTCCGGCTGATTCGACATCACGTGGCATATCCGCAAGTCCAGTCGTGACGCGAGCGCGTCGAATTCCTCGCGGAAGACGATGTCCTTCTCGCTCCGGTTTCCCCATATCAGGAGAATCGCGCGCTTGTCGCCGATGTCCGCCATGTAGCGCAACATGCCGAAGATGGGCGTGATGCCGATTCCCCCGGCAATCATTACCAAATCCCCTTCCGGGTGCAAGACGTGGGAGAAACGGCCGTACGGGCCGTCGAGCATGGCGATGTCGCCGGGCTTTGTCTGGTTAATCGTAGCGGTGAAATCGCCGCAGTTCTTGATGGTGAATGAAAGCGCGTCGCGGCGGATGGGCGAGGAGGAGAGGGTGAAGTGGTGCTCTTCGGTGCGCATGCCTTTGCGCTTGAGCGTGATGAAGGAGAACTGTCCGGGCATGTAATCGAAGACCTCGCCACTCCGCGGCTTCAGCGTCAGGTTGCACGTGTTGTAATTCAACTGCTTCACATCCGTGACGACGCAAGTGTTCTTCCACAGCCGGGACGGCTTGACGAACTTCACCCACGCAAACGTCGCGGCGTAGAGCGCGACTATTGCAAACCAGAAATACCGCGGCCAGCCGGTGTTCACCTCCGCGCCCAAGACCTGTGAGTGCATGACGACCACGACGACGACGATAAAGGTGAGTTGGTGAATTCCCCGCCACGTCTCAAAGGACAGGTTGAGGAAAATGCGCCACAGGCTCGTGCAGGCTATCACGGCCATGATGAGAAGCGCCGCCGCGCCCACGGCTTCCGCCCACACAAAGCCGCGTTCCGCGAATGCCTCGGTAACGCCCGTCCCATAGAGCAGCATGGGGTGAAGCGCGGCAAGGCAGAACGCCGTCGCGCCCATCGCCTTATGGAAGCGAAACATCCGGTCAAGCCCGTACAGCCGGTCGAGCGCCTTGAACCGCGCGCTCACGGCGAACTGGAGCATTAAAAGTGCCGCCGCCAGCAGGCCCGCCACGTTGCCCGCCAATGTGAAGGCATCATTCGCTTCTTCGATTTCGCCGATGTCGTTGCGCACGCCGATCCAGACGGTTAACGCAAGCAACGCGACAAAGACAGCAAGAGGCACGATGCGCGCCGTGGGATTTCTCTTCTCCGGCTTGTTCATTTGCGGTTCCTATACGGTTGCCTGTCCGGCGGGCCGGAAATGCCGCAGAATGCTCAGGCCCAGCGGGAACTTCGCCCAGAGAATGATGATGTCCATGAGCAAAGTCTGGAAAATCACGGAATACAGCGTTATCTCCTTCGGCGGATTTAGAAATGAGAACGCGCCCATCGTAATCGTGCCGATGACCACGGCCGCTGTGTTCAGCAGAAATGCAAGCGCGACTGTCTTCGCATTGTTGAACAAAAACGGAAGCAGAAGCGCGGACATCAGACCAACCACGACCGGCGGGATATAGATGAGAGTTGCGCTGTGAACGCGCATGTGCAGCATGAGGCCGCCGATGGAAATAAGGAAAAGCGCTAGGATTTGCATGCGGATTTCTTTCTTGAACATATCAGTTCCTTTCCTGTGGGAGTGATGGAGACGATGCAGGCCACCAAAACGGACGTGAAGTATTCTATGTCGCCATGCACGCATGTCAAGCGGCAAAGGGGTGTGCGGAAGTGCAATAAGAAAGTGCGCTGGCCAGGACTCGAACCTGGGACCCGCTGATTAAGAGTCAGCTGCTCTGCCAACTGAGCTACCAGCGCACATGTGTTTTCCGCTGCGGCGGAAAGGGCGAGAGTTTACAGCACCCGGCTCCAAAATTCAACCAATTTCTCCAGTGAAGTCCAGCGCCGGGTGCATTTCAGAATTGTGGGTATCCGGGGTCAGACCCCTCCCGAAGTTCCAAAGCGGAACTTCTCCTTGGCGTCTGCCCCCGTTTCACACCCACAATTCTGGCAAGTCTAATGTCTAAATGGCGCGCCCGGGAGGACTCGAACCTCCAACCTACTGGTTCGAAGCCAGCCACTCTGTCCAGTTGAGCTACGGGCGCGCGTGTCCGCAAGAGGCTGGGTAGATAGTAGAAATGAGGCCGCGGGAGAGGCGCCCCTGATCGAGAGCGCGTTGCTGGTTGCGTATGCGTTCCGCACTTTTCTACTTTCTGCCTTCCACTCTCTCCTGCTCTATTTTTATTTCTCGCGATGCGAGACGGCTGCTCAAGTTGCGCGATTCTCCACGCCTCGTATGAGTCCCGACAACATACGGGCTATCTCCTCGAGACTGGCTTTCATTGCCTGGTGCCCTTCCAGCCGGATTAGACCCCGGCGATTGGCGAGTTCCAGCAATGGCACGCACTCCTGAACCGAGCCTCTGGCAATTCCAAGCCTTCAGCGACATTGGCTGCTATAGACAATGACGCTCGGTTAAGTTGATCGGCAAGGAAATAGAAACCGCGCGGAAAGGCGGCTGTTAGTTGACAGATGCCGTCAGCGAAGGCAACCGCCTTTTGATATACAATAAGTTTCTCGAATGCAAACGCCACTCGGCAGTCTCAACAACCATTATAGAGAGTAGAGAGTAGAAAGTAGACCGCAATTGAGCGGATGCTCAATTGCTCGACTTTTTCCGCGGGGCGGAAAAAATGGGTGGGCGAGGGGATTCGAACCCCCGACTTCCAGATCCACAGTCTGGCGCTCTAACCAGCTGAGCTACGCCCACCATTTTGGACTTTGGACATTAGACATTGGACTTTAGATTTTCCATGACCGCGTCTAATGTCTAGAGTCTAATGTCTAATGTCTAACGTCTAAATGCGCGCCCGGGAGGACTCGAACCTCCAACCACCTGCTTAGAAGGCAGGTGCTCTATCCTGCTGAGCTACGGGCGCATTTCCTCGTATGCCGTAATCGGCTATTCTATCGCAAATCCGTTCACATTCAACAGTTTTCCTTCAGGTTGCGAGGCAAAGGGCGCATTTCAGTTTTGAGGCACGGGGAGCAGACCCATTCCGACGCGGGGGTGCGGGGACAGTCCCCTTTGCTGCGCATCCTTGGCGTCTGACCCCCTTGCGGCAAAAAAAAGCGGCGCGTCGTGGGCGCCGCTTTGTGCTCTAATTGGGTGTTGGGACTAGCGCATTTTGCGCCGCGCGATTCCGACAAGCCCGGCCAGCGCTACGGCGATCAGGAGGAGGGTGGAAGGTTCGGGCACCGCGGAGACCGGCGCGCCCATATCGCCGATGTTCGGCGACATCAGCGCGAACATTCTGAAATCCCCGACGCCGCCAGTAGGGCCGGTGAGGCCGGTGAGGCTGTGGGCCTTGACGACTTTCGTCCAGGAGTTTGCGGGGTTATATACGGCGTCAAGGTAGTAGCCGCCGCCGAGCGTGGCGTCGCGCAGCATGTTGGCCGCGATCCAGGCGTCGAGCGCGCTTTCCACGTTCCCGGCGACATAAATCGCGTAGCCGTTGAGGTCGAGGTAGGAGCCGGTATTGATGAGGAGGGAATTCGTGAACAGGGATTCGCGTCCGTAAGCGCCGCGATTGCCGTTGTTGTAGAAGTCGAGCAGGCGCACGCGGCCTATGTCGTAGACGCTTCCGAGGGTGAGGCCGCCGATGGCGAAGTTATCGGTGAAGCCGCCGTTAATGGCCGAGGCCACTTCGAGATGTGATAGAACGGAATTTCCGCCGGCGAAAAGGAAGGCGGTGTTGATGAGGCCCGCGAGGGCGGATTCATTGGCCGTGATGATGTCGAGGCTGGCGCCGGTCAGTTCCATTGTGGCGCCGGCAACTGCGCCATAGACGGAACCCGACGCGAATGAGAACGTCCCGGTTACCTTAATGGTGGCTGAATTGTCCGTGACGTTGAGCAGGCCGTGACTGCCGAGGGTGATATTTTTGGCGTAAAGCAGGCCGCCGCTGAGGTTGTACGTGCCCTGGCCTGAAATGGTTCCGATGTTAAGCGCATTGGTTACTGTATGAATGCCGCCGCTCTGGTTGAAGACACCCGTTCCGTCGTATGCGACGTATTCATTGGTGGCAATGAGTTGGCCGGCGCCGCTGAGGTAATAGGCGCCGCGCGAGCCGGGGGCGTAGGCGATCCAGAAGGTGTTGGTGATTGTGTTGATGCCCGCGCTCAGGCGGTATTCGCCGACGCTGGTGGGCTGGAAGCCGACGCACATGCCGTACTCCCCCACCACGTTGTTATAGCCGCCGGTCTGGATGAACGTGCCGGCGCCGTAGTAACCGATGACTTCGTTGGCGATGGTCAGTGTTCCGCCGCTCAAGTTGTATGTGCCGGAGGAGTACGAGCCGCTATCCTCGGTGCCACCGCCAATCCACAGCCCCAGCGCGGAAGTCGCGGTGTTCGTGCCGCCGCTCTGATTGAACGTGCCGACGCCCGCGTAGCCGACGTATTCGTCGCGCGACACGGTGAGGCTGCCGTTCTCCAGGTTGTACGTGCCTGAGGCGAGTGGATAGCTGAGGCTCTGGTATCCGAGGTACAGGCTTTGGATCACGGTGTGCGTGCCGCCGGTCTGGTGGAACTCGCCTGCGCCGTTGTATCCGATGTATTCGCTGGCCGTCGCCAACTGTACGTGTCCGACAGCGAGGGAGCCGCCGCTGAGATGGTAAGCGCCGTTGGAGTCGGCGTATTTGCCGACGTACAGGCCGCCGGCGATGCCGCTCTGGCCGTCAACCTGGTTGAATGCGCCCGCGCCGGAATCGCCGACGTACGCATCGGCGAAGACCGTGAGCGTTCCGGCGTTGAGATTGTACACGCCGCTGCCGTAGCCGTAGCCGAGGTACAGTCCGCTGTACGGGCTGATTGCCCCATAGACGGTACAGGCGCCGCCGTTCTGGGTGAAGACGGCCTGGGATCCGCTCACCATGCCTATGCCGAGCGGTCCGGCGACGCTGTTCGCTCCGCCGTTCATCGTGAAGGAGCCGCCCGCCCACAGGGCTTCAAACTGCACATCGAGATTTCCGCCCTGCATCACGTATGAACCTGTCCCGCCGGTGTAGCTGACAGCGAGCAGGAACGTTGTGAGCGAATCCGTCGCGCCGTGTGCCGCGGCCGCGCCGTTGGTAATTATGAAGGTGGTGTACTCAAGGCCGCTCACGGTTCCGCCGTGCGCAAAAATAGCCCCGGTAGTAAGCGCGCCGACGCTGAAGTTGTAACCCATCACAAGGGTCGAGGCTGGCATGAACGTCATTGCCGGGGTGTCGATGTCGCCGCCGTACCAGTCGAACTCGCTGCCTTG
>Ga0315293_10006513_pt1 | contig 10922 bp, 7 predicted proteins | sample YL17G13_20_MG_FD_203071 | JGI IMG/M metagenome (GOLD analysis project Ga0315293, IMG submission 203071) | Sediment microbial communities from Yellowstone Lake, YNP, Wyoming, USA - YL17G13_20 | ecosystem: Environmental > Aquatic > Freshwater > Lake > Sediment | place: USA: Wyoming | collected... | reverse complement strand
AGTATCTCATACGGCGTCATGCCGGTTTCCCGCACCGGAACGGCATCGATATTGATCTCAATCCCCGATTTCCCTTTGGCCGACATCTCCGACGACGAACAGGTCAACCCCGCCGCCCCCATATCCTGTATCCCGACAATCAAATCCTGCTCGATGATTTCGAGAGTGGCTTCAAGCAGCAGCTTTTCGGTGAACGGATCGCCGATCTGTACCGACGGCCGCCTCTCTTCGGATTTGTCCGAGAGCTCTTCCGAGGCAAACGTCGCGCCGTGGATGCCATCGCGGCCGGTCTTGGACCCGACCATCATGATTGGATTCCCGACTCCCGCGGCCTTAGCGGTCGCCATTCGGCTGGATTTCACAATCCCTACCGCCATCGCATTCACCAATGGATTGCCGGTGTAGGAATCATCGAAAAACACCTCGCCCGCCACGGTAGGAACGCCGAACGAGTTGCCGTAGTCGCCGATTCCCCGCACGACGCCATCGACCAGATACCGGACTCTTGGATTATCCGGCGATCCGAATCGAAGCGAATTGAGCGAGGCAATTGGGCGTGCGCCCATCGTGAAGATATCCCGAAGAATCCCGCCGACACCGGTCGCTGCCCCTTGATATGGCTCAATCGCCGACGGATGATTGTGTGACTCGATCTTGAACACCACCGCCAGGCCATCGCCAATATCAACCGCGCCCGCGTTCTCTTCACCGGCCTTGGCCAAGAGGTTGGCGCCATCGCGCGGAAGCGTCTTTAGCAGGGCAATAGAGTTCTTGTAAGAGCAGTGTTCCGACCACATCACGCTGAAAACGCCGAGTTCGGTGTAATTCGGTTCGCGGCCAAGAATCTTCTTGATATGCTCGTACTCTTCGGGGTTGATGCCGTGATCGGCCACCATCGCGGGGGTCACTTGCGGTTGCTTGTAGCGGTCTGCCATGTACTGTTCCTTGCTTTAAGGCGGGCAATATAGAGACTGAGTCGGAGAGGGGCAAGCGAGTTGACGCCATGAATTGCATTCGGGCTTTTCGCTCCAAACTTTCGCTTCGCAAGCGACTCGGTCGGTGCTATGTTGCTCCTGTGGATACGCTGGAAACGGTCTTCGAGACTATCGAGCGACATCGTCTTCTGGAGCGAGGCGATGCGGTCTTGGTTGGGTTGTCCGGCGGACCGGACTCCGTAGCCTTGCTTCATCTGTTGCGTCGACTCAGAGAGCGATACCGGCTGCGGCTCGGCGCGGTGTATATCAATCACCGGATTCGCCCCCGTGCAGCCCGCGATGAAGAGAAATTTTGCCGGAGGCTGTGCGACAAACTCGGCGTTGACCTCACAATTGTCCGCGAAGATATTCCCGCCCGTGCCAGGAGAGAGCGCAAGGGACTGGAGGAAACCGCCCGGGACTTTCGCTACGAGACATTTGCAAAGATCGCCGATTCAAATAAATGCCACCGAATTGCACTCGCACACCATGCCGACGACCGGGTTGAGACCGTCTTATTCAGAATCATTCGAGGCACCGGCCTGACCGGTTTGGCCGGAATGCCGGTGAAACGGGGGAGAATTATCCGCCCGCTATACGACCTGACAAAACAGGAGATTCTGGCCTATCTCAAAAAACACCGCCTTACTTGGTGCGAAGACCGGACTAATTCCGGTCCTGATTTCAGCAGGAATTTCATCCGGAATCGGCTCCTACCAGTCATTCGGAAACGCCTGAACCCCGCTGTAGATCAGGCAATTCTCAACCTCTCGGAAACGACAGCCGAAGAGGTCGAGGTCCTCGAATCCGTTGTCAGTAAAGTGGTTGCACGGGCAATCACGATTACACCAAGCGGAAAGATACAAGTCGATCTATCTGAATCATCCCGATCGGATAAGTGGTTGCGGCGGAGGCTGTTACGCGCCTGCTTCACCCTGATAGGCAAGGACATGCCGGATCGCGAGGTCATTGACCGGCTTGACCGCATGATGCTGTCCGGCGGAAAGGCGCTCTCGCTTCCGCACAAACTTAGGGCCTTGTTGGTCGGCGACAAAATAGTCATCTTCCGGCCTGTCGCCCCGTGGCCCCCGTTACCGGTTCACGTGGGCCAGACGTCTGTACTTGGAATCCCCGGTATGAGTATTCGTGCGCGTGCCACGTCAGCTCACGGGTCAGCAGTTCAGAAGCGTCGTCAGGCGCGAAAGGTGGCGCTGGATTGGCACAAGGTGCTGCCTCCGCTTGAAGTCAGACCAATCCGAGCGGGTGACAGATTTCAGCCACTGGGTCTAAAAGGCACAAAGAAAGTGGGTGACTTTTTGACCGATCGGAAATTACCTTCCATCTATCGCGACGAGGTCCCGGTGGTGTGTGACAGCCTCGGCATTATCTGGCTTGCCGGGTTCGAAATCGCGGAGCGTGTTAAGAGAGACTCGAAGACCAAAGAGGTGTTGATCCTTGAAATCACTTGCAACCAGAAAGACCCCCGGAAAGCCATTTGAGCTTTTGCTTGATCAGAGGGTTATTCACAGACGAATCGAAGAACTCGGCAAACAGATCACAACCGACTACGCGGGACAGATTCCGGTCCTTATCGGCGTGCTCAAGGGCTGTGTTATTTTCATGGCTGATCTGATTCGCGAGATTAAGCTGCCGGTGGAGTTGGAATTTGTCTCGGCGGCATCATATCGCAAAGGAATCAGGAGAGAAGAGGATGTCGTGGTTGGCGGCGGGATTTCGATTCCGCTGAAGGACCGGCAGGTTCTGCTGGTGGAAGGAGTTGTCGACTCGGGCCGGACGGTGTCGATGGTGCTCGAGAGGATTCGCAAGATGGAACCGGCCTCGGTGGAGGTTGTTACATTATTGGATAAACCGGGAAGTCATAGAACGAAGCTGGATGTCAAGTACAAGGGGTTTTCTGTCGGCAACGAGTTTGTCATCGGCTTCGGGCTGGACAATACTCAGCAGTACCGAAACCTCCCTTTTGTCGGACGCTTGCTTGACCGATAAGATATTCTATAGATTTCCGACACATTGGGTAAAGCGGCTAATCGTACGTATAAGAAACGAACGGTAGACTGAACAAACGGAGATTACGTGGATAGTCCTGACAACCGGAATGATCGGCGCTCCCCCGGACGCCCCAAAGGGGAACCTCCTCGCTCGGGCATGAGTTGGCGAGGCACCGGCCGTTCGCTGTTCTTCTGGATGGCGATCATCCTGCTGGCGATTTTCGGCTACCAGTACTTGTCCGGGGATATTGGCTCCAGCCAGGCGCAGATAACTTTCTCGGAATTCACCGAGCAGATCGACAAAGGGAATATCGCCGAGGTTACCTTCACCGAACGGGAAGTGCAGGGGAAGCTGAAAGAACCGCAGAAATTTGCCTCGACCGAGTCGCCGAATCAATTCGGCCGGTTCAAATCGCGCATTCCCTTTGCAGATAACAGCTATGAAATCGTAAATCGGTTGGAGAAGAGCGGCGCCAAAGTCAAGGCGGAAGGGGAGAGTCAACTCTGGGCCTTGCTGTTGGGGATCGGTCCCTGGGTGATGCTCCTGTTTGTCTGGCTCTTTTTCCTGAGACAGATGCAAGGTGCCGCCGGTCCCAAAGGGCTTTTTTCGTTCGGCAAGAGCAAGGCCAAGCTGCTCACCGATGAACGCCCGAAAGTGACGTTTGCCGATGTCGCCGGCGCCGATGAAGCCAAAGAAGAGCTGCAAGAGATTATTGAGTTCCTGAAAGAGCCCGGCAAGTTCCAGAAGCTGGGCGGCAAGATACCGAAAGGGGCGTTGCTCCTGGGTGCTCCCGGAACCGGCAAGACACTTCTGGCACGTGCTGTCGCCGGCGAAGCGGGCGTACCGTTCTTTTCGATGTCCGGCTCTGATTTTGTCGAGATGTTTGTCGGTGTCGGCGCCTCCCGCGTCCGTGATCTGTTCGATCAGGGGAAGAAAAATGCTCCCTGTATCATTTTCATCGATGAAATCGATGCGGTAGGGCGGCATCGCGGCGCCGGTCTCGGCGGCGGTCATGATGAACGAGAGCAAACGCTCAACCAGTTGCTGGTCGAGATGGACGGGTTTGAATCCAACGAAGGCGTCATTTTGCTGGCCGCAACCAACCGCCCGGATGTACTTGACCCGGCGCTGTTGCGACCCGGTCGATTCGACCGTCAAATTGTCGTAGCCACTCCTGATGTCAAGGGACGCGAGGGAATTCTCAAAGTTCATACGCGCAAGATCAAGATGGCAGGCGATGTTGACTTGACCGTTCTCGCACGCGGCACTCCCGGCATGACCGGCGCCGATCTGGCCAATATGGTCAATGAAGCGGCGCTGCTGGCGGCCCGTAAGAATTGCGACTCGGTGGCGATGGATCATTTCGAGGAAGCCAAGGACAAAGTGATGATGGGCGCGGCGCGGAAGTCGCTCGTGATTAGTGAAGAAGAAAAGAATATTATCGCCTACCATGAGGCCGGGCATACGCTGGTGTCGAAGTTTTTGCCGAAAGCGGACCCGATCCACAAAGTGACGATTATTCCGCGTGGTTTGGCGCTGGGCCTGACACAATCGTTGCCGATTGACGAACGGCATAACTACACCAAGGATTACCTTGAGGCACAGTTGGCCGTTTTCATGGGAGGACGGGTGGCGGAAATGGCGGTGTTCAATCAGCTTGACACCGGTGCCGGTAGTGATTTGGAACGTGCCACCAAGCTGGCACGCAAGATGGTCTGCAACTGGGGCATGAGCGACAAGCTCGGGCCGGTAACATTCGGCAAGACCGAGGAGCACATATTCCTCGGTCGCGAGATTGCCCAGCATGCCGACTTCTCCGAGGCGACTGCGCTCATTATCGATCAGGAGATTCGCGGCTTTGTCGACCAGGCGGAATCCGTGGCTCGTCGAATCGTTCTGGACCACATTGACATACTTCACGCGATTGCCAAAGTGCTTCTGGAACGGGAGATTATCGATGGCCGCGAGGTTGACGAGATAATCGGCCGCCCGTCGGGTGACACACAACCGGTGGAAACCCCGGTGCCGAGTAAGTAGTTCAGACATCATCAGATTCCAATAGCCGCCGCATCGTAAGGGTGCGGCGGTTTTTTGTTTGCCCGCAGAATGAATGCGCCTCGACTCCGGCTCGGCGCAGCCGGACGAACACTGTGGCGTCAGCCGTCTCTGGCTGACACCTACTCGCATCAGGCAAGCTGTCAGGCAGAGACGCCTGACAGCACCCTTAACCGCTCCCAATTGGCTTTGGATTGGGTTTGCTATGGCCGAAATTGGGTTTGGATTGGGTTTGCTTTTTATGTTAAGTAGTTGTTGCACAACGAATAATTGGGTTTGTTTTGGCAAAATTACATATCGCTGCCTGCTTAGTTCCGCCCGATGGTTTCTGGCCGGCGGTTTGGAATCTCGCTTCTGGCGAACGCATACAGATTGCTCCTTCTACATAAGTGGCGGGGGAGAGGAATTGATTCAAATTGATGGTGATTTTGTAGGGGGGATCGGTAGCACACCCAACGGGTGTGAATTTGTGTTAGGGAGAGACGGCACACCTTTCAGGTGTGGTACCGAATCAATGCGAAGAAAGCCATGGTGAAGCGGTGGTCCATCGCGGCGACGACTGACGTTTCATTTTAGGTGGGCAATTGTCGTAGAAACGCTTGAGCGTCCTCTTGGGTGACTGGGCCGCCCTCCAAGAAACGACACTGATTCCTAATGCCACCGACATTGGCCCTACTTATCCTAGCGGTTCGGCCTGTCCTAGTTCGCGCTCGTGTAATGAACAAGTAATTCGTCGAGCGAGTCATTGCAACGTACAGCAAACGCCGTTCCTCTTGCTCATCTGCATTCTTGTGCGGGATAATGTTGTCCTCCGCTCCTATTAGAATCGTGGCCTTCACCGTTAATCCTTTTGACCCCCGCATGGACATTATTCTTACTTTTCCGGGTGTTTTCTCATTGGCGAAGTCCTTAACTGTCGGTTCAAGCCTATTTATGTAATGAGATAAGGTGCAGGGCTTGGTAGCTAGTTCTTGGTATACATCTAGCTTTGTCAGTAAGTCACGCATCCCACTTCCGGGATCGGGAAGCCGACCTGAATTGACTTGCTCCACCAGCCAGTTGCCCCAAAGGGCTTCATCCGGAACTATGATGCCTTCTATCTGTGAAAGCAGTTCTGAGACTCTTCTGTCAAGTTTGGCCCGGAACTTCTGTTCGACGGAGGCAAATCCGTTATCATGGGCGGCAAGTATTGAGGATCCAAACGTCTCATGTTCAGCACGAGCGACATTGTAGACGGCGTCAATTGCTGAGCGTCCAATTTGCGGGGTTGATTGGAGTAAGTCCCACCAAGCGAGACTATCTTGAGAATTTGACATGAGTCGCACAAGATTGAGAAGAAGTCTACCGGGTCGTGTGCCAAGAATGTCCAAGGCCTCCTTTGAATCTGAATAATCCACACTTGCGTTGCGTAAAGCAGATTTGAGTTGGCTGCAAAGGACATCAGTCCTTGCCAATAGCAATATTTCTTCAGCAGGAACCAACCTGTCGCCCGTTCGAAGCCAACTGATTAGTCGTGGTACCCCTTGTATCTCAGCGTCTTGGTCAGCAAAAACAAGAAACCCACACGCGCCCGGCGGATTGCTCTGAGCGGGCGCAACCGGTACCTTCCCTCTCCTCTGAGTGTCCTGAGCAATCACATAGTTGGCCCATTCGAGGATGTTCTTCCCAAGTCTCTGACTTATCGTCAGTGGATAGCTTGTCGCACCGTATTGTGCCGGAAAATTCCTTATGCCTTCAGGGTGGGCCTTTCTGAATCGATAAATCGATTGATCGTCATCGCCTATTGCGATGACCGTAACACCTCGTTCACTCAGAAGCCTTATACAAGCAATATCGCATGCATTCAAGTCCTGGTACTCATCAACTGCAATTACGTCGAGGTGACCGATGTCAAGCGTCGGATTACCCTCAAGAGCTCCCTTTAGCCTGAAGGGTAACTCCGATAGCAGAGAGTATCCGAAAATCTCTCGATGTACATCCCAGACTCCCTTAAATCGACCCCGAAGTTCTGCGCTTACCAATGAGTCATCATCGGGTGCCAACGACTCCCATTCTGCACTCATTTCGTTCTTGAGCCTCTCGATCATAGCGGGTGGTACACCAACTCTTGATGCCAAATCGGGCTTAACGAGATTGTCCCACTCTCTATCATCTGCAATTCTGATAGGTTCCGGAAGTCGGCTCGTGCCAGGATTTCTTAGCAAAACCGAAATTGCGAATGAGTGAACGGTGCTAGACCCAACAGCTTCGATCCCCGCCGATTCAATCTTCGCCATTAACTCCAAGTTCGCCGCACGCGTGAAGGTCAACAGCTTCACGGTTACTTCGGACTGCTCCGTTCTCAATTTCGTGACAAGTGCGATTACTGTCGTACTCTTTCCCGTTCCTGGTCCAGCCAAGATACAGGCGTGACCAGCGACGTCGTGAGCAAGTATGCGCTTTTGTTCTTCTGTATAGTCCATTTTTGAAGTGATACGGTTCAATCATACATCGAATCTTGACCATTGCCAACTGCAAAAAAGCCGATCGGATGCAAATAGGTTCGAATTCGCTACAGCAGTTACTGTCTCTTGGCAACTGGGTGGTTCATTTCTGGTCTGGCCGGGTGGCCCACCGCTCCGCAGTTGGTTTCTGGTTTGTCTGTCTGGATTCCAGGCTCCGCCGGGATGAGGCGGATGGATTCGGATTCACTCGACAGATATCTTGACTTCTCTTCATCGGTATCCGAGTATAGTGACAAAATGAAAAACGAATTGGCGAGGCAGGTGATGGATCCGAAAGTCATCGTAATTACCGGCGCCAGCAGTGGAATTGGCGCGGCACTGTCCCGACAGCTTGGCAAAGCAGGACACAGCCTGGTCCTGGGGGCACGGCGAGAGACTGAGTTGAAAACAGTAGCGAGGGAATCCGGGAAACAGGCCGTTGCGGTAACCTGTGATGTCACGCGTCGAGCGGATGTCGAGCGCCTCAAAGAGGAGGCGCTAAGGACGTTTGGGCGGATTGACGTGTGGATCAACAACGCCGGGCGTGGGATCAACCGATCGGTGCTCAGTTTGTCCGATGAAGATGTTGATGAGATGATCGCCGTCAATCTGAAATCGGCTCTATACGGCATGCAGGTAGTAATCCCATATTTTCAACAGCAAGGCGAAGGACATCTGATCAACGTATCCTCATTTCTGTCGCGAGTGCCGATGGCCGGCATTCGATCTGTGTACAGTGCAGCCAAAGCAGCCCTGAATTCACTTACCGCCAATCTGCGCATGGACTTGGCGCTCAGCCATCCGGGGATCAAGGTCTCGGTCGTAATGCCCGCTGCGGTTACAACCGAGTTTGCTGCCCGTGCCCTTGGCGCAACCCCGGCTATCATTCCATCCCGCTCATCGATGAAGCCACAGACCGCCGAAGAAGTGGCGTTGGTGATCGCCGGTGTCATAGAAACGCCTGTTGCGGAAATCTACACCAATCCGGCCTCTGCCGAGATCGTGAAGAGATACTACGCGGATGTGGCGGCATTCGAAGCGGGGATGAGACACTGACCTGCCCCCAAAGACGAGTCCAGCGTGAGACTTCCAACCTCGGCCGAATGGCTTGTCTGCTCTGCGATGGGATCGGACCTGCCGAGTCGACAGAATGCAACTGCCACACTACCAACATTGCGCTTGACGTCAGCGTTGGGCGAAACTATACTAAATGGGTGGAGTTTCGGGCCCGTACCTCATCTGTCTGGGGTCGAAGCATTCTAGATCGTTCAACAAGGAGGTCGTCAGACGCGTTCATTTCATCTGGCCAGACGAGGACTTGTCAACTTCGTTACCCGGCGCCCGTTCTGCGTTTCCTTTGAGATTACGCGGAACTGCAACGCCCGGTGCAAACACTGCCACTTGGGGAACACTCTTGAAGAGCACCTGATCACACCGGAGCAGATCGGCAGGATGTGCCGGGAACTTCGACCGGTGGTTGCTCAGGTGTCCGGCGGTGAGCCGCTCCTGCGCAAAGACCTTGAGGACATCATCCGCGCGATCCGCATTCCGGGGCACGACCCGTTCATCGTGGTGACCACCAACGGAGTGCTGTTAACCAAGGATCGATACCACCGGCTTCTGGAGGCCGGAGTGGATGAGTTCTCGCTGTCGCTTGACTATCCGGATGAGCGGCACGACGATTTTCGCAAGGTGGCGGGTCTATTTCAACGCATCAGAGCATTGGTTGAGTCTGTCGGTCAATCGGGAGACAAGAGGATCACGCTGGCGTGTGTAGTGCAAAGCGACAATTTTCGGGATTTGCCGAAAATGGCCGAGCTCGCCAGGACGTGGGGGGTCCGCGTGAACTTTTCCAGCTACACCTGCCTGCGCACCGGAGATATAAACTACATGCTCGGCAGCGACACACTCGATGAATTCAAGTCTATTGTCGAAAATCTGCGTGCGTTCAAGCGCCGCCATAACACGATTCACACCACGGATTACGTTTTCGGTAATATGATCAAATACTTTCAGGGGGGCAGATTCGAGAACTGTCGGGCGGGGGAACGGTTCCTGGTGGTCAATCCCGACGGCACCCTGTCACCGTGTGGATTGGTGCTCCGCAATTTCACGTCGCATGAAGACGTCCGGCAAGAATTCAACTCGCATAATGATTGCGAATTATGTTACACCAGCATCAGAGCCAACTCGGAGCGTCCGGCATGGTATCTCGTAAAAGATAACCTGAGCAATGTGTTTAGAGGGCGTTAGGTGTCATCGTGTCGCGCCCCGGCCTGAAGGCCACGCACCTTGACGCAGGACGACTACAAGTGCCCGCAGGCCGGCGGGTTCGCAAGGCGGCCCCGCCCTACAAACGCTGTTCTATGCGGCGGCAGATTCCCCCTTGATTCCCTGACGTGAATCCGGCACTTTGTCGTGGAATGACCGGAATCAAGGCATGACGAAGTCACACTCCGCGATAATTGAAATGCGACTTGGTCCTGACCGCGCGCTGCGTTTTGACCACCCGCTCGTCATGGGGATTCTCAATGTCACGCCGGATTCCTTCTCCGATGGCGGGCGGTATGCGTCATCTGATGCCGCGATCACCCATGCGCTGGAGATGGTCGAGCAGGGGGCGGATATAATCGACATCGGCGGCGAATCAAGCCGCCCGGGGGCGGAGCCGGTGTCCTGCGACGAAGAGCTGGCCCGTGTCATTCCGGTGATCAGCAGTCTGCGGAAACAATCGACCATACCGATCTCGATCGACACGTACAAGAGCAGTGCGGCCGAAGCTGCGCTCGACGCCGGCGCCGATATCATCAACGACATCTCCGCTCTCCGCATGGAGCCTGAGCTTGCGACTGTCGCCGCCGCCAGGCACGCGCCCGTAATCCTCATGCATATGCTCGGAACTCCGCGCACAATGCAGCAGAATCCTCACTACGACAATTGCGTTGAAGAGATCGCCGCTTTCTTTCGAGAGCGGATCGAGTTCTGCCTTCAAAACGGAATCCCCCGCGATAAATTGATTCTGGACCCGGGGATTGGGTTCGGCAAACGGTTAGAAGACAATTTGGCGATTCTTGCCGGGCTGGCCCGGTTCAAACAATTCGGCCTGCCGGTCCTTGTCGGAGCGTCAAGAAAGTCGTTTATTGGGCAGGTACACACCGGCGGGCTGTCTGCCCGACAGCGGCTGGGCGGTTCGATTGCCGCCGCCGTGGGCGCGGTTGAACGCGGGGCCGACATTGTCCGGGTGCATGATGTTGCCGAAACGGTTGAAGCGCTCAGAGTGCTTGGAGCGATTGCATAAGAGTCATGACGCTGTTAGAGTTTGATTTCCTCAAATTTACGTTGAAGGACCTGTTTGATGTCCTGATTGTGACGTTCATTTTCTATCAGCTTCTCAAACTCA
>Ga0315293_10006512_pt1 | contig 10922 bp, 6 predicted proteins | sample YL17G13_20_MG_FD_203071 | JGI IMG/M metagenome (GOLD analysis project Ga0315293, IMG submission 203071) | Sediment microbial communities from Yellowstone Lake, YNP, Wyoming, USA - YL17G13_20 | ecosystem: Environmental > Aquatic > Freshwater > Lake > Sediment | place: USA: Wyoming | collected... | reverse complement strand
CGAGGCGGAAATCCGGGCCGCGGCCGCGAAGATCAGGGCGGCCGGCCTCGTCCCCTACGGCTGCGGCGTCATCTACATGACCACCGAAGCCGAGGTCGACCGGGCCTTCTCCTATGCCCGGGCCGGCGGCATGGAGGTCATCATCGGCGTCCCCGGCCATGAGCTCCTCGGCCGCGCCGAACGGAAAGTCCGCGAGACGGGCATCGAGCTCGCCGTCCACAACCACGGACCGGGCGACCTCCTCTACCCGACGCCGGCGAGCATCCTGGACAGGGTCAAGAACCTGGACCCGCGCATCGGGGTCTGCTTGGACATCGGCCATTGCCAACGCTCGGGGATCGACCCATCGGAAGCCGCGGTCGCCTGCGGCGCGCGCCTCCTCGACGTCCATCTCAAGGACGTCACGGCTCCGACGAAGGACGGCGGGACGGCCGAAGCCGGCCGGGGCGTCATCGACCTCCCCCGCTTCCTGCGGACGCTCGCCGCGATGGATTACCGGGGGACGGCCGCTTTCGAATACGAGAAGGACGGTCGGGACCCCCTGCCGGGGCTGGCCGAATCCGTCGGCTACGTCCGGGGCGTCCTCGCCGCTCAAGAGAAACAAGGGGAAAAATCTTGACAAACCCATCCGGCCCAGCATCCTTCGTATCCGCCGCGCCGGCGGCAGTCAAGGAACGGTTGGCCAGCCTCGACGCGTTCCGCGGCTTCGACATCCTGACCATGGTCTTCGTCAACTACATCGCCGGGATGAAAGCCATCCCCTTCCTCCTCAGGCATGCGTCCGCGGAGATGGACACGTTCACGCTGACCGACGTCGTCTTCCCCGGTTTCCTCTTCGTCGTCGGGGTGTCCATCCCCCTGGCCCTGGCCAAAAGGAGGGCCGAAGGCCGCGCGGGCCTCGCCCTCGTCGGCCACGTCCTCGTCCGCACCCTGGCCCTTCTTTTCCTCGGCGTCCTCCTGGTCAACGAGGACAGCTTCTCGATGGCGGCCGCGGGCATCGGTAAGGACCTCTGGTATTTTCTGGCCACGCTGGCCGTCTTCGCCCTCTGGGCCGTCGTGCCGAAGTGGGCCGCGCCGGCGAAGAGGCGCCTGCACCTCGCGCTTAAGATCGCCGCCGCCGTCCTGCTCCTGGCCCTGGTCATCGTCTTCCGCGGCCAGGGGCCGGACGGCCGGACAACCTGGCTTCAAACCTCCTGGTGGGGCATCCTGGGGATGATCGGCTGGTGCTATCTGGCCAGCTGCCTTCTGTTCCTGGCGAGCCGCGGCAACCGCGTCGTCTTGGCCGGAGCGGTCGGCCTCATGACCGCCCTCTACATCGGCAGCCGGCACGGCGCGTTGGATTTCCTGGGTTCGGCCGGCGGGTTCCTCAACATCGGCAGCCTCTTCGGCTCCCACGCGGCCATCGTCACGGCCGGAATGCTCGCCGGCACGGTCTTCCTCCCCGGGACGGACACCTCGGCGCCCCGGGCCCGCGTCCGTTTCCTGGCCGTCCTGGGAACGACGCTCCTTCTCGCCGGGTACATCCTCAGGCCGCTCCACCGCTTCAGCAAGGACGGCGGCACGGAGTCCTACTGCCTAGCCACAGCGGGCATCTGCTGTCTCGTCTTCCTGCTTTTTTACGTCGTCCTGGACATCTATAAGAAGGGAAAAAAGGCGGCGGCTTTCATCCTCCCGGCCGGCAGGAACCCGCTCCTGGCTTACCTCCTGCCGGGGTTGATCGGCAACGCCGCCGTGCTCCTGGGCGGGGTCCTCCACGTCGATCTTTCCCGGGTCCTCTGGCCGTTCTGGCAAACGGGGGGCCTCGCCGGCATCATCAACGCGGCGGCTATGACGGGAGTCATCCTCTTCCTGACCATGCTCCTCGGCCGGGCCGGGCTCATACTCAAGCTCTGAAACCCGTGACAGAGGCGGCCCGAAAAGGCCCGTCTATCTCGCGTAGTAGCCCAGCCGGCTGGACACCGCATAATTCCCACCCTTGACCCGGACGGCGATCGTCCGGAATCCGCCGTCGGGGGAATACGCGCTCGGCGTGTAAGATAGGAGGTAGTAGTCCGTGGAGATCGCGGCGGCGCGATTGAAAGAAGCGGCCGGGTTTTGGGAGCTTTCCGCGATGCCTCCCGTCGCCCGGGCGATCTCGGTGAAGCCTGGGTAGATGTCCTCGGACTGTTCTCTCATGGTCCCGCCGAAGACCCGCTGCGATTTCTTTTCCATGAAGATGAAATGGAAGTTGATGCCGGCGTCAGCGAAGGCCCTCTTGACGCGGTTCGCGTCGAACGCTTTCTCGCGCTTGAAGAACTGGAAGAGGTCCATCAGGCTACCCAGGATGTCGGGGTTGTCCTGGTAGAGGCTCATCAGCCGGGTCATCGTCGCGGAGCTGATCTCGGGCCGGTATTCCCGCTGGTAGAAAAGGACGACCGTCTTCTGGCCCGGTGCCGCCCTGAGCGCACCGGCGAAGCTCAGAAGCTTGCCTTCGTCCACCAGGCGCATGCCCTCGATCTTCATCAGCGCTTGCCTGTAGCGGTCGATCTGCATTTCGAGCCCGAAGCCGCTGTCCGCATCGGTCGACGGGTCCGATTCCATATCGTCTTGGAAGGTCGTCGATTCCCCTCCGATACCCTTGCTCAGGCGCTTGAGCTCGTTGATGAGGCCCCGGTACTCGCCGCCACCCCGTAAAATATCTTTACGCAGGACATCCTGCATGCTTTTCGAAAGCTCGGCCGTCGACCGCGTGGCCAGGGCGTCATTCTGCAGGTAATAAGGCTTGATGGGAGTGACGAGCGTCATGGAGTCGCCGGGCTTGAGGATGGAGGCGAAGAGATGGTCGACGGCCTCGACGAGCTTCGGGTCCCAGTCCAGGGCCTGGAAGAGGAGAGTATAGGACCGGGCCAACCGGGGCTCGTAGGGCTTGTTCTCCTGCTTGAACACGACGTCCCGGCCTCTGACGAGGCGGAGGGAATCGATCGCCTGCGGTCTCGAGTCCTCGAGGACCTCGAAGTCCTCGAGCTTGAGGCCGTCGACGAAACGGCCCTTTTCCGAGACGTGGACCCTGACCTCCACGACCGGCGGCGCCGCCGGCTTGGTCTCTTGGGCGGCCGCCGCGAAGAAGGGCGCGCAGAGGAGGATGGCGGCGGGGACGGCCCCGGACAGGTGGTTTTTCTTCATGCCCTTCTTCCTACTCAAATAAAAAATATTATATGCCTCCCTTCACTATGGGGCAAGAATCATGCCAGGCGCCTCGGCGGCGTTCGAGCTCGGCGGGAGGCCTGCTTTTCATTTTGCCCCGTTAGTGCTAAAATGGAAATCACGACTGATACAGGAGGTTATGATGAAAAAATTCGTTCTGGTCTGCGCTCTCATTCTTGTATCATCCCTCGTTCTGTCCGCTCAGGACTGGAAGGGCAAGGGCCGCGTCGGCGGCGTCGTCTTCGATGAAGCCGGCCAACCCCTCGAAGGCGTGACCGTCAAGTTGTTTTCCCTCAAGGCCCAGGAAGGCCTCCAGGTGAAGACGGACAAAGGCGGCCGCTGGATCGCCGCCTGGATCAGGAGCGGCGGGTGGAACATCGATTTCGAGAAGATCGGCTACGGGCCCAAGAAGCTCGTCGTGGACATCTCCGAGAGCAAGAAAAACCCCGACATCGATCTCAGGCTGGCCAAGGTCGCGGGCCTGGTGATCACGGAGGAGGTCAAGGACCTCCTCGGCCGGGGCAACGAGCTTTTCGATAAAAAGGACTACGACGGGGCCCTGACGCTCTACCAGGATATCATCGCGAAATATCCGGAAGCCTACCCCGTCCACCGGAACGTCGGCAACTGCTACTTCGCCCAGGAAAAGTATGACCTGGCCGAGGAGAGCTACTTGAAGCTCCTCGAAAAAAGTCCGAAGGACGTCGAGGGCATCATCTCCATCGGCAACTGCTACGCCAACCGCGGCAATCCCGAAAAAGCGCTGGAGTGGTACGGCAAGGTCGAGTTCGACAAGATCGACGACCCCATCGTCCTGTTCAACCTGGGGACCAACTATTACAACAACGCGAAATTCGAGGACGCCCTGAAGTTCTACCAGAAGGCCGTGGAGAAGCAGAAGGACTCGACCGACGCCCTCTTCCAGCTCGGCCTGACCTACCTCAACCTCCAGAAGAACGCCGAGGCCATCGCCTCCTTCGAGAGCTACCTGAAGGTCGACGCCGAATCCCAGCGGGCGGACCAGGTCAAGGCCTTTCTCGAGTACCTGAGGAAAAAATAGGCCCATGAAAAAACTCTGCCTTCCCATCATCCTGGTCGCCGTGACGGCGTTCGCCGCGGCGGGCCGGGCCGCGTCCAAGCCGAAGCTCGATCCCGAGAGCGAAAAATGGTACCGGACGGCCAGCCTCATCATGACCAAAGAGGAGAGCAAGATCTTCGCCCGCCTGCCGGATCCCGAATCCCGCAAGGAGTTCATCTCCGATTTTTGGGCCAAACGGGACCCCGACCCGGACACCCCGGCAAACGAGTTCAAGCAGGAGTTCGAGGCCCGCGTCGCCCACGCCAACAGCCGCTTCAAGGAGGGCGGGCCGGGATACAACACCGACCGGGGCCGGATCTACATCTTCATGGGCCCGCCCGACAAGTTCGAGGAATTTTTCCCGCAGGGCGACCCGAACAACAGGGGTTCCATCATCTGGTGGATCTATTACGATAACCATTTCGGCATCGAGTTCGCCGACGAGAAGGGCAGCGGCAAATACAGCATCCGGAGTTACGACGGGGATTTCTTCGGGGCCATGGACCTCATCAAGCTCGGCAACTTCGTCAGGATCGACGACGTCTTCACAAAGAAGTTCGTCAAGTTCGAGACGAGCTACGACCCGGCCGGCCGGGAGATCGAGGTCCGCATCCCGTCGAACGCCCTGATGTTCCGGGAGAACGACGAGGGCAAGCTCCAGATCGACCTGTTCTTCACCGTCTACATCTACGGGAACGGCGGGACGAGCAAGGAGACCTTCCGGGAAGTCCGAACGGTCGTCACGACCGACGGCGAGCTTTCGGGCATGAAGACCGTGACCCTGAGGTTCGCCCGCACTTTGGGGCCGGGGACGAACTTCGTGGACGTGATCATCAAGGGCCCGAAACCGACGTCGAGCCAGATCCGGCGGATCTTCGAGATCAAGGTCGCGGGCTAAGGGCTTCCCCCGGAAGCCCGCGGCGCAACTTTCCCCGCGGCGGGGAGGGATGAAAGGACCATCGCTCATGAGGACACTCGCCCGCGTCGCCTTCGTTCTCCTTCTTCCGGCGCTCCTCCTCCCCGGCCAGAAAACTTCCGAACGGGACCTCGCCCAGCAGTACCGGGATTGGCTGAACCTCGTCGCCTACCACATCCAGCCCGTCGAAAAGGACGTGTTCCTGCAGCTCGCCAACAACCGGGACCGGGACGTCTTCATTGAAACGTTCTGGAAGCAGCGGGACCCGACGCCCGGAACGCCCGAGAACGAATACAAGGACGAGATCATCAAGAGGTTCCAGTACGTCAACCAGTTCTTCGGACGGGCGACGACCCGCGAGGGCTGGCGGACCGACATGGGACGCTTCTACATGGTCCTCGGCCCTCCCGCGAGCACCGAGCATTTCGAAGCCACGATCGGGCTCGTCCCCTGCCAGTCCTGGAGCTTTTACGGGGACACGCGGCGGGGTCTCCCCCCCCAGTTCTATCTCCTGTTCTACCAGCGGGGAGGCGTCGGCGAGTACAAGCTGTACGACCCGGTCTCCGACGGACCGTCCCGCCTCCTGCTGAACCAGCGGGAGATCGAGGACCCCTTCAATTACACCGACCTCTACGAAAAGATCATGGAGCTCTCCCCGACCCTGGCCGAGATCTCCATCACCCGGATCCCGGGCGAATACAATTACGACTTCTCCCCCTCGCCGCGCAACAACATCCTTCTCGCCGACATCCTGGATTCCCCGAAGAAGGACGTCAACCCGTCCTACGCCACCCATTTCCTCAACTACAAGGGGATCGTAACCACCGAATACCTGACGAACTACGTGGACAGCTATGCCCTGACGGCGCTCGTCCAAGATCCCGTGACGGGCCTTCGGTTCCTCCATTTCTCCATCGTCCCCACGGACGTCAACGTCGATTATTACGACCCGAAAAGCCAGTTCTACTGCAATTTCCAGATCAACATCAGCCTGCGGGACGGCGACACGATCATCTTCCAGTACAGCCGGGATTTTCCGCTCTACTTCCCCGAGGACGCCTGGGACAGGGTCAAGGCCAACGGTCTCGCCGTGGAGGATTCTTTCCCCATCGCCGAGGGGAAGCACCGTCTGACCATCCTCCTGACGAACACGGTCGGCAAGCAGTTCAGTGTCCTTGAGCAGGACGTGACCGTGCCGCCCGCGAGCGCGGCCCCGTCCATCGATGGCCTCGTCCTCGGCTACAGGATCGAGAAGTACCAGCGGGACATCCACATCCCGTTCAAGGTCAACGATCAAAAGCTCGTCGTCGACCCGAAAAAGACCTTTTCCAGGACGGACACGGTGGCCGTCTTCTTCAATGTCCTGAACGCGACGGAAGGCCTTCGGACGGGCGGCGAGGCGAGGATCGCGATACGGGGGCTCCGGGAGGCCAACCCGGTCCGAAAATCCTACGCGGTCAAGCTGGACACCTTCCCGTCCGCGCGGATCCTGAGCATCCCCCAATTGATCCCCGCGGGAGAACTCGATTCGGACTATTACGAGATCAGCGTCAGCCTGGCCGGCGCCGGCGGCGAGATCCTCGACGAGAAAAAGGATACCTTCGTCATTTCGCAGGCCGCCGCAGTCGGGCATCCCATCGCCAACGCCAAGGGCATCCCCCTGGCCAATCAGTTCCTGTTTCGCTACATGCTGGCCCAGCAGTACGAGAAGGAGAACCGTCCCGAGGCGGCCAAGCCCCTGTACGAAGAGGCCTACCGGCTCAACCCGGAATACAAGGAAGGCGTGGTCATGTACGGGAACTTCCTCAACAAGTCCGGGTCCTTCGAGGACGCCCTGCGGATCGCCGAGGAGCTGCGGAAGGACGACCGGCGGCAGTTCGCCTTCCAGGCCATCCGCGGCCAGGCCCTGCTCGGCCAGCAAAAATACGAGGAGGCCCTGGCCGCCCTTCTCGAGGCCAACAAGATCTACAACAGCGAAGCGAACGTCCTGAACTCCCTGGGCACGTGTTACCTGAAAATTGGCCGAAAAACGGAGGCCCTGGCCGCCCTCGAAGCGTCCCTGAAGCTCGACCCCAGCCAGGTCGAGATCAAGAAACTCATCGAAGAGCTCAAAAAATAGAATACCCCGGTCTTCCTCTCCATTCAAAATTCTGAATAAAATCCAATAATTTGAATGAGGCGCCTGCCCGAGCCTGCGGCCAAACAGCCCATCATGTTGTAAATAAGCAGTTTATAAAACAGAATTAGGGCTCAGATCCATGGCACGCTAATTGCATGCTTATCAGGTCTATAAGAGGAAGTATAGAGCAGTCAATCCGATGATCAAAATAACGATTGGAGGAGGTGAGAAGGGAAAAGAGCACATCACAAGAGGGCATGAGTTGAGTGGAATGCCACTCAGAGCCGCAGAAAGGCCTTATATGCGCAAGGAGGCATGTTTATGAAGAGGTTTTTAATCGTTCTGTCTGTGCTGTTGTTTGCCGTCGCGCTCACGGCACAGGTCAGGACCGGAAACATCTACGGGAAGATCTTGGATACGGAAGGCAATCCCCTCCCCGGCGTGAGCGTCACCTTGACGAGTGACCAGATGGCGCCCATGGTGACGGTCACAAACGAGTCGGGGATCTACCGGTTCGTGTCTCTCAACCCCGGCAGCAGCTTTGCCGTCTCGGCTGAGCTCACGGGCTTCAAGAAGGAGACCCGGACGGGTATCATCGTCCAGATCGGCTCGAACGCGGAGATCAACCTGACCCTGGCCGTCGGGACCATCGAAGAGCAGGTCACGGTCATCGCCCAGACCCCCATCGTCGACACCAAGAAGACGACGGTCGGGGCGAACATCGACAAAGAAGCCATGCAGTCGCTGCCCACGGCCCGCGACCCGTGGGTCGTCATGCAGCTGGCCCCGGCCATCATGCTCGACCGCGAGAACGTCGGCGGCAACGAATCCGGACAGCAATCGTCCTTCTACACTAAGGGCGACACGGCCAACAACGGCTACACCGGATCGAACAACATCTGGTCCGTCGACGGAATCGACATCACCGACCCGGCCGCCCAAGGCGGATCCGCCCTGTATTACGACTTCGACATGTTCGAAGAGCTGAACATCACGACGGGCGGCGCGGCCGACGTTTCCATTCAGACCGGCGGTATCGCCCTGAACATGGTCACGCGCCGCGGCGGCAACCGGATGAGCATGTCCGGCCGGTTCTACCTGACCGACGGGTTCTTCCAGAGCACCAACCTGACCCAGGAGCTCAAAGACCAGGGCGTCGTCGCCACCAACAAGATCCAAGCCATCAAGGATTACGGCTTCAACGCCGGCGGTCCGCTCATCAAGGACAAGTTGTGGTGGTGGGGCGCTTACGGCGTCCAAGACATTTTCGTCTACACCATCTACAGCACCCCGGACAAGACGCTCCTCAACAACTACAACTTCAAGCTGAACGCCCAGCTCCTGCCCAACAACCGCTTCGAAGCCCTGATCACGGCGGGCGGCAAAGAGAAGTTCGGCCGCAACGCCTCGGTGGCCAAGGTGGAAGGCGACCACCAGCGGGGCAAGTACTACTGGGGCAGCCCGATCATCAAGCTTCAGGACGAGCACGTCTTCGGCAACAACATCTACCTGTCCCTGAAGTACTCCTTCAACGACGCCGGCTTCGGCTGGAAGCCGATGACGGACGAAGCCCTGGCTTACCCCGTCGTCTACGACAACACGACCGTGAAGTACGTCCCCTTCAAAGCGGGGACGAGGACGAGCTGGGGATCCTACGCGGCCTCGCGGCCGAGGTCCAACTATCAGATAAACGCCAGCTATTTCAACGACACGTTCCTCGGCTTCAGCCACGAGATCAAGGTCGGCGCCGAGTACTCTAACAAGCAAGCTGCCCACTTCTGGGGGAATTTCCAGGATTTCAACATCAACCGGAATTACAATTCCCTCCAGATCGACACGGACAACAGCGGCACGCGGACGATCCCCGAGATGGCCGGCTGGCAGCGGATCGACTACTACCGCGAAGGCCGCGACAACGGCATCGCCAAACAGATGGCCGCCTACATCCAGGACGTCATGGTGAAGGGCAACTTCACCTTCCAGCTGGGTCTGCGGTTCGACAACCAGGTGGGTTCGATGGGCCCAGTCGCTTACGCCACTGTCCCGACGACCCAGGCCCCCTGGCAGATGGTATTTCCCGACGCCGTCAGCACAAACATGGCCGAGATCCTGCCCGGCGTCGAGGCCACCGCAGTCAAGGCCGCCGGCAACTACCATTGGGACAACTTCTCGCCGCGCCTCGGCGTCACCTGGGACATCAACGGCTCCGGCAAGACCGTGCTCAAGCTGTCCCTCTCCCGGTACGGCGACGTCATGGGCACCGGCTACTACGCGGCCAGCCCCCTCGGGACCGGCGGCGCCGCCCGGTTCTGGTGGAAAGACGGCAACAACGGCAACCCGACGGACAGCATGGTCCAGTTCGGTGAGATGTACTGGAACAACTGGAGCGGCGGCGCCAACCCCTATCAGGTCTACCGCCTGTTCGACGACGCCGGCGCCTACACCCCCGAAGCCCTGGCCGCCCTCGTCGGCGGCAACTCCAGCAACGCCCGCCTCGCCGGCATGTATTCGGGCTACGACTGGGCCAACAAGACTGCCCTCGATTACACCAACATCACCCAATTCTTCGCGAACGACAAGGTCAAGTCCTCCACGCGGACGAGCGAGATCCTGCTGACCCTCGAACGCGAGCTCATGTCCGATTTCTCGGTCGCCATCAACCTGACCTACCGGCGCTACGACAACTTCATGAACTCGTGGTTGTATTATCCCGACTCCATCTACGGCACGACGAACCCGGAACTGGCCGGCCTGGTCGTGGACGACACGACGGGCCCCTGGTACGAAGCAGCCGGGACGATCCCCGCGACCGTCGAAATCGGCGGCGTCGCCTACTCCACGGGCGACGCGGGGGGAAAACCCTACAATTTGCCCACCGCGGCCTACCCCACCGTCGCGTCGGACTACCGGATGAACAAGCAGAGCAACGCCTACAACACCTACTCCGGGGTCGACCTGGTCCTCAACAAGCGGCTCTCGAACAAGTGGTTCATGAACGCCTCGTTCACTTTCCAGGACCAGCGGAACCACTGGGGCACGAATTTCCTCGACGACACCAACCAGTGGATGTCCGACGGCAAGCCCTACGGCCTGTGGGGCGGCGGAGCCAGCGGCAAGACGTCCGTCCTGATGTACACGAAATGGATGGCCAAGCTTACCGCCCTCTACCAGCTGCCGTACGGCTTCGACATCTCCGGAACGTTCAACGCCCGGGAAGGCTGGAAGATCCCCAACTACTTCTACATCGAGCAGGAAACCCCCCCCAACGCGGGCTATCACTGGAGCACCGCTATCTACACCCAAGAAGTCATGACTGACTCCCTGCCCACGTTCTACAACATCACCCTCCGGCTCGAGAAGATAATCAACATCGGCGCCGGCAAGCTCTACCTCATGGCCGACGTCTTCAACCTTCTCAACTCCGCGATCATCAACCGTTCCTACGATGCCTACTTCGGAGACACCAATTTCACCGGCGCCGTAGAAAATGTCGGCGCCTCATGGGCCAACCCCACCAACCGCCTGTACAACGAGATCCTCAACCCCCGCATCTGGAGGTTTGGAGCCCGCTTCGAGTTCTAAGCAGTACTAGCTGATGCTCAAAAGCCCGTCCCGGCTCGAGCCGG
>Ga0315293_10006510_pt1 | contig 10923 bp, 8 predicted proteins | sample YL17G13_20_MG_FD_203071 | JGI IMG/M metagenome (GOLD analysis project Ga0315293, IMG submission 203071) | Sediment microbial communities from Yellowstone Lake, YNP, Wyoming, USA - YL17G13_20 | ecosystem: Environmental > Aquatic > Freshwater > Lake > Sediment | place: USA: Wyoming | collected... | reverse complement strand
GATCAGGTTGACACCCTGAGCCTTTTGCCTAGAATGATCGTCCTCGCCGTGCTGGGGAGTCGTCCAACGGCAGGACACGCGGCTCTGGACCGCGGTATCGGGGTTCGAATCCCTGCTCCCCAGCCAAGAATAAGGGCCCCAACCTCAATAGCTTACGTGTCACATCCCTATTGCAAGCAATCTCATTCGGTCGCTGGGTCGTACCTGGGTCGTATGGAGGACGAAGACTTCCAGCCTCGTCAAAACAAATCAGCGCCCCACCAAGTCCCACCGCGCCTTCACTCTTCCGCACACTCCGGGAAGAATTTCTTCAGGTAGCTTGTCTCCCTGAAGTGCGCCGAATTTCTTGACTGTGCGAGTGCTCTTTTCAGCAACTCGCATCGCTTGGACTTTAGGTCTGAGGGCATTGCCTCCAGGAACGCTCGCACTTCGTCCGGCCTGCCCAACTTCAACTTCTCCTCGATGAGGTCAACCTGCGTCTGTTCCCATGCCGCCATCTGAGCGCGGGCGACTTCCTTGTTGGCCTGGGCCGACGACGACGCAGCGGCGGCGGACTCCTCTGCCGCGTCCGCAGCGCGCCGCGCCTGTTGCAGATGAAGCTCCGCAGTGTCTGCGGCTCGACGCGCCTCCGACAGATGGCCCTCTGCCGCTTCGGCGGACCGCTTGGCAGCGACCGCAGAGCGTCTTGCCCAAACAATCAAACCAACGTTGGCCAAAACTAGAAGCATGTTGAGCCCTGTGGGAACCCAAGTCGGTACCTCGATCATCGCCCGCTCCTCCAACAGCCAGGTGAGCGTACACCACGCACCCGTTCCGCTCAGGGCCGGACCACCGTGCTGGCGAGCGGAACCCCCCGGTCTGACCCCCAACGGGCCGGCAGGGTTGGGGCTGGTGAAGTGTCTTGCCTCGTATAGCACTCGCCAAGGTGTGTTGCCTCGTACGACGCTCGGTTCCCTTGGGGCCAGTTCCGAGCGGTCCCCGCCACACTGGCCCGGGTCGTCGCGTGGAAGCCGGCGCCGGAATCGTCAAGCGCGTCCCGGTGCCCACGCCCCGACACTTGTTCGCGACACACCTCTTGGAGGATGGCGACGACACCGGCACGATTGAGGAGCTGCTCGGGCACAGCGATGTCGGCACCACTATGATCTATACTCATGCCCTGAACAGCGCCGGAGGACGCGGTGTCCGCAGCCCACTTGACCGCCTCTGACCGCCTGCCGACACGCGGCGCGTACAGAGTTTCGCGAAACAGGATAGGCTACAGATCGCGCCGCCTATCTCGAAGGCACCCGGCGCTGCCTGTGCTCGCAACCGCTAGACGTTCCAAGGCATTGCGCGGAGCTTCCAAAATCTGGTCCGCCGACAAACGCTGCACGTTCCGCAGTGTTTCGCGGTTTTCGTTAGGCAGCCGAATGAGCGTTAGCCAGACGGCCTGAGAGCGAGCGATGGAGTTCCGCCTCTGCTACCGCGGTGAGTTGAAGGGGAACGGCGACCCGTCCCACAAGCACGACCTGCGTCGCCACTTCCACAGGCAGCTGGTTGAGCTCTGGAAGCAGGCACCCCTTTCGAACCGCCCACACCTCGCCGCCGAGCGTCCGCCGGAGGGGGAAGTCAGTCTATCGATCTCTCGTGCTGGATTCAGGTTTGTGCCGCTTGTTAGCAGCCGGCTTCACGCAGTCGCGGAACTGGAGGTGACGCTTCTTCGTCCAGGCGCCCCAGGCGAGATCCTCCGTGGAGGCGGTGACATCGACAACCGGTTGAAAACTCTACTCGACGCACTGAAAACCCCGGAGGAGAATGCCCTGCCATCTGGAGCCAGGCCGGGTGACGGGGAGGAGCCGTTCTACTGCCTTCTTGAAGACGACAAGCTTGTCACCGCCCTGCGCGTGGAAGCCGACCGCCTCCTAGACGCGAGAAGCGAGGGCGAGGTCCTCCTCGTGATTCGAGTTTTCACGAAGCACACGGAAGCGACATGGGGGAATATCGGCCTGTGAGGCTTGAGCTGGCTAACCACAGGCTGCAGCGGACGCCCGCGGGCGCGCTTGTCTGGTGGGCCTGCCTCCGGTCATCATCAAGCTATGCCACAGGTCTGCACTTCGACCGGCGTGCCGCTGAACCGCAGCGTTGGGCACCGCTGAAACATGCAGTGCATGGAGGTGCCGCAGTGGAACCACACAGGCTCAGGCACTGGAAACCGGGAACCGCGGAGGCAGCTGGCCAGCTCTACACCTGTGCCAGGCCAGGAAGATCGAAGGGTGCAGATCAGCCCGTTGCCGACGACCTCGTCCACCACTGGGTTCGGGGGCTTCCAGGCGAAACAAATACGGTGGTGATCTCGCTTCTGGGGCGTAAACACGGCCCGAGTGGTCCGAGCGAGTACTCTTCCTACTCCTTTTGCAGCGACCTCGACAGACGGTCAGAGCGACGCGGCCGGCTCTCCTTCCAACAGTGGCTTAACCGCTGGTACAGTGAGCGCTTGATTAAGGTGATCGAGCACCCGACCTACGACTTCTGTCCCGTCCCAGCGGAGACTCTGGCTGCCATTGCGTCCGACATCGCTGACCTGTTGTCGGAAGGCCGAATCGTCGTGCTCATGGACTCCGGCGGGGAGACTCGAACCAAAGCCGTCTGCAAGTACATGGGCTTCACCGAGGACAGTCGTTACACCCGGTGGGAGCGGTGCCTAACAGGGCGCTGAACCCGACGCGGCTGGCTGCAACCCTGGCTTGCCGGCGCCTCATCGTCGATCACTGTGCTGTGCTCCAGTTCTGCCCTGCACACGCCGCGCGGGTTAACGCCAGCGTTAGCCACCCGCTCTCGACCCGAAAGGGACAGCCTTGACCGTGGAAACGAATCAGCTCCTAACACTCCTCAGGCGGTCACCCGCCATCCACTGCCTTTACGCAGGGGTGTTCCTGCAGGAGCCGCTCCCGCTGGCCGATGACTTGCTCATCACACCCCTGCAGCCCTTGGGCAAGCTGGCAGAGGCAGACTTCCTCGCGAGCTTCTCCCACATGATCGGTCTCCCTGTCCCGGCCTCGTCGACCCATGCACTGGCTCGGGAGGCAAAAGGTCATCGACCCGTGGTCGCCGTTAGCATCTTCGTGACGGTCCCTGCCACGGTCGAGCAATTGGAGCAACTGGCGCAGCCCCGACTCGGAGTTGCCGAGCCAGTCTTGGCGTGGGCTAGCGCGAATCGGCCATTGCCCCTCGGCTACGTTGCCGTCCTGGAAGGACATTCCCACCTCAAGCTCGCTGCTTTTGGCGAACCGGTTCATCGGATTCGCCTCGGCCTCAGCAACCGCGGTGAGGACTTCTTAGGTCAAATCCGTGCCCTGATGACTGCTAGTGAAACCGACGAGAACCTCGCATTTGCCCTCAGCCTCTACCGCGACGCGATCGGTGAACAGAATCCCGAGTTCCGGATAGCTCGTTACTTTGCGTGTCTGGAGGCTCTCGCTTATCGGTTCAAGGCAGGCAGCGTAGGCTCGCGCAACGCCGTCCGGCAGCTGTTCCTACCGGAAGTGAGCGTCACTGACCAGATTGAACACGAAGGCAGAACCTACTCGGTCGATGTTATCGAGATCGCGGGCCGACTCCGGGACAAGTTATTCCACGGCGTCCCGTTCGCCGAAGGTGGTCTAAGAGACGATCTTAGGTGGTACTTCACGCTACTCAAGAACGAACCCGAACGACTCGCGAGCCATGTTGCGGCTCTTTGCGAACTGGAGCTATCCCGCTGGGCTCAAGGGCGTTCCAAGGGGCAGGCGGGTGCCTAACCGGCGCTTGCAGCGGACGCCCCCTCGCTGGCGCCCACCAGAGCGGGTAAACGCGGCCGCCGGCACAACCCTTCGGAGGTATGAATGCCATTCTTTGGTAAGTCGCTGACCGACCTCAGATGGGAAGACTTGCAGGAGCTATTGCAAGAAGGTGCCGAGGAGACGGTGCGCTTGGAATTCAAAGAACAAGTGCCTGATCGCGATGAGGCAGTCAAGAAGATCTCGGGGTTAGCGAATACGTTCGGGGGCTACATGATCGTCGGCGCCCGCGAAAAGGATGGGAAGCTGGTGGAACTACCTGGTGTCCCGGAGGTTCCCCGGTTTGATCAGACACTGGTTCAATGGTGCTTTGAACAACTCTACCCACCGCTCACACCCTTAGTGTCGCACCCGATACCGGTGGACGGCGCGAAGGATCGATTCATCTTTGTGGTGTTTGTCGAGCTGAGCCTTGAGGCGCCTCACTTCCTCACCAAGCGCCAAGGCTGCTATATCCGGACTGACGAGTACAGTCAGCGCTTCAAGCCGCAGCTTGCGACCCTGGCCGAACTCCGCTACTTGCTGGATCGACGCGAGGTGGCAGTCCAACGCAGGAACTACTTGGTGGAACGCGCCGATCACCGGTTTGAGTCGCACAAGGCACGGGCCTACAAACCACCCAAGGAGGCTCCCCCCAACCCGCCATCTCTCCGGGTTCTGGCAATTCCGCAATTCCCCGGCGTTTGGGCCTGCGACCCTGGCGCCCTGCGCTTGGCGGTCAAGAATGAGCAAATCCCCGCCCGTGGGATGCATTTCCCTGATGGGAGGCCGGAGAGTCAGCCCGGCGGCGTCTATCTGCTCAGACCTCAACGCGTCGGCTTCTCCTATCTGGAGTTGGATATTGAGGGGCTGATCTACCACCGCCAAATGCTGGAACTTAGCAAGACAGAAGACGCCCCACGGGTTCTCTTGCTGCATCTTCCTCATGTCTTCGCCTGGGTTGTTTTCTATGCTCGATACTTCACGGACATGTACCAGCACCTCGGCTACAACGGAACCCTGCTTGTGGAGGTGCAGCTCGAAGGTGTGAGTGGGCTGCCTATCAGCAAACCCTGGTCGCATTATGGCGACGGCACTGCGAGCGAGCCGAGGCTCGACAATGTGATTCACACCGAGGTTGCTGTGAGCGCCGACGAACTCAGAACGTCAAGAGCGGCTTCCCTCAGGAAGCTTCACCGTGAGCTGGCATTCGCCTCGGGCTGTGCAGAAGCCTTTGAAGTTGGCGAGGAGGCGGTGGATACGTGGCTCCAACGGGGCTATGAATTTCTCAATTGGAAATCAGTGGACGGGTGATCGAATTGCTCGGTGCAGCGGAATCGCGTCGCTGGCGTCTACGCCGCCCGGCTCGGCAGCTCCGCACCAACGAAGCGGTGAAAAGACGATGTGCAGCTCCCCAGTCGCAGAGAACCATGTCAGACGCCCCGGCTGCCGAGCACCCGCGCGAGTCAGAGTTGGCAAGACGTTTCCCGCACCTCGCTTCACCACCTGTGCTACACCTCGCGTCGGCGACTGCCCTGCGAGCGTCTACCATCAGCATTCGTCAGAGCGGGCCAGAATGGTGCGGCTCTGGCCCCCTTGCTGGTTCTCGTCGTGAGCGGTAGCGTGTCACCCTCGCCCCCAGCACCGCGAGCTGAAGACGGGCGGGGCGCGTTTTCGGCGGCAGCCTCATCGGCTAGCGCTGCCAACGATTAACGAAGGTGCTATGAGGTGAGGGAGTCACTACGCCAGGCCACTCCGGGGGACGTTGACACCCTCCCGACTGGCACTATCCTCGATGGCGTGGAAAGGAAATCCCTATCCCTCCTCGGGCACCAATGGCAAGGCCGGGTCAATGTGAAACCTGATCCGCTGGGCAAGCCCACGGGAGATCAAAGAGGCCTTGGTCCCAACCACCCCCTTCCCTTGCCCGTTTATGGGCGGGAAGTAGACAGCAGGGTCGAGACCTCACGCGAGGGCTTTGGGCGGCCGAAGGCTTTGCCGCCAAGTTAGCTGACGTAGCCATGGGTCGCTGTGTGCGCCGCTCAGCCGTGGATTAGCTTTTCGCGCGCCATTGGTTGTAGATTACGAAAAGCGAGGTGCGGCAATGCCAGGCCCGTATCAGAGACTGCAAGCGACCGTGGACGCGGAGCCCGAGCGCGGAGCGTCCGTGGCGACGGGGTCGGCCGACGCCCTTTCGCTCGCGTCCAGGCTCCCGCTAGCGCATCGGACGTGCGCGGGTCCGCTTCCAGCGGCTCTCGACGCTCGTATCGTGCGCGCGCGCGAGGGAACCGACGAGGCCACGGAGAGTCTGGTCTTCAAAGAGCGCATTGCAGCGTACTTGTTCTTTGGGAGCGCACCGTTCCCGGATGCTCCGGTGGCCATGCTCCTCCACATGAACGCCCTAAGCAAGGCCTTCTCGTACACGCCCTTCGACACGGGCGGCGTTCTCAGGGGCCACATCGTCCCTGCCAATCCATCCGGGCCCTGCGACCCGCAGCAGGGTGTCCGCGACTTTCTGGGGCTGTCGGACGACTTCCAGGACTTCGCCGCACTATATCTATCTGCGCACTTCAGGCACCCAATCGACTACGTTCGCAGTTCACAGGGCGGTTTGCCCGACTTCCCGCCCTTTCACGGGTACGAGAGTGCAGCGGAGTCTGACCGCCGTGCGTGGACCATAGAATTGCAGGCTCGGCAGCCTGTGCCTGTCACTCAAGACTCTGTGCTCGAGGTGATTGGCATGGGGAAGTCGGACCGCGACCTCTACTTCCCTTTCCCTTACGTATCGGCGGAGACTAGAGCCAGCGAGAAGGATCCCGTGTATGTGGCAGTGCAGCGGCGCATCCTAGCGGTCGCCGGACCATGAGGTCGCTTCCACTTGAGGGCAGCCTTGTTGTCGGCGGCTACGGGGCTATCGATGGGCCGTCGCCCTTTGCCTGGGCCAAGCCGGTGCTGCGTAATGAAGGTTCGTTAATCCTCGTCCACCGCTACACACGAGAGGGTCTTCCGGAGGGTGACCTGCTCACACCGGCTGAGTGGGGTGATGCCCTCGCGGCTGGTGAGGGCTTCGCTGCAGGCAACGCTGTGGGAGCGCTTTCGAATGGCATGCTGTGGCTCTTTCGCAAGTCCTTCCACGAACTTCTGCCGGGCGTTAGCGTTCCGAATGAACTCAGTTCGTGCGAGTACCGGTCTTTGGAAGTCCCCGGATCGACCCTTGTGATCTTGGTGGACGAGAGGAAGGGCGATAAGCGCCGGGCCACTTGGCGTGAGACGAGTTTCAATCAGGCTTGGAAGGCTGCTCTGAATCGCGATTGGGCGTTGGCTCGTCGGTACGCGGACTTGGCTTTCCTGCTGACGCCGGGCTTTGACGCAGTGACATTTGCGCTTCTGCACCTTGCCACCGCGGAGGCTGGCGACACCCTTCGTGCCGCTTGGGAGTTGGACACCGCCCTACGATCGCGCGGTAATCCTTTTGTTGCCGCCGCCCTGCGTCTGCGCGAGGCTCTGCGCGCAGACCTAGCTGCTCAAAGGATGGGCGGCTTCATGGCCCAGCCGCTCAAAGAGCAGTTAGTTGAAATCCGCAAGCGGCTCGACGAGGAGGTCCCGCTTGCGCCCTTCCTACTCGATGCCGTGCTCACGACCGCGTACCTCGACCGGGATGCCGGCCTGAGGGTAGGCACAGCCCTCGTGCATCGCGGCTTGGAGGCCGAGGCGCGCGAATGGTGCGACCAAAATCCGTGGTGGGAGCTTGCCGAGGGGCTCATTCTCGGCCAGGTCATCCGTGAGATCAGTCACTGGGTGAGCGACGGATACCAGGGAGAGCTTTCTTACGCGGCTCGTGAGCGGCTTGGACTTGCCGAGGCAGTGACTGATGATCTTGACGCGGCCGAGCTGTTGCTCTGCTTCTCGCGGCGCTACCCCTGGAAGGACGCGCTCCAACCGCTGGGAGTCTTGCTCAAGAGGTTGGGGGCGTTGGTGCGTGGCCAGCAGCTATCGGCCAAGCAAACAGTGCCTTACAGCCACAAGGTCATGCAAATCGTGCGTCACATGGCGACGATTCGCGGCGGCTGGGCGAAAACGAGCGTTCTAGATATGGAGAATCTGCTGGTTGCTGCTGAAAGGGTGGACGGGCTTGGCCAGCTCGGCGATGACGAGCGCCGAGCCATGGCTGATGCCGTCCCAGCGGCGTTGGAGTCAGACCGGTCGCGCGGTGTGGCCGCTGCGGCAAACGCCCTGCGACTACTGTCCGTGGCTGGGGCCACGGCAATCACCTGGCAAGATCTCCACGCGGCCGCCGAGCGCACGCTCGCGCAACAAGTTCAGAGCCCCCTCCTTCGCAAGACTGCATCGCGAGTGCTGTTGCAGGCGATCCGCGTCGCGGCCCGGGATGAACGAGCAGCGCTCCTAAGGGATATCGAACGACTGAGAGCATTAGACCCGCAAGACTACGCCGTTAGACTGCACTTGCTCGACGCGTACGCAGCAATGGCAGAAGGGGCTCTATCCGAGGAAGAGTGGCAGAGGTGGTGGGCGAAAGCCGTCGAGCAGGCCGAGGAGCTGAAAAGGCTTAGTCCGCAGGACGCCCCCGGGTACCTGCGACACGCGCAGCTCTATGAGGAGGCCGGCCGTACGCTTGAGGCCGCCGATGAACTTGATTCTTTCGCACAGAAAAGCGGTCAGGACTTTCCGCAGTTCGCGGCCGTACAGCTGCTCGTGCGTGAAGGGTTATGGTCCGAGGCAGCGAATCGCCTGGTACAGCTCTTGATCGACCAACCCGATCATCTCCAAGCGGCACGGTGGCTTGCCGACCTTCCCAGTCACCTCGAAACCAGTCGGGTCGAGGCTCTTAAGAGGGAGTTCCAACGACAAGTCGGTCCGACGCCGACGATGGCGCAGCGGTACGTGCTCGGTGCGTGGGAAAAGGCGATCCCAACCGGTGGCTGGCTAAACGAGGAAGAGGATTTGAAGGACGCCCTACGGGACCGCGAGGTGGAGAAGGCCGAGCGCTTGCTCGGCGCGAAGGAGCTTCGAGGCCTCGAGCCTGCGCGGGTCTCCTTTTACCGCGGGACGATCGCCTTGCTCAAGAGCGATGTTCCGAATGCCTATCATCACTACCTCGAGTCGTTGCAGTCCGCGCCCACGCCCGGCGCCGCCGACCGGCTCGCCTATTGCGCCTTGAGACTTGAGCGATTCGACGAGGCCGAGGAGCGATTACGCGAGCTGCTACAGCGCAAACCCGATGACGGCTCAGCTCTCTTTCTTCTCGGCCTCATCACGCTCGTCCGGCCAGCGGATGACAACGCTCAGCAGAAAAAGCGGTCGGACACCGTGAGCCTTTGGCTAAAGGCTGTCGAGGCGCACATCGCGCGCGCAGGCCGCCTGGAAGGTGAAGCTGTCGCGAAACACCGCGGTTTGGCGCTCCGGACCGCTGTACGCATCGGGTATCTCGTCAGTGATGATCCCAAGCGGCTGACGTTCGTGGCGAGAGAGATCAACGCCCTCACACCCGCCGTGGGCGCGGTTCTACTCGGTGGACTTGAACGCTCCCGTTGCTTCGCGGACGTCGTCGGGGAAGCCATCCTACATCTCTGTCACGCCGAGACGCCGCTCGCCGTGAGCCTCCGCGCGGCTCACTATGCGATGGGACGCGGCTTTTTCTTAGCGGCGGACCGCGGTTTCCCGGAGGCCGAACAGTGGTTTCGCAGCGTGCTCGATGGCTTCCAGGAAACAAGTGAATTGATGCGAGGCCGTTTTTACGCGGAACTCCTCGCTGGTGGGAAGCGGGCGCTCATTGACGCTTTGCGTCGAAGTGCCTCGACGGGCCAGCGGTCCGACGGATGGCTTCGTGAGGAGCGTAAGGTGAAGTCGAAGTTCGAGCAACTTCTTACCTTTCTTGCCGAGACACGGAGCCAGGCGTCCTATTACCGCAACGCGTGCGATCTGGTTAACACCCTCAGGCTCGATCGCGAGGAGGTGGTTGGGCTGGCCACGGCCATCATCCAGCGCACTGCGCTTACGCAGATTCGAGAGACCGGGGTCGGTCCTGAGGATGACCGGCTTCTTGACGCGCTGCCATTGTCACTTTCTTGGAAGGAGGCAGAGGTTTGGCGGCTGACAGTGGGCTGCGAGTGGGCGGATTCATTGAAGGCGCGTCGGGTGCGGCTGTGGTTGGACGAGGCTGACTGGAGGCGCGCGACAAGAGGGGCTGCGCAATTGGACCTAAGTGTCGGCGAGTTGTTTGATTTGCGGCTATCTAAGTCGACGCCCGTGGCGGTCCGACTGTCCCCGTGGCTCGCCGATGCGAAGAACGGGATGTACAAGTTCTACCCGGATATCGCCTTCAGCGCTCCTCACTGGAGCCGTCTCGCAGAGCCCGACCCAGCGCCAGAACTCACATTGTCTTGAGGAGCCTGCAGCAGGCGCAAGCGCGCGAGCGAGAATCCGTACCGAACATCGGGCTCTCGAGTCGATCGTCTACCCCCGCATCTACCTCGCGTACTACAACATGAATTCCCTGATGAAGGCCAAGCTCCCTCCCAGCTTGAATAAGCTGGCGGTGGGCTTCGGAGGCGAGGTGGGCGCTCCCGTGCTGGCCTCCGCGGATTTCGGCGGGCTGCACTGTGCGGCTCCACCACGCTGTTCCAGGGAATGTCGAAAACCATCGGCGAAAATACCGCGTGCGCCACCCCTCCTACCTCCGCATCGCCGGAGAAACGGGCCGCAAGGACTTCATCGTCGCCCACGCCTCGCCCAACGTCGACGCCCTCGTCACCGCGCTGGTGCGCGGCGCCTTCGAGCGCCCGAACCGACGCGCCACCACCCGGTGGCTGAGCCCTTCGCCGAAGGTGCAGGCGGAAAGACTTTCGGTCTTCAACTGTCAACCTTCAACCGACCAAAATGGGTAGAAGCAGTACCACTGGTCGGGGAACTCGCGGATGCGGCGCTCCAGGATGCCCGCCCACGCCTGCATCGCTGCGAGCGCACGCGCCTCCACGTCACTGTTTCCGGCGACCGAGAGCGGTTCCTCGTGGATCACGTGGAACCGCCGCTGCCCCGTCAGCAGGAAGAACGTCGGCAGCACCAACCCACCTGAGCGCGCCGCGAGCATGAATGGCCCTGGTGGGAA
>Ga0315293_10006509_pt1 | contig 10923 bp, 8 predicted proteins | sample YL17G13_20_MG_FD_203071 | JGI IMG/M metagenome (GOLD analysis project Ga0315293, IMG submission 203071) | Sediment microbial communities from Yellowstone Lake, YNP, Wyoming, USA - YL17G13_20 | ecosystem: Environmental > Aquatic > Freshwater > Lake > Sediment | place: USA: Wyoming | collected... | reverse complement strand
AAGATGGGACCACATTATTAAAAGGCATCCTGAAATGGATGGAGCGAAGGAAAAAGTACTGGATACGATAACTGATCCAGATTTAATTCAGCAAGGTGATTTTGGCGAGCTTATCGGGATTAAATTTTACGAAAAGACACCGCTTACTTCCGAGTATTTGGTTGTGATATATAAAGAGGTTTCAAATACGGATGGTTTTGTAATAACAGCATATTATGCTAAGAAGCCGTCAGAAAGGAGACAAACTATATGGAAGCAATAAAGATACTTGAGAAAAAAGAGAATCTTAACTGGGAATATGATGAAGATGCCGATGTTCTTTACATCAGTATCGGAGAGCCCCAAAAAGCACTTGGAGTTGATATAGGGGAGGGGGCAGTTATCAGGTATAGAGAAGAAACTGGAGAGGTTGTCGGATTAACGCTCATCGGCGTAAAAGAACGTCTGCTTAGCAGTCTTAAAACAAATTGATTGCCTAGAAGGTTTCTAAATGGCCGATGAATCATCAACTATAGTTCAGCGTCTCTGGAACTTCGGCAATATCCTTCGGCTGCGACCGCCAGCATCAGCCCTAAAGACGATGGGGGGGTGCGGATATGCTTTTCAGGGCCTGCACCATTTTAAAAAGCTCCGCCTGAGTAGGGATGCCGCCATACCGGTTTGCCCGCCATCTCGGCCCCATCTTTCAAATTATTTTCATCCTTCTGTCCCCCCCCAATGTTTACCCCCTCGGGTCTGCGACCGTCGGGCTCTGCCCATCGCCGCTGGATTCGGGAGACGTCCTCCTTTCGCGGGTAAAGATCACGTACAGAGAGGGTACCAAGAAAAGTACTACAAGGATCTCCACAAGGATGCCGCCGATGGCGGCAACGGCCATGGGCTGGAGCATGTCACCCCCTTCTTCAAGTTTCAGTGCCAAGGGGATCATACTCGTAATAATAAGCAGGGAAACCATCAGACAGGGCCGAAGGCGGACCTTGGCTGCTTCGAGAATTGCCTGGCCGGGGGACCGTTGGTCCGACTTTCGGAATTCTTCGGCAAAAGTCAAAAGGAGTACACCGCCATTTACCGTAGCGGCCACAACCAACATCACGCCGATGATCACCGTTGCCCCTAAGGGCAATCCGGTCGCGAACAGAAGCAAGACTACTCCGGCAAGGCAGGCGGGCAGAACGCCGATGATCAAACCCGGAAGCTTGAGACTATTGAATTGAATTCCGAGCAGCGCGAAGGTGAAAAAGACGGAAAACCCAAATACGGCAAGAAGCTCTTTCTGCATATCGGACATCATTTGGGCCTGTCCGCCAAAGGAGATCGCATATCCCGCGGGAATATCCACCTTCTTGAGGCCGTCTTTTAATTCCTGAAGCGCTCGCCCCACGCTCACTCCCGAGGCATCACTGATCACGCTGACCATTTTGACCTGGTCCCTGCGGATAATCTCCACCGGCCCCGTAGCGGGAACCACTTTGGCCACATCCCGAAGCCTCAGGAAACCCGCTGGGGTATACATAACGGGAAGATCCTCCACACTTTTTAGTGATTTAAGGTCTTTTTCGCGGACCATGACCCGGATATTGTAATATTCATCCCCCTCCTTAAATCGGGTCGCCACGGCCCCGGTGATGAACGAACGTAGGGTGGTTGCCACATCGGAGACAGACACGCCCAGTTCCCCCGCTCGGCGCCGGTCGATTTTTACCTGATATTCGGGCTTGTTTAAGTCCATCCCTATGTAAATGTTGGTGAAATGTTTCATTTCGCTCATGACGCTCGAAGTTCGGCGAGCCAACTCAAAGAGTTGAGCGACCTCGGGTCCCTTGATCTCGACCTCCACATCGCCGGCTCCAAGTTTGCGAAAGCCCCTCGTTTTCATTTGTAAAACCATTACTTTCCCGCCGGGAACTTGTACCTGTGAAATAAGCGGTCGAATCCGCTTAATGTAGTCATCCGTGGTCAGCTTTCGAGCGTGCCGGGGGACAAGCTGAAGGTTGAGCTCCCCCTCATTGGCGATTTCATACGTATTGGTTCCTTGAACCTTTCCTCCTACGAGGGTAAACATGCTCTGGATAAGCGGATCACCGGAAAGTTTAGCTTCGACCTGACGTAAGGCCTGATCGGTCTGTTCGACGGATGTGCCGGTGGGCAGCTTCACCTTCACCATGATCCGCCCGTCATCCATGCGGGGAAGAAATTCGCTGCCGAGACGAGTGGAAAGCAGACCCGCAGCGATCAAAATCACTACGAATGCCCCCACCACCATCCACTTGCGCTCAAGGGTCCAACCCAGGGATCTTCCGTAGAGGCCGCTAAGCCGATCAAAGAACGACTCAAAACGGGTCTTTCGTCGGTCTTTGGTGATTTTCCCCAGCAAAAGGCTCGTCAGCATGGGAGTCAAGGTAATCGCCACGAATAGACTGATGAGGACGATGCTGGCTACGATAAGGATCAGTTCCTTGAAGAGCAGGCTCGTCAACCCAGGGACGAGAAGAAACGGGAGAAAGAGAGTGAAAAACGAGAGTGTGGCCGCAGCTATCGCCGGGCCAACCTGCTGAGCTCCATTGACCGCCAGGGTTTCAATGGGCTCGTCCTGATTTTTGTGCCTTAAACGGGTGATATTTTCCAGGACCACGATCGAATTGTCCAGGATCACGCCGATGGCCACCACCAGACCGCTCAGCGAGAAGATATTGATTGAGAAACCCAAGAGTTTCATGATACCGAAATTGATGATGAGGGTCACAGGCATAGCCAATATCATCACCAATACCTGCCTCCAACTGCCCAGAAAGAGGTAAATGACCAGGATGACAAGGGCCATCGCTTCCAATGCCGTATTTCTGACCCCCGCCACCGCTGCCCCAATATAGTCGCCCTGATTCTCGACCATTTCCACTTGAATGCCGCCGGGGAGGGAAGGGCGAAGAGCTTGAATCTTTTGTCCAATGGCTTTGGCCACCTCGACGGTGTTGGCATCCGCCTGTTTGAAGACGCTGAGCTTCACGCAGGGTTTTCCGTTGAACCGAGTGATGATCCGGACTTCCTCGAAATGGTCCACGACCTCGCCGATATCGCGGACCGAAACCTTGCCCTGGCCATTCTTGGTCAAGATGACCTCTTTGATCTCATCGAGGTTCTGGTATTCACCCATGGTCCGGGCGATAATCTCTTCCGGACCGGCGGTGATACGGCCGGCGAACTGCTCGACATTCTCCTGATTCAGACGATTGGCTACCTTCGACAGCGAGAGGCCGTATTTTTCCAGAGATTCGGGGTCCAGATGGATGCGAACCTCGCGTTTGAGGCCCCCGACAACCTCAGTTCCGGCCACACCGGGCACCGCCTTGAGCTCGTCATTCAGCCAGGTATCCGCCCAGGTGCGAAGCTTCACCAGATTCCAGGAATCGGAGCTGATCACCAGATCCACCATCGATATTTGGGTGGGATCGGCCTTGAAAACGATCGGAGAGTCAATATCTTTCGGCAATTTACGGATAGCCCGCGCCATGGCTGCCAGGACATCCTGGTAGGCCACATTGATGTCCATCCCATACCCAAAATTCGCCTGCAGGTAATACATGCCCTCGATGGAAGAAGATTCCAGATAATCTAAACCGTCCACCGTGGCCATTTGGCGCTCAATCGGGTCGGCGATGCTGGTGTTGATCTCCTCGGGTGTCGCTCCCCGCCAATAGATGATTACTTTGACTAAGGGGTAAGTGATATCGGGCAGGAAATCGACGGGAAGCCGGTAAATTCCATAGAGGCCCATGACAACGAGAGGAATGATGATCAGGCTCAGGGCCAGTCGTTTTTTGACCGAGACAGCTGTAATCTTCATGATTTGGTTCCTCCCTTCGGGTCAGGGCTCTTTCCCTCGGATTTCGTCTCCCCTTCTTGTTTTCCTTCCCCGGAGGCGGGTTTTCCTTCGCCGGCTATTTTTACAGGAGCCCCGTCTTTCACCGATTTCTGTCCCAGGACGATCACCCGGTCCCCGGCCTGGAGGCCGCTCACGATTTGAGTCCGGTCCCCCTGGACAATTCCTGTTGATACTTTCACTCGTGCGGCTTTACCCTCCCTGACGATCAGGATGACTTTGTCGCCGCTTAGAGTCGTTACCACCGACCCCGACGGAACAGCAAGGGCGTCAGGCACACTCTCAACCGAAACCTTGATTCTGGCAAACATTCCCGAAGCCAGATTGACCTTGTCGAGAAGTTTCGCTTCGACGAGACGATGCCGCGTCTGGCGGTCAATCTCAGGATAAATCCTCATTACCTGGGCCCGATAACTTTTGCCGGGATATGCGTCCAGGGTTACAAGAATCGGGCAAGAAGTGCATGAAGTTCCGGGCTGCAGGGTCTTTGCTCCGACAATGGCCTCAGGCATCGCAAATCGTAATAAAAGAGAAGACGGGTCCGAAAGCTCTATGAGCGGGGATTTGAGGCTGGCCAGATCTCCGGCCCCCACATACACCTTCGTAACCACACCGGTGAAAGGAGCGACCAGGGTCCCTTCGGCGAGCTTCACCTGACCCCACCTGAGTTTTTCCTCTGCTTCTTTTACCAGAGCCTCCTGGACGGCGATCACCGTCTTCGTCGGCCCGGATTCGAGCATGTCCAGCCGCTGCTGGGCGGAAGCGAGCTGGCTCTGCAAATCCACAAAACTGACCCTGGCTTTCTCCAGGGCTTCGCCGGGAAGACCTCCCCGGTCCACCAATTGCTTAATCCTCTCCTGGTCTCTTTCTGAAAAGGCCACAGCTTCCTGAAGCTTCTTGACGGTCTCTTTGGCTTGGGCAATCTCTTCCGGTCGAGACCCGGCCTTGAGGTCTTCGAATTTTGCCCGGGCTACAGCCAGGGCGGCACCCGCGGCGGCTACGTCGGCTCGGTACAGGGGGCGATCGATTTCCATGACCTTCTGGCCCGCCTGAATCCAGTCCCCTTCGCGCCATGGACAGAAGATAATAGGCCCTTCGGCTGTTGCTCCAAGGATTACTTTTTTCGTAGCGACCACGTCGCCGGTGGTCTCATAGACTTTCGAAATGGGTTGGGGCCTCGCCTGTTCCACCTTCACCGTTATAGGCTGGACCTTATCCGCAGGGGATGGAGGGTTTGAGGATGGGTCTTTACTGCATCCGATCATTACGGATACAATCAGAATCATCGTGAGGGATAAAAGGGGAAGATTTCGCTTCATGATTTTTCTCCTGTCGCCAAGCGTAATTGGGCTTTGGCCGCTTCATAATCGGCCAGGGCCCGGTAATAGGTGCTCTGGGCTTCGAGCAAGGCGCCTTGCACGTCCAGGACGTCGGTGATCGTGCTCTTGCCGAGTCCGTACTTTTCTCTTTCGATATCGAGGCTCTCTTTGGCCTGTTCAATCGATTTTTCAGTGGTGATGATTCTCTGCCGGAGGGAATTCACATTGGCGGCGGCGGTCTCCACTTCCAGGCGAATCTGCAGCTCAAGTTTCCTCAGCCGCTCCCGCTGAGCTTCCAGCCTGGCGAGTTCATCCCGAATCCGGGCCTCAACCTGGCCTCCCTCAAAGAGGGGAATATCGAGGAACAACCCGACCGCACCGACCTCATGAGGATTCTCCATTCCGCTCGCATCACTGCGGATACGAGTCGGAATCGCCGCGGGGGCGTACTGTAACCCATAAGATCCCCTTAAGGAAACGGTCGGCCAGTGACCTCCCCGAGCGACCTCCACTCTTCGTCCCTGGGCATCCAGTTCCGATTTTGCGGCCAGATAATCTTCCCGCGTTTTATAAACCCCGGGGAAAAGGCCTTCCGGGTCCACTTTCAGAGGCATAAAATTCAGTTGACCCTCGATGCCCATCGGCCCTTCGCTGTCCTTTAATCCCATCAAGTTGGCCAAAACCCTCTGCTGAATCAGGAGGGTATTTTTCTCCTGCAGGAGACGCTGTTCCAGGTTGGCCAGGCGAACCTCTGTCCGGAGTAAATCCACCTTGGTGCCCTTCTGGACGCTGATGAGATCCTTGATCCGGCCGATTTGTTGCTGGAGAACGTCGATCGAGAACAGGAGGGAGCCGATCACTTTCTGCTGACCGAGGATGGCATTGAAGACACTGGTGACGTTAAAAACCAATTCCTCCCTTGTCCGCGCCAAACGGTTTTCGGAAGAGGCTTGAAGAAGCTCGGATGCTTTGATCCGGTTGGTAATCTGTCCGCCGGTAAAAAGGGGCATGGACAATACAAGGGTAGCCCCCGTAAGGGTATGGCTGAAAACCCCCGGTTCTCCGTTTTCCCTCGCCGGGATGAGGCGCTGGGCGTCGAAATAAAAATAGTTGTAGCCTCCTGTGGCGCGGACACTGGGCCAGCGGGCCCCCAGGGAGCCATCCTTTTGGGCCTCGGCCTGGCTCACCTCCCACCTTCGGGCAGTGATGTCGGGGTTATTGGCCAGAGCAAGCTCGATACACTTTCGCAACGTAAGCGATCCGTCAATGGTTTTCACGTCCGCCGGTTGAATAGCCTGGGAAGCAAATAATAGGGAGGCGGAGTTTGAGAAAAGGGCCATAACAAATAAGATGGTTAAAATTCTTCTTTTTAGCTTCCCATTTTTAATTGGGGAAAGATTCTTCAAGACAACCATTTCCATTTCCTCCTTTATTCGTCGTAAATAGATGAAGGCCCGGGAATTTCCTTCGGCGGTCGAAGGTCTCTACCGAAGGTTGGAAATCTTAAGGAATTAAGGGAAAGCCCGAAGGCGATGGATTAGGATTAGCAGCGGATGGGGAGGGAATGAAAATCAGCGGATGAAATATCAGGCAAGAAAAAAAGATTATCCAAGTTTCCTGAGGATACAGAAAAATCCAAATCGTGGATCAAAGAAGAGTCAACTCCCTGGTCGAAATGATCTTTATCGGGAACCAAAATCTCACATGACCCGCTTTTTTTCACTTTATGTTGGTCAAAGATATTGCACGCCTTGGCCAGTTTAGTGGCGCAGGCCACGGGAGCATTCAGAATAAAGGTAGCTAAAAGAATGGCTGTTATGATTAGCAAATAAGGCTTGAAACGAGCTGGCATCTCTTTTCCCTTATGAATTTTCTCTCTTAGGATAGCAACTTCCGTGCCAATAAATCCGCAGGAAAGAATTGCTTAAATTTTTCAGCGGCTTTAATGCATTTCGGAGGTACGACGGATGAAGATCACAAAATTCCCTTCGACAAAATTGTCGAAGGCACCAAATAATATTTAAATAATTTCAATGAGATAAGCAAAAATCCTTGTCGGTATTATCGGCTTGAAGAGACAACTATGTCGAAATTGGGAGGGAAAAATATTTTTGGAAATCCCTCTTGGCAAAAAAGAAGAGAACCGATAAGATGGATTTTAGAGAATAAATCTGGATTTTTCAATTTGGGTGGTTTCCTGTTATGAAAGCCGTGTTGCAAGTTACTAAGGAGTCCATAATTGACCAGACATATTCTTCCAAAATCTCCCCTGACCCCTCTTTTCCAAATCCCGCGCAACGCGGGACTCCCTTTTGTAAAGGGAGGGAAGGAGAAATTTAGTCTTCGGTGTCTATACAATTATGGACTGACTAATAATTTAAAAACGCCTTCTACAGAGGAAAGCCCATCTCCCTGATATTTTCAATGATCTTCTTTTTCCTTAAGCCTTCAACCATGGCAGCTTTGACAAAATCCGTAGATATCCATTATTATTACCCTTGCGAGACAATACTGCTTCGGGGATGGAGGTTTTGAATTGAAAAGGATCCTTATTCTTGCGTTAATCTCGATATCGTTTCTTGCCCCCCAAAATGCCCAGTCTTCCTCAAAACGGCTGCTTATCTTTGCAGGTTCGGCCAGTAAACCCGCAACAGAAGAGGTTGTAAAAGCCTTCCGACAAAATTTTGGAATGCCGGTTGATGTCACTTTTGGCGGATCGGGATTTGTCCTTTCCCAGATGAAGCTGGCGAAAAAAGGAGATATCTACTTTCCTGGATCTTCAGACTTCATGGAACTCGCCAAAAGGGAAGGCTTGGTGTTCCCCGAATCGGAAAAAATTGTCGTCTATCTTATCCCTGCGATCAATGTCCAGAGAGGAAATCCAAAGAAGATTTATTCCCTCAAGGACTTGACAAAGGCGGGGCTTCGTATTGCCATTGCCAACCCGGAAGGTGTTTGCGTAGGAGTATACGCCGTAGAGATCATCGAAAAGAATATGCCCCCTGCCGAGAAAGAAAATTTCAAAAGGAATTTGGTAAATTATACCGAAAGTTGTGAAAAAACGGCCGCTGTCCTCTCTCTGAAGGCAGTGGATGCGGTTATTGGCTGGCGGGTTTTCCAATACTGGGACCCGGAAAGGATCGAAACGATTTATTTGAAACCGGAACAGATTTCAAGAATCGGATATCTTCCGATTGCCATCTCGAAATATGCACAGGACAAGGAGTTGGCTCAAAGATTCATAGATTTCATTTTATCTCCTCAAGGAAAAGGGATCTTCCGAAAATACCAATACCTCATGGATCTTGAGGAAGCAAGGCGTTACACGCAGCCGAATACTCCGGTCGGAGGGGAGTACTCCCTCCCTCGTGACTGGAATAAAGCCCCCGCAAAATTGAAATAGCGCATATAGGAATTTGCGGAAATCGAGATAATATGAATCCAGGGAAACAAGACTACATTTTTCATTCTGAAGGGGGATCTTCCATGAAAGCCCTTTTGCAAATCAATTTAAAAACATCTTCTCCGGAAGAAGGCCAGCGGCTTCTTCTGGATCTCTGCGAAAAAATGAAACGGGAAGACCTCATTGATGAGTACCATTTTGAGATTACAACTCCCGATGGCCCCGTGACCGAAAAATGTCTTCTCTCCGACCAAAAGGTAATCGCCTGAAAAGTCTAAAGCTGCCTGGATGGCAGACGGCAATAAACGCTTTCCCCGTCGGGCGAGAGAATTCTTTCATCAAAAAACTTTCCCCGCCTTTTTTCCCGCCATTCTTGATGATCTCGTAAAAAGTCTCTTGGAGCGTCACCCCGGCGAAAGCCGGGGTCCAGAACATCTTGAAATAACTGGATTCCGGCTCCCGGCTTAAAACCTGCCGGGACAAGTTTCGCCGGAATGACGAATTCTATGGAATTGCGATTTTTTACGAGTTCATCATTCTTGGAACCCGGAATTTTACCTTGAAGACCGTGGCTGAGGCCTACACTGGAGCTCTTGGCTTCTTTTCCGCAAGAGGACGAGGGCAGCTTCAAAGAGAAAGAGAACAAACCCGGCCAGGATAAAAACATATGATTAGGCCGATCGATTCGGCGCGCGACATCCGGATTTCCTTTGTGCACAACACATCATCGATCAACTCCCTTCTTGGAAGCAATAAATTTTCTCAGCCCTTTGTCGGGCCATCAATGGCCAATTCTTGGTCCATCGACAGTCGGGCTCTGCCCTTCGCCGTTCCATTCGGGAGATGTCCTCCTTTCGCGGGTAAAGATCACGTACAAGCAGGGCATCAAAAAAAGGGCGACAAAAATCCCCAGGGTGAGACCGCCAATCGCTCCCACAGCCATAGGCTGCAGCATATCGCCGCCCTCCTCCAGATTCAAGGCCAGGGGAAGAAACCCGGTGATCACCATGAGGGTGATCATGAGGCGGGGGCGGAGGCGGATCTTGGCCGCCTCGACAACCGCAACCAGCGGGGAGCTGTTTTGAGAAGCCCGGAGCTCCTCAGCGAACGTCAAGAGCAGGACCCCTTCGTTTATGGTTGCCGCCGCCACCACCAGGATGCCAATCACTACCGTTGCCCCCAGGGGGATACCCGTGACCCAAAGGGCCAAGACCAAACCAGACAGAGAGCCGGGAAGAGATACGAGGATAATCCAAGGCAATCTCAGGCTGTTCCACTGCACGGCGTGGACCACGAAAGCGAAAAAGAGGGCAAAGGCCAAAACCAAAAGAAGGTCTCTTTGCATCTGGGCCATGGTCTGAGCTTGGCCCCCAAAAGTAATCTCATAGCCCGTTGGCAGTTCGAGCCTGGCCAGCGCCTTTTTCAGCTCCCCTAAGGCCTGCCCCACGCTTGCCCCGGCCGCGTCCGCGCTGACGACGACCTTTTTGACCTGATCCTTGCGCACAATCTCGACCGGCCCGGTGGCCGGAACCGTCCGGGCGAGATCCCGAAGCCTCAAATAGCCTCCCCGGCCGGACTCAAGGGGAAGCTTATCAAGATCTTGCCTCGATTGGATCCTATTCTCTGCGACCATGACCCGAATGTTGTAATAATACTCTCCATCCCTCAGTCTCGTGGCCACGCTTCCGCCGACGAGGGTGCGCAGCATCCCGGCGATGTCGGCCACGGACACCCCCAGTTCCGCGGCCCGGGTCCGGTCCACCTGGATTTGATATTCAGGCTTGCTTAAATCCGTCCCGATGAGGACATTCGTAAGGCGGGGAGATTGGCTAATAATGCCGGAGACCTGCTGAGCCAGCCCGAAGAGCCGGTTCATATCCTGCCCCTTGATCTCCACCTCAATATCGCCCTTGCCGACTTGGCGCAAGCCCTTGATTTTCATGGGCGTGACCATGGCCTTCCCGCCGGGAATGGAAATTTGGGCAACACGGGGGCGGATTTTATTTATGTAAGCCTCCGTGCTGATTTTGCGGGCATGCCTCGGGATGAGCTGAAGATTCAATTCTCCTTCATTGGCGACTTCATAAGTGTACACTCCCTGGACCCTTCCTCCCGCGAGACTAAAAAGGCTCTCGACCAGCGGATCGCCGGAAAGTTGGGCTTCGATTTGGCTCAAGACCCGGTTGGTTTGTTCCACGGAGGTTCCGGTGGGAAGCTTGACTTTCACCATGACGCGCCCGTCGTCCATGCGGGGCAGGAATTCGCTGCCGACCCGAGGGATGAGGATTCCCGCCGCGATCACCATAAGCCCGAAGGCTGCAATG
>Ga0315293_10006508_pt1 | contig 10924 bp, 6 predicted proteins | sample YL17G13_20_MG_FD_203071 | JGI IMG/M metagenome (GOLD analysis project Ga0315293, IMG submission 203071) | Sediment microbial communities from Yellowstone Lake, YNP, Wyoming, USA - YL17G13_20 | ecosystem: Environmental > Aquatic > Freshwater > Lake > Sediment | place: USA: Wyoming | collected... | reverse complement strand
GTCGGAAGACGGTGACGAAATTAAAAGAACTGGCCGACAAGGTGAAGGCAATCTATCTAGCCACTGATGAGGACCGCGAGGGTGAGGCGATCGGCTGGCATATTAGGGCGGTGTTAAAAGCGCCCGACAGCAAGATCAAACGGGTGGCGTTCCATGAAATTACGTCAGAAGCAGTGCAAGAGGCATTTCGGCACACCCGGGATTTGGATATTCACTTAGTTGATGCCCAGCAGGCCAGGCGGATTTTGGACCGGCTAGTGGGCTACAAGTTGAGCCCGCTGTTGTGGCGGAAAATTTTTCGTCGGCTGTCAGCTGGAAGAGTACAGTCAGTCGCATTGAGATTACTGGTAGAACGCGAACGGGAAATCGAGGCATTCAACTCAGAAGAATATTGGTCGATTGAAGTTGATTTCCAAACGCCCAAGGTTGAGAAGTTAACTGCCGCAGTAAACCAGGTCAATGGCAAGGAACCGATTTTAAACAATGAAGCGTCGGCGCAAGCAATAGTGGAAATGCTGGAGCAGGCGGCGGTTCATAAAGTGGCGGAGATAAAAGAGGAAACTCGCGAGCGGCATCCAGCAGCGCCATTTACAACTTCAACTCTCCAACAACAGGCAGGCATTCAATTGGGCTTCAGCGTGAAAAAGACGATGACCCTTGCTCAGCGGTTGTATGAAGGTATTGATATCGGCAGCGGGCCAGTGGGTTTGATTACTTATATGCGGACTGACTCGACTAGTTTAGCAATGTCGGCGATTCAAGTCGCGCGCAGGGTGATCGAAGAAATGTATGGCAAAGAATATCTGCCGGATAAGCCGAGATTTTATAAAACTAAAAGTCGCAGGGCGCAAGAGGCGCACGAGGCCATCCGACCAGCCAACCCAGCGCTGACTCCCGATCAGTTGCGCGGTAAATTGGATAATGATCAGTGGAAGCTGTATCGGTTGATTTGGCAGAGAATGGTGGCTTGTCAGATGAAGTCGGCGGTACTAAAGACGCGGGAAATTTTGATAAATTCAGATACCGTGACTAGTCGGGCAAATGGCGCAACGGTGTTGTTTGCTGGTTTTGCGAAGGTATTTGAAAAATGGCCGTTCCAAGAAAATGTTTTACCGGAAGTGGCGAAAGAAGATTTATTGAAACTGCTGCAAGCTCAACCCAATCAACATTTTACTGAACCGCCGGCACGCTATACCGAAGCAGCGTTGGTTAAAAAAATGGAACAGATGGGTATTGGCCGGCCCAGTACATACGCGCCAACCATTGTGACACTGGGAGTGCGGGGTTATGTTAAGAAAGTAAAAAAATCGTTGGTGCCCCAGGCGGTAGGGATGATGGTGAATGACTTTTTAGTAGAGCATTTTCCCAACATTGTGGACTACAATTTTACCGCCCGGATGGAGGAGGATTTGGATGAGATTGCTGAGGGAAAAAAAGAGTGGGTGCCAGTAATTAGGGAATTTTATGGACCGTTTATCAAGCAAATTCAATTAAAGGACAAAGAAGTGGTCAAGCAGGTGACAGAGGATGAAGCGACGGATAAAAGCTGCGTTAAGTGCGGCTCACCGATGGTGATCAAGACGGGCAGGTTTGGTAAATTTATGGCCTGTTCCGATTTTCCCAAATGCAAATACACCGAAGCCCTAGATGGTCACGGCAAGAGCACGGTGGAGGCAACCGACAAAAAGTGCGATAAGTGCGGAGCACCGATGGTGAAGAAAACCGGCCGGTTTGGCCCATTCTATGGCTGCAGTAATTATCCCAAATGCAAAAACATCGAGAGTATTGAAACCTCTACGGTGGATATGGCTTGCCCGAAATGTAAGACCGGACGAGTGGTGACCCGGCGGACTAAGCGGGGGAAAGTATTTTACGGATGCAGCCGCTATCCTGAATGTGACTTTGCCTCGTGGGAGGAACCGGTGGCTCATCTTTGTCCAACTTGCGGCGGGGCCATGATTCGCCCGGCTAAAAAAGGTTACCCAGTGTGTTCAAGCTGCGGGTTTGAAGAAAAGGACTTGGTCTAGGGGGTTGCCAAGGGAGTCCAAAAAGTGTATGCTACACCCGAATTAAGTGGTGAACGGCTTGATGAAGAAAAAAAGGAGCGTCAAAAACCAGCCGTGGATAAAATGGCTGTTGAAGCTGTATTGGGCGACAGTGGCGATCACGCTGGTAAGTGTGATTGCTCACTATGTGGTGTCTTGGTCGGCAAGTTTCGCATCAACTGACACGCCAGAACCAACAGCGTTGCCGTTTAACGATTATTTCTGCCGAGTGGTGATTGGTACCTCTAGTAGCATTGTTCTTGGGTTGGTAGTTTTAATGTTGCTGGTGTCAGGGGTAGTTTATATGATCTCGCTGGGGCAATCTGGCGGTGAAACCGGCATTACTACGGCCAAGGGTATGATTTTGGCCGCTATTACAGGGTTGGCATTGTATCTTTTGGGAACTTGGCTGTTGGGCGATTGCGGTTTTAAGCTAGGAGGATGGATTTTCTCACTATTTAATATTGGTGGTGGATCATCTGGCGGTGGTGCTAGCGGTGGCGGTGGCGGTGGTTGGTGATCTCTAAAACTCTGAGCAAAAAATAATTTTAGAGCAGAATGAAAAACTATATTGAGGTTCGCGGGGCACGTGAGCACAATCTTAAAAATGTCAACGTAAAAATCCCCAAGAATCAGATGGTGGTGATTACGGGGATGTCGGGTTCGGGCAAGAGCTCGCTGGCTTTCGATACCATTTATGCCGAAGGGCATCGGCGGTATGTGGAATCACTGTCGGCCTACGCTCGGCAGTTCTTAGGATTGACCAATAAGCCGGATGTCGACAGCATTGAGGGTTTAAGCCCGGCAATTTCGATTGATCAGAAATCCTCCTCGTCCAATCCACGCTCGACGGTGGGGACGATTACGGAGATTTATGACTATTTACGGTTGTTGTATGCCAGAGTCGGGGTGCCGCATTGTCCGAATTGTAAACAAGCGGTAGTCCGGCAGAGCATCGACCAAATTTTGGCGCATATTTTGGGATTGAAATTGAAAACTGCAATGATTTTGGCGCCGGTAGTATCCGATCGGAAAGGCGAATCTAGACAGGAATTAGCCGATTTGAAAAAGAGCGGTTATGTGCGGGTGCGGGTGGATGGTAATATTTATGAATTGGACGAAAAAATAGAGCTAGATAAAAACAAAAAGCATACCATCGAGGTAGTAGTAGACCGGTTGGATTTAACCGATGCCAGCCAGGATACCAGAACGCGATTGGCTGATTCGGTGGAAACGGCATTACGGCTGGGTGAAGGCAAACTCAAGGTGTCGGATGGTGAAAAAGATTGGTTTTTCTCAGAGAGCTTAGCGTGTCCTAAATGTGATATTAGTATTCCAGAGTTTGAACCGCGGCATTTTTCATTTAACAGCCCGCATGGAGCATGTCCGAAATGCACCGGTTTGGGAGTGACACTGGAGTTGGATCCTGATTTGTTGATGCCGAACAAAAAGCTGAGCATCGCTGAAGGGGCGATTCGGCCGTGGGGCGCGCAGATGGTAAGTGGGGGCGGGTGGAACAATCGGGTTCTCGAGGCGGTAGCCAAAAAATTTAGATTTGATATTAATGCGCCGGTGGAAAGGTTGAGTAAAAAAGCACTGGAAATCGTGTTGGACGGCAGTGGGGGCGAAGAAGTGACGGTGAAGTATCAAACCCCGCACGGAAAAACCAATGAGTATGTGGTGAAATATGAGGGGGTGGTGCCAAACTTGATGCGGCGGTACAAGGAAACCGATTCTGATTTTATCCGAGCGGAAATTGAACAATATATGACGAGTCACATTTGCCCGGAATGCCACGGCAGTCGATTGAAGCCGGAAGTGCTGGCGGTAACGGTGGGGGAGAGATCGATCGTAGAAGTATCTAAAATGCCGGTATGCGATGCGGTAGATTTTTTTGCGGAATTAAAATTATCAACCCAAGATCAGATGATCGTGAAACAGGTTTTAAAAGAAGTATCGGAACGGCTGGGATTTTTACGCAATGTGGGGCTGGAGTATCTGACGCTGGATCGGTCGGCTAACACGCTGTCTGGCGGGGAGGCCCAGCGCATTCGTTTGGCAACCCAAATTGGTTCGGGTTTGTCGGGTGTAATTTATATCCTGGATGAGCCATCCATTGGTTTGCATCAACACGATAACCGGCGGCTGATCCAAACTTTAAAGGGTTTGCGCGATTTGGGGAACACGGTGCTGGTGGTAGAGCATGATGAAGAAACCATTCGTTCCAGCGACTGGGTAATTGATGTTGGACCATATGCCGGTAAACACGGCGGGGAGATTGTCGCCGAAGGCACGCCGGAACAAATCGCCAAAAATAAAAAATCATTAACCGGCCAGTATTTGGCAGGGATTAAGAAGATTGATGTACCGAAAAAGCGGCGGACGCCCAACGGCAAATGGCTGGAAATCGTCGGTGCCAGTGAATTTAACTTAAAAAACTTAACAGCTAAATTGCCGCTGCAAACATTTATTTGTGTCACTGGTTTGTCGGGTTCGGGAAAATCTACACTTATAAACGAGATTTTAGCCAAACGGCTGGCGCGGGATTTTTATGGCGCACATGAACAGCCAGGCACACATAAGTCGATTAGCGGTATCGAATATTTGGATAAGGTCATTACTATCGACCAATCGCCGATTGGTCGGAGCCCGCGAAGCAACCCCGCGACATATACCGGAGTATTTACTTATATTCGGGATTTATTCACCCAATTACCGGAAGCCAAGATGCGTGGATTCAAACAGGGCCGGTTCTCATTCAATGTCAGAGGCGGGCGGTGCGAAAATTGCCGGGGGGATGGCGTGATCAAGATCGAAATGCACTTTTTGCCGGATGTGTATGTGCCGTGCGATGTCTGCCAAGGTCGGAGGTATAATCAGGAGACGCTGTCGATTCATTATAAGAGCAAGAACATTGCGGATGTGTTGGATATGACAGTAGATGACGCGGCAGAGTTCTTCGCTAATATCCCGCCGATTAAAACTAAATTGGATACTTTGCGGGAGGTGGGGCTGGGATATATTAAAGTCGGCCAACCCGCCACTACTCTGTCGGGCGGCGAGGCACAGCGAGTGAAGCTGGCGACGGAACTATCTCGACGAGCGACCGGCAAAACCTTGTATATTTTAGATGAACCGACTACTGGTTTGCATTTCGAAGATACTAAAAAATTATTGCATGTATTGCATCAGCTGGTAGAGAAGGGCAATTCAGTGATCGTGATCGAGCACAACTTGGACGTGATAAAAACCGCTGATTGGATTTTGGACTTAGGGCCGGAGGGCGGAGATATGGGGGGAGAGATTGTCGCTGAAGGCACGCCGGAACAAATAGCAAAGGTGAAAGGTTCTTATACGGGAAAATATCTGGCGAAGATGTTAAAATAGGGATGCAACTTGCTTCTTGTAGGGGTTCTGCTGGTCAGGAGCAGTTGGTCCTTCTATCAAGAGTGTAATGCGTCAGATAATTAAAACCCAGCAAAGCCCCGCCCCTTTCGAAAACTAGCCTCCTAATCACTTCGCGCAGGGAGTAATGTTCGGAAGGGGCTCTCTTTCTTTTTTGTATGTCTATGTACAAGTTTTCAGCCAAAAGCTTTTCAAACTCAGCTGGGGTGTATTTGATGCGGAACAAATCCGGCGAAGTAATTTATGTTGGGAAAGCAAAAAATCTGAGGCGGCGGCTGGCTTCTTACTTTGTTAAAAAGGACCAATCGCCGAAGACACAAGCGGTGGTCGAGCGGATTTATAAAATCGATACAATTATGGTCAGCAACGAAGTTGAAGCTTTTCTTTTGGAAAATGAATTGATTAAAAAGTATCGGCCACAATTTAATATCGTAATGCGGGACGATAAAAGTTATTTGTATATTCGGATTACCGTCAATGAAGAATTCCCCCGGATCTTATTAGCCAGAAAAGTGGTTAAAGACGGAGCGAGATATTTCGGGCCATATGCCTCGTCGGGACCAGTGTATGAGGTATTAAAATTAATCAAGCGGACCTTTCCGTTGTGCAGCGCGAATCAGCAAATTACCACCGATGGCTTGAAACGGAACAAATCGAGAGCTTGTTTAAATTATCACCTGAAAATTTGTCCGGGGATATGTATTGGAAAGGTTGGAAGCAATGATTATCACAAAACGATTAAACAGGTGATGCAATTTTTACATGGTAATTATCCACCGGTCATTCAAAAATTAAAAAAGCAAATGGCGGAGTTATCGGAGAATAAGGAATTTGAACGAGCGGCGCGAATTCGTGACGGGTTGAGGGTAATTGGATTAATTAATGAACGGCAAAGTGTGGTGAAGGCAAATTTAAGCGTGAGTGAGGATGCAATTGGGATAACCCGACAGCTCAATAAAGCGCTGGTAGTTTTGTTACAGGTTAGATCTGGAAAGGTGTTGAACCAGCAGCAGTACGCGATTGATATCAAGTACGAAACTGATGCAGCGGAAATTTTGGCGAGCTTTATGCGGGATTATTATGCAGAGGCAGCCGATTTCCCTAAAACAATTTTATTATCGGAACCGGTTGATGATATAAAAACATTTGAAAAATGGCTGACTGGATTAGTTGGTCGAAAAGTTAAAATTAGCGTGCCGACCAAAGGCAGACAAAGAGCGGTGGTCAGATTGGCGCAATTAAATGCAGAAATGAAATTTCAGCAAACGGCTGGCCGGTGGCAAATGGAAAAGTTAGTGGCAACTGAAGGAGTTGATGGATTGAAAAAGATTTTAAAATTAAAATCACTGACGCGGATTGAGGCGTATGACATATCTAATTTACAGGGGACTGACTCGGTTGGGGCGATGGTAGTGTGGGAAAACGGGAAATTGGATAAAAAGCAGTATCGGCGGTTCAAAATAAAAACTGTGACTGGACCAAATGATTTTGCTAGCTTAGCGGAAATATTACGAAGGAGATTCGCGTATTTGGTATCAGGGCAACAGGTAGCCCCTCGGCAAGCTCGGAGTGGCAAGCTCGGCGATATTGCATTCGCCGGCTTACCAGATGTAGTTTTGATTGATGGTGGCAAGGGTCAGGTGAATACAATTGTGAAAGTGCTAAAAGGATTTAAGATAGCGGTGATCGGGATGGCCAAGGGTAGTCATAGCCGCATTAAAGCGAAAGATGAACTAATATTGTGGAAGCCGTCCTCCTTCGCTAAAGCTTCGGAGGATCTGCGAGATAATTCACCGACAAAAATCTTGCTGCAAAACATCCGCGATGAGGCGCATCGGTTTGCGATTGCCTATCATATGCATTTGCGCAAAAAACGGATGACAACCTCAACGATTGAAAAAGTTTCTGGTGTTGGTGTGATGACTCGAAAAAAACTAATTAAAGCATTTGGTTCAATGGCGGGGGTAAAAAATGCTACCGCGGGTGAAATTTCGAAAATTGTGGGAGAGAAGTTGGCGATACGCATTAAGCGGGATTTGGGCTAACATAAGGTTATGGACAACAAGATAATCAGAACAGCGGGGGTGATTGCTGGCATCGTGGTGGTGTTGGGGGTTTTGATAATCGGGGCACAGTATTTGCCCAGAATCAGTGGTGGGGCAAGCGCAGAGGTGATGAACATCGAAAAACTGCCATCGGTCATTTCAGTTTCAAAAGAGGACTACGCGACTGTTTTAGCTGATTTTGACAGGTATTGGTCAGCTCATGATTTGGCCACAAAAAACCAAATAATTAAAGAGATGCAGGTATTGGTCGGGGGTCTGGCTAAATAGCTGACACTTAGTGGTTTTATTCCGCTCTTGGAGCGGATTTTTTGGGTTATCCACCTAACGGTAAAATGGCTATTGACTGATTGACAAACTAAGAGTTATATGATATAATTAAAGGGTAGTGGGGAAGAGAGGTTTGGACTAATGGAGGAATTTGATCAAAACCAGAAGGATCCTGCTTCAGTCATTAGATCAATTTTAGTTGAGCAGGAGGAGAAAAACCGCGAGTCAGTGGACCCGTTGGTGGTAGTGATCGGCGCGGTCAACTCATTGAAGGACCGCGAACGTGAGGTTTTGCTGAACAGGTTTGGCCTGGAGGACGGTAATAAAATGACCCTGGAAGCGGTGGGTGCCAGGTTTGGCGTGACTCGCGAACGCGTGCGGCAAATTGAAAATTCTGCCATTAAAAAACTAGCGCAAAAACCAGTTAAGGATTTAAGCCGACTATTAAAGATTATCAACGGCCACTTGGCAGAGTCCGGTGGTGTTGTTTCACTGGAAGGGCTGACTGATTATTTTAAATTGGTACAGGACCAGCGCCATGAAGCCGAATTAAACGCTTTGCGGCTAGCGATGGCCTTGAATGAAGGCGTGGTAACGCTGTCCAAGGCAGCTCAACTGCGGATTGGATGGGTGAAAAAAGAAATGTCGGAGGCATTGGTTTTAGATGTGTTGCGCGAAGCGGAGAAAATTTTAAATGAAGCGAAGAAACCGCTCACCGAAGAAGAGCTGTGGAATCGATTCTCTAATACTACTGCTTATCAGCAATGCGATCGGAAACTGACCCCGAGTGTTTTGATCGGAATTTTGCGAGTGGGCAAAAACCTGGCAGTTACTGCTGATATAAAATGGGGACTAACTAGCTGGCCAACGGTAGTCCCTAAGCGAATTCGGGACAAAATCTATTTGATATTGCAGAAAACCGCTAAGCCGATGCACTTCCGGGACATTACTGATGCGATTAACCAAGTTTATCCAGGCAAAATAGTTTTAAGCCGGACGGTGCACAATGAGCTGATCGGCGACAGCCGATTTGTATTGGTGGGTCGCGGCATTTATGGGTTGAGAGAATGGGGCTATCAGCCGGGGGTAGTGGCGGATGTGATCGTGAAAATGCTCAAGGAGGCCGGTCGGCCGATGAGTGTAGATGAAGTAATTGAGGCAGTATTGAAAGATCGTCAGGTAAAACGCAATACCGTGGTAGCAAACTTGCAGAACAAGAAGTTGTTCCGCAAAGTGAATAAAGGAATGTACGCTTTAAGCGAAGAACAAAAATAAGCTTCCTGGAATGGCAGATAATTCTTTTAATTTATGGGGACTGGGTTTACTAGCCGTGGGATGGCTAGTGTTATTTATTTTGATCATTTGGGCTTGGCAACGTAGCCGGCATCAGAGGGTCTTTCAACAGCCATCGGCAGGGGGGGCTAGTCTGCCAGAGGTGGGAGAAATGGCGAAGGTGCAGGCCGGAACTCCGGGGGAAGGAGTAGTGTTGGCAATCGAAGTGCCGAAAGAAAATGAAACTACCCCGCTAGCTGCGGAGTTAATGTTTGCCAGTTTGCATGGGATTTATCGAGCAACGGCGGCGAGGGCGCGCAATTTGCAGGAGCATATCAGTTTTGAGATGCAGGCCCATGAGAAATCTATTCGTTTTTTCGTGTGGACGCCGAGACATTTACAGGGATATGTTGAGGGACAGATTTACGCTCAATATCCCGGGGTGTTAGTTCGCGAATTTAAGGATTATGCTGATGCCAGTAAATTGCAGCCGAACATGGCAGTCGCGGCGGCTGAATTGAAGTTAGTGCGTGAAGATTTGTTTCCCATCAAAAGTTTTGATAGTTTCGATGTCGATCCGTTAGCTGGCATTACTGCTACATTGAGCAAACTGGAGGGCGAGACCCAGATTTGGGTGCAAATTTTAATTCGTCCAGAGAGTGACATTTGGCGTAACCGGGCAGTTAGGTATATTGCTGATGTAAAAGCGGGCCGAGGGGGGCTAGGGGCTTCGTTGATGAAGCACCTGGGCGGGTTGGCTTCGGAAGTAGTCAGGACGGCGGTTACGGGGGGCGGAACAGCGGCGGCTGGACCGGTTCCGGAGAAAAAGGTGGAACTGCCGCCAGGAATGGAAGAGGTGCTAAAGAAAATAGAAGAAAAAAGCACCAAGCTGGGGTTCCAAACTTTCATCAGAATTTTGGCAATGGATAGTACTTCGGCGGCTGCCCAGCAGAAGCTGGATTTGGTGGTAGGCTCGTTCAAGCAGTTTAACACGACCAATCTGAACGGTTTTACGGCGATACCGGAAATGGCAGTAGGGGAAAAATCACCAGTATCTTTGTATGCAATGCGGGTCTTTCCACAGACCGGTTTTGTTTTAAATGTGACTGAGTTAGCGAGTATCTATCACTTGCCGAATAAAACCGTAAGCACGCCGCATATTGTCTGGGCGGGAGCGAAGAAAGGCGAACCGCCAGCCAACCTGCCGTTGACAGATGAAACCCCAGCGGAGTTGCTGACCAATTTGGGGGTGACCAATTTCCGCGGCAGTAAAGAAAAGTTTGGCATTAAGATAAATGACCGCAAGCGGCATGTGTATGTAGTGGGCAAAAGCGGTACCGGTAAATCGACATTATTGCAGAACATGGCCATCGATGACATTACTGAGGGCCGGGGCGTGGCAGTAGTGGATCCGCACGGTGAATATGTTGATTATGTGTTGGAGCGGATTCCCGATAAGCGGATTGATGATGTGATAGTGTTTGATCCGAGTGACAAGAGCCATCCGATCGGTTTCAATATTTTAGAAGTTGAGGATCCTAAATATAAACTAGTCACTGCCTCCGGAGTGGTGGGTGTGTTTAAAAAAATATTCGGGGAGTCGTGGGGTCCCCGATTGGAGTACTGGCTGTCGTCGGCGATTTTAGCGTTGTTGGATTATCCTGGCGCCACATTAATTATGGTACCGAGGTTATTTGTGGATGACGCTTTCCGCGAGTTGGTCATCGATCAAGTCCAAGATCCGATCATTAAGAATCGGTGGATTACCGAATATAACAAACTAGATCAGCGTCAGCGGAATGAGACGATTAGCCCAATTTTAAATAAAGTAGGTCAGTTTTTGTCTTCCGGTATCATTCGGAACATTGT